>Ga0179593_1632775_pt1 | contig 20377 bp, 22 predicted proteins | sample CZODoug2_1_08_16_FD_185931 | JGI IMG/M metagenome (GOLD analysis project Ga0179593, IMG submission 185931) | Vadose zone soil fungal communities from Angelo Coast Range Reserve, California, USA - CZODoug2_1_08_16fungal (PacBio error correction) | ecosystem: Environmental > Terrestrial > Soil >...
GTCTTCTTCCTGCACCATTCAGGGGTAGGATGCACAAAAGGGGCCACTTAGGAAACTGGCAGGGTTCGAATGTCTTACGTCTGAACCTTGCGCGTGGAAGGAGGGAAGTTGGGAAACGGCCCCTTTTGTGAGTGATGATAAAGAAAAAAATGATTGGAACTGAGAACAAAAAGCCGTATAAGAAAGGCTGGAAAAAGTTTTGTGAAGCCGGAGGAAACTGTGCATTTTGGGGGTGGTGGACAGCGGTGCCAAAAGGGGGAGTTTTACAGGGGTAGCAGGCTGGGGGGAAAAGCCTCTCTCAGCGGGTTCAACGGAAACCCGTCAGTTCAAAGTTCTTGAAGACCTGAAGAAAGAGGGAAAGCTGCTGGTCTTGCGGCAGGATGGGCTGCCATCCGCAGAGGGGTTAGAGGTGGAAAATGGGGGGGGGGGGACGGCTCCCATCTAGGTTAAGTCAGAGGGACAGAGTCGAAGCATACACGATACCGACGTTCTCTCGTCTAATTAAAAAGTTCTATTTAAAGAAGAAAGGAATCTCTCAAAACGGAAGTAGTATTAAATGAACAGAAAAGGGAGGCAATAAAGCAGCCTCGCTAAGGACAGGGGAACGTTGTTTATGAGATCATGACATCGTTGAGAGGGGCATCTTATCGAAAAGAGAATTCCACGGGGGAAAAATTAACCTAGGTGGGAGCGGAGAAAAAAGAAAGAAGATTGGGGGGGAAACACAGCACTGGACATAAGGAATAACACGAACAAGCCAGAGGAACTGCCCGTTCAGGGGGAACAAAAAAAGCTGGGGGGAACGCTGGCCAGCCTGACTACCTTTATTTTGAAAGGAAGGCGGGCCAGGGAGTCCACACCGGGGGACGAAAAAAGATAAAAAAGCTATGCTTAATGAAAGAAAGGGGTCCATCCTTCTAAAAGGGGGGTCATTCCAGCATAGGGGGGGGGGGCCGACGACCTTTTGCACCAATGGGAGAGTCAAAAGAGTACCGGGAAGAGGCACAATCTCTTCATCAATTCGAAAAAAAATGCTGCCCGCTGGGGGAAGGTGGTAGAATGGTGGTGGGAAGTGATTGGGGAGGAAGAGGGAGGACACCTAAAGGAAAAAAAAAGGGAAACAGTTCTCTTAATTCCCCGACCAGGACGGCCGTAGGCTCACAAAGACAACATGCACAGAACCCGACGCAAAAACGGTTGGAGGGGGAGTTGAGAATATTGAGGGAGGGAGGCGAGTTGTTCTCCTACTAAATCAAGAAGTATCTGCCAAGTTCGCCAGGGGAGGCAATAGGGGATACCGAAAGGGAAGAAATTAGCATTTCGCGAAGGATAAATATTCACATAAAGAGCTCACTCACCGTAAAAAGGATGCACTTCAGAAAGGAAAAGCCAATTTGAAGAAAAACTTGCCGTGAAGAAAGTTCACTTCAACTAGATTGGGGTGGGGGCTACAATGGGAAGGACTCGACGGGGAAGGAAAATCATCAAGGAAGGGAAAAGTAGAAAGAAAAAGAAAGAGACTCCTTAATCCCCTTTACAAAATACAGCCATTTCTGCGACTAAATCGAAAAGGCTGGGCAAAACGTACATGGGAATTGGGGACCCCAGGAGATTGGAAGAAGGACTTGCAACTAGAAGGAGGAGAAAAAAGAAAAAGAATGGTTTTTCCTTACTTTGCAGAGGAAGGTACAAAGAACAATTACGGCATTGGGCGACCAGAAAAGGGAAGCGAAACAAAGGGGGAAAAAGGGAAAGTTCAATCAGAGAGGGGAGAGAAAGGGATGGGTCACTTCTTGCAACAAAGATGGCGTTTCCCCGGCCGATTAGGAGGGGGGACCTATCGATCACTGGTGGGATGGGAAAAGCCGGACCTGAGAGGAAAGACCGCAGCATTGTCGGTAAGTGAGGAAGAAGGAAACGTCCTTCAGTCCATCTGACAAAGGAGGCGGTCACAACGCCAATCCACTTAAAAAAAAGCCAGATGCGATTGGACGCAGGGGGAGAAAGGGGCGAAATGGCATCGAAAGAGAGGGGGGCTGCGCCATTGCAGGGGGGGGAGGGGACACAACCATTCTGCCCACCATATATCTGAAGGCGGATTAGGAAAAGATAGAGAGAGGGGCAGACGGTTGTGATCTTACAAGGGGGGAAGAAGGTTCACCCAGAAGGGAAAGCCGGGGAGAAAAAAGGACCAGGTCAGAAAAAGGAGGGAAGGAAGAGAACTCTTTATCTTTTTTCAGGGAAAAGTTTTGTCCTCCGTGGTACGGTAAAGGGTAGGGAGGGGGGACTGAAACGAAGAAGGCTGTGTATTAAAATGAATGAAGGAGGGAGGGGGCTCCTTATTGAAGGATGGGGATGAGAAGTCCTTCAATCCGGGGAGGTCCCGCAAAAGATACAAAAGGAATCGGAAGGGGGGGAAAAAAAGAAATAGCTGGTCATACAAGGGAAGGAAAAAAAAAGGGAAGGGGTGTCTCAGAAAGTAAAGGAAAGGGTGGAAATATCCATTTTTGGAAGGAAAGTTTGTTTTCACCATCTTTCGAGGAGGGGTATCGTAAGAGTGTTAAAAAGGGGTAAAGAGGAAAATGTAGTCCAAAAAGGCATCAAAAAGAAAGGAGGGAACACGTATTCCGGAGAGTTGAAGGAAAGTGGGGTGTATCCCTCTCCCTCAAGGGGGGGGGGTTTTCCATTACTGGGGGGAAAAGGATGAATGGGGATTTCGGAAAAGAATGGAGTTCAGTTTGAAGAGAAAAGAGAAAAGTCCCTGCGGAGTTCTGCAAAAAATCGGGGGGGTTTTCGTTTTTACTTCCCAGTCGAAGGGGGGGGGAAGGAAATTGTAAGCCCCCACTGGAGGGGATAAAAAAGGAAAGGGAAGTTGAAAATCCTTGAAGGGGTAAGAGTGGCCGTTCTATAATTTGAGGGACACTGTTCTAATTCGGGGGGGGTAGTAGTTTATAACGAAGGTGAGTGGAGGGAAAACGTGAAGGAACTAAGGCTCTACGTCGGTCACTTCTTTCGTTCGCAGGGGAAAAGATAAGATCCGCCGAACGGAGAAAGGAAGGTCCGGACCCGAGGATGTGTCGGGAAAAAGAGAGAACTCTAAAAAGAACACGCTCCTGTCTCAAGAGGGGGAGTGGTACAAATCTAAAAGGGGAGGGGCAGGGAGGTTGTAGCCGCAGGGAAGAAGGAAATAATTATACTTTGAAAAGGCACCACCTTCGCGTATGGGGGTAGAAAGGGAGTGGTCGCTTAAAAGAAAAAGGGAAAGGAAGAGCTCAACAAAAAGTATACTCACCACTTAAATTTCCGCATTGGCGGGAGGTTCGAAGGGGGGGAAAGCAGTTTTGGAAAAGAGGAATTCTTGCCGTTGGGGAGAATTCAGGTCTCCCCTTGAAATGTATGGAAAATTCAGGGGGTGATCATAATTCGAAGAGGGACCTTATTCATGGGGCCTTCATAGTTGTAACGTGAAAACAAAAGGAAGCCTTGCTGGGGAAGGGGTTACACAAGTAAAGGGGTGGTTGAACAATCTGAAGAGAAGCGTGTTGGGGGGAACAGGGTCCAGAAATGAGGGGGGGAGTTGGGCTTGAGGGTGTCGGATAAAATTCGACTTAGCCCAATCTCAAAAGGAGGGGGGACAAACGCACTCTTAGGATTGGAGGGGGAAAAACAAAGGGAAAAGAAGTTTAGTGCTGCCTCCCGCTCACAAGGTGCAGGAGAAGAAAAGGGGTCTTCAAATGGACTTATGAAAAAAGGATACCGAAGAGCTAGCTGAAGAAAGTGAAAGAGGGTTCTTCCTATCTCATCTCCAGGCGGAGGAATGAGAGGGTCATCGAATTCTCAATATGCAAAAAGAAGGAGGGGGATCAATGGCCACGGGGGGGGTCATTCTAAAATCAGAAGGGGGAAAGGAAAAAGCCTCATATTCCACAGGTCACTCATTAAAGGGGGAGGGGTACAGCGGTTATTGGGAAAAAAGGACACCCACTCAGCCCAATCATCTTTAAGAAGGGAGAAGAAAAAACAGCCTACATGAACTGCCCGGTAAGGATTTAACCGGAACAAAACGCTGATCAGTTTTCACGCTGACCTTCCTACCTTGAGGTAAAAAGGGAGGGGAGGGACGGAGGGACACCCAGAAAGAAAGATATGACGGCAGCACAACTGGAATCGGGAAAAGAAGGGCGCCGGATAAGTCAGTTGGAAGAATTGGGGAGAATACTAAAAAAAGGGGCAAAAGGGGAAGGATAAAGGTCAGGCAAAAGGAGAAAAGCAGGGGGCGTCCGCAAATTCGAAAGGCACGCCATAAAAAGGGTAAGTACGTTGTAGAGGGGGGGGCCTCCGAACAAGAGGAGTGGAAGGAGAAAAAGGTGGGGGAAGAGCCGGTGGTGCACAGAAAAAAAGCCGGTCTGGGCAACGGAGGAAAAAGGGGAAAGCGTCCTTCTTCTCCACCTACAGAAAAAAAAAGACGCATGATCTGGGCGTTGTACCACGCCACGAGGTTTATAAAAGAGTTTATACCTTAGGAGGGTTGGCGCGTCGCGAGTGAAGTTCCAAAAAGAAAGAAAAAAAAGTTTAAAGGATCCGTGAGAAGAACTCAATTATTGCCACTCAATGAAAGCTTTGCTAGGATCTTCACAGAAAGAAGTTCCGAAAAACTGTACACCGGTTGTTCATTCATATTCAGAAAAATTCTCGCCACAGTGGGGGGAGCTCCTTCAACTTGTCCGGAGAGTTCACGGGGGGGGACAAACGAGATGCGCGGGGAATAACAAAAAGGGAAATTGCTTTAAATTGAGACGACCTGGAAAAAAAAAACCGCCAAAAAACCACAACAAAAAAAACGAAAACCATCTCGACACGGGTTGCAGGAGGATGGGGTAACGTGTCATGAACTAAGAAGGATAAGTATCCCTGTGGGAAAAAACTACGAAATACCCATTAAAAGTCAGGAAAGGAGGGAAACACCTCCGCCTTTGCGAGCGGATGAAGGCACAACTATCGCTGAAGTGAAAGGAAGAATGGCTATTTCTTTTTGAAGGAAAGGGAAAGCTTCGTATTACGGCAAAGGGGCGACCAGAGTTGGGAAAAAAGGCAAAACACTGTCTCCGTGAGAAGGGGGCGGGCGCCACTACTCTGGAAAAAAGTAGCCTTTTCTTCAGAAAAGAAAATTACAGGCGTGAGCTGGAGGGACCTATCGAATCGTGAGAAAAAAGGCTTGGGAAAAGAAACGTGCAATACTGATGAGGGGGAGAGGGAGGTCAATTGGTCATCAACAGAGGGGAAGTCCATCGACCCCTTGTAACGGCAAAACTCCAAGAAACGGGGGAAAAGCTCCACACAAAAAAGAGGTGCGAAGGGAAAAGGTCCGACCTGCTCATCGGAAACCCACTTGCTCTCCAGAAGAGAAAAAAGAGTGTAAGAACACTTTTCCGGAGGCGACCAAGTAGGGCCGATCTAAAAACAAGAGGAGAAAGACTTTTTGTTGATCTGACCAGTGGGCCAACTGGCGCATCCCCGAGGAAAGCAACGATGATCAGGTCTCCCAAAAAAGGAAAGAGGAGATGTACGTGGGAGATGAAATAATGGGGGGGGGGAGGGGTGAAATTTTGCCAGTCCCCACCAGATGGGAAAGGGGTGTCGATGGACGGAGGGAAGAAAAAGGTTATTACTCATGGAAAAGCTGTCCGGAAGAAGGGTGGGCCATGCAGGTCCTCATTCCCGGCAAGCCGGGGAGAAAAGGTCACTCCAAAGAGGGAAACGCCAATCACGCGCGAAAAAGGGCTATGGGGCCTTGCAAATCCGTGCAGAAAAAGTCCTTTAGGGGGGGAAAGGGTGTCCTACTCCCAAAAGGGGGGTCACCATCTGTCGCCCAATAGGAGGAATTGGTGGGAGGGCTCAATTAATTCCAACTCAAAAGAATTATTTGATGGGAAGGGGAAGGAGGGAGTTCATTCATGAGGGGGGGGAACATCCCACAGGAGGTGTGGCACAAAAGGGAAAATGTAAGTTTTTTGGGAAGGGTATTCTTAGCATAACTTTCGGGGGGAACGGAGTCGCTACCTTAACCTGCGGCAAAGGGGGAGGGGGGGCGCTTACCCTGTCGGGGCGGGTTGAACTTCAAGAAAAAGGTGAGAATTGTATCCCGGCGTATAAACGCGGGGAAAGGAGTTGATGATGGCTACCTGCAAAGTGGGCCTTCGAGAAAAGAAAAGAGAACTTTCGAATTCTTAAAAGGGAGAAATAACAAGGTTGGGAAGGGCGGGCCAAAAGGGAGGAGGTAAACTTTCGCAGCGGGGACTTCTGTACCAAGGGGGACTGATTGCGGTAGACAAGGGAGAAACGGAGGGCGAAACGTCTAGCAGGGACACTGGGACAGGATTTTAATTCGGGGGCGCGAAGACCTAACAAAAAAAGGACAAGAAGAAAAAGGTATCACCCTCGTGGCGTGGGACGAAACTATCAAAGGGAGGGGGAGGGGCATTTTTTTGGGGGAGAAAACGGCCGCCTGTCGGGAAGAAGGAAACTGTGCCAACGAGAACGTGGGAAAGAGATGTAGGGTCGCCGAGGGGGTAGGGTATGATTCCGTCAAAAGAGAAAGGAGGGCACAACCACTTCTGAAAGGCAGCATGGGCGTGCGAAGGAAGGGGAGTTCGCGCGAGAAAGTTCGAAAAGGAAAGTGCTGATCCGGCCCTGTGGAAGGGAGGAGGGGTTCTAAAGGAAAGAAACTGATAAAAGCCGTCATAAGTCCAGTGGTGAAAGTGAACTGTGATTTGTTTCGGAGGGGGGGACAGAGGGGCCCCGCAGTTAGGGGGGGGGTCACATCAAGTTATGAGGGTTGAACATAGTTGAAAAGAAGAGATCGATTTTGAAAAAGTCCCTGACCCGGGCAGTGGGGGAGGTTTCGGATAACAGAACGGAGGAAAAAAGAAAAAGGGCTGCTTGTTTTCAACCAGAGAAAAGCCGCTGTCCCCTCAATGGGGAAAATGGGGAGAGGCCCACTCAAGGAAAGGGAGGGATCGCGTCAAAAGGAAGGAAAAAAGAAAGTGATACTCCTTTCTCGCAAGAAGAATTCGATGAAAGAGGGAGGGGAACGATCGCAAGGAGAGGAACAGAGAGATATCGGGGAGGGGAGAGAAGTAGGGAAATATGCCAGGAAAAAAAGAAAAAAGAACTGGTCCACTTTTTGTATGCTTCAAGTGCTCCTGCAGCTGAGCTGGGGAGCCGCAGTCCAGGAAACCAGGAAGAACAGGAGGGGACACAAAAATCCCCATATTGTGTTGACACCACGAAAAGAAAGAGTGGGCGAAGGGCTTGGAGCAAAAAAAAATGAAAACTTCCCGGGTCAGTTACTGAAAAAAGCTGCTCTCTTAGTTTTCACTGGTTCCAACCAAGAGAGGTGTACAACAAGAACGTCGGAAAAGGGAAAGTTGCCTAACCCACTCAAAGGAATTCACAACTGGGAATCACCAGCCGGAATTATAGGATTTGAGGGGGAAGAAATCCGACTACGGGGCACCAAGGAGAGAAAGGAAAAGACCTTAACGAGTCCAAAGGGGAAGATTCCTCACTTCTAACTACGGGAAAAAGGTGGTAGAATGTTTGCCTCAAAAGAAACTGGGGAGGAAAAGAAGAACAAGGGAAAGAGGGAGAAAAACACTACAAGAGGGGAGGAAGGGGGGGAGCCTTTCTGTTCAACTTCTTCATTCTTAACCGTTCTGCCTAAAATAACACCCCAAGGGAACCGAAGAAGATCTGGCGGGGGAACCAAACTATTGTGATACGGGGGGGGGGAAGAAAAAAATTCTTGCCTTGCGAGAGCGTTTTTCCAAGGGTCCCAGGAAAGTATCGACGGCCCGTAGGACGCGCAATAGGAAAGTGACACTCATTACCAGAAAGAGAGGGGGAGAAGGTTCAGAAAACAAGAGAAAAAAGAACGTGTCCTAACCGGCGTTATCACCGACGAAATCAAAACTGAGAATTCACCCGGGGAAAAGAGAACTTCTCGCCGGCAGGAAGGAAGAAAGGATTTAAAAAAGAGGGTTCCGCTCGTGTAGCACTTGCTTGTTACTAGAACCTGGAGGAAAATCCCAATCCGAGGGGCAGGAAAAAGAAAATTATGGTAAAGGGGAGGAAAAAGGACTTTAGCTACCTAAAACGGCTCCCCAATACACCATGTATGGAGAAAAAGTCAATCCCACATAGGGGAAAACCCAGTGAAAAAGGGGGAAAAACTCCGCCTTTGCGGGCGAGGGAAGGAGGGCAAAAGAATCCAGGACTTGGGAAAAAAAAAGAAGAGGGGGGCGATGTATTTTTACCTACGTAAAAGATTCGTCATTGGTGGACGACAAAAAGGTGGGGAAAAAAAGAATAAGCGGCCAACTTTGCTCTTGGAAAAAATTGGGAGGACTGCACTCGAGGGGGGTATCCCTTTGTCTGCATCTGAGGAAGCTTACGTAAGTGTCTGGTACCTGTCAAGGGGGGGGCTGTGAACAAAGGAAAAGGGCCATACTGAGGCTCGACGCGCGGGGGGGGGGGTGGGGGGGGGGTCAATTTTTGGGGGGGTTAGGTGGTGACGGGGAACAACAACTGGGCGGAGGTGACGGGGGAGAGAGGAGAAGGGGGGGGTTTACGCACGGTTACACATAAAAAAACTCCAATCCAGTACAGCATCTAATACACTAGGTGACGCGGAGGGAAAAAAAAAGAAAGCGTTGCCCCCACTTGCTGCGCCGAGAAAAAAAAAAGGGACGTGGTACTAAAACTGGTAAGAAGAAAACGCCCAAAAAAGCTACTAGAAAAAAAAGAGATCTTGGTGGGCAGACTGGGGAGGAAAAGGGGGGTAGTACAAGAAAAGGGGGGGGGAGAACCAAGAAGGATCAGGTGCCGGCGCCTGCGCGCTCACGAAGAAGGGGGGCGATGCGATGAAGAACCCGCCGATGGGAACGGGGGAGGGGGAAAAAATTGAACAGAAGGGGGAAAAAGAGGGGGAACCAATTGACCGCCCTTCGAAACTTGCTGCTGAAGGACCAGTCCCCGGCAAGCAGGGGATCGATAGGTCCTCAGAGAGGGAGGGAACGCCAGCTCTTCCACAAGGGATAAAAAGGGGGGAAAAAAGTGCAAAAATCCTTATTTTCTCAGAGAAAGTGTGGCCGACGGCCCGGAGATACTGGGGGGGTTCACATAAGGAAGAGTTTTTACCGTCCGCGCTGAAAGATAGGGGGGAGACACTTTCTTGAATGGGAAGGGGAAAAAGAGGTTTCATTCACTGATTGTTTTATCAAAAACGGAATTTGGGCAACAACCGGGGGTGGGGGTATCAGGTACTGGGGGGAATGAAATGGGATTTCGAAAAGGGGGAGGGGGATTGGGAGGGGGGGGAACTCCAGTCCCTTCTTCGGGGAGTTAACATCATCTGGGGCTTATCGGGGGGGGCAGGTTGACTGGCCATTGTACGTCCCCCCACTGGGAAAAAAAAAGAGGGGTGCCTTTCCGAGAACACGGCAAGTTGGGAAGGGGAAAAATGAACGCCAAACTGTGGCGTTCTGAAGTTGAAGTCGGAAAGAGGAAGGTTAAGTGGGGAAAAGAAAAAGGAAAGGGGGGAGAGTTATAACTTCTCCGATCATTGAGTGTCAAGGTCGGTGCGGGAGCACAAAAGGCGACCGGCGATAAAAGGGGGGGAAAATGGGAACAGGGGGGCAAATGGGGGAGGAAAAACGAGCTAACTCTCCAAACTACCACGCTCCCGGTAATCCCAAACTGAGGAAAAAAAAAAAGAAGGAATTTTGGCGTTGTAGGTTTAGCCAAGAAGAGGAAAGTTGCCAAAAAAAACCGGCGCGATTAAGGTGGTCGCCGAAAAAGGTCGTGTCCTGAGGGGAAAGTCCTTCACCATTTCATATTTCGGAAAAGAGAAAACGTACGGAAAAATTGGCGTGCCGTCGGGGCGATTGTGCAGGGGTTAAACGGGACGCGTCAGGGGACGGATCCGTCCCCAAAGAGGGGAGGTTTTCAGAAAAGAGTGTTCTGGGATCATAAGGCGCCTTGGAGGGGCCATGGGGGGAGGGGGACGTCATCAAAGGGAATTGGGGAGGAAGGGGTGGACTCGCTGATGCTGGGAGTGGTACAAAAAAAGGACCGGAGGAAGCGTGAAAAAAAGAAAAGAAGGGGTCTCTGTGCCCTGAAAAGGAATGTATGGCTTGGAGATAAAAGCCCTGAGCCAAAAAAAAAGCTGGTAAAAGGGTGTCAACCACTCTGAGACGCCGCTGTCCCACACACTAAACCTGGTAGGGGGGGTGACATGTGGAAGAAAACTCAGCATAGGGGAGGAAAAAGATTAGTCAAATTGGAAAAAAAAAAAACAACGTTGCCTAAACACGTCAAAATCCGATCTTGCCGAATTAGAGGACGATGACGGGGGATCTCTCAAGGGAGTAAAGAGAGAGAGGAGGGGGCATGAAGTGAAGGGGAAGGGCCCTTCTCATAACGGGTATCAATAGGGGGGGGGTGGACACTTGGGGGGGTCGTCCATGGAGAAGTCACCAAAAGAGAGAGACTTCTCTGAGCTGGGAAAAAATGTCACCATTACTCGGGGAAGGGGGGAGAGACAATCCCTCAGATTGTTTGAAGGAAAAAGCAGCTGGGGGAAGGGGGGGAGAAGGTTTTTTCCTAACACGAAAAACTCCATGAATCTGCCCGGCAGGGGGAGGGGGAAAAGATCTCTTCTTTTTGGGAAAGAGGGGACAACCAGAAGGGAGAAAGTGATTTGTTAACTGCGGCCCCGGTCCACCGTGCCGAACCAAGAAAAAGACGGCATGCACAACCGGGGAACCGGCGACGGAGGAAGGACTTTCCAGCTCTTTGAAGGCACCCACAGGGTGCCGGATCAGTCACGGCCACCAAAACGCGTCCCGGTTTCAGGAAGAAAGCCGAACTACTGCACGCCCTGCTGAAAAGGAAAGGGGGGGGGGGGAGAAGTTGGTGTTGACTCCAACTTTAACTTGTGTTGATCGGCGACACCTACACGCGAGCAACACTAAAAGGGAAGTATTCCCGACCATTCTTCCTCAGAAAAAGGGGAAAAGGCACATACCCGAAAGGAGATGGGAGGAAAAAATCCTACGCTGTTGATACCGGGGGGGAGACCTTCTTTCCTTGCAGTTGGACGTCGAGGAAGACCAGACTACGTGTCAAAAGAGAAAGTATCTCCGGGAAAAAAAAAAACAAATCTTTCCAAGTGACACTAAGAAGAGGGAGAAGTTCTACCTCTTCACAAGGGGAAACCACTTCAAAAGAGGGAGACTTCCTTTCAGATCGAATGCGAGACTTCTCGCCGCACTTTCCTAGGTAGGAGGATTTCAACGCAAAGGGGGAGGGGGGCCGACCATTGGGGGTCTTACAAGGGGAGAGAAAGGGAAGTGAAAAACAAAAATCGCGACCTGTGAGGGCATTAACGACGCGGGACTGGAGGACTAAAAGATCCCAGGAAAGGGATGCTACGAAATCCCATTCATAAAAAAAGGAGTGTGATTGACAAAGGGGGGGAAAAACCTTGCGGGCTCTTTATACAACAAAAGGAGAAGTGACCCCGCCTCAAGAAGTGAATGGCGGTGGAAAAAAGGAAGAGCGCGCCGGAACAAGGAAAAAGGGACGACCATATTTGTGAACAACAAAGAGAGGAAGTCTGCCACAAGGATAAGGGGGGCAAATAATACTTTTCTTCGCAAAGGTCGGGAACAGTAGAAAAGGAGATCGGCGGGGACCCGGGAAGATTACGGAGGAGAATCTATCACTGGTGCTGGGAAGGAAGGGGAGGGGGAATTCGAAGCAGGGAAAGGAGCGACCGCGCAAGTTCTTAGAGCTGACAACGCCGGCAGTCCTCACAAGGACCGTTCCATCGGAGAAGAAAGCCTCTACCACGATCCAGAGGGAGGGGGGAGGGAGCCGGGGGGGGAAGCCCAAGAGAGAAAAAAAAGTGCGCTCCGACTGCTGGGGGAAAAAAACTTGTCAGAGACACAACCATAGGGAACAAGATCTCTCTCAAAAAGAAAAAAGAGAGAGATCTTGGTGGGATAAGGGAGAGGAAAAAATTTTAGTACAGAAAAGGGGAGAGCAGAAGCGCGCAATTTTGGAAAGGAGCCCTTCTCCTCAATCCGTCAATCGCAAGCGTAGAGGGGTCGAGGATATGAAGGAGGGCCGATTGTAACGTTCACGGTGGGGAGGGAAAAAGGGGTCCCTCGTTGAAGGAAAAGGGAGGGAGGGAGGGGACGGAGCCTCCGTATTTTCCAAGATCCGCAATACGTGGGACCAACAGTGAAGGGGGATGGTCACCCAGGGGGGGAAGGGGAACGCCATCGCTGCCGACAAGGACAAGCCTTGACAAAGAAGGGGGGAGAGAAAGTCAATTCTAATTCTAAGACGGCCCGTAGTATGCTTGTGTTGACCATCTGGTCGCCCCAAGGGAAAGAACCGCGCTCCCGTAATGTCCACTAAGAAGGAGTGGATGGAGGGCGGTCAAGTCAAAGGAGTGGGAAGGTAGGTGTATCCCGGGAAGGAGGTGTGACAACCGGGCTGGAAGGGTTGCCCATGCATGAGAAGAGGGATTGGGATTTTTACAAGGGATCCGTAGTAAAAAAGAGAGTTCATAACGAAATCCTCTTTTTGCTCGGATGGAAGGGTGACTTACGGGAAAAGGGGAAAGCCCCCCACTGGTCGGGGAAGGAAGTTCCGTTGCAGGGGGGGGGAGGGGGGCTAACCTTCAATTTGCTGTGGCGAGAACGGGTCCGAAACATGAGAGGTGATAACGGAAGGCGTCCACGTGATCCGCTGTGAAGATGGGGGGAGAGAGCGTCTTGTCAAAGGGAGGAAAAGCTGGAAAGGGGGGACGGTCGCACGATTTGAAGGATTCCGGAGAAAACGAGAAGGGAAAAAAAGGCGATTTAGTCAGGGGGAAAAGGAGAGCGCTCCCACTCCATTCCATCCTGACACCCTAACTTGGAGGGGGGAAAACTCCCTATCCTTCGTGAGGGGGGAGGGTTGCGGGTAGGGGGGGGAGGAAAGGCCTCTTGTCTTGAAAGACAGACTGCTACTGTTTTTCCCACAAGCGATGTAGGTGGAGGATCAAAATGTTCCTTGTAAAAAAGAAAGGAAGGGGGACGAGAAAAAAGAAAATAAACACGTACTTACCAGGGGCGTGCCGTCAGGGGGGAAAAAGGGGACGAGGGGGAGAACGCGTGGACTCTTGGAGGGAAGGGGGTGACTGATCAGGACAGCCCGGTTTGGGGGGAAACTGATAAATCCGGTAAGGGGGGGGGGACAAAAAAGGAAGTCAAGGAAGGGCAACTTTAACTTGTGGTTGTGAAAACGCACGGTTTGGAAAGGAAGCCGTAGGGGGAGTTGGGGTAAAAAGAAAGATCAGGCTTTTTTAACAGACGCTTTTTTTCCGGTGCCAACGTGAAACCCGGAGTATTTTGGGGAGGGGGTCGGAGAAAAAAAGGGGGAAACCAATCGTCCCATCGGGCGTGGTTTACGACAATAGGAAGACCATCCTCCGCTGAAAATTAATGGGGGGTAATGGGATCTGCGCTACAGTGAAGGCAGGGAGCAAAGGAGAAATGGACTAGTTCTAATACAGGGGGAATTGAAGACAAGGGGGACTCACGTCTGCTAGGGTCTATTACTATTTTCTGGAGAGAACAACCACAACAAAGGAGGAGGGAGAAAGAAGTATCTTCCCCTACCTCGGGGCGGGTTCAATATGCCCGTGAAAGCCGGCGAGAAAGGTATCAATGGCCACTTTGTGTAAAGAGGACATTGGGGGGGAGACATCGTTTCTCCTGCAAACGCAGATTCCACATGTCCAATGGACAGGGGTACATCTTCGGAAAAAGCCAATCAAGGGTGACACCACTCAATGGGCTTCATGGCTTTACCGAGAACAAGGGAAAAAAGACCGTTCATTGTACGGGACACCGAAAGGATCTCGGATTTGGGGAACCTGTTTCAAGGAGAAAGGGGATTTTGTACAACTCCCATCACAGGGGCAGCGGTAAAACCCGAACAAATCACGGATATGACGGAAGGAAAAAAGGAGCAGTTCCAGCCTGGGACGCACAGTTTCCCAGCATCATTTCAGGAAGAAGCGACCGGGGGGGGAAAAAATAAGTCACGTCACTCCCGGAAAAAGGGGAAACTGCACAATCGGAGACGCGAGAACGACGGCACGCCCAGGAGTGTTAGAAGGTTTGGGCCAAGTAAAAGGGAAGGAAGAAAAGGGTCTTCGAACCTACATCGGGAAGAAGGGAGTCTGTCTGGGAAAAGATGTAAATTCACGACCAGGCGGCCTTCTTCTCAAGATATGGCTTTTCCAGCCCCGAAGGGTGAGAGGGGAGTGGAGACCGGAGTGTACTTTGGGGGTAGGGGGAGGGGGATTGTTACAAGCTAAGATCGGGCCTTTCGTCCGGAGCAGACGCGAATAGGGCGACCGAAAAAAAGAACGTCCTCTCTTTCCGTAAGTGGGAAAGAAAAAAAGGACACCTCTTTCAAAAGTGACGAAGCTGAAAAAACAACCGTCGTTTCACCGGGGGGATTCGACCGTTCTCGCAACAGTTGGGTGGGAAAATTCTCTCCGGCAAGAAATGATTTCACTTCAACTATAGGGAGACAGGTGGGGTTTCTTAACAGGGGGGGAGGGGGGGAACTCGACCTTTTAAGGCGCCCAAATCCGACCCGGTTTGCGAAATGGATGGTAACGGGGTAGTCGACTCCGGAGCAAAAAAAAAAAAAAGAAGAAAAAAAAGTTCTGCTACGAAGAAAAGCATGCCGGGAACAATCATTTATCCCCCTTTTGGGGAGGGCGCGGTCTACAACAATCCTGACTGCAACTGAAAGTTCAAGCCCTCAAAGAAGTGGAATGAGGGGGGGGCGAGCGTTAACACGCTTACGATCTAAGGAGAAAGTGTTGAACAAAAGAAAAAAAAGGTCGGCCACACTGTCTCCGGATGTTCTGCGTCCACTCGGCTTTGGGCAAAGCGAAATAGCGCCCTGGTTAGGTCCCGTCCTCTTACGAGGGGGGAGGGAAAAGTCTCTCACTGGGGGGCGGGGGGAAAAAGGGGACGGACTTGCGGGAAATTCAGCAGCAGAGGGAGGGTCAATTGGTCATCACCAAGCTGAACGGAATGTCAAAGCACCGTGACAGGGTTAAAGGACCAAGCCACTTCCTAGCAAAAAAAGAGGGGAAATGTACGAGGGCGGGAGGAAGGGAGACAAAAGTGGCCCCACTTTCTCTCCTGAGGGAAGATAAAACTGTCCAGATCACAACCAGTCTCCAAACAGAAGAGACCTAAAAAAACGTAGTAGAAAGGGGGGGGCAGACTGGTGTGGATCTGACCAGTGGAAAAAGGGGAAAGCCCCATCATTAGGAGGAGAAAAAGGTGGGGGGAAAAAGATGAGAAGTTTCGCCGAAGGAACTCGGGACGTGTCGATGCCTAGGCTTTGGGTGCCGCCGATGTTAAAGGGACGGCCGTTTGTCAGCTCTGGGGAAAAAAGGGAATGCGCGGGCACGAAAGAAGGGAATTCTGCTGAATTCCGAAGGGGACACGCACCATGATCGATAGTCACTCCAGCTCATCCCTGAATGGAAAGAAATCCTGCCGGAAGGGGAAGGCCGTTCCACCGCCGTAGTGGCGAAAAAAGGGGGGGGAAAGGGGGAAACAGTGTGGACCAGGGGGGAAAGGGGGGCGTTGTTGTTCACCGACCGTAATCGTAAGCGTGTTTCGAAGGAACGTAAGGAAAAAGAGGGGTGGCGTGCGCAATAAGAAGGGGGAAAATTGTTGTATAAAAAAAAAAGGGGCCACCCGGGGGTCATAAGAACCAGCAATGAATGGGATAGGGGAGACAGAACGGGGGGGGGGAATCCGGATTCGCTCCAGTCCGAGGGGGAAGGCAAACGGGGAAAAAATCATTTTGGGAGATTGGGGCTCTGGTGAAGGGGGCCCGGTCGAGAAAAGCCCCCCACTTTTCGTGAAAAGGGGGAAATCTAGGGGAATTTGGATACCGTCAAGGTTGCGCGAAGAATTGTAGAAAAAAAAGAACTGTGTCCGAAGGGAGGAAAGTTTATAACGCACAGGTGAAAAGGGGGGGGAAAGTTACCTATGTGAAGATTGTGGGCGGACTTCGGTCTGGGTAGGGGGGCGGTCGCACATATTTCAAGAAAGGAAGATACTTCCTGGGGAAAAGGGGGGAAAGGGGGGTCGGGACCACCACTCTCTCGCTTCCAAAGGGCTCCCGGTATCACCCTCGTTTCGGGGTAAAAAACGCAGATCTTCGTCGGGGGGGGGGAGGGGGGAGGTGGACCGAAGGGAAGAGAAAGGGAATAATTATACGTTGAAAGGCGCCACCATCGAGGTGGGGTGTCGAGGGAGAGGAGTCACCAGTTCATTTAAAAAGAAAAAAAACTTCTACCACGGAAGGAAGAAGGGGCGCATGGTCTTGAGGGACGCAGATGTGGCGTTCGAACACTTTCATAAGATGATCCGGCCAAAAGGAAAAAAAAAGTCGTAGGGGTTAGGAAAAAAGCTGGGCAACAAAGCCATAATGCGCAGCTGAACGGTGTTGTTTGGCATGGAATAGCACTTTTAAATGTGAAAATGGGGGGGGGGGTAAGCCACGTTGGGAAAGCCTGTGTTGTATTTGGAAGAAGGTAGTCAGGGGGAAGCTGTTAAAAAGAAAAAAGGGGGGGGGCCGTTGTCCAAGGAAAGGAAACGGCGTTCCTGGAGACGATAAAAGCCCCTGAGCCCAATCGGGACGCTGGTGGGGGAGAAAAAATCTTAGTGATTGGCTAAAAGGAAAACTCTGGTCCAACATCCCTGGTAGAGTGAGGTGACAGAAATCCAGCTGGCATGGCACCGATGATCGGGGAAGTAAGAAGTGTCCATTGAAAAATAACGGGGGGGGGGGGCCGGCTGTGCGAGGGTCCTGGGGCAGGCGATGAACGAGTTTTGATGGGACAAAAAACAAAAGTAGGAGGTAGTAAAATAGATAGTGGAAAAGAGGGAAGAGGATTCGTCAGATGAAACTTCCGAAGGACGCGTTTCAATGTCCACGTTGGGGGTCCTCTCAATTGGCTACTGCATCTGAAGGAAATTCCACATGTCAAGGAAAAAGAAATAGGGAACGCGGAGGGGGGATTTCAGCCATTTGACACCACGGGTCCAGCATCAGGGGGGGATTTTTATCCGAACCGAACAGCCCTAAAAAAGGGGACTTTCCAACCGGAACAAAAGAGGAGAATTCTTTTTCAAAAGGATTTTGTACAACTCCCCACGGGCGAGTCCACACGGGGGGAAAGGTCAGTGCTATGAATCGGCCTCACAAAGAAAAAGAGCCTTATGACGGGCGGGGAAATACAGGGAAAATAAGCATCATTTTCGAAATCCGAAAAGATCAGTCAACTGCACGCCAGGACTCAGGCAGGGGGACGACTGCAAAAAAAAAAAAAAAAAAAAGGCACGCCATGCTGCCCGCTGGTGGTGGAAGAAACGAACTATGAACTGGTGAGAAACGCAAGGGGGAATCGGCGAAGGGTGGTGCAACAGTTCGCCGGTTGGGGGCCTCTTCTTATGACAGGAAGGAGAGAAACTACAACGACCAAAATGGAACAAAAAGGAGGAAGGATGGGGCGTTTGTACCACGCCACGATTGGGGAGACGTGAGACCCTCTGGCCTTGCTTATCGAGGATGTTCCGAATACCGAAAAAGGATATCTCCGTTTCGCCCGTAGCTAAGAGGGGAAAAAAAAGTTACCACAATGAAAAGGACTCGCTGGCGAAGTTGACACCTCGGCTAAAAGGGCCGCCACCTTCACCGGCGGGAAAAAGGAAAAACTTACAAAAAAAAAAAAAAAAAAAGAAAAAAAAAAGAAAAAAAAATTCGAACCCGTTCTTCCCCGGGGAAACAAGTTTTGTCGAGAATAGATGCGGGCCAACGTTGCGGGAAGTTCAACGGTCACGAGAGGGGGAACAGCGGTGGAGAAAAGACCAGTTTGTGGATACTTCGACCTTGGGAAGTCAACCAGCCCAATCCGGAAAAAAAGATTACTTGTACGTGGCAGAAAGAAGAGACTCCGGAGACAAGGGGATCAAAAGGTCTGCTACGAAATCCCCTTCAGGGACCCGGTTGTGGCCCACCTCCGCCTGGCGGGCAGGGAGAAAACAATCGCTGACTGCAAAGAAGAAAAGAAAGAAGGGCGATGGCGTTGGACCTTACGGGAAAGGACAGGGACGGCATTGGGCGCCCAGAAAGGGGAAAAAAACAACGCATCCGAAATGGCTCCTTTCATCAGAAGACTGTACCAGGACTTGGCACGGGAAAGAAAGTTGTCGGCAGCGATGGCGTGGAAAAGCGCGGAAAAGGCTGAGAGTGGGGGGGGAATGACCAGGGAGGGGGGATCCTGTTTCTTTTTCCCAACCGGAGAAAGCAAGGGCATACGGGTCTCGACGCTAGGAAGGATTGGTCATCACTAAAAAGGCAGTCCCATCGACACCGTGAGGAAAAGGAGGGGCAAAACTACAACAGAACGAAAAAAAAAAACGATCCAGTGCCGATTGCCGCGGAAGGGGCCCCACTTGCTGCTCAGACTGTCTTGGCAAAGGGGGCGTGTACTAAAAAGAAAAGTCTGCCCCACCAAGATCTCTGGAAAAAAAAAAACAGGAGGAGGGGAGGGGAAAAAAAACGGGTGGGCAGCCTTTTTTGGAGAAGGCCCCAAGAGTCGCGCACAGTGGTCAAGGAGAGCAGGTCGCCCAGGGAAAAGGAGATGGATCGTTGTCGAGGCGAGGGGGGGGGGGGGGACCTCCGATGTAAAAAGAAAGGTGTCTCTTACTTAGGGAGAACAATTGACCGCACTGCGCGGTCGGGAGAAAAGGTAAATTGCCCTTGCCTGCTGAAAGGGAAAAATTCCGCAGCTGTGTTCACAAGAAGGAAGGAAAAGCTCAGAGAATGTGGGGGAGGGAAGAGCCTAGTGGTCGACAAGTTCTAAGGAAAAGCCGTAGTTGAGGGGAAAGGAGCCCCGTGTGGCCGGGGAGGGGGGGGGGGGAAAATCTTGTCGCCCAATTCCGGAAGCCGCTCCGTAGTTCCAACTAATCTATACACAAGGTTGATGGCGGGGGAGGGTAGGAGGAAGGATGTTTATCCCGCGCCCGAAGGGGGAAAAACGGGGGACCCATGTACTGGGCATGAATGGGATTTCTGAGCAGAACGTCTTGGGGGGAAAGGACAGTGGATCCGGAGGACCTGCGGAGGGGAGCCACGTTAGGAGGAGCGTTACCCTTTCTGGAAGGGGCTTCCCATCTCCCAGTTAAGGAAGCAAAGCCATGAAAAAAGAAGAACACGCGGTAAATCTCGTTGAATCCTGGAAATGGAGAAAAAAAGAAAGTTGTGCCTTCAAGAACTGTGCGAGAACGGGTCGATGCTAGGGCGTCGGGAAAGGGGGGCCACGTGATGCCCGGGGAAGTCGCCATCGCTGACGGGACTGGGGAGGGGAATCTTCCTTCCAGGAGTCGCAAAAGAGGGGAGGAAAACGTCTATACTTCCGAAAAAAAGGGAAAAAAGGGGGGTATTCTTTAACAACGGCGCACTCCCACGCATGCTCCACAAAGAGAAAAACCCTCTTTTCGTTTTAAAAAAAGATCCTGCCGTCGGGTTAAAGGGAAAGGGGGCGTTGTTATTTTTATCCTACGGGGGGTAAAATTAATACTTTTTTCCCAGAAAGTTAAAGGGGGGAACCCACGGGAAGGGCCTATCAAAATTTAAAAAGGAAAAGTTAATATTTCGGAAGGCCACAAAAAGAGAAAACGTACTTACCATCTTTCAGCAAGGTCGAATTGCGTACGCGGTGGGTCGAGAAACGCGGGAAAGGGGGGCGGTTGCCGTTTGAAAAAAAAAAAGGTGGTTGCCAACCTGAGGATTCTGGGAAACTATAAAGTCAGAGGGATGATTTCCAGTTGGGGGGGGGGAGAATCACTTGAAATGTGAAAAGGGGGGGGGGAGGGCACTGTTGGGGGACCGCCGTGCTGGGTGTAAAATCCAGTGTAAGAAGTGAAAAATAAGATATCCGCGGGGGGGGGGGAAAAGTTGTCCACAGGAAAGGAAGGGATGGGGGTCATTTCGGAGGATAAAAGCCCTGACCCCAATCGTCACTGCTGGTTCCTGCGGGGTGGAAAGGATTGTGGCTTCCATCAAAATACTGGAAAGGGGAGTACATGTTAATCTTCGAAAGCTGCAGTAGCAACCGATGAATCGAAAAAAATTTAAAGCATACACACAAGGGGGCCATTTAAACAAACTTCTCTAAGGGAAGGGCAAGACGGGGCAAAATTCGAGAGGGAAT
>Ga0179593_1662846_pt1 | contig 20377 bp, 19 predicted proteins | sample CZODoug2_1_08_16_FD_185931 | JGI IMG/M metagenome (GOLD analysis project Ga0179593, IMG submission 185931) | Vadose zone soil fungal communities from Angelo Coast Range Reserve, California, USA - CZODoug2_1_08_16fungal (PacBio error correction) | ecosystem: Environmental > Terrestrial > Soil >...
CTATCCCGAGTTGCAAGCTCAAAATCAAGCCGTCCGGTGTCCCCGGAAAAAGTTGTAGGGGTACAGGAGGGGGAAAAGCCCGCAAGGGGAAGAAAGGGGTTCAGCGAGAAGGGGACCAACAGGTGGTGAGGACTGGCGGTCACTACTGGTTCAAAAAAAAAGACGTGGGGTGGGTAATAATTCTTTACGAAGAGACGTCGTGTGGAAGAGCACAGAAAGGAACGGAGGCAAGGGAAGGGGAGAGCAATACGGCGGGACCTTGGAGCAAAAATGCACAAGTTCCTCTAAGGGAAGGGGGTTGTCCGACAAAAGGCTTGGTTGTAAGGAAAGGATAAAAACCGACAAAAGGGACCTGTCCTCTACCGTCAAAAGAACAAGGAACCTCGGAGAGCTAGATAAGAGGGGGTCAGAATCTCCTGGCCGATCGAAATAGTCGGCAAAAAGATTAAAAAAGGGGTAATGACCAAAGTGGGGTGGACCATCTTCCTCTCCCGACGCAGAGCCTTTCGGGTGTACAGGGGGGAACGATCGTCTTATGCGAAAAAGCTAATCGTGGGGAGGAAAAGCGCAACTACAAAAAGGGGGCAAGCAAAAAGAAAAGTCATCCCGCATGGAAATGATCAGGCGGCCGCTGGTGCTCGTAATGAGAACCTTCTACGGGAACAAGGAACCAGGGACCGGGAACCGTGGGGAGGAGGCTGGGGAAAAAGGTGATTTGACGCGATCAGGAACACGTCGGTGTAGAAAGCATCGAAAGGGAAGAGAATAGGCGTCAGGAAGATCCGTTGTGACGATGGATCAATCAACTTCAAAAAACAGGGAAAGTAATGGACTATAGAAACCAACGGGGGAAGAGAAAACGAAATTAGCGAAAAAGAAGACAATCGAGTCGGGCAGGGGGGGACCTGATAAAAGGTCAAGCAAGGGTGTTAAGGAGAAAATGTGGTCGTTCTAGGGACGAGAGGGGAAGCGAGAGGGGCTAAAAGGGTATGTAAAAAACTCCGTTCTTTTGGAAGGGGGAATTTATGCTTGACGAAAAGGGGAGGAGCTGATCAAAAACTAGAAACAAATCCGCTATGCGCTGCGCAAAACGTGGAAAAAAAACGAGGCGAGAATCAGTCCTTCCCAGTTGGGGTGTCAAGGTAAAAAGAGACAGCGAGACGGCGTAGTAAGGTGGGAAAAAAAAGTGTACGAGACGACACTCCTGGCGCTTAGGGTAACACCAGTCCGCCAGCCATCTGCTGAAAATGGTATAAATCCACAGCAAACCGCGTCTAGGTCGCAGGACCGGGAGGAGGCCATTACATGCAATCTGATAATGCCTAAAAAATAATAATTGGGGATACGAACACCGTTGGCGTAAAAAGGGAGAACATTCCGGGGAAGACTAGAGTTAAGGGGACTCTCGTGTGGGAGACTCGGCGGTTGTGGACGGCAAAGGGGTGGAGACTGACCAACCGAAGAAGATTATGAACCTGAGTGAAGGGAGTAAGCTGAAAAAAAAGCTAGGTGGCGCCCACCACAAGATCATCAAAAGGGCCTCCTATCCGGAGGCTTCAGAACTCGAGGGCCCGAACCTTCACAATACCGTCAGCCAACCAAGGGAAAGAGGAGAATCAAGCAATGGAGGAAGTTTGGTATCTGCGGGTAAAAGGGGGCAGACTACCCCACACAAGCGAGTTAAAATCCGCTGAAACTTGGGAAGAACGGGGAATTGAATAGAAAAGGGACAAAAAGGGTAGGATGAAAGAGATATGTACCCCAATGATCTACAGGACTGCGGCAAATACGACGAAGAACCCTACCAACTCCCCGACACAGAAGAAAACTGAAGGAGGGTACTGCAGACCTTGTATGCACGGGAATGGCTCTTGGCGGGAAAAAGGTAGGGAGAGTCGATTAACAGGATCTGAGGGACATCGGTAGGGAGAGTGTTGGTTGGTCGCCAGGAGAGGAAGGAATGCTCAAACTGAAAGGGAGGCGAAAGCCCCGAATTTCAGCCCAACGAGATTGGGGGGGGGTGACGAGACCGACAAAAACGAGCACAGCCACGAAGAAGGCCTAGTCTATCGATCGTAGGATGGCCTGGAAGTTGTTCGTACCACCAAATGTCGGATGGCTGAAGGTCCGGTAACATGCTGCCAACGGCAGAGAACTCGACGGGTTGACAAAACTTCGTCCATGTGGAAAAAATAGCCACTCAGGAGTAAGAAACTTCGTCAAGAGCTCCAGGCAGTGAAAGAAGTCCACGGGGGGAGTGCGAAGCCGAAAAAGTGGGTTTTGGAGCTTCCTCGTGGATGCTACATAAGACCTACCACGGGGGTACCGGAGGTCTCCGAGTTTGGAAACGGGGTGGATCAAGGATCAAAGCACATTTCCTCTGATCAAAGCCTACATCCATCTCGTGAGAATCAACTCACCACTACCAGGGGCACCCTCAAAAGGACAAGAAACAGCGTCGATTGCCCGAGCCTCCTGACAATCGGGACCATTTGAAACGAAGCCGAGGGAAAAAAGAAGATACAACTACCTACCAGCTTTAACATGGAAAGTTCTCTTTTGGTACCATGGACGTCTTATCTCCATTGGAGATGGATTAAATGAATGGGGCGTGAGTGCATAGAAAGCATGAATCTCGGCAGCAAGCAACTCGTGACCTCTTATAATGGCGATGGAAATAGTAATCGACTACGAACCAAAGGAACCGAACTTTTCAAAAGTGATATCACCGTGGGATCAGGAATCCGGGGGGAATTGATCGGGGGGGGGGGGGCAAAAGGACTGTTAAGTGGCGCGTTTGATCCATGCGGAACGCGACAATAATGATTCAAGGGAGGGTTTTCTTCAGGGGGGTGAAAAAAAAGGGGACCGATGTCAAGAGAAGTCCCACTGAATGAGGGGTAGGAGGGTCATAGTACGTTCTACGAACTGGAAAAAAAATGATATCCCTGGGGGAGAACCGAAACCCCTTCTAAACTTTATCATCAAAAGGAAAGAATGAGGGGAAGAAGGGAGAAAAGCACGATAGGGAGGACCCCAGCCGTAAAAAGCAGGATCGAGGATATGGGGTTTATATCACGGGGGTCCGGGAGACACAACATACCGTCTTGGTTAGCGTTATAAAAAATCAAAACCTTCAGCGGGGGCGAACAACCGCGAGGGAAATCAGGGGAACGAATCATCGACCAGCAAAGTTATTAAAATGGGGACTAAACACTCTTCACGAAGAAAAAAACTGCAAAAGGCGTTTGCCTCCGAGGTCTTACAATCCAACACAGAAGCGGTCTGCAACCCGTTAACACCTCTAACTACCTGACAGCCAAAAAACGTCAAGGAGTCCAGGAGAGAAGGGGGGGGCTGAGTGACAACTGGAGAGGGGTTGGGCAAACCTAATGGGCAAAATGGCAACACCTGGTGACGTTGAATGTTGTGGAACAAAGGGGGATAAGGTAGGACCGGATGAAGAGCTCAACAACTAATTGAAGGAATGAGAGGGGGGCATCATACAGGTCTAAACGAGGGCCATGAAAACCTCCATCAGTCCTGCCAAAATTTTATGGTCAAAAACCGTATTGGGAGGGAAAGACAAGGAAAAGTGGGGGGAACTCAGCCATTCGAAACTGGGGGGGAGGAAAAAAGGGGCGGGACTGCGTGCAGGTACTTTGTGCCTACTAATTAGGGCTAGGGGTAGTTCTTTCGCAGCCACGGAGAAAGAAGGGAGTGGGATAAAAAGGACGAACCTTATAATCTCAATAAAGATAAGGTGGAAAGGAAATTCGGCAAAAAGGTTCGCAAAAAACAGGCAGGTTGTAGAAGGATTCAGAGGCGAAAATCAACAACAAAAGGGTACTTTTCTGGATCAAGGACAGAGGAACAAGGACCATTAGAAAAACGAGAATCTAGATTAAGGGGGGGGTGAAGATCTATGGGAAAAGAACTAATCAGCGCGGCAAAAGACTTGAGGGTAAGGAAAGGGCAGCTGACGCGCCCAAGAAGGGGGGAGAATCATCCTGTCCGGAAAGATATCGTCTAACGAGCGCTGAGACACAGCGAATCACGACGGCAAAAAAGACACGTGCAAAAAGACCACATTCAACGCGGAATCGGACGGCGCGGTGCTCGTCGAAGGAACCACGTCTAGGGAAAAGGACCTATCCGGAACACGGGGGCTCTGTCTGTAAGTGATTATCACTTTGACTCAGGGAGGGGAAACATGCAGTTCGCGTCGGATCGCCGGACAGAGGCGAGTCGGAAAACAGGAAAGGCCGCATTAGGACGAAATAGCCAGTGGAGAGGGAAAACTTCCAAGAAAAGGGAGGCACTGGGGAGGCAAAGGCCTATCGCCAAAGGAAATAAAACACTTACTCAATTGGACGTCGACAACGGACTAAAGTTGAAAAGACATCTAGCAGGTTCGTGGGGGGAAAATAGGCTTGTCTGACGAAGAGGGGAGAGTGGGAAAAACGGGTTCGGTGCCGCTGAGGCAATCTACTCGGAGGTGGCATCTGTCGTGGGGGATTCAAAGGAGCAAAGACGAGCTATTTATGGCGCGGGACAAAGTTTCCTAATGGGGATCAGCGCGCTGCCGCAACACGGCAAACAAAATCAAGTGTCCGCAGGAGTATGAAGACAGCCAAAGGGAGAAAACGTCGTCTGCGAACACCTGGGGGCAAGCAGTTCGAAGTTTGCGGAGGGGGAAAGAAGAACGCGTCCTAAAGATCGTGCGGCGACGGAAAAAGATGAGCAAGACGACATGGGAAGCCTCGAGGTCAGCGGACATAAGGGGTTGGGGGGTCCCTGCAGGGACAAGGAAATAGGATCAGACCTCATCCTGTTCAAAAAAATGATCAGGCCATGCTTACCGAGAGGGGCCGCAGGAATTAAGGGGGTCAAGAAAGAGGCCGGTGATGGCAAATCGTCGGTTTGAGAACCACGATATCTTTCTTCTGGGACAGAGACCGTCCATCCAAAAAACGTTGCAGGGTGGAGGGGACGAAAAAAAAAAAGAGAGCAGACGTAAGGGAATCCGGCCTAGGCTAAAACGGACGGAGAACGAGGGTGGGGAGGGGCAAAAATTTCCGCGGCGGGGAACGAGGAAGTACAAGCTCCTTTTTTAGTGTAGGGCGGCCTTAAGGCTCGAGTCCTACTCCAGGAGGACACGTCGAAGGGGATGTAAGAGATCCCTCACAAGCAACACTGAGGGGGGGGAAGAGGGAGGCCTTCCGAGGAAAAGTGGGACTTAGGTCGGCCTCGCTGCCTCTGGGAGAAACTAAAAGACAACGATCACCCAGAAACAGTCGGATAGGAAATGAAGCCTGGGAGCAGGGGTGCATTTAGCCCCGTACGCCCTCGGGTGACAAGAGTTCCGGGAAGCTCGTCTGTACATCGTGAAGATATGGGGGGGGGGGAAAGTGCACACCTGACAGTGAGAAGCAGACCGATGTCCACAAAGATACGGGGAAACGGGCAACAACCGCCAGAGAAGAACCATCAAACCCCCTCAGCAAAAAGATCTAGCAGGAGAAGCGAAATGCAGGGCGGATGCAAGGGTTGGGAGGTCTGACCATATGAAAGGGGGACCTTATCAGACGTGCGGACCTGAATAGGTGTATAACTCTACTAAGACCCGTCCTTTTGCTAAAAAGATGGCAAAAAAAGGATTCGGGAGGGCTGGAAGATCCATGGAGACCGGGAAGTCAGGACCCTTGTAGTCTAAAGCATATCAAAGACGACGAGGGGTGGAAAGACCTACTGAAAAGGACCCGAAAGCTGAAGGGCTTGTTGGGGGGGAAAGTTGCAGCAGGTGGAATAGAGTCAAGAAGGGAGCAGTGATTGTCCTAAGGGGGGCCATCTGACGTCGAGGGAGACAAAAGTCGGAGATCACACCCCGACTTGAAAAAAAGTCAAAGATGGCATCAAGAGGTAACCAATAAAGTGATCACCAGGTGGGACAAAGGAAGGAGCCCATCATCTCGGCCAACCGCCCGACTAGTACAAAGGGTCAGCTGTGGAGGGACTTCAGCGGGAAAGCTCTGTCGGGGGAACTCCCTTTGGACGTGTAGGAAAAATTGGAAGGGAAGGGCGTGTAACGTGCGCTAAAAGTCGGTCGTTCTAAGGAACGCTCTCCTCTTACATCTGTGGCAAAATACCTGAAGGCTTAAAGAGAATGCAACTTAAAGATCCCCGTTCATCATAAAATGTGGACCAAAGCAAAGAAAAAAAGTATGCTTGCCACAGACTGTTCCGCAAGTGGGAGTTTTCGCTAAAAGAAACAGAAACGCACGATTCCAGCGGTATGTGGTGCGGAACCGGGGAATGCAGAGGGGAAGAAAAGAAATTATTCCGCTGAGGAGCCCGAAGAAACTTCTGGACACAGAAATTAAAATAATATGGGCTAAGGGAAGGGGCCCACGTCTCGTTGTCCCTGCACCAGGAGGTGCATTCAGTATCTGATAAATACCAGGAGATTCGTGAACCGTGATCTCTCGCGCTCGGGGGAAGGAATCGGTGGTCTTGTCAGGGGCCCACTTTCACCAAAAGACTTGGAGGGGAGGTCGGATCGCGGGACACAATCAAAACAGCAGGAAATGAAGCGACGGGTGCGAAGGGAGACATTCCCACTCCTGGAGTAAAAGGCGAAAAGTGGGCCTTAAAGAAAACGGGATCCCACACACGCGAAGATGTGGTGCAGCAAGAAAATACCGTCACTGGTATCCAAGTCTGCTGGGAAACACCAATCGAAGAGTTACCCGCCCTGGGGGTCGGTTAGGGAGTGATGAAGAGGGAGGAAAAAGGAACGGGGGGTGGGGAGGAGGTGAAACGGGAGGAGGGGATCGGCCGGTCATAGGGGGAATAGGATTACAACACTTGGAGAGGAGACTTGTCGTGAGGAAGCTTTCCACAGGGGGAATCAGGGGGAAGAGGATGGAGGATATAGGGAAAGTCCGCAAAGTTAGGAAGACCGGTCCTGAAAAAGGCTCGCAACAGAAAACAACTGATAGGAGTAAAATAATAGCATCAGTACTAAGAAGAAGAAAAATGTAGTGACCTCTCTACCTAAGACTAACTTGCAACAAACCAAACCATGTTGGGGGGGTACAAAGTGGACCAAAATCCAAAAGCCTGGTCAGGGGTATCTCCACAAACACCCCCCAATACCATAAGACGGAACACTCCCGGGATCAGTCTTAAGGCTAAGAGGATACTTCCTACCAGGGCTAGGGGTAAATTTCCCTGGACTTAAATGGTCCTCCTTGCTTTGAAGTAAAAAAAATACGGGACAAGGGGTAAATTATGTACCAAAAATGGACAAGAGGCGAATGGAGATCCTATGAGGGGGGAAAAATGACAGGACCAGACTTGGGGGAGAAGACTAGAGGCTGAGGTTCCGTCAAGGAGAAGGAACCGCCACAAAAAAAAGTAAGGGGGGCCGGAGAAATGGACCGATTACCTAGAACCCCGGCTCGATATCAAGATATCCGGAGTTCACGAATCTCAAAAAAAGGACAGGCACGAGTGCTACCTTGGGGGAGGTATACAGGGGCCATCTGCATCAAAAAAACGCCGAGATATCAGAAGGCGTATAAGTAATCTCGGATCGCTACCGGGGCGAGAATGCGGAGGAGAGTGAGATCGGCCTAAACGTGTTGCCTCACCAACAGGGCCGCTGTAATCGCGGGCGGCGGCGCGGTGAGATCAATCAGAGAGGAAAAAGGCGGGGCACCGATTCCTAAAAAGGGTTGGGGCGAGAGGGAGGGAATCCGGGGAACCGTAGGATCGGTACGTCGGTCTGAGGGGATAAAACAGGGGGAAAGTACGATGGCAGAGGAGAAGAGGGGATCAGAGAAGCTCCGAAGGGGAGAGGCAAAAAGAGAACAAAGAGAAACGGTGTACCTTGCCTGAGACGGGGAAAAACAATCGCGACCTAAAAGAGACACCGTCCACGACATGTACGAAGCAGGATCTGTTCTGGGGGCCGAGAGAAGGCGGCTCAGGGTACAACCTGGGGGGGCAAAAAAAAACTAGGGGTGGGGAGTGGAGAGGGCACGCAATCGAAAGGACAATCTTCGGTGTGGGAAAGAGGCGGGGTGGGAAGGAATGTGAGGACGACGATCTAGGGAATTCGAGAAAAGGTAGAGAATTCATCGTGAGTCGGGGGCAAAAAGACAAGTCAAATGAAAATGCTGATCACCGTGCCGCAGGGTGTTTCTGCAGGCACTCGAGGACAAAGGAGTAAGCGGAAAAGGAATAAACGGGGCCAGAAAAGAATCTGGAATCCCTCGAAACTGGGGGAGAGATTCGAGCTGGAAACTTGCATAGTTCTAAAGAAACTTGCACCAGGAAGATCACTGAATTTAACCCAAAGCTACACTGTTTGGGGCAGGGAAGGCAGTAAAATAACAAGGCCCCATCCGCACCTTTTGAAGGGGGAAAACAAGGGACGGCCAATTGGTTTCAGACATGCTCCGTCTCGACAATTCCTGGGAAAAAAGTGAGGGCGCCGGTGTGGGGGGTCTCAAGGGAGTTGGTCGGAGGAGCGAAAACAAACCCGATCTCGGGGGAGAAAAGAGGAAGGAAGCAGAAGGAAAGGTTGTACTCATCTTCTCAAGTGGAGCAACACCACACAGAAGATAAACGTAATGAAGGCCGAGACGGATGATTACAAGGAGATAATAGATAGGTCAGGAGACTGCAAAAAAAAAACTACAAACTGTCGGCGAAAGTCTGAAAAGAGGAAGAAAGTGTGAGGGGGGGGAGTTTTCATCAACTCCGCAGAAGAAAAAGGACAGCGCCGCAGAACCTTCCAAGGGCAGAAGGGAATACGACAGAAAAAAAAAGCAGGCGGAAAAAGGAGAACGTTTAACGACTCATGTGCATCTTCTGAGGCCCAAAGGAGGTCTTCCACTACAGACCAAAAATCGGAGAACGGGCAGACATTGCGGTCGCCAAAAGGAGGGTCCTTGTGCTGGGGCTGACAGACATCTTCTAAAGGTACGAACAGGCTTCTGTCTTACATCGTGAGAGTTTGGTGGCAGGAAAAACCATCCTGCGGAACCTGCAAGAGGAGGGGCCGCATCCGAGCAGATTGTTCCGCGCCGCCGAACAACCGAAAGAGGCGGAACAAGTCCTCTCAAAGGAAGAACAGACCCAGGATCATGTCGCAAAGCCCAAAGGGGAGCACGTTTTTGAAAACGCCTGATGGTTCAGTGATAAAAATTGCCCTGGACGAAAACCCTGTGGTAACTAAAAAGACGGGGGAAAACGTCCCATTGAATATGGGAAGTCGCCGCAACCGGGGAGGACGTTGAGTCCATGCGGCAAAAAGAAAAGAAGGGCGTGGGCAGGACGTGGAGTCGACCGAAAGGGTCCTCGACTGCGAAAGACTACCGACCTGGAAGGAAGGATCCCGGTGAGGCAGTTTAACGTTTGGTTGGAAAAGGCTGGGGAACGATGACAGTTCAAGCTGCAGGAGTAAACCGATCATACGTGTCAGAATCCGCTCAAAAGAGAAAAAAACGAACCAGGGGGAAAAAAAAGGAGACTTGACGAACTCGTCAGAGTGGGGAAGAAAATCTGCCGAAAACCTGAGCACCATTCAACCCAGAGCCGACCGGGAATCACCAAAGGAGAACAAAGACCTTTCGGGACGCGGGGGGACGCCCGTCAAAAAAAAGTTAGTCGTAGATAAAGTGGTATATTCAGCTGCCTGACCGAATGCGTAATGAAGGGGAGAAAAGTCTGCGAGAGGCGAAAGAAAGGCGCAGATGTCGCAGAAGAGCTGTAGGAGTGAAATCTGGACGCGAAGCGAACATGGCAAGGGGGGAACCGTAACAAAGGTTCCGTATCATCACCGGGAAAAAGGCCTTGACGGAGAGGGGGGCATCCTTTACCGCGAGATGGGATCAGTTCTACTAAAAAAGAAAAAGACGCCAAAGAGATTGAAAGGATGGGGGATGGGCGTGATGGCCGTGGGTCCAAGACGTACTCCACTGATCCGGTATACTCGTGTAGAAAATGTCTGGAAAAAGAAAAGGGGAAAGGTATCGAGCGAAGAGAGCTGGCCAAAAGTCAAAAAAAATCGAAGTCTTTTACCACGTTAAGGCTAGGGAAAATAGAGTGACCCCAGAAGTGAAGAAAACGCAGGAGAGAGAAGGGTCATGTGTGACGTTGAAAAGGGAAAGTCGCCAGGACAAGGAAAGGGCTTTTTCTCATGATCGGCGGGGAACAATAAAAAATCAAAGCAGGAGAACAAACCCCGGGGGCGGAGGTCAAAAAGAATCGGCTAAAATAAAATGGTTATGTGAAAAGGAAAAACTAAAGTCACTCGAGGAAAAGCTGGCGGACGAAAAAAAAACAAGGCTTCGGGGGGAAGAATACATTACAGCAACCAGTAGCGAAAATCCAGGGAACCTCAAGCGAGTAACCCACCTGTCGGCGTAAGACGCAGAGAGTGAAGTGAAAAAAAGGGGAGGTCGGCGGAGCAGGTGGTATTTAGGTCCAAAACAAAGGACAAATCACAGTGGAAGGCTGAGATCGGTAAAGATCCGTCAGAGAAAGTGTCCGTGGATCTAAATCTGATGAGGAAGGAAAAGAGATGACTGGAAAAAAGGCCTTGCCGATCTCACAGCCCAAAAGGAAACCGGGGGAATTGGCCCTGGGAGAAGGGGGTGGAAAGGCGACGGAGCCTCCCCTTCAATGTTGGCAAGGAGTATTACTAGAGGGGATCAGAAGGGGCGGAAAGACGAGGAAGGGCACAGACGGGAGCGAAAAAAGAAGGTAGTTTGAGGCAAGGAAAACTTTCGGGGGACTCACAGACTGACGAAATGAAGTAACAATGATCAAAACGGAGGGGCCTGGGGGGGACGCGAACGTACCGAGGAAAGGGAGGTGGTTCAGAAAAAGGGGAAGGTGTGTCCCGAAGAGAGAAGGGAAAACCGCCAACTGTGGAAAAACCGATGCCGATACACAAAGACCATTAGTTCCGAGAGCGGGGAGTGTGTGTCACGATTCCCTTGGAGGAGAGAATCACGTGCGAAAGATTCCGACGTAAAGGAAAAATGGGCCATCTTACGCGAAAAAGGGGATTCTCTGTGCCAGAAGTATCAAAAGAACATGATCACACAGAGAATATGAAGGGAACATAGGCCAACACCAAGAAAACTTACGTCGCGGGGGATCGCTGCAGGCCGGCGAAAAGAACTAACCCGTCTCTGCGGGAACGGCGGGAAAACAGCAAACGGGCGTGACTATTTGAAATTGAAAGAAAAAAGGGGAAAACAGAGACAGGCTGCATGCCTTTCACTTGGAGAACTACTACCTTCGGAAGGAAGGGTGTATGATCGCGCACAGACGCAGTGTAGGCGGCACGGACACACGCACGTCCGACGAAAAAGGCTAATCTCCAACGTGAGCTCTACGAAGATGCAGGGGACGGCGAAACCGTCGCAGAAAAGGTTTACCTCAAGTAGAAAGAAGAGAGAGGTTAGTCACTCGAAAGAATACGCATGGGGTGCGGTTCACGGTGCCGGAGATGAGTCAAAGAACACAGGGGTCATCTGCTTTGGTCCTGGGGGGGGATGGTTTCGAGAGACGAGCCGTAGGAAAAGAACTAGGACTGTTAAGGGTTGCAATCGAACACGGGAAACAAGGCAGGGCGGAAGTTTCGTCCAGGTCCCGTGGAGAAGGCCACCCGTACGTAAAGATCGGCTTCGACTCCACCGTGGCCCAGGACGGAAACTTCCTTTCGATTGATCCGCAAACGAACGAAAACTGGAACGTGAGAAAGCCTGAACAAAAAACGCGTCTAGAGTCCGTGCAACCAGTTGGGAGGACCGAAGAAAGGTGTCAAGCTGAAAAATTCAACCCATAAGCTCCGGGGGAAAAACAACACTGAGAAAACCGTCTAGACTGGGCTCCAAGCACTCAATGAAGTTCTCCGAAGCCTTATGGCGAATCGGGTGTTTCGGCGGGAGCGGACCAAAAAGTTGAAAACGTTGACCCAAAGTGTGCAGGGGGGGCCGCATAGGAGGACTAAGGAACCAACCAAAAAAAAAGTAAGACGCCGAGCCTAGCTTGATAATACTTCTACAAACGTCCGTCCAAAACCACAAAAAAAACCTGAAAAAGGGGAAACAACAGGGGAAAGGCGATCCGCAAGGTCTGCAAACTCCGGTTGATCGTCGGTGGAAAAACGGCGCCGAGGATACGCCGCTGCCACAAAGGGCGAGCCGGGAAGGAGCTCAATAAAGGGAAAGGGGGAAAAAGATGCCCGTTCCCTAGGGAAAGGGGGGGTGGCAGCGGGGCGTACAGAAGAAAAGCGATTGCACGCACCGACACGACCAAGAAAAGGTTCAAGGGGCAAACATGAAACGAGCTTACATGGTCCCGGGTGGATGACGGGAGGGAAAAGGGGGGGTGGGGGTAGAAAAAGGTGGTGAGTGAAAAGCCACACGGGCCTTGGGGGGTGGGAGGGGACTAGGTCAGGGGGTGGGGGGTTTGGGTCTGGGGGGGGTAGGGTGTGGAAACACCCACACAAATCGTCGCCCTTTCAAAGATCAGCGCAAAGGGGGATAAATCGGGGACGATGGGAAAAAAGAACTGTGGGGGTCAAAAAGCGCTCGCGAAGAAAAAAAACCTGGCTGGCTTGAAGGTCAGATTCCATCCGCAATAGAGGGTGGGGGAATAAGGCCGCCACACAGCCGGGGAGGAAAAATTCAAAGAAACTACGCGACGACAGGAATAGAGAAGAAAAGGGAAAATGAAAAAAAACTGGACTGAGCAACGTGGGGAACAGGCGAATGGAATGATCATCGTGAATGTACATGCCCGGAAGAAACATTGGGTAATCGATAAAGAAGAACGCGTGTCAACGTCCCAACCGGCGTAAAATCAAAAGAAGGGAGGGGACGCCACTGCCGGGACCCCGTCTGGAAAACTGAAGTCGAAGCGAAGAGGGAAAAACGTACGCGGTGAAGGCGACATACCGAAAGGGACGTACGGTCATCTAGACCGGGGGAAAACCGTGTTGAAAAGTGCAGCGCCTGATTCACTACAGGTTCGGCTAAAGGGAGCCGAAGAATGAAAAAACCAGGAGGCACTAGAAAAAGAGGACACCCCCGCCGCGTGAATTCAGGATTTCGAAACAGAACAAACAACGAGGAAAAATGCGGACACGAGAAAGCAATGACCCAGATAAAGTGCCAAAAGACGAGGCAGTAGGGGAAAATGTCGTGGAAGTTCGCCAAACAGGCGGCATGTCAGTCGGACTAAAAAAAATTTGGCGATGGCCAGGCTGACCAAGTTTCCTACCGGGGGCAGGTGAATGAGAATCGCGCGGCGCGCTTCAAAAGGCGACCGGAGTGAATGGGAAGCTCAGACTAGGGCGGTAGTGGGGATCTAATACATTAAGGAACACCTAGACCATTCCAACGTGAGAATCAAGTGGACGCAGTAAAGAAAGGATATGCCACCGACGGTGAAGAACTTTTGTATTTTGGAACCTGTCCGAACAGTCCATCAGAGGGGGAAGGCTGAGGGAAAATATGCCGTCCGAAACTGTCAAACGAAAAAATGTTCGAACATCTACTATAGATTAGAAGAAAAGAGATCGGAGTGGGGGGAAGTGTGGAAAAAAGAAAAAAAAGGTAGTCGCACCAGGGTCTATTCTTGCAGGTCCCGGGATCGATATTCAAGTGACCACCAGAAAGGGAAATAGCGCGCTAAAAAAACGAATGGAGTTGGGGGGAGTGTCGGTACACTAAAAAATCCTGAAAAAAGGGGAAGGGGGTGGAGGAACGGCGGACACAGAAAAAAGACGGAAAAAAAAAGCCTTGCGGTAACGGGTGAAGAATCCTCCACAAGGAATGAGTTCTACAGTGGGGTAAAAGGGAAGAGAAAAACAGACGGAGAGGAACACGCAAATCTGGTGGGCATTCAGAAGAAAAGGACTAAAAAAGGAATTGAGGTCGGCCCATAAGAAGTACCAGGCCCAAAAGGGGAGAGGAAGAAAAAAGTCGCAAGATGGAGGAAAGGTCATTTGTCGGATTCACCCGATACATTGTACATAAATGTTGAGGAGGAGTGTAGACGACAGCCTATAAGATAACCCGGGTCCTGATGTCTAGAAAAAAACCACAACGTAGTGAGGAAAGAAATCAAACTCCTTGGGTCTACGAACGAGCGGGGACGATAGCCTCCAGCAGTCAAGGTCACCATGGGGAAGGGTGGATAGGGTGACCGGGGCACGACAAATAAAACGCACTTCAGTGTTGGGGAACTCACACGGCATGCGAATTACTCCAAGACCATGTGGGAGTACTGTCTATGAGTGTAGGGGGGACCAGGAACGTGGCGTGTCAGGGAGGTAGGCAGACCAAAAAGGGGGAACCGTGCGGGGATTACGAAAAAAGACGTAAGGGGACGGTAGCAAAACTTCAACTTGGGCTGAAGGGAACCGTTACCGCGCAGGCAAAGTTGGTTAAGAGGCTAGGGGGTGGCGGAAGAAAAGAGGGGGGGACAAACTAAATGGGACTGTGAGGATAGGTTGAACCTTCGTACAGGAAAAAAATGGTCCTCAGAGGGGAACGGAACACTCCTGGTCAAAACTAATCAAGCTGGGAGCAAGTCGAACCTTTGGAGGGGAAAAGAGAATGGGGGAAAAACTGACGCGCCCACGCCGTCAAGGGAGGAGGGGGCGACGTATCGAAATCACGAACACCACCAGTGGCGGACGGCAGTCTACTCCCCGTTCAGAAAAGAAAAAGCATACCGGAGAGGAGTCAGGGGGCAGGGTCAGACTCAGAAAGATCAACAAGTAGGGTCCCCCCACCGAACCTGAACGTGTCGCTGGCCACGGGGGGATGACAGTTAAAGAATTAGGATACGTCGTCTCCTACGACCGAGGCGGAGGGGAAAAAGTTTCTCATGAGGGACGAGAAAATCTCTATTGGCGAAGGCAGATCTTTCCTGCCAGGCCGGGCAAGGAGGGAAAAAATGGGGGGAAAGAAGCGACGACTGAGAAAGAGAAAGTCGCGACAGGGTGAAGTCAGCTCTCGGGAGGGTGCTAAAAAACCACGAGTCTGTGCTACTTGGTCCGTGGGGAGAAAAAGGGCGTTCCTCTGAGCCGTGAAGAAAAGGAGTCAAGTAGGGGGGGAATACCGTGGTGGGAAAAAAGTCGAGGCGTCACGATAGGGATGGTGAAAAAAAGATCATAATTTTCATACGTTAGAAATAGGACTAAGGACAACATGCCGCCGGCTGATAAAGGGTCAGTAAGAAAGGTATTTCGCGGGACAAGAAATCAGTCGAACAACGCGTCGCTTAGACGAATTGCCCTGAACGCGTCAGCGGATGGGAGAAACGACTCGTACAGAACTGCGACGAACGGAACGAAGATACAATCCGGAGCTGCAAAAAAAATCGAGGTCTTTTTACCCAAGAATTGGTCCGTCAAAGGAATCACGGAACCAACGCATACTGTTGTAGGACCAAACTGCACTCCTTCCATGACATTTGACGAACTAATCGAGTGAGGGGTAAGGGGAGGCCGTGAATGAACAAGGAAAGGGAGGCTGGCGGACCCCCGATATAGGAAGGGGGAGCCCAGCCAGCAAGGGGAAGGCAAGAAAGAATGGAAAAAACGCTGAGGGTCACGGTTAAAACAAGAGAGAAGAAGAAATATGGTCGTAGGGGGGTCTCCAAGGGGAAAAACCAGGCAGCAACAGAAAAGAGATCCGCAATGTCTGGCCAGGAAACGCCTTGTGTATCGTGCGGCGAACTAGGGACCGACGCCTCTTCCACCCTTATCCGTAACGGGAAGAAGCAAGAGTAAACAACACGAGGAGGAGGGTTCCTCTGAGAGAAAAAAGCAGCAATCTCGAAAACCAAGAGGGGTCCTGCACGACGAGCACCCGGAGAGTGGACCTGGCATGTCAAAGAGAAGACGGAATCCGGTGACTGAAAACGGTCGGGTGAAAAAGAAAGCCCTCTTCCGAGTGTGAAAAAAAATCTCGTAAAACATAGGGAAATTGGATCAAACACTGAGCGCACTCTACCAAAAAAAAAAGGAGCTGGAAGGACGAGTTCCAGAAACAGAATCTGTGGTCAAGAAAAACGGCACCACCGAAAAGTCGCCATCACGCCCAAAGGGGGGGGTAAGACTCACTACCATATGAAGGAGGAAAAGGGAAAACATTGACAAAAATGGCAAAAAAAACGTTTTTTTCTGGCGAGAACTCAGAGATCTGAATGGGGCCGGTGAAAAAATGCCGGGAACATGCTCGAAAAGGTAAAGAATCGACGCGGTTTCCATGTAAAAAAAAAGGGAGAATATCCCGTACGCCCCGAGGACGATCGGTCGGAACCTTTGAAGTCACGCCGTAGTAAAAGATCCTACGCAGGTTTGTCAACAGAAACATTCCAGGGGGGATGACTCCAATCACCTGGACCGACACACGGGTATGACTTTCCCGTGTTTTTGAGTGAATCAAGCCCCAGGAAAAAAAGATGAACATGTCCAGGGAACGACATTCTGCGCCGACACAGAGGTCCCACCAAAGAAAAATGATACACAAACAATTACGAACGCGGTCAGGGAGGGGCACAAATACTTACCCCACCTCGGGGGGAAACGGAGACCTAATACGACGCGTAAAAAAAAGATAGCCAACGACTAAAAAAATCAGAAGGGAAACCTGTGGATCGGTTTGCAGTCCCGGGGGGGAAAGGATTGTAGATCTCATGGGGGCGATTCCAGGCGACCTTAAACGTAAAGTTTTGTGGCCTTTCCCTCCAGATCTCAGAAAATTGATCCGGAACCGTGCGACCCTGCAAGATGTGAGAAAAAAAAGGGTCTAGGGAGATCAAAAACGGAGAGGAAAGATCGGCGTTAAAAGTTCGCATAAACCTGGAAAAGCCACCCGGGGCCAAACCCCTGGGAAGCGAAAGGGGATATTCTAGAGACAAACTCGCACATGGACGAGATATTGTGAAGGGGGGACGGGGAACGTGTCCGATGCCGGGGAAACTGATTCGAGGGGGGACCTATCCCGCCTCGTGAAACGACGAGGGTATACTGAAAGGGAGGAAAAGACATTGGGCAGGCAGATGGCAAAATCTACGTGAATGGAGAATTCGTTGGGCCGCAGAAAGTGATCAGTATGTCGACCAAAAGAAAACCAGCAAATATAAGGGGCGAAGGAAAAGATCATTTGGGAAATTCGGTATCGGGAAAAAAAACCGGACCCTTCTGTGGCGTGGAGGGTAGGACAAAAACAATAACGCCACCACCTATCAGGGCTAAAAGAAAATCGGCAGAAAAAGGGGGCCTAAAGCGCGAAAAAAGAGGCAAACTTGAGAAACACTAACTGGAAGCAACTCCACATGATAAAATCCCACTCACAGGGCAGGAATGGCCTTCCGAATTAAAAGTGAGAAAAAGAAAGTCCTCTTCGCCACCCCAAAGGAAACCGAGAAAGGAAGTGAAGCCACTGCGAAATCTCGAATGGGAGACAAAACTTGAAGGGAGGGATCGGGGGGTCTTTGGAGGGGAACATACATCCCAGTGGGGAAAAGAGCAAGGTTGCTCAAGGACGGGCGTTGATAAGAGGAACCGATCAAGGTTACTTATAACCGGGTCCGGATGGGCTCTCGACTACACATAAAACGGAGGAATAAGAAAGAGATCACAGGCCAGGTTTAAGGAATCCTGGAACCTCCTCGCTAACAGGTTATTGGAAAATGGGTACCAGGGGAGTGACCGCATACAAGGGGAAAAACCGCACTTGCATGGTGGGGAAAAAGAAATCGACTGGAAAACGAACATGGGGCTTACTTGGCGCTTAGGGTGGAAGTACGGGGGCGCAGGGAGGGGGAGGAGGGGAAGGAGGTCGGCAGGCCAACGACGTCATTGGGATGGGGGTACTCACAAAAGTCGACGAGTGGTGGAAAATTAGGCAATACGGCGGCAGGTGGAACTTTCTTCAAATACCAGGCGGGTGTGGGTCAGACAGACCTGGATAGGCGGAATTTGGACTCGAAGAAAACACCGCTTTCCAACTGTGTGTATAAAACCGATGTAAACTCAGCAGAACCTCGCATGAAGTAATCGCGAGGGAGGTCAAAGGATGGGAGAGACCTGGCTAAAAAACAAAGAATTGGAAGGGGGACTGGATACCGAGCTGGGGGAAGCTGCGAAAAAACGAATCATAAGGGATCGGTAAAGGAAGGGCGAAGGATCGACAACCGCGAAGTTGGGGGAACGAGATTAAATCGCGAAACTTCCTCAAGAAAACGGAAAACAAGGGGAAAGACGCGTAGGGGATTCTTTCTCTTCTAAATAGAAAAGCATGCGGAACATTCTGTTGCCACGAAAGAAACTGGGTGAAGGGAAAAAAGAGATCACGTGAAAAATGAGAATTATGCAGTGCGAGCAAAAAAATAAGAAACCGGATTGGGGGTATTCAAAAGCAGGGAGGTGAAGTACGAGCTCACTCTAGGGGGTGGAAAAGTCGACGACAACGGTTCAAACCTGAAATAAAACTTTAGATATCTACGAATGGAAAATGGACGCGGACAAAACAAGGGGACCAGGACTAAGTCGGCGTGGGAGAAAGCGGCTGCTTCCGCTTGTTCAGCCAGGGCCGGATAAAGAAGAAAGCGAAGCGTCAATCAGAGTGTGCAGTGTTTTGGGACAAGGGGGGAAGGGTCGAAAAAAAGGGAAAGATGGTATGAGCGGAAAAACTGTGCGTCGGGATCACTGAAAAAACAACACGTTCAAAGAGGGCTAACGTGCCGTCCAGAAAGAATTCGCAGGACCACGACGAACCGTCTTACGGACTTCAGAAGACCGAACGTCGTTCCCAAAAAAGAAAATGCTAGGAACCACAGTATCAGGCTCTTCCGTCTACGGACCATCTGCAAGCTGACGTGGACCCGGGATAGTTACCTGTGGGGAGGAAGAAGGGCACGTCAAGAGCATCAAACACCAGGGGGGGTGTATAAACCAAGCTCTCACCGTCCAGGGTTAAAAAACCCGGGGCAGAGGGAAGCACCTTGGTCGTAAGCGGAAGGGTTAATTTCTCCTAGAGGGGGGGGGCGAGAAAAAAAAAAAAAATCTCGTGCATGGGAGAAGGCTTTATCCGGCCAAAAAACGGTTCCGCGGGGATGAGAGAAAGGAACCACCAGAAGAGAGAGGAATGGGGCAAAAGGAAAGGATGAAAAACGTCGTACTAAGGGGACCACCTTATCACACCAAGACTCCCCTAGAACCTCATTTCTTCCAGTGACCAATGGGGAACGCGTGATGGGGTGCTTGGAAGAAAATCACAAGGCCGAAGAAGACGTAAGAAGTCTGCAAAAAAAAAGTGAAAAGGGGGAACGAGACTCAACAACAACGATGAAAGGAGGAGAAAATATTCCGTATGATCTACGGTTTTGCATGTCGGGAGGCATAAGGAGTTTCTGACAACAAAACGACACGAAAAAGTGCCTGGCAGCTTGGGCGGGGGAGAGCGGGGGTTTAAAGGGGGACGGTCTTGTGCGTAGAATAAGCCCTCGTCGACGAGTTCACGGAAAGCAGGGAGGAGGGAGTGAAAAGGGACGATGATTGTGGTTAAAACTGGGCGGCAGCCCGTCCAAAAAAGCTGGCCGGCATCCCGAGTCCACAGTATAAGGGTTGGATGCCACAACCGAGGGAGGGAAGGAACAGAATCCTCTCGACCAGGGGAAGAAGAGCAGGTAAAAGTACAAGGTTTTGTCGTCAAAAGATTGAACTTATGGCCGACCGTTCACCTGCCGAAAAGGGGTATAGGAGGGCACCCACACGTCCTATTGAAGAAGAACGCGCCGGAGAGAAAAAGCTCATCAGCGCCCAGGGGTTACCGGGCGTCGGGCCCTTTTATGAAAAAAGCCGCGAATTGTGCCAGAAGTATCCATAACATAACCGCCTGGACGGAAAGGTGGAAAGCAAAAAAAAATCGTGTTTGAACGTGTTGGGGACGCACTCCTCGCTGAAGCACGATAACAGGAATGACGGGAACAGGAGAAAAAGTCGCCAAGAAAAGGTCACACAACGACCTAGGGGACACAAAAAAAGGAATCGATTGAAAAAACTGTCAACGACCTAAAACACCATTTCACACTAAGGGACGGAAACCATCATCTAGTCCAAACCCACAAGAGGGAACAGGGGTCGCAGGTGTCGGCCACCGAAAAAAAGGCAGTTCGGAGTAGAGAGGAGAAGGGAAAGTCTGACTGAAAGGTGCCGGGAGTGAATGGAGTGCCGAGAATGGAAGACGGTCCTCCTTAATCCGAGAAAATTGGAATCTGTTGAAGAGAGGAGAAGATCGAAAAGGGAGGAGTGACCATCCGCAAGGGAAAG
>Ga0179593_1388079_pt1 | contig 20375 bp, 24 predicted proteins | sample CZODoug2_1_08_16_FD_185931 | JGI IMG/M metagenome (GOLD analysis project Ga0179593, IMG submission 185931) | Vadose zone soil fungal communities from Angelo Coast Range Reserve, California, USA - CZODoug2_1_08_16fungal (PacBio error correction) | ecosystem: Environmental > Terrestrial > Soil >...
CTACGGGAAAAAGAAAAACGGGGAACACGCATTAATCTCAGGGAAAAGAGCTGAGCAATAGAAAAAAAACAGCTGAGATCCCAGGCCCTCATCCGCGGCAGGAAAAAATGTATTGAGCATAAGGAGAATATGGAAACCCATGTTAAATCACTGAGTTGCGGAGAAGTAGGCACCCTTCCAACGTGAGACACGAGTTCGGACAGACTAGAAAACACGCAATGGGGGAGGATTGAATAGAATGATGAAAGGGAAAAAGAAAAAGACCTGTGAACGGAAGTAAGGCGGAGACCTCTGACCGGAAAAGGAATGAATGATCGAAAAATAATAAACGCCAACCAGAGGACGAAAGAACGGGCAAAAAAGGGAAAAAAGGAAGACCACGTGACGCGGCCGAAGGAGCCAATTAAAGGCGAAGAGATTCCATACCCCATGCTCATCAAGAGGTTAAAACTCTAAGTCACTGGTGGGGGCCCGACCCGAGGCGGGGACCAAACCGCGCGTAATCATGAAGACTGGTCGAAGGGAAAAGTACAGGAAGAGTAAATTTTCTTCTTGGCCACCTTCAAGTGTGGCGAACTGCAAACTGACCGGAGAAAACTGGACGAAGCTAAGAATTCTGGTTGACGGCAGGGAGAGAAAGGGGGGGGAATAAGTTCCTTCTCAATTCTAAGGGCATCCTGGCTTGAGCAGCGCAAGACGAAGCAAAATCCACAGAAGTAATAGCGAAAAAAGCGGGGAAGAAGATCAAGGGATCGGCCCAATAGGGCGTAAGAAATCAAAACGCCCACACCTGAAAATTTGGCTCCTTCGGGGCGAATGGGTGATCGATTCCAAGAAGGAAACGGGAAAGAAAAAGGGGAAATGACCAAAAAATGGCAAAAGCAAGGAAGGCGCTCATCCGATCGTACTCATAATCGCTACATACTGCTGTTAACTTTCGGGCTGACAGGATCGGGGGGGTGTGAGGGGGGGCAGAAAGAAGACATTACAGGGAAGGGCATTGAGAGAGAAATTTAAAGAAGAAACACGAGCTAAAATACGTGTAAAAAGGCACATGACAGCCTGCGCGCCTACTTGTCCGAAAGTCAAGAGGCAAAAAAGAAGGGAACGGGGGATTATAGGCAAACCGGCTGAAAAAACACCAAAGAGACTCTGCCTAAGACTCGAAAGCGCGTAAAAAAACCTACTATAAAGAAAGTATTCAAGGAGGAGAGCAGTTGTGCCCAAAAAAAACAATGAAAGGCCAAGAAAAGGAGAAGCGGAAAAAAGGGGGTTTAGAGCGGGATTTAGTCGTAGCAAACGAAAGAGAAGAAAACAGGGGAGAGAGAGGTTTCTCTACACTTCCAGAGAAAAAAAACTGCTAACTCGATTACGTGAAGGGTCAAAGTTGAACGGGACCGGGTGCGGGAAAATGAATTTCACTAATCCTAAGAAGAAGTATCGAGAGGAGGAAGGGACGGTTCGGGTCCCGCCAAGAGGTCCCTGTTTCTTCTTAGAAAGACACCTGAGCTTTGGGTCCGCGGACAGCCGAACGCAGAAGGGGGGGGGAAAGAACTTTTGCTGAGTAGAAAGAGAACTGGGCATAGCGAAAACCATAAGAAAAAAGAGTAGACTGCAAATGTCGGAAACTAACAGGCCTAATCACCTGGCCGAGAGATGAGTCTTCTGCCGGAAAGAGAGGAGACGGAAAAAATCTAAATCAAAGAGAAATGTGCATCGAAAAGGTAGTGGATCCGGGACACGACTTCGAAGATTGAGGGAGCATGATTTTTATCTCCGGGGTGAAGGGGGAGAATCGTCCGCTTTGAAGAGGGGAGGGGATAAATGACCCGCTTAAATAATCAATAGGCTGGGGAAGGCAATCGTTTCACTCTATGAAGAAAAGAATTTTCCGAGCGCCGGCCCGAATTCGCTATACTGCGGAAACGTCGAGGGAGAGGAGATAAAGACCAGGGGGGGGGGGGAAGAATCGGTAAAAGTGAGGGGCACTAAGCAGTACAAATGAAAATTTCTTCAGTTGTCGGGAAACCGGAGCAAGGGGGCGGACGCGCCTGAAGTTCCTCGAAGTCCCGAGAGGAAGTTCAAGAAAAAATGTGGGAATCATCTAATTTGGAGGTTGTCTCATGGGCTCGAAAGCTGAAAGGAAATGAACCTCAAAGGGAAAGGGGAATTCGAGGAAGTTCAAGGGGATACGGTTGGGCTTGAAGAAAGGAACTCGAAATTTTGTAAGAGAGGGCAATGATGCCGACGGGATCGACTCGCGGGTAGAAGTGGACAGAAAACGCGTAAGGGGGGACTCATAAAGAAAAGGGGGGAGGGGAGATGGGTTCATGATCCCTTTGGTATTGCTTTTCCGGGTTTTTTTTGGAACAAAAGACCAAGGCGTTTCAAGGAAGGGGACGGAAAAAAAAGAAGGACGCACATTAGGAAGCGCCTGGAAATGACCGAAGAGAACAAAAGGGGTCATAACTCCGTTGCTGACACCGCGCTAAAGGGAAGGTGCAACCCATAGATCCAAAAAGGCGGGAAACCATTGAGGAGTCTTAAATAGCCCAAATTCTCCCGGACGCCGGAGGAATACTGGCAACGAGCGGGTGGTGTTTAGGAGGAAGTATTTGTTCATGAAGAAATACAGGGCTTAAGCGGTGCTTTAACAGTTTCGAACGGAAGGACGGCCCTGGGCCACATCGAAAGGGAGTCGGAGAAAAAGAAATGGAGGAGGGAGGGATTCATTCAATCCAAATGAACCAACTACCTTCACTTATAATCTGTCTCGAAACAGAAGGTCAGTCTGTTGAAAACCAGAATAAGGGAGCGCTGGAGGAATAAAAAGAAAGGGACACTTTCACCCCTTCACAAAAAGAGGCCGGAGCCGAAGTTCAAGTTGGATGGTCTGGAAAAAGGCTGCACGTTCAAGATGGACGGAAAAGGGGTTGGGGAGAGCAAAAGGCTGCAGTTGTGCATCCATCACTGAGACAACCAAGGGACGAAATCTTGGGGGGAACAAAAAAGGACAATCGGACCAAGCCGTCCAGAGTACTGGGGACATCTGAAGCTTCTTCATTGGGAGGTCATAACCGTTTAAAAAAAGAAAACATTTTCCGAGAAATGTTGGAAAGAAGGTAGAGGACACACTCGTCGCGGAGCTCGTCCAACAGAGCACCGTTGCAAATGTTCAGAAAGCAAAACCGAATAAAACAAGGAAGGCTCAGAAGAAGGCCGCTCGGATTTCGCGTGAAGGGCAACCATCATCTTAGAGATACGAGGGACAAAAGGAAGAATCCGAAATAGGAAAAACGGTTGCGGCGGGGCCAATCAAACTGTCGAAGGAGTTTTCAAGGTAGGGAAAAAGGGAAGGGGGGGGGGTGAGATTCGCTCAATTCAAAGGACGATCCGGGGGAGACCACTCAAAGGTCCTGGGGCATTCAAGCTAAAAACATAAATGCATCCAGGCCAGGGATCAAGGAAGACGGAGAAAAAAGTGGGGAAGGGGGAAGCCAGGGCCACGAAATTGAGAAGACTAATCCTGTGCCGCGTGGGTCGGTGAATCCGCAACAACTATCTCTCTCACAAAAAAAAAGGAGAAAAGGGAAACAAAAAGAGAGCGAGAAAGGGACGCCTAACAGAACCGCCCAAAAGTAAGGATTGAGGACTAAGGGGGGCCAGGGAAACTTGAACCGGGGGGTTTTTGGGAAGTCGGAAGCATATCCGGACCGGCAAGGGACAGAGGGTCAGCGCTTGGAGCGGAACCGCAAGGAGAAGATACCGGGGGGACCAATAAAGTGTCGAAGAATTGAGCGAAGAGAACAAATCCCTACCGCGAAACCTTTCAGGAAAAAAAAGGTAGACAATGGTCCAGAAGAGACACATAAAGTGACGGGCGAAGTCGGGAAGTTTTTCAAGAATATCTCAAAGGATTACCGGAAAAAGTGGCAGTCGACACTAGCCTAGGCAACGGGGGCAGGAAGAAATGATTGGAGAACGCCGGCGGGGATGGAGGAACATTGAAACTGCAATTGGAGGCGGGGGACTAGGGACAAAGGCCCGAGCCTCTAAAAAGGGGGAGGGAACAATAAGCACAGAAAAAAGTATCATGAAAAAAGAAGAACGCAAAATTAAGACTTGCTGCAGGATGGCAAGTAAAGCAGGAAGCTTGGGGAATATCTTTCTCTTAAGGTCCACTAAGGGATCCGCATTTTGTGGCGGCAGGGGAGATGATACGCGAGTGGAGGCTGCTGACAACGAAAGCTTGGCTATAGAAACACCGTGTAAAGTCGCAAGCACTTTAAGAGTCAGAAAAAGGAAACGGAAGAAAATACGCGAGGAACTCATCGTCCAAGGGACCGTGGTGGAGAGCAAAATGGGGATAAAAAATCTCTAGAAGAGGCCTTTTATGCGACTACAAACAAGGAAACGCTGTGAAAGGCACGACGTATAAGTACGCAAGTAGACTGCAGGACGGGGAAGTTGGCGTGTAATGAGACGAACAGGCCCCCATTTAGGGAGATCAAACATTATCGTCAAGGCAGGCGAGGCGGCAGATAAGGGTGGGAAAAAAGTTCGAAAAGACGTTAAAGAACGAGGTTAACCGAAAGGGAAAAGCTCCTGAAATATCTATCAAGAAAAAGAAAAAGGTCACCAGTCCATCACGCGCGGGGGAGCTGGAATCAAGGGGAAGGACGCCCGAAGTAAAATGAGAATCAAGGGGGAGAAGAGTAGGATGCACCCTTCCACCTGAAGGCCGCCTGGGGGACAGCATAAAAAAAACAGAGCAAGGCATGCGGAGCTGAGGTCCTTCTGACAGCAGTCCGTGACGGGCCATGAGCGGGGCATGGAAAAGAGAAAGGTGACACAAACAGTAAAATATTATCGAAGAAGGCTCTCCAGCAGCTTCCTGGATTGAACACAGAGGAGCACCGAGAATCCACGTTAACGCTGCGCACGGTGAAAGGACCGCGAAGAGGCGCGCCCCATATGAAGAAAGAGCGAAAGGAGGAGGAAGGGAGTGGACTAAATAACTATCAAAGGCCGCACTAGTAATAATGAACGGGGAAGGTAGGGTTCAGGGGGACGGAGAAAAAGATTAGAGAAGTAAGGTATTCTACGGAGAAAGGGACCAGGGACTGGAGCAATTTGTGGCATTACCTGCAAGAAGCAGTAGGAAAACTTCAGCCACGGATTTGGGGCGGAGCGGCGAGGGCAACTGCAGAATGGCCGTGACGGCTGGAGGCCATTGCGAGAGAACAAGATATCAATTTGATTTAGGGAGGAAAGACGACGTCAAGGTCCTCATATCTAGAAAGGCTCAAAACCTCTAGAAAAGACATGAAAAGTTGCGCAAAAGAAGAGCAATCGAACGCGAATTGAGGGGCCCTATCAGAAAGACGGAGAAGGTGAATAAAGTTACCCCGAGAATTAAAGGGGCAGAACTGCGAAAGGTAGTAAAGGGAAGATACAAACAGAGCGCCCCGATGCGGCTCCGTACGGAAGCTGAGGAAAAAAAAAGAACGCGTTCGAAACGAGAGGGAGGGGGAATGATCTGTGGAGGGGTGAGATTTTGCAAGGAAGCAGGGGAATTTCGTTGCAAGGGATGGTCGAAGAGACCGTTCGCTCGAGCCACGTGCGACAGGGGCTTCCAAGGAGGGCCGCAACGATAATTTTTACGGAGCATGGAAAGCAGGCTCGCGGGGGGGGGGGGGGTTGGGGGGGGGGGGGGGGGGTGGTGGTGGGTGGGGGGGGTGGCTGCTGGAAGGAAGGGGGAAAGATGTCGAATAGAGCCTTTTAACTGTGGTGTCGGATGCACACTGGAAACGAGAAGGGGGAGACCCGAATAAATCATTAAAGCTCAGGGAGAATCGGAAGTAAGAAAAAAAATAATTAATAGCGATGAGGGAGAGGAACGAAGCGGGAGAAAAGGCAGGGGTTTCCCGCACAACGACCAGGCAAACGGGAAAGCAAAAAAACTTTCAGGAATAGCGATTTTTTGCGCGAAATTTAGCGGAGAGTCGACACAGGAAGGGAGAGAGATAGATTTCGTTTTGAGAAAGCAAAATGTGACGACAAAAAACATGGGGGGAAAAGAAGGAGGCCCAGGGGTGAATCCTTCTGACCTCGGGGGGAGGGAAAAAGACGAGGTCAGCTACCGCAAAATATCGATATCTATTACAGTGACCCTGGCAGCGCTTTCCTGATGATGTCTTCGCGAGCAAAAAGGGAAGAGGTGGGGCAGAAGTGATACGCCACCGTTAAATAGCTTAAAATTCGACATAGTGGAGGGAAGTAGGCGATGCGCTTCCAGCTAAACGTAAAAATTCTCCCGTGGGGGAGAAAAAAAAGAAGGAGGAGAGGGCGCAAAGGTGGAAGAAGAAATGAGTCAGGACTAAAGGAAGGAACGAAATTCGTCAGCAAAGGCTCACACTCAAACGCAGTCGCCGAAACTGGGCCGAAGCGGAAGCCGAGATCAGAAATGGAGGGGCTCTCGGAGTTTGGAAATCTCCGGGGGATAAAGGGGGAGAAAGAGGCACGGTTGAGAGCGTGAATCGAAGTCACAAAATGCAAGCTTGCGGATACGGTCCAAAAGGAGATCGTGTCGGAAAGGAGGGGACGAGCACGAAGGAGAGTTTCCATCTGAGGAAGAAGGAGGTCGAGCTATAAGGGGGAGGGAGTATATCGGTCTCTTCTAGCCAAGAATCGGGTTGGTGTCAGGGGCGGAAAATGAGCAGCACGGACCGCAATTTCTGCGGGTGCGTTCCATCGAGAGGCTTCCACCAGAAAGAGAGCAGGCGAGTTGGGCCTTCTTCTTCGTAAAGACCAAAAAGGGGGATCGCACAGACGGCATGTTTCCTACTCAAGGGCCCATATCAGGGACGGGGGAAAAAAGGCTTGAGAGGGGTAGGTGATGGAACATTACCCATAAATTCCGTCGAAAAGGAAAGGAGATGGGGGGGGAGGGGGAGACAAGGGTTGCAGGGCTTGGGGCTCACGCAGGACCAAAATTTGTTACTATCGCAACGCTTATTAGTACTTATGGGAATGCGCAAGAGGAGGGGACTGGGGGGCTACCTTGCGCCGAGGCAAAGGGATGAACGCGGCTTCCTTTTGGGCAAAATTGTGTTTGAAAACAGCGGGAGCGGGGAGTCTTCTTCTGAGAATCAAAATAGGGGTTATTACCAAGGAGGGAAGGGTCATCAGGAACCATGCAAAAACCTTACTAAAGGTCAAGGGAACTAGAGGAAGAGGAATGAAATACAACCTCAATCGACGTGTTCGATTCTGACCAACCTCATCGGATCACGGTGGGGGGGAAGGGGAAAATAAGATGGAGGCCGCAAACTTCAGGGAGAAGACAGTGTGCTAAACAAGGTCCGTCGGTGATCCCGCATTACCTGGGACGCTGCCGAAGTGATGAATGCCTCAGAGAGGGGGGGGGGGGGAAATCAGGGCTCTAATGTTTAAGGAGACTGAATCGGATGAACGGTGGATGATTTCATAGTTTGAGAATTCAAAGATCGTCGTGCGCGGAAGGAAGAAAGTGCCAGCAGTAGAAGAAGTCGGAGCATCAAGTGCGAAATGTCTTCTTCAGAAAACGGACCGACGCCTGAAGAACTTGAGGGGAGAAAACGTCGGGTAGAAAAAAGAGCGGGGAACGGGGGCTTGTTGGGGGAGCGGAAAAAAGCCAGTCGGATTTTCCAAGATCACCCCAGGGTGAAGCGAAACAGTACAGCGACGAAAGTGGAAAGTCGCGAGATGAGGGGAAAAGTTGATTGGCTGGACCTGCTTCAAGTAGTGAGACTATTTGGGCGCGCCGGGGGGTAGGATCGAAAGCTTTTTCAGCAAATCCTGAGAAACTCGAAGTAGATCGCGCTCGGACGGAAAAAGGGGAAAACGATTTACGAACGAGCATCTTCCCAAATCAGGGTCCGTGTACTTGACCTCCTGCATCAAATTGAGGAATTGGGGGAGGTCAGAAGAACCGTGTAGAGATAGGGGGGGGACGTAGAGGGGTCAGCGATTTCGACGAACCGCGTCGTAAATGTCACGCTCAACTGCAGTACAAAATGTGAAATAAAGACCCGACGAGAAGAAGGAGGTCGAGAACGAAAGGGGGAAGGGTCTCTTGTGTGAGGAGTTGACTGAAGGGGGAAACCATCGGGGAAGCCGGGGGTGAGAAGTATCCTGATTGAAAACACTTGAAACGGAAGGCGACTCGTCAAAACGGAAGGTAAAACTTCTCAGGGAATCGCTTCGTTTTCAGAAAATTCGTCGCTGTCTTGGCGTGGGGGTGGGGGGAGAGGAGCTCAAGGATTAGCACGGGAGGGAGAAAGCTCCGTGGGGTGGAAGAATTTCTTCAGCTCAAGGAAAGGTTCAGCGCCAAGCACGCGCAGCTGCACATGCCATGCTGATATAGGCCTTCTGGAAGACTTGACTGTTAAGTTTTGAAAGCAGAAAGAAATACGGGGAAAAAGAAGAACGTTTAGTACTCAGGGGGAGGAGTTGTCAGGCGGAAGGGGGAGCTATCCTCAAAAAACGGAGGATAAAAGAGATAGAGACCCGCATAGCTACACCTCAAAGAACAAGAAGGAAAAAAGGGAATAGTTGGTTCGAGAGGGGCAAGGCGGAAAAGGGAACTCAAAAAAAGAGAATAAGACAAAATCCTTCTCCTTAATATGTCCTGCGTCAATTGATGACCTTGAGACTGAAGGAGATAAAAATGACTATTTGGTCCTCCAAAAAGACAACGTGCTCGAAGAATTGAAGAAGAAAACACCAAAGGGGGGATCACTAAAAGAAAAAATGGCAGGAAAACAAGGAGAAAAGCAAGAAGCCGACTTTTTGTGAGAGAAAGTCGGAGGTTTCAAAAAAGAAGGGAGAGATACAGAGTCGATTTGGCCAAGAAAGAACGCGAGACCTCAGAGAACGTCGGGGAGAAGAAAAATTCGGGTGTCTTCCCCGGCGGTCTTCTGAACATTTTGAAACTCAGTTTCACTTGATAGTTGCTCCAAGACTCAGGGGGAGGAGGGAAAGAGACAACAAAGGGAGAAGGGCAAGAACCTGTGGAAAACTGTTATCTGACCAAGACCAATTGAATTTCGGGGGGTGGATACCGCAGGGAATTTGAAGAGGGAAGGGGCCGTGGGAAAAGATTTGATACATGGGGTAGGCTCAGAATACGAGTTTCCGCGCAACGTTTATCCTACCAACCGGGTCAGTCCTCAAAACGGAGACGGAGCCTGGATCAGGTGAGGAACAATCAAATGAAAAAAAAAGAGCGCGAAGCGGATCAATGGCCTTGACTTTTAATCTCAACGTGGGATTGGAGAAAAAGCCGAGGAGACCTAGAACGGGTCTTAGCTCAACAATGTAAAAAACGTAAACCGGAGGGGTTGGTCGCACAGAAAATAAAACTTCACGAAATCGACAGGGCGTCTGGGAAGTTGTATTTGAGACTACCGGGCCGCCAGGGGAGGGAAAGAACGCTTATAGGCAACGAGGCAATTGAGGCGGCATCTAGGGGGAAGTTTCACGAAAAGAGTGAAAGAACGATTTACCCTAGCAGTGCTGAAGGAACCAGGACTCCATATAACCAACCAAGAGGAATTAGAGAAAGCATCGAGAGGACAGTCGAATGTCTGGATCACGTTCCGGACCACCTAGCCCAATGATTAATCGGAGTGGAAAAAAAACATGAAAGTGAGGGGACACCCTTCCAACGTGGACCGGCGGGGGACGCAAGAGAAAAAGGTTTTTGTAACCCGCAAGCGTCTGAGAGGAGGGTCAGATTACGCCTTGAGTCCGGGGGAGTGGGAATGGCCCTGAGGGGATGAAACGAAGGGGAAAAGAGGGAGAGAAGAAGAAGAAGCCGACACCGCTTATGATACACACGAACTTGATGGGAATCTAAAAGGGAGGGCGACACTTTAGTCCAAGGTACAGGAAATATGCGCATACCCAGTAAACAGCAGCGGCTAGGAAAAAGCTGGAGTACTGCAGTTTGGAAATACAAGCCCAGACAAGGTAAACGAACAGCTAACGACATGCCCTGTACGGTCTGGTTTGGGGGGGAAAAGAAAAAAGTATTAAAGGAGTTCTATCTAGGGGAAGTCTATGGCGTAGCCACCTTGCTGATCCCATTTTTGCGGAAAAGTCACTAGTAGAGAAATAGAAAGGAGGGCAGAGCAAGGGAAGGGAAAGTGAAGAGAGCGAGGGAACGCAACTGACAGAAATTGGTCAGGTAAACTTAGCCCGATGCGGCACCATATATAGTGGGATGGTCTGGAGAAAGGACTACTCCTCAACTCAGCAGGTAAGCGAACGCGGCGGGACGCAGAAATCAGAGAGGAAAAATCATTCAGAGCGAAAGCCTGCGCCACGACGAGAATTGATGGCCAGTCCATCTAGTGGTTAATCGATTAGGATTCAAAAGGGAAACGAAAAAAACAACAGAACCAACAAAGAAAAATCCGGAGACGCAACCGATGCTGATAGAAGCGGACTCTTCGGCTACAACCGGCTTCCGGTCAGTGCGGTGGATCGTTGAGGGGGGGGCATTTCGTTCCGGGTGCGAAACGAAACTTTAGAGCTCGGAACCGGACCGATTCATCAGGGAGGGGGTCAAAAGAAGGGGGAAGGCGCACATGGAAAGCCTGCGAAATAATTGAGCCGCACGATGGGCGGAAAAGGCAAAGCGGGGGGAGAAAAGTGCTTTCGGCTACCGAGGAAAACACCGCTCGATGCAAGGAAAATCAAGAAAGCCTGGAGGAAAAAAGAAGTACGCCAAGTAATTAACAATAAAGAATAGAGAAAGGAGCGCAGCGGATCAGGGGGGGGAGTTTGCCCACGACACCGAGGCCCAAAACTGAATTCTCATTCAAACGGGTACGTAAAACAAGGGGTTTTTAGAGCGGAGTTAGCGGGAAAAAGAAAGAATCCAGAAACAACAACACGATGAGAGAAAAGAATATAGAAAAGGGTGCAGCAAAAAAAGGGGGTACGCGCAAAAACCCATTGGTAAGAGAAAGGAGCCCGTTTAGTTAGAAGGACAAGTTTTGGAACGGGCTCGGTCGGCAATCACTGACCGCATCCGGACGATCTTATCGCGATTACATTACTTTGTTGCGTAAGTCCGCTTCTCCGGAGGTCCTAAACGTGGGTCGAATCAAAAAAATTTTGACGGGGGGACGTGCATCCGAACGAAACCGTTAAATAGCTTGGGGCTCGGCTTCGACATGGCGTAATCAAGTAGGCGATTGCCACATAGTCCGTAAAATGGACTCCCGTGAGAAGAAAGAAAAACAAAGGATGAGGCTCACAGGGTGGAACCGCGACCGGGGAGTCCGGAGGGGAGCAAACGGAACAAGCAGTGAGGCAAAAATCTCAAAAGAAAGATCAGGTTCCGCAATCGACCTACGCGGTATGTGAGCGACAAACGCAAGGATCGCAGCCGGTTTTTGGGAGATCCGGGTTATAAAGGGGCGCCTGAGCAAGGTGGGAGCGGGGGGGGAATCGAGACACCAAGGGATGCCACTTGTCGGAGAGGGGACATCAAAGTACTTTCTTGCTCAAATGATTGAGGAAACGAGGATGAGGTTCATCGGAATCTATGTAGAAGCCGGAAGGTTGTTCGAAAAAAATAGGAGGAGGAGAGGAGGACGGAGTGCGCTTCGATAAATAAAGATATCGGGTGTCTTCGCAAAATGCACGGCCCGAAATTTTTTCAGTGGGGGAGTGGAAAAAAACAGCGCCGAGGAGTCAAAAAAGAATCGTGAGAGGGTGAAGTGTCCTTCGAGAGCGGGGTCAGTTCCAAAAATGGGGTCAGCACTACGGGAAGTGTACTACGCCGACATCGAGGAGAACGCTTGGAAGACTGCTTTTGGGAAACCCTGAACCAGGAAAGGGGAAAGGACGAAGAAATGGGGGAGGTTTCAAAGGCCTGTGGCTCGGGGCTTGGGATAACAGCAGGACTATAAAGGAAAAAATTGCGGGGGGATCCATAGAGGCGCGGTACTGGGGCACGTGCGCCCGTAAGGGCCCAGGATTCCATTTTTTTGCAGGGGACGGAATGTGTTCCAAGAGACGGGGGAAGGGTGCGGAGATTCCAGGAGTCGAAGCATTTTTTAATACCCAGTCAAGGTCAGCAAAAGGAACAAACCCCCGCAAGTCCGGACGTTCAAATCGCTGAAAAGAAGCCAGCAGAGAAGAATTTCGAGTTTCTCGGTATGGGCTTACCGACGGGAAACTCAAAGAAGGGGAACGAATACTTTCTAGCCGCCTTGCCTTTAAATGGGCTTCATTGGAGGGACGAAGTGGCAAAAGGGAACAACTGCGGCTGTAAGGATGGAATGGTCGACTCGCAGGTGGGGGTTTCGACGATCGAGATTTTGCAGAGGAGGGGAATCGCGGCGGGTAAAAGTTCTTCAAGGGTGGGAAACGTCATCTGGGACCGGCACCCGGTCAGCATCTACGGTAAACCAAAAAAGAAGGGATGCGGCATTTAGGCTGCATTCAAAAAAGTCCCAAGACGCCGTCCGAGGTGCGGGTGTAACGGCTGGGAAACCACTAGGGGGTCCAGATTGTGGGGAAAAGAGGGAAGAACGTCATAGGATCCAGGGCTTATCAAGAAAGGGTGAGGAGGAAAAGACCAGCGGCGAGGGGGGAAGACGCTCGCGCGAGTTCTTTGGGATTTTCTGGACCAGGCAGAAGAGCTGGGAGAAGGTGCCGAAGGTGTTTGTAGTCGAGATTTCGTTGACAGAAGGTCGCGTAGGAAAAGGCGCAAACCAATGGGAAAAAGAAATCTTGGGGCCAACCAGAAGGCGTCTTACCAAATCATCCTGAGTTAAAGAAATACTGCAAAAGGAGAAAGGTGGGTCAGATAACCGTTTCCAAGGTTTTCCAACGGGGGCAGCGGGAGGAGCAAATCGGCACGCGGAAAAGGAAGTTGAATGGGAGAAAACCCCGCCAGAAAGACAGGGAGGAAAGGAGAACAAAAAGGAATTGAACAGGGAAGTTCCTGGGTTCAAACCATCGCCGAAGTTAGAGGAATAGTGGGTGAAAAAAAAATTCCGAAGTAGAAATCGCAAAAAAGGCGGGCGAACTCAAAAAAGGGGGTAGACTTTCGGGGGGTGAACATAAAAGTTCGTGGTGATCTTATTTCTAGGGGTGGGGTGGAAAAGCCAGCGTCAAGCAAGACCAGAGACGGGTTTGATCATGGTCTTTCAGCAAGGTCAGGTGCCGCAATAGCTGACCGACTAACAGGCATTCAGGATCTCTTCTGCGGAGACCTTGGAGGTTTTAATCCGCAAAAAAAGTACGAAGACGCTGATTGGGCGGTTAGGAGTGACGAAATGAAGTAATCTCTCAAACACGGGAGAGAAGGGAAGGAGATCATTTTCAAGCACTGCCCAATAGGAAAAGGATAGTTTGTTTCAGGGGGCGAATAGGCGTGGGGCATGCTAAAACTAAAACCGGACAATTCTGAGCATCAATAAGAAGGGGGAAGGGATGGTAAGCGTTCTGCGCGACAACAATAGCTGAAGAAAGGAGAGAGCCAAAGAGCGTGCGCGAAATGAGCGAATAAAAAAAAAACCATAACACAGAGAACGAGAAGGGGAAAAAAGAAGTCGAAAAGTGAAATAAGATGGGTTGCGAGTTGACTCTTAATGGGGTTCAAATCAGTATCTCTATCACGGAAGGCTAGGGGGGGAAAATAAAGAACGCGGAAATCTCAGAGCGAACGTGTAGAGAATTCTTTGCTGGGCAGGGGGAGCGGGGAAATTCTGACTGTAAGGATTGATCGTGACATTTGTGGATCCGAAGAGGGGATAAAGCGCTCAAACATTAGAACCGGATTAAAACGGTTGAGAAAAACCGCCCCAAGAATAGAAGCAGATTGGCAGTACAGGGACATGCTCAAAGGGAGGGTCCAAATGTGACAAACAGGGGCACGGCAGCGCGGAGGAGATACGCAGTAAGGAAAATGACTAGACACAAGGGGACGATCCTACAGACAACTCAGGAGAGGAGCGGGAATCATGTCCAGACCAATCAACGGAAATAAATGGGGGTAAAGCGAGCGCTCTTAAGGGAATTGGAAAGCGCACCCTGGGGTGAGATCAGAAAACTCGATCATAGGATGGTCTTCGCTAACAAAAAAGGAACAGGGGAGATTCAAAAAAAAAACGATCCGTCCGCAAGAACTGCGTATGGGAAGGTGACTTGAAGGAGAAGTGCCGCAATGCGGAAGAATTAGCGTCGAACTGCGGCGGATGCTGGAAGATCTTGAAGTTTCTGAAAAGGACTTACTAACTATTAACGTAGATCGGGGAAGAAAACCCAAACGGGAAGGACTGCCAGGACAAAGACATCGGGAGCGGCAGCAGTTCGGGATCAAACGGGAGGGGGAAGCCGGAAAACAAGAAAATCAAGGATTGTTCAATTAATAAGTAGGCACCGCCAGTCCACCGTTCACGCGGGTGGACAAAGTACGGGAGAGAAAACGTCGCATGTTCTTGAGTCTGAGGTCCGTCTTACGTCCAAGGGAAGTCCGGGGGAGGACGGGGTGTCCACCTGGAAAGAGACTGGGAAAAAGAAAGGAAATCGCAGGAAGAAGACGCCGCAGCCAGATGGGAATGAACGAACATGAACAAAAAACTGAATACTCGGAACCGGGAACAGGAGAAAAGGTTATCAAGGGCTCAAAACAAACTAACGCATCAGCGGCGGGGGTAAGCTGAGTCAGGAGGGGGAAAGCCAAGCCCGAGGACAAGCGAAGAACGAGTAAAGAAGGGAAAGGAAGGTCGGTCAAGGTAATATCAGTCGGCCAAAATAATGCGTAAATTCCCTTGGGAAAGCTCAACATGTTTGGAGACTTCAAGAAAAAATCGAAGAAGAAAACGAATAAGCCAAGCTCTGATTTGAATCTAGAGAGGGAACGCACTGCAAAATGGGATGATGGGAGGCCAAGAGAAAAGCACCCACAGGTCATTTATCGAACGAACGCGGACTCCGCAGATATAGAGGACGCGGCGGCCGACGCAGCGTAAATATGGATAAGTGGAAGAAAGAATTTCGCGAAGAGGGAAGTGTTGCAATATCCAGAAGGGCACGGGGGGAGATTCAAAAAGCGTTCACAGGGGGTGAAAAAAGGCGAAAAGTTAAAAACTCAAAAAACGAGCCAGACCGAGCGGGATCAGTCGAGTCATTAGGGAGAAAATACTGGAGGGAAGGAGAAGGGAACCTGAAGATGATTGGGAGAAGGGGGGGCAATCCGAGGCTTGAAGGGGGGAAAGAGAATAAAAACCACCGTTCGCCGGCTCAATGATCAAACGTTGCGTTCCGGCAACTTAGAATTTTTAAAGGCAGAAAGAACGGATCGACTACTTGGAGGGACCGCACAGAGGTTCTAATATGCAAAATATGAACGGGGGAAAGGAGGAAGTTCTGAAAACACCGGGGCGAACTTGATGCTCGCCTAAAGGTAAAGGCGCTGAGCGGGACTCATCGCGTATGGAGGGTAGGCGGAAACGGATCAGCGGCATTTTTGGCACGAGGGACCAGTCAAACTTTAAACCTAGACCCAACGGTCTAATAGAAAAAGGTTGTTTTAACGCGGAAAATTTTAGGGTCCAAAAGTCTCTCTCAACAACAAGGATTAAAAAGGGAGGAGAGGCGTGGGAGACCAAGAAAAAAAAAGTTTCCAGGCGCTAAAAAAAATTGGGGTACGAAGCGGTGAGGGAGAAGAGGGTGAAACTGGCAACCTCGGGTTGTCGGCAGAAAGCGCTGAAAAGAGAGGACTCTATAAAAGAGGCGCGATGAATAAAGTGGGCTTCCGCTTCGGGAGCGCTCCCTGATTTCTGAAAGAGAGAATCACGTATCAGGGGGGGGGGGATCGCCGGTTGGAAGAGAAAGACACCGGTTAAGAAAGGCTTTTGCTGCTAGAGTGCTGACATCAAGTATGAGGAGGCGTTCCATGGCGCGTAAAATTCTTCACGTTTGGAGGAAACTAATTAATCGGCGCACCGTGGTCCAGAGCAGACCGGGGAGGACTTCGAATAGGGAAAAGAATGCATGTGAGGAGAAAATCTCAAAGCAAAGAGGTCGGCGGACAGAAAGAAGGGTCCAGGAACTTACGACGAGGAAATCAGCATAAATAGGAAGAATTGGGGGGAAGAGAACGGGGGGGAAAAAAGTTCGTGGAAAGGATCGGGGATTTGGATCGATCACACAAAGGCCCGAGTTGAGGGAGGGGAATCAAAATTCGCGTCGGGGGTGGCACAGGCCGCAAAGGAGATAGGGGGATCCGAGAGTGCGGAGGCCGCCGGAGTGGAGCGATATGCGAGGGAGCGCGTCGTCGCGCGCAAAATAAGAACCTGTGTGCCAAGGTTTTCGCAATAAGGAAGAAAATGGATAAGGGGGAGGGTCCAAGATCGCGCATACCGAACGGACGATGAAGTTGGTAGGTGAATCTGGTTCAAGACAAAAATGGGGACGACCGAGGTGTCTAGAAATAATTCTTCGGAGCTTGGAATAAAGGGGAATTGGACAGGAAAGTCAAGGTCAGGATTACGAAGCGGGGGAGTTCCCGCTTGGCAGAGGGGAGAACTTGTCACCGCAGGACTCACGCTTTGTGGGAATCGCCGCTATCGGATGCGCTATCTTAAAGCGGGATTGTCTCCGACTCCGCAGTCACAAACGGGGAGTAAACGAGGAGGCCAGTGGGGAGGACGTGATAAATAAGTCAGAGGCTTGGCGGGGAGTACTTCTTCTTGATCACATGGGACCTGTTCAGGTCACATGACTCCCCGACCTTCCGGAACGTTCAACTTACTTACGATGAAGAGGGAAAGAAAAAAAAAAAGCTGGCGACGTGCGACGTCTGCACACACGCCGCACGGGAAGGGTTGGAAGCCTGATGCTTCCGCAAACTGGGGGGAAGGGAAGCAGCATTGGCTGCATGGGCGAGCCGGTGGGATCCAAAATCGCCTGCCGACGTGACTGACAGACTCAGGAGGAGGGGGTGGTGTGTGAGAGGCCTCGATTGGCAGGAGCGGAAGGGGAGGAGGGAATGAGGACGGGTCAAGTAGTTGGCTGAAATTCACGAGAGGCGGGCGCATACTGTCACAATAGGGCAAGCGCAAGGTGAGAAGGGGCGGCGTCATTCAAAGAAAAAAAAAGGAACGACAGAAGTCAGAAATTGCGGAGGTATAATCTGTGATGAAGGACCAAGGGAGTGAAGTTGTTGATCAGAAGACACGGGAGGATCTGATCACGGGGGACTTGCCCACGTAAAGAGACGATTGAGAAGAGGAGAAAGTCTAAAAAGGGATTGTCGGTGAACTAACAGGAAAAAAGGCAGCGGGGAAACGATGTCATGGGCAAAAACAAGGGAGAGAAATAGAGCTTCAGTTGCCTCAGCACATTCCGTATCGCGCCCAACGACACCAATGGATTCGAAATCGGGGGGAAAAAAGCATCTGACCAAATAGTAGGATTGAATTGGACATCCTGCAAAATTTGACATTGGGAGCGGGAGATAAACCGTGTAGATGAACGATAATGTTGTCCACGCGCAAAACGGAATGAGGGAAAGATAATGACAGTGGAAAATGTCATAGCCCACGAAGGCAAAGAAAATAATTTCTCGAAAGAGAAAAGCTCGGAGATTTTCGATTGGTCCTGGGATTGGCACATAGTCCGTAATCGAGATACTAAAAAAATCATACGATCAGAAAAAGCGGCAAAAAGGGGGGGTTCGGTCAAGATCAAGGGACCTTTCGATTGGGGTTTGACAGAAAGTGTGAGCTGTAGTGGGGGCTCTTCGCGCAATTAGGTCGGAAAAAAAGGGATTGGGGGGGAGGAAAAAGAAAACCGTGTGTGATATGTTCTTTGCAATAAGGCGGAAAGGGCCAAGAAAAGATAAAAGAGGAGGACCAGGCGTCAGATCTGGAGTCCTGAGTTGATAAGGGTCCGGACGCCATAGGCCCGCGAAAAAGGAAGGGGAAGCTGGCAGGTTGGTAAGGAGTGAATCGAGAGCTGGCACACACCAACTGTAGGAGAAACGAGAGAAGCGGGCATTGAACTACCGCCCAGAGTAAAAGGGGGGTCGAGTAGCGTGGGAAGAGGTAAAACTGAACCCAAGGTCTCGGAAGAAATAGAGCCGACGAACCTGGCCTGGGGCAAAGTGGCAGAGGGAAGGGGAGGGAAAGGCCTTGAGAGGAAAAGAAGAAAAGGAATATGGTCACAATCGTGCTCAGAGCGAAACGCCTCACCTGATAATAAAGCGAAGAAAATGCTGAAAAAAAAAAACTAGGGGGAAGAGGAAAAAGGTTCCAACTGAAAGGAGCACCGACGTGTTGACGAGAACGTCTGAAGTTGAATAAGTATCTAGATACCGGAGGCTATGGGGGCCACGACGGCTCACGAGTTCCTTCGTAAAAAATTCTTTTCAGGAGGGGACGCGGGCTTCTGAACATTGGAACTGGCAATGGGAAAGAGGGGAGATTTGCTTCAGAAGAGTAATCGACTGACATACCTGGGGGAAAAAGGGTAGAGAACAGGAAGAAAAGGAAGAATTTGAGGAGAGACAAAAGGACGATTGGGGAAGATAGGGAAGGGCCAGATTTCTATCACCATTGTGAGGGCGCTCGAGGGGAAAATAACGCGCGTCAAGCGTGGACGGCCGCGCGTAGAACGATCACTTAAAAGAAGGTCCCACTCAAAGAAAGGGAAAGAAGGGCGAACGCTACAATAGTAAAGGGAAACTTTTGGAAAAAAACCCAAGGGAAGAAAAACTCGATCCGGGCCTTGGCTCGCTACAACCACGGAGGCGATAACAGCCAACTGACTTCCGGCAGGTAGAAGGAGACCTTTGGTGGGAAATTGAATGAAAAATGCCTCAGGGGAGGGAAAAAAAAAGAAAGGTATCGTCGACAATTTAAGGTGCGGCCGATCGTTGAAGGGGTCGTGGAAAGAACGATTTAACCGCGGCCTGAAAAATATAGGAAAAAAAGAAAAAAAAACCATCCGGAGGAAGGGATTAACTAAAAGATCAGGGGAGACGGCAGGCGAATTGAGGTCACGTCCTAACCACTTAGCCATGATGATCAAGGCGAGAAGTAGGAGCAAACCTCCACCTTTAGCCGGTTTTTCCGCAAGGACGTCAGCCAGTCGCAATTAGGAAATGGGAGCTGAGCAAGGTATTAAAGCGAGTCAAAAGGACGGAAGGCGGGTGTTGACCTTGTGGTGGGGGTTGGGGGGGGGTTGGGGGGTGTGGGGTTTTTTTGTGTGGGGGGGGGGTTGTGTTTGACTGCTACTGTAAAACGCCTGTAAAAAAAGGTTATCTAAAAGAAAAGACGAAATCCGCTGACTAATTAACCTCGGCGCAACACTAAACGCGTCCCCGGAAAGCGGCGGGAAAGTAGGCACATACCTCTAAATCTTCTCAGCCCAGCGCATAAGAAGATGAGAGGACAACGGAGTAAGGGTTCCACAAAGAACAAGGTAACCCAGCTCGACGAAGAACGTGGGGGGGGGGGGGGGGGGGTGTTCAAGTTAAGGAAAAGTATTCAAAAAGGTGTCTATATATTATTAGAATTGTCTTATACAATTCTAGGGCTTATCCCCATTTTTTGGGACCTGCACGAAGCCGGAGAAGGATTCTCATTGAGGGGACTCTCTATGGAAGCATCGCAGAAATTGGCGGAAGGATGAGCAACGGTCGAAATAGTCACGATCCTTTGGCTGTGAGACGAAGCGGAAAGACCCTTCCGATTCGAAACTCGAAGGGGGGGAAGACAGTCTCTTGAGAGATGCATTCCTTTTCTCAAAGCGGCCTATGCGAATTGGGGTACCCGATCCGCAATCGGACTTGGGAGAAACGAGGAAAGGTAATGCACGAAGTCAGAAAACCTTTATCACCCGGAGATTCAAAAATCGAGGCGCGTCGTATCCGGGCCTAAAGGAGGGAGAAAATAAAGGGAGGAAGGTATGCCAGAGATTGGGGGAGTGAGGTTGGGGGCCTAAGACGGGAGGGGCGGAGAGGCGGAGAAAAAGAACTCGAAGGAAAACGGCAAACACGTGCGCCGATTCATCCAGGGTTCGTTTCGAACGGGAGAAGTTTACGTGGAATCCTGCAGACGCCGAATTGGAGGAGAACGTAGAAGAGGCATAAAAAGGGGGGAAAGGGGCGTTCGGTTAAAATTGAGAAAAAACAAGGAAGACTTATCTCGCCGAAAAGAGGTGGAATGCAGAAAAAGTAAACCATCAGGCGGTACGTAATTCTTACAGAGCAGGTTGAAAGAAAAGCACGTCAAACTTTAGAGAAAGAAACTCGAGAGGCCAATGGGTTTAGCGGCGGAAAAGGAAGGTGATCAAAAAACTAA
>Ga0179593_1639162_pt1 | contig 20375 bp, 18 predicted proteins | sample CZODoug2_1_08_16_FD_185931 | JGI IMG/M metagenome (GOLD analysis project Ga0179593, IMG submission 185931) | Vadose zone soil fungal communities from Angelo Coast Range Reserve, California, USA - CZODoug2_1_08_16fungal (PacBio error correction) | ecosystem: Environmental > Terrestrial > Soil >...
TTACGTAGGTGGACGGAAGACCGCTAACTACCGGCCGCTGGCAAAACACCACCCGTAAAGGGATCAGCAGCCCTGCGAGTGAACCGAAAACGTAAGAAAGGCCTGTCAAATACAATATAACCCCCAGAGAGGCCATGCTTCGGTGGGCAGATAGGGGGATTTATGGTTGCCGGGAACCTTTAGTTAATTAAGAACGCAATTTCCGGACACCGTCCGGAAGTAAAACCGTCAACTGCCCAATTTGTGTCTTGCAATCGGAAAGGAAAGAAAAGCTTCTTTCAGGGACTAAAGGGGGCGAAATACGCCGTTGGGCAATTTGGGCGAGGTTTCCTTCTTCGATAGCAAAATTTCAGACACACTGGATGGGGTTTTCGGGGGCAAACCAATGACGCGCTATCAGAGCGCGACAGAGCGGCTCTTTTGACTGCAACATGGGGGGGAGACGGACCTCTATATATTCGAGGCCACGGGGGGGGTGGGAAGGGAGGCCTTTTTCTTGGCCCCCCGCTCCTTTGGGGGGGAGCCCCCTCGCTCACTGTGATGGGGAAAAAAAAATCGCGTTAAGTAGTTTGCTTGAAACCATGCGAGAGAGGGAAGTAGACCACAAAAAGGGGCAAAGTCTCCAACTTTTAGCTTGAGTCGCGGCCGCTCGCTGCCGCTTGCCGGACGCAGAGGGGGGATTTGCCAGCACAGAAGGTCCTAGCCAAATAGGAAGGGTCCCAAGACCCGGACAGCCGAACTCCTGTCCATAGGACACTTGTGGGTTTTGGGAGGGGCTTAAAGGGCGTTGTGCGTCCAATTCTATGGGCGGGGGTATGTAGAAACGTCAGTAAGCCAATAGGGAGATGGTGGGCAATATTTAAATGTTGGAAGTCATCCGAAAAGATAGGGGAACAAGTGTTAATTAGGGGTGGAGCTATAAGTTCGAGGCCTAGAAGTCGGAGGACGATTTCAAGGTCGCTACGATGTATGGGAAGCGGGGGAGTGCGAATCAATGGGCAAGCACGACGGCGATCCGAAAATCCGAATTCCGATCAATGGCGTTCAAGGGTGAAAAAGAATGAAACGGAAATAAAGATAGGGGGCAGGCAGTTTGTGAGAAAGCCGGGATATAATCAAAGCCGACGGAGAGCCGCCGAATTTGCATGAAGGGGGGAGGACGCCAAAGATCGATCAATTGGGGACGTGGACTACGGCCTAGAAAGAGAGAAGTTCATTACGGTGGGCCGGCTGAAGACGAATTAGGGTGGCGCGGTGGAGGCGTGAAAATCGACGGGGGAAATTATACTATTTCGACACCTACATCGACTCGGGGTGGTGGGAAGAGAGTCAAGAGACGTGTTGTTAACAAGGGTTAAGACAGCATCAATCTAAATCACTCAAGGGGAGTGTTAGGAGGGAGCCAGGGAATCGGGTAGGTGATCAACCTAACTTAAACTTCAATCGGGGGACGGTGAGCCGGAGCTTTGGGTTCTTCCGGAGGGTAGCGGGGGAAAGAATCTTCAGTTTGGGTGGCTTTAGGATGGGAGATCCGAAACCATAAAAAGTTCTAACTTCGGGGGGGCAAGTGAAATTCAGACCAATGTTCCTCTTGTACCCAGCGAAATATCGGGGGGGCTAGGCAGTGTTGTGGGAACTCTCTCATATGTGAGCTACAGACGAGAGCGATATTTCCCCCCCTGACAACTCAATTTTTGACGGGAAGGGGTCGGTTGGAAGGGGGGTGAGGATCCTAGGGGAAGGCTGCTTTTCGAAAACTGAAACAATAAGGGCGGCGGTTGTATAAACGTCATCATAATAGAGGGGAGAGAGGTGTTCCTAAGCCGCGTAGGTCCGAGTGTCCAAAGGAGTAGAGCTTCCTGGTGGGCCTCTATCACGAAAAAGGGTGGGAGGGGGGATCTCAACAAAGAAGGGGGAGAAGGGAAATTAAACATCACCCCGCTTTCGTCGGAGGATAACAAAGAGGAATCTAAGAGAAAGGGGGGGAAGATTATAAATGGAACTGAGACCTCTGGTCGGAAAATCGCTGGAGAAACCGCAAGGGGGTAATCACGCCACGCCGGTCCTGAGAGGTAAAAGGAGGTAGGTGAAAAGGGAAACAGCCCGTTCTATCAACACTGATCGTAAAGGAAGTCTGAGACCCTAAAAAAAGGGGGGCGTGGAGGGTTTTGGACATTATAGCCTCGGTGTAAAGCTGAAAGTGCAAAAGAGCTTACACCAAATGAAGGGCATGTTAAAAAATATTGATTTCTAATTCAGACCGTTCTGAGGTCGGTGCCAGGGGGATCAAGGACCTAAAGAAGAAGAGGATCGGTCTTTAAGAGGACCCACGAGAGGCCAAATAACGGGGAACCCCGTCAAAGATGCGTCCGTGAGGGGCTAAGAAAAAAGGGCTACTAATTCTCCGTCGAAGTACCAAAGGAACTGAGGGGGGGATTTTTATTTCCCACGCTGCGTTCCAAGATGAGGAGGAAAAGGAAAGACGAAGAGAGCTTGGAACAAAGCAACAAAATAGATCCGACGGTAAGAGGACCTGTACCACATATTAATTGAAATTCAACAAATAGAAATCCAGCTAGATTCGTAGCTAGGGGAGCTCTTAATAACTTCAGTAGATAGTAAGATATGGGAGAAGACGGTATTGGAATTAGACCACTTAATCAAAGGGGGGAAAGACAACGGTCGGCAAAAAACTTGGAAGGGGACAAATTCGTAGAGTCTGATAAACTACCGGCTTCATCGAGACAGTAAAAGAAATGGTAAGTTGCCTGGGGCGCCTAAAGAGGGGGGTGAAAAAAGGGAGACGCAGGGAAAATCATCGGGGGGATGCAAGAGACTAAAAAATGAAGTGTGAATAGATGGCCATCTAGAACCAAGATTCCACGGAAACATAAAGGCATTCAAGGGTTCCACTGGAGAGCACAATCGGCCAAAGACGCCGGGTGCCAAAAATGCTTCACCCCTTCGGATTTGCGGGGAAAAAAAAGCTTGCGGGCCCCCGATTTCAATAAGTTTCTGAAGGATTTAACAAGGAATGAAAGAATTAGGGTGGTAGATCAGCCCCTTCTTTATCTCCAAACAAAAGGGACGGAAAAGGGGGTAAGGGAAATATTGTGACAGTTCGGGTGAAAGGAAAGGATATTTTTCTGGCCAATTGGAGAGAGGGGAAAGGGGGGGGGGGGGGGGGGGGTGGGGCCGAGAACGGAAAAAAAAACAAACGAAAATGCTGACTGAGAGGGAAATATCGTAAATGACGAAGGAGAAGGGCTTGAAAGAGTTGAACGAGGCTCAGTCTGTTTGCCAGCAGCTATTTGTACCGACTGTAAAACGGAAACACGGACAATTCTTGGTCCCCAATGAAGCGTTAAAAAAAAAAGTATGAAAACTAGGATCAAAAATCAGGGGCTTTTTTCGTAGTCATCGAAGTGATAGAAAAAAGGTTACGGAAACGGGAGGGCCTCCCACTTTCTCTCCTTCGGACAGGATGGGGGGAGGTGTTTCTGATGGAAACTTAAAAAGGGAAGATAAAGATTGGGACTTCCCCTTCTTGACCCGCGGAGGACAAAAAAAAGAGTTTTACACCATTGAGTATTTTCAAACCACACGCGGGGGAAACCAAGGGGGATGACAGCTGTCGGCCGCAATCAAAGGCCATGTGGAGGGTCGAAAATTGTAGGGTCCATTGGGGAGCTGTCTGAACAGGACTTGGATTAGGGCAAAAGCAAAGCCTGACCCCTCGTGTTAAGCATAATGGTAAAAATGCAAATAGTCTAGTTCATATTGTGACTCTTGTAACTTCGGATTAGGCAGAGAGGGCATGGATCAGGACAGGAAGCGTGTGTCACGAGGCAGAGCGACGGGGAACAAAGGAAAGAGAGGTCACGTACCCCATGAATGGGCCTAAAGCAACAACAACAGAGTAAGGAAAAGGGATAAGGGGGCTTAGTTGGTGAAAGTCTCATAAAGATCTCTTCTCTCTGATCAAGAGCTTGAAAAAAAAAAAAAAAAAAAAGCCATTACCTCATCAACTCCATTGCACAACGTTGACTAATATTCATATGTTCTCTAGAATAAAAAGTCCAGGGCCTGTGAGTCGGGTGGGGGGGACTTTTCCTTTGTTTGACGAAATTGACACAAATGGAAACTACAACTTCCTTGGCCGGCGTCCACAATTTCGGTGGGGTCTGAAAAGGTCTTAACTGGAAAGAGAGGGGTTTTTGGCGGAGGTAAAAGGGCCTGGGGTATTGGGGGTGTGGCGTATTCACTAAGGCTTTATTAGGGTGACTAAAACCGGCCAATCCCGCATACAGGGGAGAAGGATCGAGCAGGGGGCACGCGAAAGTGGCGTTACAAGAGATCTTCGCAAAAAGCTATGTTGAGGTTCAAATTAAGGGAGGGTTCCAAAAGAGGTGGGCCCGCAGACACGGTTGGAAAGAGGGTGGGGTGAAAACCGCAACAATAAGCTTACCAACAAAGAAGAGGGGAAGAATACAACCTGACTCAAGTTCCTTCTCCCGTAGACTGGTAGTCATCGAATCAAAGGGGGCCCGGGGTTGGGGAGAGACCACTCTGTGGATTGAATAAAAATAAAAGGAAAAATCGGGGGGCAGAGACGACGCCCCAGAGGCCAAGCACCTGGCTAATTCCTTGTGGAAGGGGATATCACCGAGGGGGAGGTGGAGGTCAAACAATTTGAAAAAAGTATTCGACGACTGCAGCAAAATGAAAGCGGAATGGAATATGACTTTTTCACCGAATAACTCTGAAGCATCACGGAAGGGGAGGGGGAAGTTGAACGCGAAAGAAAGATGAAAGGGAAGCTTTCGTCCGAAAAGTAGGAACGTCCTATTTCCCGTTGTATGGGTGGTGAAATCAGAATCGTCGCCAAAAAACGGGAAACCTAAGGCAATCAAAGACTCTTCGAAGAAAGGGAGGGACTAAGAAGGGCCATCTGAAACAGGGATTTCGTGCAGGACGTGGAAGCGGGACTCTTGAGGGCAGAAGAAAAGAAAGGTATTGAAGTCAATCTGTAAAGGAAATAGGGAATTGGGGCGGCTATTACACTTTGCCGCTGGTGATAATAAGGATTCTGACGGCAAGGAATAATTAAAGGCGGGTTGGGAAGGATGAAATCGGTGGTCTGACGGTCCGGTTGAAAAAGAGACCAGAGGCCTCGGTGGTTGGTGAAAAAAGAACTCGAGCGGCGGGGCCGGGACGGAAGGGGGAACTCCATAAAGTGAATCTTCAACTATAGAAAGGGGTAGGCATGAGAGAATTGCGACGGATAGGGGGGGATTCTGGAGGGGGTGGGAAAAGGATGAAGTGTATCTGCGGCTTGGGCGGGTTACATCAAAAGGTTCCAGGGTGGAGATTAGCTGTCCGACGCTAACGTGCAGCGAGGGGCGAGTGGTACCAGGGCGTGGATAACGCAACGGAATTTGTGTTTACCGGAGAGAAAGGGTGGGAAACACCTATCAGATTCCCCACACCTGCCCACGGGGGTTTGGTCCGGGGGGAACCGCGGTCCGGGGAGCAAGGGTGGACGGCTGGTCAACAGGTCAATACCAAGAATTAACCGGAGCGCTACAGGGGCTGTTGAGAGCATCAATCTGAACTAACGTTAAAGGGGTTTTGTACCAGCGCGAGTCCGAGGGATTCCGGGGGAGAGAGGCTTCAAGGGTGCAGCGAGTCCTCACAAAGGGGGGGATGAAAGAAGAAAATCTAGAAAAAACACAGGATGAAAAGAGTAGATCAAATCACTCATCACAACTTCTCTCTGGACCGCCACAAAGTATAAATACGGGTACTAAAAGCTCTGAAAATCGATCGAAAGGCCCGGGGGAATGAGAGCAGTGATCTTCTAAATAGTGTAAAAAAGTAGCGAAATATAGCTCACGTTTGACAGAAGGGGCGATACTTGACACAGGAATCGGCAGGCCCAGCTAACCCGACAAATTCTTTGGCAGTGGTGTGGTAGCAGTGAAAAAAAAAAAAAAAAAAAAAAAAAAAAAAAAAAAAAAAAAGAAAAAAAAAAAAAAAAAAAAAAAAAAAAAAAAAAAAAAAAAAAAAAAAAAAAAAAAAAAAAAAGTAGGATCTTCTTCGGCGCAAGAAATGGCTTGCTTTAAACTGGGACCAAAAGAAAAAGTATAGGGGGGCCGAAGGCGCGTCTGTGTCGGGACAGGAACATAATTAATTCATCTCAACCAGAGCTGTGCGCAGCGTAGAAGCCACAATAATTACCACCCAACTTTCTGGAAAGAAAGACGGGCTCCTCTACCGCCTCAAAAAAACTAGAGAGTATTGTGAAGGGCTTGAGTCAAAATTGGTCGAACTGACAGACCGCCGCTCCGTTGGCAATTAACCGGAGGGAGTGGTCGGATCGTTGGGGAACCGTAAATTAAGGTCGCAGCCCATCGTTCGTCTTCACACCCTTTAGATAGAGATTAAAGGATCTAGCACCAAAAGTGTAGGAGGGCAAGAATAGAGCGAGGTTCAAAACTAACTTTACTGCAAAATCCGTCGGGGCTCTCTACGGGGGGGAAGGGGAGGGATTAGCTCACCGGGGCCATTAAAAAAAAATTAACCGACTCCAGAATGAACCAAAAAGAGGATCCGACGAAGAAGGTGCACAGGGATCAGGGGAGAGGGGGGGGGCTTGCTTACGCGTCTGTCTAAAAAGATGAAGGAAGAAAAACGGGGGAATCGGGCGATTCGGGAAAATCAGCCCTTTCCATTTCTTAGGGATTTTGACACTTGGTGCTGTAGACCGCGCAGATGAGGGGACAGCAAACGGTCGGAGATGGGTCGGGGACCATCTTGGGACCCCTGCAGCAGGGGGAAGGAGGGAACTGGGTCCGAATACCAGAACTCAGCGAAAAAAAAGACTGAAAAAAACGGGAATCAACCCCTAAGGGGATCTGGCTCCGTGGAGAGGGGGGAGATTCGGAACAGGGACCGTTTTTGGAGAAAAAAACACGTGCTTGCCCAGAGGGAAAGGATACGTCAAGAAACAACTCTGGGAGCGGAAAGAGCGGATATTAGCTGGAAAAATTCCAGGAACCCCTTGGAACGCTAAGCTGTGTTGAAAAAAAAGGGTACCGCGATTGTTTCTGGGGAAAAACATCAAGGGAAACACGGGGGAGCCAAGGAAGCCCAAAAAGGTCACATCACCAGTGGGTTTGGAGATCTAGGGGGAGGGGAAAAAAACGCAACCTGTTAGTGAAACTTCTCAGGCCCAAAGGAAACGCAGTAGGACTGGGGTTAAAAGAGTGACGTGGGAAGGAATTGACCAGAAACACTCATAATTTCTTCTCCTCTTTACCCGCAAACCAGAAACAGGAAAAAAACGTTGTAACTTGAGTATGTACGCCACCAAAAAGGCGGACAAAGGCAGAACGACTGGGGGGGGGTTATTCATGGAGAGAGCCGCTTCCCAAAGGCCAGTTGCCGAGTTAGTTCCAGGGGGCAGGGGGGGGAGGGGAGAGGTCACCCCAAAAATTGAAAAACCATTCCAAGAAGTGTTCGAACGAACGAGAAATGGGAATCGTTCGTCGGACGGGTCTCGGCTAGGGGGGAGAATTCGTAGTCTGACTGGGGAAAAATCGAAAGAGGGGGGCCTTGAGGCGGAGGGGTCGGTTGAGGTCGCCGTAGCGCTTAAAAAAAAAACCAGGGAGGGATATCCAACAACAGGAGGAGAAAGAGATACTTTTGCTTAAAAAAATGTGGGATGAAGCGAAAAAGCCGAGGCCGACCCCAAGAAAGTCAAGGAAGGGGCCAGAAGAGAAGGGGGGGAGCCTTTACGAAAAGGATTCTATTTCATCAAAAGACGGAAAAATTCCATGAGGGGGCGAAGGGGTTTGGGAGGGTGGAAAAAGGCCTTTTCAACGGGTGAAAGCAGGCTACCATTTACCTAACAGCGAAACGGCAAGGGCCATGTGATGGGTCAAGAGGGAGATCGTAGGAGGTCGGAAAGGGCCACGACCGCGGGGGGGGTAGAAAATACGGGGAAAAAACATTTTTGGGGGGGGGAACTGCTGAAGAGTTGGGGGGTCGGGGCGGAGAGGGGAAGGGGGGGAGAGAAATGGGACGTTTGAGTTCATAAGCAACAGTCCAAAGACGGGGAAGAGACGGCAAGGGCGTTGGGGACTTGAACAGGTGGGACGAACGTTTACCGAAGATCGTACCAAAACAGGGTGGGATCACGTTGTCTGGGCCGGGTCACCCTCCTTTGAACGCAGGAGAGGAAGTTGGGGGAAAATAAAAAATAGGGTAGAGGGAGGGCACGGCAGGAGTAGGGAAAAGGAAAAGTTGCTCTCATTTAGATTTTACGGAGGTCGAAGAAACGCACAGACGTTGGGGTGGAAAACCACTCTTGGATTAAAAGCACAGGAAGGGACAAGTCCGGTGTACCAAGTCAGACGCCCAAGGGGGGGCAAAGAGGGGTGTGTGAAAGTGCGGGCGTCCAGTCGTGGGCCGATAAAGTCAACTGGAATGAAAGGCGGTTGACAGAATGGCAGGGGAAAAAATCAAGGGGAAAGAGGGGCACAAGCTTGAAAGAGTTTGACATGATAAGAGAAGAACGATCCGATAATTGGGAAGGGATGGGTCAATAGGAAGGGTGGCCCGCGTTGATATTGGTCTCCTGCAAAGAATGTGGAAAACGTCTGGAACAAGATCAAAAAAAGGAGAGATCGGGCAAGGTTGGCAACCAAAAGATGGCGCATCGCCCAGGGGGACGGGACAATTGAAGGAGAAGCCGGTCGCTTATCAAGAGAGACCGGCTATAATCTCTAAGAAGAAGGGTAAAGGTCTGGGAAGAAGCAACAGCTTTGGAGTTGGATTAGAACATTGTCCGATGGTGAGTCCGTAGGAGAAGGGCTTTGAAGGAGGCAAGTCAGTAGAGTGATTGAAGTAGGAAAATAGTGTATCGAATGAGAAAAATTCGAGAAGAAGGAGGGGGGAGGGGCAACGGATAAAAGTTTACTGGTGAAACAAAGAATTTTGAAAAACAGAAAACCATAAATCTAGCTTTCTGGGTGAAGAAGAAAGAGCTATATTTAAAAAGTAAATATGAAAGGGGGGGACAGGCGGATCTGACCGGACGGTTGGATCGTATTCAGGGTTGTAGGGATTCATTATGGGCATTGGACGTAAAGGTCGGAGAGAAAGTTTAGAAGGAACAGAGAAAAGAACGTCAACATGGGTGCCTCTAGCATAAGGGGTAGTTGAAAAGAGAAATATCGAAAGGAAAAAAAATGCAAGAATTTGTATCCGCGGAGGGAAGAGTAGAAACATGGAAAAGGGACGGGGCTGCTATAGGAGAACTTAAAATGGGAAGGGAAAGGGAGAAACGTGGAGGGAAAGGGGATAAGGTAGATGTTTGACTGGGCGATTTGAAGAAAGAGGGCGTAGGTCCTAGGGTCCGGGGGGAAAGCTTAGTGGTCATCAGATCAAAAAACGGGGGTGGGGGAGGACACAAAAGGGGGGGAAAAAAAGAAATCAATTCCCGCAAGAAAAAAGCGTCGGATAGAAAAAAAAGAGCGTAGACCCAGAATAAGGAAAACGGGGCGGAAATAGATCAAAGGTCCACCTCTGGGAGTTGCAGGAGGGGACTAAGAGGGGAAGGTGGCCAGAGGGGTCGAATAGGGAAAAGAAAGCATTTTGACCACCCCGGATCGTACTGAAACGGAGAGATTTGGGGGGACTGGGGATCGGTCGAGGCGTGTAGCCGGGGCCGTCAGAGGGACGCCAACTGGACGTTGGGGCGTTTCAAAGAGGGTACCACGGTCGATAGATCAGCGAACAGCTTCACTCCAAGGGCTCCTGAGAAAGGGACAAAAGAACCCTTTAAAATTAGTTCTGATCTCCAACGGAGGCAGAAGGAGAGAGGAACAAAAGTCACATCTAAAGTCCCTGGAAGAGTTAGGGTAAACGAAGAAAGGGCACAGCTCAGGTGCCTCAACGCTCTATTAGTTGATGTAGATGACCAGGGGGGGGGGATGAGAGAAAGTAAGAGTAAGTTCCTCCGAAGGGTGGGGGGGGTGGTCCCCATGAAAAAAGAAAACGCAGTGTAGAGGGGAGGGGGCGATATGTCGAACCTAGGATCACCAGGATAAAAAAAAGACCCGATTAGAGAAAACGTAATAGCAAAGAGAAAGACGGTCGTCAATCGGGAAAAGAAAAAGAAGAGGATAGGGAGGATGGGGTTGGACCTCCAAACTGGGCTTCGGGGACTCGGACAAGGGCTTTGCAAAAACATCTCCAACTGTAATGAACAGGAGAAGAAAGGAAAGAAAACGCCACTTGGGAAACCCACCTTTAGCGTAGTGGGACGGCGTGCGGGAGAAAAAAGGAGAGGTACGGGAACGGCCCTTTCCGTAGAAAAATCCAGAAATAAGTCGTTGGGAAGGAAAGGCCTGTAGCCAAAAAGAAAGATGTATATAGAACACCTTAGCTTGTCGACAAAAAAATGAAAAAAAAAGGGAAAGTGCGTTGACAAATTCAAGGTACCCCAGAAAATTGCAGGAAAGGGGAAAAAAGTGGGTAGGAAACCGGCGGCAAGACGAAGAAACGAGGAAGATTAAAAAACAAGGAATCTTCGCCGGAGGAGAGTGCCTCGGAAAGGAAAAACGATTTGTCGGCCCAGGGGGGAATCAAAGAGTTAGATCCTTAACAACAAAAAAAGCAACTGGGGAAAGCGAGGGCACAAAGTCTAAAACGGGGAGAGAAAAAGGGCGGGGAGAATTGTAACTCTCTAAGCCTGAGGCAAATGGTAGCGCATGGGGCGAACTTGAAAAAAGGGGAGGGCGGCCCCAGGGAAGAAAAGCAGCAGCAGAAATCAACAAGTGGGAGGTTTGAGCTAAAAAATTTGAAAAAACGTTGACTGGAAAAGGAAAGCCCGGGATTAGGGAGAGGGGAAACTTGATGTCTGACGGAACTATAAACGTTTCGAAGGGGACTTGAAAAGCAATAGGGGAAGCAAGGGTTTGACACTTTAGTAAATTTCGCCAAAGAAGGGAAAGGAGAAAGAACTGGGGATCAGCGGCGGACGACACCTTGGAAAGGGGAAAGGAAAAGGTAAAAAGGAAAGTTGTAAGGTACCATTGTTACGTGGCGGACAAAAAAACCTTTTTTAAAGAAAGCGCGTCCCCTTGCCCGCCGAAAGAAATAAAGATTCGGAAAAAAGAGAAGACTGGGAATGGGAACTGGGAAAGAAGTCAGGAAACGGAGGGGGGAAAGGGGACAAATGACGGAGGTGTCGAAACGGAGAAGAAAAAATACATCACTCGTCAAGACCAGGGGTACGCAAATGTATCTCTAAACAAAAAAAGAGAAGAAAGGGGGGCACAGGGGAAGCTGAGCGATAAGAGAAGACGGCTAAAAAAAGCCCAGGGAAGGACGAAATCGATCACAGTCTAGTTTCCTGATAATTTAGGGATGTAAGGGAAAAACAGAATCTTTCCATGTCGCTGGGCGCACCGAGGGGGAACAAGGGTCGAAGGGGAATGGGAGTTGACGCCAAAATTGGGAAAAGTGAAAAAAGGAGGCCAGAAGGGGCCCAGGGGAAAAAGAGGACGGACCCATTTCTTGAGGGAAGGAACACCCGCGTGGGTTTGGCGAAATCAGAAGAGTGAAGGGGGGTCAGAGGAGTCAAATGATAACCTTTCAAGGTACGGAAAGGAACGAACGGGGTCCCTAAGGAGAGGAAAAAAGGGCCGTGGAACAAAACCGGAACCGTGCTATATCTAAAAAAGTCCACTTTTAGGGAAGAAGGGGGGGGTACTGGTTACCGAAATTTGTGGGCCCGCCTTAGCTTGTTGGGGGGATGAAACAAGAGAGTACCAATAGTTGAGGAAACAACTTCTAGGATATTTCAAGGCGGAAAATAAGTACAAGTTAGACTGTGAACTAGAATCGGGAATCGAGGTGCCTCCGTTGTTGGGTTTGTAAGGATCGCCAAGGGGGGAGGCCGCACGGCCGAAAAAATCGGCGGAACAGACAAAGAAAAACACGACGACCTGGTATCGGAAAGTGTGGGAACAAAAAATCGGCGTTTCAGTATATGTGAGCTGAGGGGGGCGAAAAGAAAAAAAGGAAAGAAAGGCGTGCCGTTCAGAGGGACTTTTGAAGAAGAGGAAAGCTTCAAAGCTGGCGGCAGAGGTTGACAGCGAGTAAAAAGAACTAAAGATGGGAAGGGAAAAAGAATGTCGCCTAGAATTCTACGTCATCACTGTACGGTCTACGGGGAAAGCGAAGACGGGTCATCTCTCAGAAAAGAGGGACGAACGGCTCTGTCAGGACCAAGATCGCGAAAAAAGGCAATCTAAAAGTATTCGGGGGGGGGAGAAGAAAGAAGGTAGCTTAAAAGGCCGAAATCTCGCTAGGGCAAACGTCAGTTACGGGAGGCCCCAGAACTGAATTCTTTACGACTAGATGACAATTGCAGCTGGGTTGTCAAGGGAGGGCGGGGGAGGGAGAGAGAATTCGTGTTCGAAAGCTTTTTACTTAGAGTACTAGGGGCGCCGGAAGGGGAGGAGGCGAACTCTAAGGAGAGGGGGGCGGTTGGAAAAAGGGCAAAGCGGAGGGAGAAGTCTCCTCAAGAAGAAAAGCGAAAAGCGAACAATCAACTACTCGAGTGTTTTTCGGGGGGGAGAAAAGTGAACGTGACGACACTGGAACGTCTATGTAGACGGGAGAAGGAGTGAAGAGTGGGTAAGGGAAAGCACTACGGAATGTGGTCAAGCATTAGGGGTCAGGACCAGTAGACCTTCGTCAGCTGCTCGGATGCCTACAGGGAGAGAAGAGACTCAGGTCGAATCATCATATGGGGGGGGGCCGGAATTCAAAAAAAAACTTGGGTCTTGGGAAGACCGCTGGCTTGGGGAGCAGGGAAAAATGGAGTTGGAAAACGACATGGTACCACTTACGGGGGACAAGAACACGATCAGAAGAGTGAAAGGCAGAAGAGAGGCGGGGAAGTAAGAAGATTGGTTCAAAAAAAGGAGTTCAGTTAGCGAGACTGGGAGGGAGAGGAACGAAAAAGGGATATGTCTCCTACCCCAACTCCAAACCAAAAAAGGTAAAAGGATCAAAGCTTGAGAGGGGAGAACACCTTAGGAGAAGTCAAAGAAAGTCTGAGTATACGGGGATACGGCTGGTCGGGTGCAGATCAGGAGAGAAAGATCACGAAAAGCAGGGACTCATGATCTGTCAGGGGACGTAAAGCGAATAGAGCAGAAAATTTACACCCGTCGGATCCATTGGGGGCCACCCGAACGAATAAACCAAAAGGTGGCAGTTTGGTAATCGTGAGGGAGGGGGAGCCGAAAGCATACTGCGAAAAAAAGGGACCTCGTCACGAGGTACCGAATGGAAACGGGGGTCACCGTCTTCTCACTCCTGGGAGGGTCGGCACATAAGGAAGGGAAGTAGGGAGGAGGGCGGAACGCAAGATCACCAAAGGGGATCAAGGTGGCAAAGGTGCAAGGTAGGGTCATATCAAAGCAGGAGACTCCGCTGACTCAGTCATCCTCCATAAAACGAAGGGGGGGGGGGGAGCGAGGATGGGACGTTTCACAATGTAGATGGGAAAAAAACTTCACGGCGACGCTATGGGCCACCAAGAAAAAAAAGATTCGAGGGGGGGGTCGTAATACGGGGGGGCTAAGGAAAAAAAAATAATTGAACATCCACGAATCGTACGGAAAAGCTCACCAAACACCTAATAACTGCAGGAATGATGGTCGAAGTAAGGAAAAAGATAGTAGCAGTCAAATTGATCGATTTGTCGTTCCCCCATAACGCCAACATAGAAAAAAGCGACGGCGGCAAACAGGAGGTCGAATTGATCTCAATGGGCCTTTTTCAAGGGAGTCCTACAGTGGCTAACTCCATCTGATCTGCTCGTTCTGGGAAAAAAATTATGGCTGTCCCTTGAGAAAAAAAAAAAGAAGCCACCAAATAGGAGGGACCTGCTAGCCGACCCTTCCGGGGGATTGAAATTATATACGGGCACAAAACAGATCCGCAAAAGGGGGGGGCACAGCGTTCACGTCCTTCACAAAAAAGAGGGAACGATACCCGTAGTCAACCAGGATCAAGGGAGGAGGATGTAAGACTCCACCTTCTTGGGGAAAGATTGGAAAAAGTCGAAAGCGCTCAAGAGAAACCCGGGGGGTCCTAACCTTTGGGGAGGTGAACAGCACCAATTTTTCCTAGGGAGGCACTAGGAACATCCGGGGGAGGGGTAGCACACACAACACCGTCTTAAAAATTAAGGAAGGATTACAGAAAACTGGGAAAGACCGTGTATGAGGGGCTATTGGGCGCTGCAAAATATGGGTGCTCGATGGAGGTTGAAGGAAAACGTGGAAAAGGCTGGCCCCACGCTTTGTCCCGCTTCCAAAGCCAAAGCAGGGCACCAGTGGGGGGCGCTGTTCCGTAAACTTGGTCGTCCAACGGAAAAGAAAACTGGCGCTCGGAGACCCTTTTCTCTTTGAGTTGGTCCGGGAAACTGTCCAACCACTACTTCCAGGGTATTACAGTCTTGAAATCAAAAAAAAAGGCAGAAAGACCAAAAAAGATTTTGGGACTTGAAGGAAAGGGACGCCACCAAAGCCGGTCCGGGAAAGGCGAAGGAATGGCAGCGGGCCCGCGCCAAGAAGGGAAGGACGGAGGCACGGGGGGAAAGTTCCTTGGGAAGTCACCTGAAACCCGTTTATTTCCGGGGAAAAGGTACGTCACCTAAGTGTCCATCCGAAGGAAACGAGGAAAAGATACGTCTGGGGGGAAAAAAGGCAGGAAAACGTCTGCATGCATAAAGAAAGCTGATTGTAAGTGTCGGCTTGAACAGCAAAAGAAGAAGAGATGAACAAAGAAAACCTGAAAGGAGATCAAAATCAACAACCAAAGGAGGGGGGGGGGGAGTAAAGATACTGGGGCTTACAGTGGTCCCCCCAGTGACGAGAGTGAATCGCTCGAGAAAAAGAAGCAGACAAAGAAGGACGTAAGGAAATCAATCATGCCGATTGGAATACGGAGTCCAAAGGAGAGGGGGGGGGGCGAACTCAACTCGGATCCAGTTCTTCGAGGTGGAGGGAAAAAGAGGAACGGCCGGAGGGGAAGGAGGAAAAAAAGGTGGGGAAATGCTGGGGTGAAGCCGCTACCGGGGCTTACAAAAAGAAAAAGGACGACGAAAAAGGGGAAGGGAGAAGCTGAAAAAGTTTCTGGAGGGAGGCCACGAGCGGCAGAGAGGAAAAAACTTTTTAGGGGACCTGCTGAGATTGGTCGGGCGGTAGAAACAGGTAAGGGAAAGTTTTGACCAAAAGATTCCCATGAAAACAGGGCTATTCCGAAGGAGAGGGGGGACGAAAGGTTGGGTCCGGGCGACCGTTACCTCTAGATATCGCAAAAGGGAGCGGGACATAGGGCGTTGGCTGGGAAGGTACCGGTGGAAGGGGGGGGGCCAGACTTGGAAGGGAGAGGTGGAAAACATCAACGACGCATAGGTGCAAGAGGCAAGGATCAAGTTTCCGGGAGTTATAAACTTGGAAAACTTGGAAAACACTTAAAAGAATAGACAGGGGTGCCGTGTTGTGTTGCATGAGAAAAAGAAGGGGAAAGCAAAAAAGGGCCGGGGAGCAATCTTGAAGGGGGGTCCGAGGGCCCCGAGGAGAAAGAGTGGGCGCCTTGTGGTTGAGAGCGGGGTTGAAAAGGGCGTTTGGGAGGGAAGGAGATGGGCAGGGGGAGGACAATCAGAAAAAGGTGAATTCGTGTGATTTAATTGGCCACAGAAAAGAAGTGAAAGATAGTCGAAAGACTGGAGCTTCTTTGTCCTTCTCTGGCAACGATTAAGAAGACATTCACAGAATGTGATGTATCCCGCGTGGATCTGGGTCTAAAGGGCCGAAATGGAGCCGACTTGAGTCGCTCACTCAAACCGATCCGAAGAGAAGTTGGGGGGGAGGAAGGGGGGAAAACCAGGCACAGGGCACTCTGAAAACTGGAGAGTTAAGGAGGGTGGGAAAAAAAGTAAAGGAAAACTCGGCCTGATATCGTAAAGGGGTTTGCAGTGGAGGAAATAGCAAAAAACTTTGGGGATGACACTTGCCCGGTGATCAGCGATCATAAGGAGGGTTAGAGGACGAAGGAGTAGGGGGAAGTCTGACCTAGTTTTTCAGACCGGTTCCATGAAAAAGAAAGGGGGGGGGGGAGTGAATGGGGGGGCCACAGCGGGGACGTTTTCAGCGCTCACTAGGTGAAGAACCAAAAAAAAATATACAAAAATAAATCGGGGGGTCTGAGGTACTGAATACAGTAAAGACGTTCTCGATGCCGTAGAGGAGAGTGAGGGACCGCTCTGTTGTGAGATGAAGAGGTGAGCGCAGGGGGGGTGTTCTTTGGAATTATGGAAGGTGCCGACCAGAAGCGGAAAGGAGGGAGACTTGCGACATAGGTACCGTCGAGAAAGAAAGTCCATGGTGTGTACCTAGGAAAGATTTGGCCGCGAGGAGACCCACTCAATTTTTAGGGGGACAAGAGGGGGAAAACAGAACGTGGTGGTAAAAATTGTAGAAGGCGGTTCAAGTATATTAGGAGGGGGGACATGTACGCGGAAAAGGCGTGTCGGTGTGATCAGAACGAGGCATCGATATCAGGGGAAATCTCGAGGTTTCCAGAGAGGTCCGATTTAGGCACGATACTGTGGAGGGGGCTTAATGGGAATCGATCAAGCAAGAGGGGGAAGGGGGGGGGAGCCTCGAATAACAACAAGGAGCGAGATCAATTCCCGCGCAACCGCTTGAGAGAAAAAAACCAGGAAGAAAAGACGGGGAGGACCTAGTGCCGATTTGGGCTAACCTAGATACGGAGAAGGGGGAAGCATATAATACGCCCGGGTCTCCTATCGTAATGTGACCCAAGAAGTGGGAAGCGGGTTGGAAAAACCCTCTCCTTGATCCGGGGGGTGCACAACGAAACCCACAAATCGGGGGGGGGGAAATCGGTTAGAGGAGGGGGGTATAAATAGATGGACGACGGCTACACAAAAGGGAGGGGGCGTATCACGCGCCAGATGAAGAGAGGACATAAGATCGGGCCATCCTTGACGAAAAGACATGTGTCGCCAATAGAAAACCCCTGGGGGATGCCGGGGACGGGACGGATAGAAAAACAGGTCCTTGTACAGGTCACATGAACGAAGTTTTCAACGACCGAAGTCTCAAGGCTAAAGAAACCGAGCTCAGGGAGGGGGAATGGTCTAGGGGAAGAGCTGTCGTAAAATTAAAAGAGGAAGGGCGCTAGTCCCACTCACCTCTGCTTTCCGAGTTCGTTAAATAAAAGGACACACATTTCAGATTCATTACCCCAGAACCCGAATTCAAAAGGGGAATAAAACCCCCAAAAAATGAACAGAATACGGTACGGAAGTGTCAAATCATAGTCCCCACGAGGGAGAGGGGAGAAAAAACGAGGGCAACTGAGGGGGGAAGATCTAAGGAGTCGGCGGACGGTCTGAGAGAAAACGGGATCCCACTGTCCTGAAAATTTTTTGAATTTGGGGACCTGTGCGTCCAAACGCATTGGGTTCCAAATGCACGACGATATGGGAGAGCGGGGGCGTGCTGAGCGAAGATTAGAAGGGGGGGAGAATAGGAGGGAACGATCCAAGACGAATCTCATAGGGGAGCCTGCAGGGTCCATGAAGGGATTAGGACGGACGGATAGAGCTGTAAACAGAAAAACAGGGGAACTTATTGGGGGACAAAGGAAAGAGGGGGACACCCAGGGAGTACATTTGGGGCGGCTGTCGATACACAAGAAAGGCCCAAGTGACGCAAAACGCAAAAAAAAAGTCTTTACTCTTCCAAAGTCAAAAACTTCAGGGTCTTTGCCGTCTTCTGATGGGAAAACAAGGGGGGAGAAGGCCAAGGTGGAGATTGCGTTGAAAGAAAAATATGGGGTATGAAAACCAAAAAGGCGGGGAGCGGAATGCGATGATTCATAACTAAGGAAATGGAAGGGCCGGAGTCCTTGGTATCGCGGCTCGGGCGTAGAAGGTTCCAAGCGAAGGGGGGTAGTAGGGGGTGGGGGGGGGTGCGCAGGTTCTCTTGGGTGGGTGGTGAACGTAGGGATCTGAATTCTGCCCCCAAGGATCGTGGAAAGGAAAGACAACGCCTAATGGAAAGAAAAATAGGGGGTGGGGAGTAAGAAATCTCTTGCATAACTTTATCCAAGATTTTTTTTTGGAATCGCAGGAAAAGGACTTAGGACTCGTTTTACTGGGACTAGGGAAAAAGACCATTGGAAAGTCTTGAACTCCGCAAGCAATCATTAAGGTAATAAAATGTTTGTATTCGCCAAAAAAGAAAAGTGGACCAGGAAAAAAGTTGGGGGGGGATTCAATGCTTCTCTCCGTCTTCCTACGAGGGACAGGGGGCTTGCCTTCTGGAAGGAAGGAATAGGGGGGCCACCCCCAAACTTTTCCTTCGGAAACAAATCCGGAAAGAAAACCAAAAACGAGGGAGGTTCAGGACGATTCGGAGGAGGAAATGACGAGTGAGGAAGAGACGGCAAATGACGGGGCAGGATTGAGTTCCTTGGGACCTGAGGGGAGGAATGGCCAGCGCGAGGCTCGTAAGCTGAAATCGAGGAAAGACAAAACCCTGGGGGATCTAAAGAAAACCGGGATGGGGTAATTTTGGGGACTTACGTGGTCGTGAAAGGGGGTCGGAGAGGGCAAGCCGAAAAAAAGAACGACGTCACTTCGAAACCTCAGTCAGAGTCAAGGTCATAGAAGACGGGAACCCTCAGAATAAAGGGGGGGGGACATTGAGTAACTAGAGGGTCTTGCTTGGTGCTACGAAAAAAAAGTGGAGGGCAAGGGGGATGGGATAATTCGTCCGACAAACACTGTCACAAGGTGATGGCACGTAGAAGGAAAAACAGGTCTTTAAGCGTGGGGGAGAAACTCCTTCAAGTTTAACAGGTTTTTTGAAAGGAAGAGGAAAAAATTGGACGGTCAAGAGAATTGGATCGGCAAAGAATGCCAAGTCAGCTGAACCGAAAAGAGGGGGGGCCGTGTCCTTAAAGGGGAGAAGGGGATCGGGGGCAAAAAAAAAAGTGAATTTTTAGGAGTTGGGGGGGGGTCCTTGGAAAAGTGGGGGATACTTTTGGGGAAGGAGGATGGGAAACTAAATAGTTGGGCGACACGAGAGAAAATACTACCACTTACGAAATGTTCCGTCCAGGGGACTTATCAAAAAAGACAGGGGGTTGAACCGAAGTGTTGTGGTTGCGATCCGGCCAAGAAAGGGGGTCCAAAGAAATAGGGAAGGGGGAAATAAGAACTTCAAAGGAAGGGGGCCAAGGGGGAGGTCAAAAGGGGGTTGAAGCGAACCGGCAGTTTTTGCTCCAATCGGGGAGCGAATCAGACGGGAAGGGATGACTGGAAGGGAAAGATGAAGTATCCAAAGTCTTCGAAAAGAGGGCGGCTCGTTTGACTAAGTGAAAGAAGGTGAGAGGAAGGAAAGGCTTTTCAAATGTGAAGAAAACCTGCGATCCAAAGGGTGTTCTAATACAGCATATGGTCCACTACTTCATGTCTCCAGGGACGAGAACTGGGAGGGGTAAAGAGATTTAGGGGACCCAGGGCAAGGATTCGGGGGCGGGGAAACTCGCTTATCAGACTCCAGGAGCGGGAATACAAGGGGGATGGAGGACCCCAGAGGTCGCGAGTCGACGTGGAGGGGAAGTGGCAACGGATGATGCCTCTATGGCATTTGTACGTGGAAAGGGGGGGGAAAACGAAAGTGGGAGACGGAGGACTAGGGGGGTGAGGCAGTGGGTAGAAAATATGATCACTGGCGGGGAAAACGAACTGACGGGAAGTCATCGCTGAAAAGTGGGAAAAAGCAGCGAGAAAGTAACAGGAGGAGTGTATGGGGGTACTTGTAAAATTAGCAGGAAGGTCGAGGGATACCCCAAAGGTGGCGTCCGGATACCTGATCGGGGGATCTGGAGAGGGGGAGGGGACGACGGCAAGGGGGGGCTTGCTTAATTAGGGGCTGAAAGAGAACGAAGGGGGGGAAGGGATCGAGGGGGTACCGAGGAGGGGTAACCACCGTCTTGGGGAGCATAGGGTATGTTGGGCTACACGCTCTCAATATTGAAAAGGGGAAATCAACAAGGGGTTACTATCCGGGGGTTCCAAAATGGGGCCACGGGCAATGGCCGACAACTGAGCAGTCCAGGCCGGCGTGGCGGGGGTTTATCATACCGGAGAAAGGGGTTGGGAAGAAGCGATTTGACAGAAAAAAGAGGTAGGTCCGATTGGGGTATGGTGGCGAGCGGGAGGGACGCCTAAGCGAGGGGATTTG
>Ga0179593_1369222_pt1 | contig 20374 bp, 33 predicted proteins | sample CZODoug2_1_08_16_FD_185931 | JGI IMG/M metagenome (GOLD analysis project Ga0179593, IMG submission 185931) | Vadose zone soil fungal communities from Angelo Coast Range Reserve, California, USA - CZODoug2_1_08_16fungal (PacBio error correction) | ecosystem: Environmental > Terrestrial > Soil >...
AAAAAAATGGCCATATCAGGGGAAGGGACAATTGTCTGAGTAAAAAAAAAAGAGAGAAGGGGGGAATAAAGCCTCTCAGGGGCGGCCGGGTATCAAGATAAAAACGCTGAGCTGGCGGGCACGCGGGACGACTGGTGCGGGGAAAAAAGGGTCTTAGGGAAGGGAGGGGAAAAAAAGCTTGAGAGTCGGGGGGAAAGAAAAGAAACCACTGCGGAATAAAAGGGGGTGTCGCGCGATCGGACCTCATGTTCGGGACTTGCAAACAAGGGGGACCGCAAGGGAGTTCAAAGGGAAACAGACGTAGAGGTGGGTCGAGGAAACCACCCCAATTACCTGCCGTGGAGAGGTGTACTGAGCACTGTACGGACTGGGCCCGCTTGTGCCTTCCTGGCAACGAAAAAAGAAAGGAAGTCGGGGCAACCACGCCGGAGCCTGGGGGGAAGCGAACAACAGTTCAGAGAGAACTTGCTTCATGGGGAAAGAACTTCTTACCAAGAGAAGGAAAAGCCCAATTGGTGAAAAAAGAAGAATGGGCAGAAGTTCTGGCAGAATCCCTGACGTGGCGCACGGCCAGGAGCAGACCTAGTAAATCTACAGGTAAAGAAAAGAACACCGAAAAAGGGTTAGGCGCGTCTTGGACAGCATCGGGGGGGGAAGGGGGCCAACTGTTCAATGGGGGGGGGCAAAAAGGATATTGAAGGGAAAAAAAAATGTAACCTCTCTCGCCGCAAAAGTTTGAAGGGCAGGGGGCAAGACCAAGTGAAACAAAGGGCCGCGTGAATCCGAAGGAAATTCACAAAAAGCCGCTGACACGGTGGGAACTTCAAAAAAGGGAGGAGAGAAAGACTGTGGGGCTGAGCGGCGGGGCGCGTGGAATGCCACCGTGGGTGTCCAACCAGTTAAGCCAGGACAAAAAAGGACCCCTATCCACCAAAAAGCAGGCGAAAGGCACCAGGGGCGAAGGGGGGACCTCGGGGAAGGTCCTAGAACAGCAAAGCCCGGAGGCGGACTGTGTCTACAGACCGATGGGCAAAAACCGGGGGGAGGGGGGGACCCTAAAAGGACTTAAGCCTGAACAACCTTCTCTGCAGGTCGTGTCCATCCGTTGTCTCAAAGGAGAGGGGAAGAAAAGGGAAAAGCAAGGGAAAACAAAAGGGACGCCCCCAAGGGAAGTCCGGTCACCAAGAAAACAAAGGCCACGGCCCAAAACCTTAACCGAGTGTCCTGCGACAGGTGACTCCCCGGGGGTAAAAACCACAAAAACAAACGGAAAGGGGAAAAGAAGATATATGGCCAAAAGTAACAGTTTATTAAACCAAGCAGAAGGAACATGCAGGGGAAGGGGAAGTGTTCAGCTTGACCAGCGAAGCGGAGGGCGGACGGGGAAGACCAAATGGGCCTGGGCTCTCCGAACGGCAGGTGCATCTGCCGCAGAAGACTTGGAATTGGCAAAGCTGAAATGGGGAATATGCCGACAAAGACCAAAGAAATTCGGACCCCGACCATGCCTGCTCGAGGGAGCGGACCACCACCCAGCATCACCAGGCATCTCCCGGGGATTCAGGGGGGGGGGGGGGGCTCGGGGGGACAGGGGGGGAGGATGCTACTGGAAAAAAAAACTGGGCAGCCAACGGCCCACCGACAAAATCAAAACAAGTCCACAGAGAATCCGAACGAAAAAGGTCCGCTATGTGGAAAAAACGGATCATAGCGATCGACGTGTGCCAGGCCAAGACGCAGCAGCGGCAAGCCCAAAAAAAAGACCGAACGCCAGCCGCCGGGGGCAAGAGTGGGAGAGCAAGGGCGGAAAAAACAAGGGGATAAGGGACGCCAGACATCACCCTTGGAAAAAACGAGGTACCGGCGGACCACGGCACTCTTGAAAGGAGAGAACCAGGAGACAAACCTAATTAGAAGCATAATACTGGGCCTGCAAGCTACAGGTGCGACAGCTTGGCCGCCGTCGGCCAAACGAAGAAACGTACAGACCGAAGGAGAGGGAAATGGAAATCACGTCCTTCAGATTTTTGTTTGGCAACGCGCTGCGGCGAAAATTAAAGGACAGGCCAACAAGGACCGGCACGGCTATTGACAAAAAAAAAGGGAACAAGGGACGGAGGGAAGGGGGGAGACATCCCCATGGAAAAAACTACAGCTCCCGTGCAGACATCTCCTGAAAGGCAACCAAGAAAGAAACATCGGCGACCTCGGCCAAGGAAAGAACCTGCCATCGAGGAAAAGTACCGATAAAAAAGAGGAAAAGAGTGTCCGCAGGTCAAATAGAAGAACAAAAAACCCCTAGGGGGGAAAAAGAACAGCGACGGATACCAAAGGCCTAAAAAAGAAGAGGCTGGCAATTACACCGGTAGAAAAGTGAAAATTGAACTACAAGGGCAAAAAGGAAAAATGGACAGGGGGGGGGAAGCAAAAGTGGGGGAGGAACCAAAGAAGAGACAAAAAAAACAACGGGGAAGAGTTGTAAAGGCTTAAACCCGGCACTGGCATGAGCAGGGCGGGCAAGGGCGTGACATCAACTGGACAGCGGAGGGGGACGGCCCCCGCAAGGAAGGGGGGTGTCGTCCAGGGGTTAAAGGAAGGACAGGGATTATAGGGGGCGGCAGCGACCTTCTGTTTCAGGCCCCACATGAGAAAAAGACGGAACGCCGAAGAGAGAAGTAGACAACGGACAGTCAACTGGGCCCCAATAGAACGGGGGGACGGGGAGGGGAGTCACTAGGGATTCGGGCACTTGAACTTGCCCGCCATCGAACGGGGCACCACTGATGTTGTTCGGTGGACCATTGGAGTGCCAGAAAGTCCACAGCCAGGGAAATTTTCAGTTGGGTGGAAGGAGCCGTGGGGAAAAACGGGGGCCGACCGTGCACTGCCATGGTACCGGGGGCAAAGGTGGCCGGAAAGACGGTGCCAAAACAAGGGGAAAAAAAGAGGGGGGTGGGCCATCGCGACCGGGAGAGTACGGGGACGGGCAAGCATCAATGAAAAGTACAGAGGGGGGCAAAAGTGGAAGTCTCAAAAAGGGTTTGTTCTCCGTAGTAAAAAAATTGGGACAAGAGAAAAGGATCGTGCAGGGGAGGCGGAGGCAAGGAAAAAGCGTAGCCGGAAGATCCTACGAACTCCTTTGACCTGGGGGATGGCGGCCGGGCTTCCAGAGGCAGGGGGGCCTGTCAGGGGCCGACGGAGATGCAGATAAAAAAAAACGGTAGCTCGTGCTAGGAGGGGGGTTAAGGGGTGGGGAGAATTAGAGTCAGGTTGGGCCACCAAAGGGCCGTGGTCGCTCTGAATGCCTGGACCCCAAAAGAGGAAAACTTAAGTCCTGGCAAAACGAGCTCAGGACTGTGGAGTGGGAAGGGGATGGGAGGGGGGTGAGGGGGGCTTGGAAAGTCCCGTCTAGGTACGCCAGGGACAACCCAGACACCAAAGACAGAAGATTACCCTGTCTGGGAGGGGGAAGGGAAGAGGGCATCGTGAAAGGACTGAATATCATAAAGACCAAGGGAAGTAGTCCGGGAAAGCGACTGAAGGCCGGTGTCTTTTATGGTCAACCGTCCAGGAAATCGGGAGAGGCCCAGCCACTGCCGGAGGGGGCGGATACACAGTTCACAAACGGAGAGCGGCAAGAAAGGAAACAACTTCCCAAAACACAAGACTCCGCCAAATGTCCGCAAGGGGGTAAAGGGCAAGAGTCAAAAGGCCAACCATCAAATCACCAGGGGCCGGACGGGGTGACGAAGCAGGGGGGGGATTCTCTCAAACAGAAAAAAAAAAAAAAGACTGATTGATTAAAAAAAGGGGAAAAAGAGAAGGAAGACGAAAGGTAGAAAAAGGGGACGCAATTCCGGGAAGAAAGGAAGTTGCCGGGAGGCGGGGTGACCGCGGGAAAGGGCGGCATGGGTACAGGCGAAGGTAGAGGGGGGGGCCTTGTCACCGAATTAAAAGGCGGAAAAAAAACCAATCACGGGCCGTTCAGAAGCTGGCACGAGGCCACCCCAACCGAAGTAAAGGGATATAGGGCTAACATAAAGAAGACTTAACGCATCGTCCGCCGACAGCAGCCCTGACACCAGACGATGGCATCAAGTCAAAAAAGTCTGGGGGACGGGGGGGATAGGTAATTGGATGTGCCTTACCGGGGGGGAAAAAACGGGAAAGGAGGCCCACGGGCCAAACACAGGCCGAAACCCGGAAATCCACCAACAGGTTCCCAAAAACCAACGAGAAGGAGAAAAAAAGTACAAGTTCGCCGCATGTTTTGGGATATCCGGACAGGGAAAAGGACCGGTGAAATGGGACACGATCATAACAGCACGCGCCCGCGCGAACGACTCGGCCCAGTATACACCGGGGAAAAGGGTAGAGGGAGAGGGAATGCGACAGCATTTTTCTCACGTCGCTCCTCCTCGGAAAGACGTCACATGAGACGCGAAAGAAAAAAAAGCATGTAACCCATCCGATGGGCAACCCCGGACATGGATGATCCCTGGGATGGGCCTCCCCAGGGAGGGAGACCAGACAAAAGTAAAAGTAAGCACAGACCGGCGGTACCAAAGCTTTGACCCGGGAAAAAAAGTGTGCAAAGGGCGCGCGGAATAAAGAACTACTTCCTTCACATTGTCAGGGGAAAAAGGTCAAAACACAAAAAGTACCCAGCGTCTCAAAAAAAAGAGGGGCACGGTGAAAGGGACCGCCCAAGGGAACGACCAAAAATCGTAGAGGAAGTACCAAAGCTCCTTTGGACAACGGAAAAAAAAAACTAACATCGAAAGGACAGGGGAAAAGAGGGGACAGCGAAAAAAAGGCGAGGAAAGTACTGGAGACGAACCGGGAAACGGGTCCGAACGTCATGACACGACCGGGCGAACCAGGCCACAGGGAGAAATAAAATGCCCTAACAAGGAGACTGGGATCTTAGAAAGCCCAAAAAGGGAGCGGCTGGCAAATCAGAAAAGAGGAAGGGGAGTGGTATGACAAGGAGAAGAATCGGCCAAGGGGGGAAAATTTAGCCAGCGAAGAGAAAAACCACAACAAGAGAAAAAAAAGAAAGAATGGACCCTGCACTAAGGCACTGCCATTAAGAGGGAACCAATTGTGTTCAAGAAAAAAGGCTACCGCGGGAGCCAAAAAAGATCGGGGACGGCGGTATCCGTCCAGCTTGCGGGCACTCCCAGTGGATGGGTACCAGGGTAGGGGGTTAGAAAAAGGAAACCACGGGACGACGGGGAAAGTCAAAAAGGGAAAAGGCACCTCCAAAGGACGGGTTAGCTGGATAGCCTTCGAGGGTTCCAGAGGGGAAATTGCCGCGGTAAGGGTCAGGGGCACGGGGAAAATCGAAGGTGGGAACGGCTCCAATTGAGCTGGCCAACGCCGCAAAAGTGGGGCCCGCGGTGAACTCCGGGGTGGGGGGTAACACCGGGGGCCAGGTACATGCCCCGTGCAACCTTCACGAGGACCAACCAACCGGTGACCCGAGCTGGCCATCGCGTGACTGCGTCAGAGGGAACGGGGGAGGGGGGGCCTGGGAAAACGTCTAAAAGCCAAAACAGGTGTGGTAGCCGAAGGGACAGTTGGAGGATCCTGAGGTGGATCGGGAAGAAGTACCTCGGGGTCAAAAGACGGCTTAGCCGCAAGGTACCGGGTGGGTAGTGCCGGCCGGGCCAAAAAAACTAGCGCGCCGTTTGCCGTGGCGACGGCGGAATCGATGTAGGGGGAGGGGAGTCGAAAAGGGAGGGGAAAGGGGTCCGGTGGGGGGATAGGTGTATTGGAAGGGTCAGGGGATAACAAGCCACCGGGGGAGAGCACGGTTTCAAAGCTCAAGGAATGAAGGGGACAAAAAAGACTAAACCGATGGAGGGTAGATTCTTACGGGGGGAGTTTTTGGGAGGTCAATGGAGGGGGAAAGTCTGGGAATTGGATGAAACCTCCCTTTGTTCCCTAGGGAAGCCCTCCATCCCGGAAAGAAAGAAGGAGAAGGGTCAATTTAGGAAGGGGGGAATTAGGAGGACAACGAGGAAAAACAATCGAAAAAGGAGCACAGCAGACAACGAAAGGCCGGATGTCGACCAGGACGAAACTGGAGTGAGACTGACGAAACGTTCAAAAACCCCAAGGCGGCCTCAGGGGGCAACATCCGGAATTCCAGGGACAGGACCCGGCGCGAATTCCACGCCCTGTAAAACAAAAACCGGAGAGAGTAACGCCACTCCTTGACCATCAAAAAGGTCACCTTCGGACTTGAAAAAAAAAAAGGCGCACCCGGGGGGAAAAAAAACCATCAAGCCAAAAGGGGGCTGCCCACCGTTCATGATAACCCCAAGGAGAGGGAAGTAAAAGATAGAAAAGGGGCGGGGGAAAGGGAGTCAAACCAATCAAAAGGCACCGGCGGGGTCAAAGATGGGTGGCCCGGGCGCTCGGTGGAACCTAGAAATGAAGAATGGAAGGGAGGGGGGGGACAAAGGACCTGAACCTGGCTGCTACTATCCAAGGGTGACATCAAAACCGGCACGGAGAGACTGGGCGCCAAACAAACCGGTCAGCGGATTGCACTACCAAGCAAACTCAAAAAGAGAATAGAGGGGAGGGTCAAAAACGAAAAAAAAGACACCCATCCACCCCGCCCGCGCAAGGGGGCCCGGGAGAAATGGCGACCGGACAGGGATTACCTGACGGCCAAACCGGAACTAAACGCCTGCAGAAACCACAAGGGGACCCGGCCCGGCAAAGCAAGAACAGAAAGCCATCAGAAAAGTGGGTTGCGGGACCGAAGGGGAACGGCGGGCAATGGGCACGGCTCAAAGAAAAAAGAGAACGCGCTAGGAAGAAGAAGAAAGAAATGCGGTGAAAAAAAAAAAAAGAGGGCCGTAGCCCGGCACTGGGAGGGGCAAATGGCAAATCCAAAAAGGGAAAACCAAAGGGACCAAGGGGAGAAGGGGGGGGGGAGGCACCGTCAATAAAGCGGACTGCTCCAGCTCGCCCAACGCAAGTAACCAGAATCGCATAAAAGGTCAGGGCTACAACCGGTTTAGAGGTGGAAAAGGCCAGCAAAAAAGAATTTCAAACGAAACTAAAAACGCCAAAGGAAAAGGAGGGGGGGGGTGGGCACAAAGTCCCGTGGCAAGCTCAATGGGAGGGGAAGAACAACCTCCCTCTCAAAAGGGCAAAGGGCAGGCAAAGAAAAAAGGAAGTCCCCCGTCAAGAAACGCAGGCACAAAGGAAAGCCGGAAGGGAACCAAGACCGAACACCCAGTTAACCCACCCTAATAAGAAAAGGGAAATTTAAAAAGAAATCTCCGGAGACAAAGAAAAAAAAGCCTCGAGCAGTGCCGTACCAAGCGAGCGGGAGCTCAGAAAGGCAGAAACACCCCTAGAATTAACCACCAATCTCAAGAGGGGGTAAAAAATTAAAACGGCCGGACAAACCTTAGGACCCCGATCACGAGTAGGCATAAAAGCGAACGCAGCTCATGGGCAACGACAGTAACGCAACAACCAAGGAAAGAGAGATAGGGGAAACCACTGCCTCAAATTGGAGCGGGAGGAGTGGGGGGCTTGCGAACAAAAAAGCCCCTACGCGAAAAAGAAAGCAAACAGCCGCCTCAATCACGGGTTAGACAAGATAACCTATTAGCCCTGCAGGGGTGGAAAAAGCCTCCTGGGGGAGGGGGAAAAAAGGGGAGGGCGCGGCTCTAAGGAGGTGGGGATCGAAAGAAAACCATGATCAATGCAAACCGGGGGCGAGTCGCCCTTGAGGACTCAAATGGGGAAAAGTATATTCCAGGGAAAAGGAAAAAAGCTGGGTGAGTCGGGGGGGGAGGTTCTACTTTCCCCCGGGACGGCAAAGCCTGAAAAACTGGTTGAACGGGGGGTGGCAAGGGCCTTCCCCAGTGAAGGAAAGCCCGAAACAAAAGCTTTTCAAAAAACAAGTGACCAAAAAAAAGGGGGGGGACATCCACAAAAAACAGGGGGGGAAAAGAGGAGGCCGCGGAGGCCACAGAGCAAACCAGGTGTTGAGACCGACCCAAAAAAGGGTGCCTGACGGGGGGTTAGAAAGGAGGAGGAGAAGGAAGTACGAGGTCAGCAGAGAGGCAAGGAAGCCGGCAGGAAAAAAGGGGTGAGGGCTGGGAGGGGAGGGGCAAAAAATCGCCCAACACGGTTTCCGTGGGGCGAAGGCGATGGGCGCGGGAACAAAAGGCGGCAAATGCGAAGGGCGGGGGAAGAATGTAAGGGGATTCAGGGATCAAAACGACCCAATGGCACAACCGGGCCTCTTCATGGAGAACTGGACGTTCCCAAAAACCCAAGGCCGAAAGCGTGCTCCGCAAAAGATGTGGTCACGCGGTCAGGGTGAGTGGTGCGGAACCGGACCGAAAGGTAACAAAAAAGAAAGGACGCTCCAGCCGAGCAACCACACGGTCGATGGAAAGTGCGGCCCCTGTCGGGGCAAAAAAAAATAAGAGACAAAAAAGGGAACCTGGAGAAAGGGGGGTCCGAAAAGCGACGGAGGGGGGGGGGGCTGGTGCGGAGTAACAATCCTGCCCCAGGAAAAGAACAAACCGGCCGGGAAGGTCGGGAGAAAAAAAAAAAAAAGACACTAAAAGGAAGAAGGAGGGAGCCAGTGAGAAGGGGACAGGCCCATGACCACTCCTCCATGAACCACTGAAGGATGAACTTTAAAGCAGATCACCCGAAAAAGGAAAAAAAATCAAATAATCGCAAGCCGGCGAAGGGTGAATTCCGGGATCTCACCCTGGGGATGGGAAAGTAAATAAAAAGAACCTGTCTACCGGGGTTAGAACCACCGTCGCACCGAAAAAAAGTGACTAAACCAAAGGGAGGGCCGCATAAGGAAGGGAGGGGGCTGGTACATGCAGGGTAAATTGCCCTGGGCGAGGGGACGGAAAACGGGCGGGAAAACATCCTAACCCAAAAAAAAAAAAACCGCCGGCGTCTTTAAGGGGGGGGGGAGCTGGCAAGAGGCAAGCCCAGAACCAAACTTCGAGGTAACCACAAAAACAACAACAAAAAAAAAGCACACTAAATAACAAAATACGGCTGCAACTATAGAAAAAAGGAAAAAAAAACGGTGCATCCCACACCAACAGAGCCGGCACGGGCGAGGGGCCTGGGACTGGAAACTGGGCGCAAGGTTGGAAAAAAAGGGCAGAAACAAGCAAAAAAAGACCGCAAAAAAATCCACCCACCAGTGACCAAAAAACCAGACCTCCCGCCGTCAACACGCGCTTGGGGGGGACGGGGAATACGGGAAGAAACGAGGGGAAAATGGCAAGGGTTCTGAGACGGAAATCAAAAACGCGCACGGGTACCCTAGCCAGGGGAATCCCCTACAGAAGGGGCTCAGGGAAGAAAACAGAAACCGGCCGGGGGAGGATCATTCCCGAAATCACCCGGGGTAAAAAGGGTAGGGGGCACAGGGGAAGGAAGCAGGGAAAGACCGCGGTCAAAGACGCCCGCCAAAAAACAAAATGCATCCCCAAAGCGCCTGGCCAAAACCGGGGGGCTCGTCCCGGGAAAAGGGCGGCCATCACAAAAAAAACAAAGGAGTAAAAAAACCGGGAACCGGCCGGGGGAGGGGTGCCACCACCGGGCCAGGTGGTGTAACGGAGAGCTAGTCAGACAGAAAACTGAGGCAGGGAGGAAGAAGGAAAAAGACGGGAAAAAACAAGGGGGAAGACAGAACAAAGGAGAAGTTGCAAAATGGACCAGAAAATTAGCCTACAAAAAAGGGGAGCAGGGAAAAAAAGGGGTAAAGAAAAAAAGATCAAGAACGAATGAAAAATAACTACATCAAGGCAAAAAACGAAAAGAAAAAACGGGAACAAAGCAGGTGACGTTCGTAACCTCGGGGAAAATCAGGGTCCCACTCGGAAAGATAACGAACCATGGCAAAAAAAAGGGAAAACCGAAAAAAGGGAAGCACCCATCAAAGGAATACCCACCAAAGAAAAGGAGGGGCGGGCAAGATGGGGAACGTAGGTGGGAAAAAGTGAACTACAAGGCCCGTCTAAATGGACAGGGGGGCGAGCAGTGGAAGATAGCTCTCAACAAAAAACAAGAAGATAGAGAATGAAAAACCCGAAACATGGCCATTAACGGCCGCCGAGGGGAAAAAAATCAAAGGGCCGAAGCACGGCTGGATAAAAGCACACGCTCATGGAAAAAAACCCGGGTAGAAAAAACAGACAACAGCTTCCATCCCGATACCCGGGGTCAACTGGTTTTAGAACCACTTAAGATAAGGGGGAGGAACCTCTGCGGAAAGGTGCGGTTAAAGACAAAGGAAATGCCCTGGTGCCGGTTGCTTAAGTTACAAAAAAGAACAGTAAGTCAAACTAGAAGGGGGGAACACGGTCATCATGCTTCGAATGGGGGGGAGGCTCCATGAAAAAAAAGAAAAAAAACCTAAAAAAAGGAAGGCAAGGGGGCGCCCCGGGGGGTGAAGACCCGGGAAGAGGGGTGGCCGCATTGGGAGAAAAATTACCTAAAACGGGAAGACACAGCACAAGTGAAAAAGGGGTGGACGGAGACGCCTCGGCCGGTAGGGGAGAAAAAGTATGAATGAACACGCATGTGTAAAAAAAAAAAAAGAGGGGGGGGCATCGGAAAGCCAACCAGGGGAAGGGGGGGGAACCAACCCGGTAAAGGGGGGCGGATGGTAATAAGGGTGGCGCGGCAGGAGAAAAAATTCAAGCCAAGCCGCAAACGAAAAAACGACCTTGGTACCAGGGGAGGGAGCGGGGGGCGGGGAAAAAAACTCCGCGCCAGGGTCAGTGAGGATATTAAAAAAAAAAATGTCAAGGGCGGGCCGGACGAGCACGGCGTAGTTTATGAATCTAAAAGGGACCGACAACCAAGGGCCACGGTAACGCTCAATCACAACGAGGAGGGAAAATTGGGGTCCGAAGTTAGTATAAAAGACTGCGGGATGGGATTCAGGCCCCCCAGGAATGGAAAAACCAAGGGCTGTCCGGAAACCGGGGTTACCAGGGGAAAAAATGGGGGGACATAGTCCAAAAAAGAAGCAAAAACCAGACAGGAAAACGACTAACGACCGGGCTGTAGGGGGCGGAGGGAGACGGGATGCAGAAACATAAAAGCAGAAGCCGGATACCGAGAAAAAGGGAAAGGAATTGGGCGGCAAAAACCCCTCAAAAAAACGGCACCCTTCAGCCAGCCATCCTCCTGCAGAGGGTCCACGCCGAAGTTAGTAGCAGGGTCCGGGAAAAAAAGGCGACGAAATCCCCGGAGGTCAATCCCCAGGAGAAACGGACCAAAGGAAAGAGGAAACTCAGAGCCCGACTTTTGGACAGAACGTCCTCCGGAATAAAGAGGAAAAAAGAAAAAAAACAAGAAAACAGAAGAAAAATGTATTATAACAAACTGGGTAAAATCTCACCCCATTAGACAAGAGAGGTCTGTTCAGGCAGGGCGGGAACGTGGTTAACGAAGCCGTATATTAGGGGACCAAGGCCAGTGGAAAAAAAGGGGACCGGGACGACGAGAAAAAAGATGACATCTCACCTGACTTCCTTCTTGAACTAGCCTTCCGTACCCAGACAAAAAAAACCTAAAAGGGGGCGGAGAAAAAAGAAACATCCGAACCCACCAAACCGACAAAACAAAAAAATATGGCTAAAGAAGGAAACCCAGAAAAAAAACTAAGAAAAAGGAGACCTGACATCCAAGAGGGATGGCCCGGGGCAAAAAGGAGGTGGACCGGGCCCCCTTGCAAAAGGTCGAGGCAAGGACAACAGAAAGACGAAGAACAAACGCAAAGAAAGGTAAGACTGATCTCCCTCAAAATCAAAAAAAGGAACAACCAGAAAGATGTTTGAATTAATATAAAAAAAGAGGACCCCGGTGGAAAAAAAATAAATGGGAGACGGACGGAAACTACTCTCCCGACCGCCACGCAACGCCGCCAGAAAAACAGACAAGAAGGCCGTCGCCAAAAAACCAAGGCCACTTCAAAAGGGAAAAAAAAAGAAAAAAACGACAGAAAAAAAAGGTCAAGCTGAAGGTCGGCAGGCCGTCTGATAATCGGTGGAAAAAAACTGAAAAGCGCCCAAAGAAAAAAAAACACCAGGAATCACCATACCGAAAGGGCTGGCCTTGATCGAAAAAAAGGGGGGGGCGAGAAAGCACCTGGAAAACCAAAGGAAAAGTGACCGAAAAAGGGAATTCGTCGGAGATACCTTCGTCAACGGGGGGGGGGGGAAAGCAGGAGAAGAGAAAAACAAGCAACCCAATCGAAGGCAGTTCAAAAAAAGGAAACAGAAAGGAACAAAAAAAGGCAAGAACACCGGGGCACATGTTGGGGACAATTAGGAGCCAAACGGGGAAGCCCCACCAAACAACGAAAAGGAAAAAGGGCAAAAAACTAAAAGGGAAAACAGGCGTTCAGCAAAAGATCAGGGGTAAAACGAGAAAAAACATAGAGAAGGGGGGACGGGGGGACGATAACCAAAAAACGGTGTCCCAGACGAACATGGGCCCAAACACATCCCAGGAGAAACAAACCGCCAAGCGACACAGGAGGGGGAAAAAAAATCCCAAACGGCTTGGCTCACTAAAAGTAGCATGGGAGAAAACGAAAAACGAAGAAGAAAGGTCAGGAGAGAAAAGGGGTCGGAAGTCCCTTCCAACAAAAACAACGGGAAAAGGAGACAGGCTAAACTGAAAAAAAAGAATAAGAAAAGCAGGGTGAAGGGTCAGCCACATAAGGAAAGGGGCAAATCGAACAGCAGGGGCCAAAAAAAAACCCGCATGATCGGGGGGCTGGGCCAAACTCAAGGGGAAGGTTTTAAAGTCCCTGTACTAACGGGAACCAAAGTGGAGAAAAAGAAAGGGAAAAGAGCACTCTTTTGGCATGGGGGAGGGGGTAGTCAGGAAGGTTGGTAGTGGCGGAACTGGCACTCGGGTCGGCACGTACAAAAAAAAAAAGGGGACCAGGGCTTAAGGAAGGCGACCTTGACCCCGGAATCAACCGTGTTGATGATGACCGGGGATGGGAAAAATGACGGAAAAAAAAGTTGAAAAACCACCTTAAACCAGGGGCGCAAAAAAAAAAAATCAAGCCGGAACACGCGGTGCCAAAAAAAAGAAACATGATCAGACGGCAGAAACGTCCGGCAAAAGTAGGACGGACGGCGGAAAAAGACCAAAAAAGGGGGTAGAAGAAGGGAAAAAACAGAGGTTTCGGGGTATCCAGTGGCGGTTTTGGAGGGGGGGGGGAGGGGGGAGGAAAGGAAAAAACTAGTGAAAAATACAAGGCGGCCAATACAAGAAAGGGAAAAAAGGGTGATTACGGCAAAATCGGAAAAACGGGGGGGGGAACTGGTAAAAAAAAGAGGAAAAATTTAGGCATGAAAAAAGAGACGGGACCCGAGTTAAAGGGGGAATTGGAGACGAACCAGAAAAAAAAAAACCGCCACAAAGCGGGGGAAAAAACTGGAAAACAACGGGGTTAAACGTGACAAACAGAGCGGAAAAGTAGGTATTACAACTTGGAAATTGGGGAATGCAGGAGGCGCGGGCAGGGGAAAAAACGTGGCTAAAATCCGTGTGAAAACAAAAACTCAGGAAAAAGGACCCAACCCATCCATAGACCAAGCAAGGACCGGGGAGAAAGAAAAATAAAGGCTTGGATGGGCAGGGAGGAAAAAAATACCAAAAATCGAAAAAGCACCTAGCGACTGTGATACAAAAACGAACCAAAATTGGGAAAAAGGGGGGACACGAAAAAGGCCATCCGCCAGTGGCCAGGAGGGAGAGATTGGCCAAAAGAAGGGGGGTAGCAAACAGGAGAGCCATGAAGGAATATTTACAAGAAAACAAGAAAACAGGGGGAAGGAGCGTCCCCTCCGCAAAAGAAAACGGCCCCAGACGAAAGAGCCGGCGAAAATCCTGGGGCCACAGCAGTGAATCGAGCGGACAGGAGGAGGGGTAGAAAAATCCCGGAGACCAGGGAATTCAATCGCAAAAAAAAACGAAAAACGGTCAGAGGGGAAGGGACAGGGGGGGAACAGCGGGACCGCGGAAAAAGGCCAGGGAAGGGTGAAATAAAGGGGTAAAAAAGGAATGTCATCTACAAGGGAGAAAGTAGGGCATTTAACCCTTCCCTTACTAGGACAGCTTTAATGAAAAACCAAACAAACCCCCGTCGGAGTCGACAAGAAGACATACGTCTGAAGCTACGCCCCTTCGCACTGAAAGAAAGCAACATCGAACCAGTTTCTAAAAAACGAAATGTAACTGGCGAAAAAAAAGGGGAAACAACAAGGATTAACACTAAACCTAATCAAACCAAAGGGGCCGGCATCAAAAAAAATCAAACGCCCCCCAGCTAAAAAGACCCATTACAATTACGCAAAGGTGGCGGATCAAAAGGAAAAGAAGTAGGAAAGTGGGCATGGGGGGACTTACATCAAAGACTCTGCACAACGAGAAAACAAAAACTGGCCTCAAAAAGTCTAAAAGAAACGAAGTCAAAGCAAAACGAAAAAAGGAGGAGGAGGGACGTCAAGAAGGGAAATCACCCGGGGAAACTGGGGGAGACGCTGATGGGTCCTCTCGCAAAAAAAAAAACAAAAAAAGAAGCAAGCCAGAAACACAATGGGGGGGGGAAGGGACTGCAGCCTGGCTCAGGGCCGTAGCAAAAGTCGGCAAGAAAAAAAACCCCCCGTACTCCTCAAAAAGTAGGAGGGGGGGGGGGGGGGGGGGGGGGGGGAACACGAACAACACTGGGGGGAGGGAAAACGCCCAATATGGCTTTAAAAAACGCCCGCAGGTCTGAAGGCAGCCGGCAGAGTCCCCGCAATTCAAAAAGGAAAAACACCGGCGGGGAGGTGCAGGGAGGGAAGGGGAAAGGACAGCCCAAAAAAAGAAATACAATCCCATTGGGCCAAGACAAAATCTCCTAAAAAGTAGACGAACATCTATCAAGAAACCAGCGAACCAACGAAAGAAGGGGTCACGAAAAAATAGGGGCCAGAGAAAAAAAAAGGAAAGTACGACAGTCAGAAAAAAAACTGAGATCGGAAGACATCTCGCTATAGATAAGTCCCGCCCAAACAATGAACCAGCCGATCCTAAACCCGAAGCCAAAATGTGAAAGGAAACGAAGGACAGAGCTAAACATGTCAAAAAAAAAAAGGGTGGTTTGGGGTAAAAAAAAAAGATTGAGAAAAAAACCAAAGGGTAATAGATGAGATTTCTAAAACCTGCTCGCCTTGGCCATTAACGGCGCCTTTTTGGACGGTCAAGTGCTACAAGCGGGCCAGGCAAAGCCAATCAAAAAGTGGTAGTCCGAGGGAACAAAACCGCCAGGAGCACATCCAGAAAATATGGCACAACCGCCAATGGTCTAAAGGAAACGCGGAACACCAGTTCGCGTGACAAAGTCAAAAAAAGAGGACCAGTTGGGGACAGGGGGCAGGGGAAGTGTCGTGTCGTCTTGCCACTTGCACGACCAGAGAAATGGGAGCAAACAGGTTCGTCGAGGTGGTCGCTCAGGCTCAAAAAAAAAGGAAAGGGCCGGGCAAAAAAGGGGGGGGGGAGAAAGTGGGACTGTATAAGGGCACGGGGGGGCCATGGCCGGAAAAAGGGGGGGCAAACCGAAAAAACAAACAACGGGAGGGGACAACCACGGGGGGAAAAACACTGTATGCGACGGCAGGGGATACAGGGGGGGAGGGGGGGGGGGGGGGGCGGGGGAAAAGGGCAGAAAAAGGGCCGGACCAGGGAGGGACTAATTTGTTTCAATAGGATCAAAAAAAGACCGAGGTTTCTGGGAAGGGATGGAAACTAGGGGGGGGAAACTGGCCGAAATGGTAAAGGAACGGGGAAAGTCCAGGACGCTCCTTTGAAATGTCGGCGGAAAAGCAAATCGCCGCAAAAAAAAAAAAGGATTGAAGAAGGCAAGAGGGGAAAAAAAAGGGGGGTAACGTGGTCTAATCGAAAGGGTGGAAAGTTGAACGTGAGGGCGAAACAAAGTGAACAAAAAAAAAAAGCCGAAGGGGGCGGTAATCAGGAAATTTTTTCCAAGCAGGGGAGAAAATTGTCCCTGAAGGTAGGAAAAATAATTGGAGGATTTAAAAAAAGGGGAGGAGGGGGGAAAAAGGGGGTCCAGGGGGGGTTCCTTTTGTCCCCTTGAAAAAAGACAGCTCCCAACCAACCCAAGAAACCAGCCGGACGATTGGACCAAACGGGAAAGAAAAAAATAACAAAAGAAAAAGCGGGGACGACGCGGAGCAAAGGCAGTGCGAACGAGGAAAAAAGGGCCCCGAAAAAACCTTGGGAAATGGGGAAAAGGCAAACTGACACTACTTCAAAAAAAAAAAAAGAAGGCGGCAAGGGAAAAAGAAAAAAAAAGGGGTGACAACACCAAGGGGCAGGCTAGCAGGCACAGGACAAGGAATGTAACAAAAACCTAAGACAAAAATAAAACCAATAAAAAAGGAAAAAACAAACACAAAGCAAAGCGCCACCAAAGGACGGCACCCTAAAGGGACCTGTTTGAAGCGAAAAAAAAAAAGGTCCCTCTACAAAACAAAAAAAAGAAAAGTTGGTACAAGAGAGAAATTGGAAAATGGGAGTCACGGCAGGGGAGAGGGGAATAGCCTCATTTACACAATCGAAGGGCTTAGGACGGGGGTGGGGGCCTGGAAAAAACTGAACGTCCTTCCGAAAAAAAAGAACACAGTGGAAATCGAAAGGTTGGGCATTTGGGGGGTCATTCTTATAGACCTGGCAAAACGCCCCAACCAGAAAAGAAAACCGTGAGCGCTCAATCAAAGGGGCTACGGGAAAGAGAAACAAACAAACCCATGGGGGAAAAAAAAACAACCCAACTCTCGGCTCCCAACGACACGCACAACCGCAAGACTAGCCCGGGCCTGGCAAGATCAGGGACCAGGGAAAGGGGCGAAGGGAAAAAAAGGGGGTAAAAGGGGCAGGACACTTAAACGCGGAGAACAGACAAAAGACGCCATAAAAAGGGCCGCGGGCTCCTAAAACTAGGGTCAAAAAGCCTCTGGGGTGAAAACGAACTAAGGTCCAAGGTGGCATTCCGGCAAAAACGGGGAAAATCAAAGAAACCTTCCCCGCAAAACCCCCCTGCCGAAAACGAATCGGCAAATCCGAAAGGCACGCGGAGATTCCAAAAAGAAAATAAAAAAAGGGAGGGGAAAGGAAGCCCGGACCGAGGACGCACTTTCAGAAGAAAACGCCCAGATAAAACCCAGAACCAGACCGGTGGAAAAATAGACTCGAAAACGACGCGGAAGTCAATGGAAAAGCACCGTCTAGAAGAAATTCGGAGGGGAAACACAAGAAAGTCACGGTTTGGGAAAACCGAGGCCAAACCAGAACGCAATTCGCAAAGGGGAAAGGCAAGCCTCACAAGGCAAACAGGAGGAAAAGGTGGCCCGGTACGGGGGAAGAGCCCAGAACGACCAAGGGAAAAGAAAAGAGAGCCAGGAAAAAAAGGGGGGGAAAAGGGGAAAAAGAAGAACCGAAAGGATCGCACAGCGAACCCCAAAGAACGAAGAACCGTGAAAGTGTGAAGGAATGCCGAAAACGAAGGAGTAAAAATCGGGCTACGAAGAAACCAAAAACCAGAGCAAAAAAAAGCAAATCAAAGAGGAGAAAAAGGGGAACCAAACCGCAGTGGACGATAACCAAGCCAAAGCAAAGTGATGAACGACAAAGGAGAAAAGAATGCCAGGCGAGCAAATTGGGGAAAAGAGGGGAAAAAAAAAAAAACGAGGGTAAAAAAAGAGGAAAAAAGGAATTAACCTAGAAAAAAGGGGAAATGCAAAGACTGGGTCTGGTCATCACTACACAAGGCTGAGGGATCAAGGACAAAACAAAGACCCCGCTCCAAGGCTGAAAAGGACCCGCTGAAAGCCAATTCAGGAAAACCAAAAGTGAATGAACAGGGGGGGGAGAAAAGGGAAAAGGGAAAAAGGGCGGGGGAAAGAGCTATACACGAAAAAAACTGCTCAGAAGGGAATCGCAAAAAATTGGCAGGGGGGCCGTAAAAAAGATGGGTCGCAAAAAACTTTGCGCCACAACGGGAGGGGGGGACGGGAAAAAGGTCAGAACGACTTGTTCAGACATCATGGCTGGGCAGAAAGGGCCAACGGCAGGACCTGTTGCAAAGGTGGGACCGTGACTTGCGGACCGATTAAAAGGGACAAGGCCAACTTACGGGAGAAAGCAGCGAGGGGCCAAAACAAAGGTGAAAAGGGGGACATAGCGAAAATAGGCAAGGAAGGGGAGGCAAGGGGGGAAAAAGGTCGGTCAACATCGAAAAAGACAACCAGGGGGGGAGAAAAAAGGGAAACAAAGACCGAGTAGTCCCCAAAAAAAAAAAAGGAGGGGGGCGCGGGGAGGAAAAAAAGGCAGGATTCAAAAATCCATGAGGTAAGCCGAAAAAGAAGCCCTTGAAGTAGGCTCGAAACCTCCAAGTGCGGGTGGGGAGGAAAAAAGATTCAAGTGGGGAGAAAAAAGAGAAAACGTCATTGGGCCTAAACGAAAAAAAGGAAAAAAGGGGGGACCAACCGTGCCTGGGGGCTCAAAGGGCAAAAAGCCGTTCGAAAAAAAACCAACGAGACGGCCGGGTGGGGGGACCTGTTGGGGGAGGGGGTTGCTAACTCGGGGACCGTTTGACTAAAAACCGGGGGGGTTAAAAAAATCGGTCGCGAACCACAAACTAGCAAAAAAAAGAACCTGAATGGAAAAAAAAAGGCGGAAAAAAAAGGTCAAGGGGTAACTCAGTCGGGTCTAACAGCCAAAAGGGAGGCGGCAGGGGACAAGGACCCGAGACGGCACGACCCGGTCTGGGCCTAATCCAAAAACGGAAACAAAACAGGCAGGCCAAAACAAAGAAGGGGGAATATTCGGGGTTTCCAAATGGGTCCAAATCAAGAGCCCAGCCAAACCCAGTTAAAAACCCGGCCAAACTTTGAAAAACTCAAAAAAAGGACGGAGGTAACAAAGGAAAAGGAGCACCACGGGAAAAGGGGGACAGTAAAGAGCCGGGCAAAGAAAAAAAGAAACTGGGTGAAAAACGGTCGCCTGGAAGATCTACAACAAAAAACGGGGAAGAGAGGCAGCCGGCAAGGACCGGGGAAAAAAAGGGAACCCCTTCTCCGTCCTCTAGGCTATTCCAGGCGGACGCGCACGTAAAAAAAAAAAAAGCGAACGGCCCAAGGGGGCAGCCAATGAAGGAAAAAAGACACAAGTTTCAAAGAAAAACAAAAAGGAGTAAAAAAAAAAAAAGGCCGACGGACTTATGCCTAGTCAAAGAGGGACACCAAACCCGAGCGGTCACAAAAGAAAAAAAGAAAACTGCTGCTAGGCACGAAGAAAAAGCTGACCCCAGAGAAGTCGCCAAGAGGGGGATAGGGGGATGGGAGGAGGGAAGGGGGGGAGGAAGGGGGGTAAAACAGTTAGGAACTCAAAGGACCTGTCATCCTCCTTCAGCACAACAGCAACGCGAGGACTCACAGAAAACCAAAAAGGAGAAACGAAAAGATGGGGCCGAGGAACAGAGAACCGGTCCATTTCGGCAAAAATCACAACTCACCAACAAAGAAGGGATCAAGAAGGGAATCCAAGAGCATGCGGACCAACCAGGAAAGGCGCGGCGATGGGCAGGGGAAAAAAAAAACCCTGGTCCAAAGGTCAGGGGGGAGAAGTCGTGAAAGCGGCTGGCAAAAAAAAAAAGGAAAGACAAAAAAACAAGAATGACAAAGAGAGCTTGTCTCGAGACAACCTGGTACAGGTAAAAAAACGTGGCACATTAAAAAAAAAAACAAAAAAAACCAGGCCCCTTACTGGAAAAATAAAAAGCCCGGGACGGGAAGGGGGGGCAAACCAACGGGTCGGGGAAGCCCGAAGCGGGTAACCAAAAACCGGGAAAGGGATCCTCCAACTAAGGAACCAAAACCAACGGGGGGAGAAAAAGTTCACACCGGGCTGAAAGAATTGAAATTGGGGTATTTAAAGCCCCGACCCCATCGTAGGAAGTGAAAAAAAAAACCGAAACTCCAAAGCAAAATGAACAACGGGAATCAAAAAAGAATCCATCGGGAAAACCGGGAGAACAGAAAGAAAAAAAAGTGGGACCTTGCTCTAAAAAAAAAAAGTTTCCTCCCTATCAAATAATACCGAAAAGGGCAACGAAACAGCAAAAACGGAGATGCAAACCCGCAGCGTCAGCGGAGAAACCAAAAGAAAAAGGACTAAAGAAAAAAAGCAAGAAAAAAAAAAAGGAGGAACATTTGTGATAAAATACAAGGAGCCGGACTCAAGTTTAATTGAGAGACAGTGGTTG
>Ga0179593_1300239_pt1 | contig 20373 bp, 23 predicted proteins | sample CZODoug2_1_08_16_FD_185931 | JGI IMG/M metagenome (GOLD analysis project Ga0179593, IMG submission 185931) | Vadose zone soil fungal communities from Angelo Coast Range Reserve, California, USA - CZODoug2_1_08_16fungal (PacBio error correction) | ecosystem: Environmental > Terrestrial > Soil >...
GGCAAGAGGGGAAAGCCAAATATTGGAAATCTCACAACTTCAAAGGGGACAAGAATTGGGTAATTATAGGAGATGGAGGGGACAGTGGGGGGAAAAGGAAAGGACTAAACCGTGTCCTCGGGCTCATCACTCTTCGGTATCGGAGTTTGGGGTAGGTTTGGTTTTAAAACCCTCAATCAAAAACTTCTCTACATTGAGAAAAGGGGGGCCAGAATAAAAGAAGATTAGACGAAAACACTCTAGGGGGGGAAATTAAGCCTTTCCACTCATCCCCGGCTTTTCATGTTTCAAACAACGTTCTTTGGGAGGAGACCGAAAGTAGGGGGTACCGAACTTGAAAAAAAAAAGGACTGGCTACGGGTTTCCGGGAGAAGGCTCATAACAGAAAACCGACCCGCTTCATGAAACTTACGCTTGGCGGCCTCCACAAGCCGGAATTGCTAAAAAACAACGCAAGATGCGACAAGGAATACAAAAGGCTATTCAAAGAATTGCCCCTCTGTTGGTGGGTTTCAGGTTTAACAATTTCGGGTTGGAAACTTGTAAGCCGGGAGAAGGGGACGCTACGGGGTAGGGCCCTAGGAGGGGGGGGTGGGCCAAAAAGTTCAGAACGGAACTGTCCAAATGCCTCCCACTTTTCTGGGGTTGGCTAAAAGGAACGGGGGCGATCAAACAACGGGAATCGCCCCTTCAGCTTCCGGTTTTGACGAAGAACCTGATCACGTCGGCGCTCCACTCTAAGGAGTCTGAGGTTGATGGACCTCCAGAAGGGGAAATCTCTTAAGGGTGCGCTTCTTACGAGATGAATTCAACCTTGGGTGGACCCCGAAATCTGCCGGGTTAAACGTTGGAAAAAAAAAGAAAAGAACAGGAGGAGGGGGGGAAAGCGGGTCCTTCAGAAAATGGCGAAAAGGGCAGAACAAATTCTTAACGAAGGACTGAACGAAGTTTAAATTAAATGGAAAAAACCCAGGGGACACCAGGGTCAGAGAACGCGCGCTTTGTCCAAGAGAAACGAAAGAGATTCCCCTAAAAACTTTTGTGGGCCAGAATAACGCCTTCAAAAGGTCAAGGAGGGGGACTCGGAGATTTGGGCGAAAAAAAAACGGATATTCCGCGACGCTGGTCTTGTGGAACTGCAGACGAGCCGAGCGCGGCGGGGGGGGTAAAGCCCGAGAAAAAATGGTGATGGAGATCCGATTGCGGAAGGCTGGTGGAGAAAACTTGCGAACCGACGGCCTCAGCTTCAAATCACGCGCTCAAAACAACGGAGAATGAAAGGGACCAAGTTTCCAGTAGGGCTCCATCGTAGAGTAGAGGACATAGCGCTTAGCCATGTTCTTCTCATCGAATCGAGTAAAGAGGAGAAAAAGGGTGGTCACTGTGAAGGGGACTCTAACAGCTACAGGCGTGAGCTAACACCATGGCTACGAACAATAGCTCTTTTGCCAGTTTGAAAAAGGAAACGTCGCCAATGACAATCGGAGAAAGAAGGGACTCCCAAGCGCCTGGGGAAAGCGACCATAGGGCGGAGAAGGGGAAAGAGGAAGGTCTTCGGCCTGAAAAGAAAGAAAAACTATGGGGGAAGGGCATTAGGGGAGGGATCACCTCATCTAAAGGCGTGTCCGCCAAGGGCCAAGGCTAGGGGTTGGCTTACAAAACAGGGCAAGTACAAACGGGGGGGACAAGGGTCTGCAGTGTAGCCCAACCTGGCGTAAGTCCACAAAATGGTTGTGAAGGAGGTTGTGTAAAAAAAATTGGGGAACAACGCCCTCAAATCACTAACACAACAACGGCTTCCTTCGAAAGAAAAGATAACAAAGCGAGAATCCGGTAAAGGGCACACCGCGTCACCCCCCATGGGCTTCATCAAGGATTTTTGGGGTGCAAAAGTCGGACCAGAGGATGCAAACAAGGACGTAAAGACTGTGTTTCCTTGAGGGAAACAAGTAGGCCGGACCTGAGTACCCTTATGCGGTTTCTAAAAAAGAAGGGAATGGAAAAAACATACGGGGGGGATCAGAGGGGGAAAAGGTCGCCTGATTTCACAAGGGCCTTTTCAAGGGCGTAGGCTCTGTCAAACGCGAACGTTCACGGGGGGGTAGTCTCTCGCTTGTGAAGTGGTGTGGGAAGTAACCGGGTCCACCGTTTCGGCCTGCTCAGGGGGTGAGAGGGACACTGCCTCGGCTGTATTCTACTTTGACACGGAACCAACCGGGGGGGGGCCCCCCCAAAAGTGAAGGGAAGACCTCACAAGGGGAAGCAATCGAAAACACGAGGCCCTGCCGGGAGCTAAAGGCTATTGCTTAAAATGGGGGTGGTAGGGGTGAGGGGGGGGGAGCTGAGAGGAGGTGCAAGCTTATGCGGGGGGCTAGCCGATCGTCTTCCACCAGCCTTCGCTAGAGTCATAGGCTGCCTGAAACCACAAAAAGTTCCCCTTGGGGAGAGAAAACGGGAAGGGGCAAGAGAGGCTTGAGCGGAGAAAAATACAAGCTGAGAGGAATAACGGTTGGCAAACCACGGCCAAGGCTCAATGTCATATGTTGGGGAAAAAAAATGCTGGAGGAGGGTGAAAAACGGGGGGGTCTATAGCCGAAGGCAATGAAACGCGGGAAAAGAGCGGGCGAGTGGGGGGACCCTTAAGAAAAGGAAGGTTTCATCGATTGGAAGGGGAAGGGAGGGGAGAACAATAAAAAGGAAAAATGGAAGGGGGGGGGGTAGCGGGGGCTGCACAGCCTTAAAGGCCTAAAAGAAATTACTGTTAGGTCTAAAGGTCCAAGAGAAAAAATTTCAGGGTGGACACAATCAGAATGGGGAAAGCATGGCGAGAACGAACCCGGGGAACTGAAACGCTCATGTAAATGAGAACACAAGCCGTTCATTTTGATAAGGGATGTTCAGTCCATTGGAGGAGTCTAAGACCTGAAAAAGGGGTGTCTCAGGAACGTATAGAAAGAACGGAAAGAGAAGGGGGCGGGAATTGTAATCCTTCGGGCAAAAAAACCCCATGGGGGGGGGGGGAAACCCTCCAATCCGAATATAAGAAGGAAAGGATTCCGAAAAAAAAAATTGTTTAAGGGAAAAGAAAAAGACAGGAGGAAAAGAAAAAACGCCTCAACAGGAGCCTCTACAGAAAGGGACCTCACCTGGGGGAGTGGGGGGAGAGAAAGGGAGGGGGGAGGAAAAGGAAAAAACCGCACCACAGCGGCGTAGGTGAGGGAGGTAGAACCACGTATCTAGCCCCTTAAGGGGCGGTAACACGCCAACTGGGGGGGAGGGGCAAGAAAAAAAGCTGGTTAAGAAGGGAAATGATGTTGACTAAGAAGGGAATATGGTGGGGATGAGAAAGCTTAGGGTGCGACTCGTGCACAGAGGTGGGGAGACAGGATGTCCACCGGAGACCACCTAACCAAACGAATAAAGGGAGGAAGAACGGAAAGGAACCCGGCAGGATAAGAAGGAGGAGAGGGAAAACAAAATAAGACAGCTAGGTCACCGCTGGGGTACGTGGAGAAAAAAAAAACCGAGTGTTATGAAGCAAATCTCTCAGGAACGTGAGGATCTGGAAGGAAGAGAGAATGAGGCTCAAAAAAAGAACGGGTTTTGGGGTCTCCGCTAACACGGACAAGGCTTAGGCTAAAAGAAGTTTTCAAGACGGCGGACGGGCAAACCGTGGACCCGTGATACTTCAAAGATTCAGGGGGTTTGTTAAAGGGGGGTGAGCGGTGGAGGCAAAAAAGGAAAAAGAAGGCGACTACAAACCAGGTGATACACGACGCCTTAATGCAGGAAAACACTATCGCAATCGGGGAAGTATTAGCCAGAAATAGAAAGAAACATAAACGAGGGGGGAAAAAAAAGGGGTGGGAACCGAAGAGTGGTCCAAGAAGGAGCCGTGGGCATTGGGAAGATTGGGGTAATCAAACTCACTCGATTCAGAGTAAGGGAGAGGCGACCGAAGAAGATGTCGGAAAGCACTTGGGGAAAGCAACTCTAAGGGAACAAGTACCGGTCATCCCTCTGGATAGGGACGGTTGGAGGCGTTGGGAGGGTCAGGGTTCACAGCCCCTGGGGAGGGAGGTGGCACCGGGAAAGAACGGGGAGGTTCGAGATCGGAAAGCCTTACGTGGGCCCCCCCATGTGTCACAAACGTCCAAGCGATCTCAAAAAAGTCAGTGGGGATACCCGGAAGTGGGGGGGATCACAAGGGAAAAGGAAGCCGTGAAGACGTTGCCGGGGGTCTTTACCACGGGGATGACATTTTCGCGTCGACAAAATAACGGTTCATCAGGGGGTTGAGTCCTGAAAGAAACATGAGATGTTTCAGGGGCACCGGGGGGAACGGAGAACAGATATAAGGGATTTCAAGCAAAATCTGCGGGAAGTGCTAGAAAAGAACCGCAGAATTATCTCAGCGGATCGTCAAAATGTGCGCAAAAAAAGAAAATCCTAAAAAACAAATGGGGGGTGGTTGGAGTTAGGTCCCAAAGGGGAAAAAAAAGAAAGCAGGGGGTTTCAAACCGAACAAGGAATCCTACGACCGCTGAAAGAGGATAGGGAAAAGAGAAAATCAGATGGAGGAGATATGAATCAACTCCCACACCGGAAGGCACAAGTTAAAAAGATGAATGGAAAGGCTAGGAGGCAGTGGGCGAATGGTCAGATTCTTCCGTCACGGAATAGATAGTTGGAAGAGGCTTGCCGAGCGATCTCGGGCCAAAAAGGACTGCGTAGACCATGGAGGAGACGCGGGGACAGCCTCATCGCTTACTGGGACCGGGTGGGGGCCGATCGGGGAAGAAAACGAGAAATAAAGATGGAACTCTGAAAAATAACACCTTAAGAGAACCAGAAAAGGAAAAGACGGGACTGCAAAGGATGAAAGGCAGGTGGGCAGTCAGGGGAGGGCAGCTTAACGAGAACTTGTGGGAAAAAAAGGTGGGGGCAAGAAATGGCCTGAAAAGAAAGAAAACTTATCCGGAAACAGTAAAAAAAAACAACAGTAGCGACAAACAAGGGGGTTAAGTGAAACTCTTAGAAAAAGACGCGATAAACAAAACCGAAGTCAACGAGCGAAACGCGTTGCAAAGACGGGGATCCGACGGTAAAGGAAGGAAAGAGGACGGGGAGTTAGAATATGGAGGTGGTGGGGAATGGCAGGAAGCTTTTCACCAACAAAAAGCCTCCCAATCAATGGTGGGGAAACCTTAACCCTAAAGGCGTACCAAGGGGGGGGGCGACTGAACAGGACGCTGATGCCTTACTGACTATGCGAGTTGAGAAAAGCGGTCGGAAAGCGACCCCTGTGACGGGGGAGGGGTTACAGCGGCGCTTCTCCACCGAAAGGGCGGTCTAGGCCAACAAGGTAAAAAAAAGAAAAAAGAGATAAAAGAGTCGGGGTTGAATACGTTTCAAAGGAAGTGCAAACAACAGTCAAAAGGGGAGGTTAAGAAAACATAATGGGGTGAAGACTCAATGGATGAAAATTCAAGGGGAGGGACAGCGACTGGGGGTGAGAAATAAACTTCAAGGGACGGAGCTGGCACCTCCTTTAATGGGGGGGCTGGAAATCATGGCATCAACAAAGCGGTTTAGCCATAGGGAAAGAACCGCCGGATTCGGAAAGAAGGTTTCCATATCCGTCTGAAAAAAAGGGGCGCGACAAGAGGGCAGTGGAAAAAGCGGAGATAGGGCACAGGCCGGACAAAACGTTTGTCGGGAAAAAGGAAAAGGGTTAACTGTACGCGCAAAACTATCAAAAAAAAATTCGAGAGGAAAATCGTAGTGAAGCTGCGGCGAGGGCGAACCGGGGGCTATGCCGCAGGGAGAGCGAAAATGGCAGGAAGGACAAAGTGAAAAGTAGAAATGAAATTGAAACAGGGAGGTAGGGCAGCCCAAACAAACTTCGCTTCAGCGGAAGGAAACGAAAAAAAAAAAAAATTGCGAGTGAAGCGAAATTCTGAAGAAAGAACATCGCGAAAGGGAAGGACGGGAAAGACCTGGGTTGGAAAAAAGGCGCCCGGACGCTGAACGAGGTCCTAAATCAGGGAGGTGAAGGGGATTTCTGGGAAGGGGCAACCGAAAATCAAAAAAAAAAAAAGAAAATGAGCTGGAGAAGGGGGGGACACAGAAGGTTGCGTTGGTACAACGGGTCCGGGGGGAAGAAAGGGAAGGGACACAAAGGGAGTAAGTATCACAAGTATTATGAAGGGGGAGACCAAGGAAGAGGACGTAGAAAGAGCGAAAAAGATCGATAGACCCTGGGCCCGCATATTAAACTAAGGGAACCAGAAAGGAGGAGGGGTCAGAGAATGAAGGAAGAAGAAGCGACCCGAACTTCCAACCCAAAAAAGACAAAAGAACCAAAAAAACATTACCAAACCTAAACTACCTTTATAGGGGGAGAAGCGGAAATTCCCAGTGGGAGGATCGAAGGGAACGCCTTTTAAAATGCAGGTGATACCAATTCCTGGAGAAAAGGAAAAGCAGGGATTAAGAGGGAAAAGGGAAGACTTGTAAACACCCTCTAATACAAACCCCGAGAGGGAAGAAAAAGTTACCGAGGGGGGGAGTGGGGGGAAAAGAAAAGAAAGGAAAAAAATTAAACACGCCGTGGGAGCCAAAAAAAAAAAGTGAACCAAGTACAGGGGGGGGGAGGTGGGGGGTAAGCTAGGAGGGGGTCTGGACAAGCTAACAGAAGTCGGAGAACGAAAGAAGGTGGCGGGGGAATTATGCGGACCAACGTTCTATCAATTAAAAAGGGGCGGACACAAGGGAAGAAAAAAAGAGGTGGAAAAAAAAAGGGAAGGGGGGATTTGCTAGGGGTGAAAAGCTATAAAAGTGGAGATAACGGGGGAAAGAAAAGAGTGGTTAGGGAAGGAGGTATCACCTCGGTAGAGATGACTACCAAAAAAAAAAAAGAAGACCACAAAAAAAAAAAAAAAAGGGGATTGGACTGAGCAGGAAAGGTTAATATCAGACGTGAAAGGCAAACCAGAAAGGAGAGTCCCCAAGGAGGGCTAAGGAAATGATGTAGGGCCAAAACGCGAAGATCTCTAAAAAAAAAAACAGGAGGAGGAAAAAGAGGGGCAGTCTTGAGACTGTTGGGGGAATCTAACATCCGGGGACCTGATGTGAGGAAGGGGTTGCCCCGTGGCACTAAGGGAAGGGAGCAACTGTTATCCGAAAAAAAAGAGTGTAAGGGGGGGGGTGGAGGGGTGGGACCGGTGGAAGCCAATAAGCATCCAGTGAAGAAAAAGAAAAGGGTTGAAAAAAAAAAAGAGACCGCCTCAGACCCTAAAAGTTAAAGAAAAAAGAAACAACTCATCACCGAGGGGAAAAGGGGTGTTTCTAAGTGGGGTACAGGAACAGTCAGGGCTAGATCAGTGGGGGAGAGGCATTCGCCTAAGACAGCATCAACGCGCGGGTAACGAAAATCAACCTTAAAAGGATAACAAAAACAGACGCTGAAACCGGATCCCAAGTGGTAATCGGGAAGGAGACCAAAGGTGGGTTCGTCCAAGTTCAGGTCTGGTTTAACAAAAAGGTGTCTAGGAAAAGGGACAGGTAACGGACTGGGGGGAGAGGATAGGGACGGGCACGGCTTACTGGGGGTGGTGGGACAAAAAGGTTTCATACGATTAAAAGAAAAAAAATTGTCCAACGGAAAACAAGGATCTAAAAGGCGACGTTGCTGAAAAAAAGACCGAAAAAAGGGGAAAAAGGCGTTAAGTTAGGAAGAAAAACCGCGGCCGATCGGCCAAGAATAAAGGAACCTTGGGAGGGCCTGAAAACGGGTACATATATGGTCATTTCACAAAAAGAGAGCCGGGGAGAGAAAAAGGAGATCAAGGAGGGGGGTACCAAGCGGAAAAAATCTGCGTAACGGTGCTGCCCCGAAAAAGGTGGGGGGGGGTATCGATCAGCGGCGAAACCACGCCTCAGGCAACGGCCTAAAAAAAAAAGGAGGGAAAAGCGTGGGCAGGAGAAAGTGGGGGGGGGATCCCATACCCAGACAGCAGGAAAAGCTCCAACGGCGCAGAAAAAAAAAAAAAAAAGAACAGATAAGGGGGTCGATATAGGCAGATCAAGGGGAAAACCGTCCAAAGAAAAAAATTCACAAAAGGTCAGAACCGAGCATTCATTGCGAAGGTCAAAAACAAGGGGTGTAGAAACGGCTTAAGCTTTCATTCCTCGCCGAAAAAGGGCAGGCAGAGTCTCAAAAGGGGGGGAGTCAGGGGTGGGAGCGCAGCCTTCCTCGCTTTTCGAAGAGGGAAGGCTGGTGATAAATAAAAGGTCACCGACGACCTCCTAGGGGGGGGCAAAGCAGAGAGAGCTCCTGACTACGTCCCATTGGTCAGTAAATCGGAGGAACAGGCGTAGCAGAAAGGCGGAAGAAAAAGACCAATGCGGTGGGGACGAAGGAAGAATGATGAAAGAGCTTACAAATCCAGGGTCCGACGAGTTGAAAAGGGACAAAAACTCAAACTTATAAAACGGAAAAACGCTGACCAGAGAAAAAAAGAAAAAGGTGTGGAAGGTAAGGGGGATCAAAAGAGGGAACCGTAAAAAAATAATCAGAGCTTGCGGCACAGAAAATGGAGCTACGACCCGCTCTAACAGGAAGCCCAAAGACGGGCGTTGTTTCGAAGCTTCGAAATTGTTGTCCCGGAGTTATATTCATTGGTACGAAGAAACAGAAGAGACTAGAAGTGGGGTAGCTGACCAGCGACGTTACGAATGCCAACACCACAGTCGAGTTACAAGAATTGGGCAGCCTCAGAGGGGAGAGGGGGGGGAGAAAAAACCGTTCATTTAGCCTCGGACAATCCATGTGTGTGACGATGGGGGGGGGACACGGCAAAACGGTTCACTCTCAAAGAAAAAAAAGGAGGAGGAAAAAAAAGGGGGGGATAAAAAATAGGGCGGAAAGACTACGAGTGGTACACAAAAGAAACACACCAGCGTGTGGTCTAAGGAACCGGGGGAGAAAAAAGAGCAGAGGATGAAAAAAACGCTGGGGTCTTAACAAGATAGGGAACCTGGGATAAACCTCATCAATGAGTTCGAAACGTCCTTCAATGAACGGGGTCCGCAAAAGGGGGGTTAAGAGAGAACCGCGACTGGCCTGAAGGGGTCCGGAAGACGGTCGAACTCTCAGGCTGGAAGCGATTGGAATAGCGAAAGGGGGAGTTGGAGATTGACCTTAACCGGACAAGCGTGCGGAGATCAAGTGTTAGGCCACGAGTAGGTAAAAGCAAAAAACAACTTAAAAACCCTTGAAAAAGGAATCAGAAAAAAAGGGGGGGGAAGAATGAAAGAAAATGAGAAGCAGGCTATTAAATCGGGCTGGCATGCAGAGGGGGACTGAACAGATCGGGAGAGCTCGTCTGGGGGTCATGGAGGAGTCTTAGAAAGGAGAGAGCAAAAAATCTTCATCCAGGAAAAAGGAGAGAGGCTGCGCGTCGAGCAAACCGGGCGGACGGGCTGAACCACCGTGCGGCTCGGCATCCGACAACAGGTCCCGTTACGGTCGGTTTGAACCATGAACAGAAAAAGGAAAAAAGGAAGAGAAGTGGGGCCAAAGGTGAAGGGAGGTGGGCAGTTTGGGGCACAACCAGTGGATGAAGAAACATCCAAGGGAGAAACTTTTAAAAAGCTCAGGGTAGGAGGGGGGCCTTACGACGTACGGGGACTCTGGTGCGCTTATCATAAAAGGGGGGTAGTCCAGGGGGGGACGGGGGGGGGCGAAAATGTAGCAAAGACGAAAAAAAGTTGGGGGAAAAAGGGTTACCCTCATGTAAGGGGCCGGAAACCCACTCCGGGAAGGGGGGAGGGCTCTAATTAGGACGAACAGGAAATAGTCAGGAGGAAAAAGAAACAAAAGACTCAGTTAAACGAAAATCAGCAAGAGTCAAAAGAAGGGGGAAAAAAGGGGGAGAGGGAAAAAGGAAATAGGGAAAGAAGAGAAGAAGGTAGGGCTGGACACGTGTATACGGAGACGGGGGAAAAAACAACCTCAAGTAAAGGAGAAAACGCCGCTAGACATCCCGCCTAAAAGAGGTGAAAAAGAAAAGGAAACCGCCGAAGAAAGAGCACAGATTACCGGAAATGTGCGAGAAGTCTGGTGTTGTCTAGAGGAAAGGGAAGCTGAGGCGCAGAAGCAGGAGAAAAATGGCGGGGAGTTATAGGAAAAGAAAGAAAAAAAAGACACCACGATCTAGTCAAGGACATTGCTACACTCAACGGCCTAATCCCAAGGAGGGGGGAAAAAAAAAAAGGCCTGGAAGAGAGGGGGGGGGATAAGGGGGTGAAATGGGGAGAACGTGGAGAAGAATGAAGCGTCGTATCACCTTCGTGGAAAGATTGCGAGGGGGCCTTCAAGCTAAAACTCAACCGAATAGAGTGGCTATGCCAAAGGAAGGGTTGCTAAAGAGGGAGGAAAAGGTAAAAAACAAGGGTAATTCAAGGCCTTTGCTATTTGAGATCCCAAAACAACCAGGATGTTGAGCATCCAGAATCTCTCAAAAAAAAGTGGGGTGAAGAGGAAGAAGATATAGGGAAGAACCAAGAATGTTGGGGGGGGGGGAGATCAAGAGTTCACGAAAAGCTTGGGAAACCTATCTGTCAGTGTTTTTTTTGCGACTCACAACGACGGACCGTGGGCACCGTCTCCCGTGCTCAACACTCTGTTGCGGAGTTGTTATGGGGGCATGAGAAAAATATAAAGGAGAAGAAAAAAGAGACAGACCAAAAAGGGAAAGACATCTAAGTACCTCGAGTCGCATATAACAGCATTTATTTAGCCTTGCAAACCTACAAAAAAACCCCAGCTTTACAGGTGGACTTAAAAGACCAGTGCGGTAAAGATTAGACATGTCATGGGGAGGAAAGTGGTTTCGGGTCGAAGCACTAACTCAAAAGCCTAGACCGTTCGCTCAAGCCGCAAACGAAGGGGAAAAGTACAGAACTAATCGAGGACACAAATACGGTCACCTCGGAGAGGGCTCAAACCTCTGTGTGTCATAATGTCTGGTTCACCCACCTTTGGAAGAGGGGAAACCTTGCAAGAAAGGGAAGTTCCTAGAACGAGAAAGGGTTGGGCCAAAAGGGGGAAAAGAAAGGTACACGAAAGCCTCCGACGTTTCTGAAAAAAGGGGGAGCCGAAAGGGGAACCAAAATGAGACGAGACCACACGACCAAAGTTGGGAGCTCGGCCACATAAGGAGTAGGGTCCAAGTGTCGCACAGTTCAAACGTTCAAAGGGGAAAAAAAGGAGGGAGGAAGCCAGAAAGAAGGAAAAAGAAGAACTTGCAGAGGGGAAAGTCGAAATCCTGGTAAACGGACACCTAAGACCGCAGATTATCGCAGCTGGGAAACTGTTCTGGAAAAGAAAGGGGAAAATGAAAAAAAAAAAAGGTCATAAGAATACGCTGAACGCTTGGGAAGGGGGGGCCCACAAGAATGCCCAGAATGGAAGAACTCCGGGGTAAAGGACCATCCTCAGGCGATCAACGAGAAAAAGAGGAGTCAGTGGCCAATATTCATACAAGGTTGAAAACAGGCCAAGCACCGGACGAAGGAGTCCAAAGATCAAACACAAGCGAGGAAAAGGGAAAAACGGATAGGAAGAAAAGGAAGAAGTAATGTCCGGGGGTTCAAGACGCAGAGGGTCCCCGTGACCAAGGGCCGACGCCGCAGCTTCGCAACGAGGCTGGGGATCGAAAGGGAAAAAAAGCCAGAGGGGAAAGGACGACGAACAAATGGGCTAGGCAGGGTCAAGGGCCTGCCCGGCGGAGCTAGCGGAAGGCCCAGGCGGGTCGCACAGGGGTCGATCATGACTAGTCCAAAAAAAGGTGGGGAACGGGAAGGGGAACGGGACTAACCTCACCTATCAAGGCGGACGCTCACACCTTAATGAGAGGAAACCAAAGCGGCGGTAAACACTGTGTACAGATCACTGGAAAAAATAAAACAAGAAAAAAGGGCCGGAAGGGAGAGGGGCCTTCAGGGCAGTACCGGATAATAACGAAAAAGGAAGGGAAACGAAGGAACGCAGTTTCTGCTACTGGGTACAAAGAAGGGACTTTTCCAGAAGAAAGAGAAGTAGGATTATGGAGGTCCCCTACGGCTACCAAAGGATACGAGTCACCCCAGTCGAAAAAAGGCCGAAAGAGGGGAGGGGTAGCAAAAAGGATAGGGGAAGAAACAGATCAGGGGTGTACAATTTAAAGTATCACCTCAAAGAATCTCTCACAACACAACTGTAGAGATACACAAAGAGGGAATACAGGAAAGGGAGGGGACACACATGAAAACGGGATTGGGTCTATAAACGTTTAAAACTAGCAAGAGGAGGCACCGACTTCTGTTCTAGGACTGGGGGGAGGCGTACAAGTATCCGTTTACATTTTGAATCACCTGAGGAGGGAAAATGGGGGAGGGAAAAAGGAAATAAAGCGAAGGTTCCAACATATGGAGATTGGCGAAGAACCGCACAAATCGTGGGGAAAACTTCCTTTTGCGGTCCTTTGACGCGAAGGCGCGTTCAAGGAGGAAGAAAGGGGAGGCGATTGAGTGGTAGAAAACCTGGACCCGCTGGAGGGAACTCGTAGCAGGTGGGTTGAGCTGAAAATCATAAGCGGGATGTCTGATCGGAAGTAAACCCTGAATGAAGAGGGAAAGGAGGGAATACAGTAGGGAACTAATGCCCGGGTTTCCCGACGGTACGCACTGGCAGAAACATGGAAACTTGAACGAAGGGATACATTGGGCAAGGCTAAAGGGGCTGGGGTCTTAGGGGGAAAAGTCAAAAATATTCAGACGGGCGAGAGGGGATAGGGGGCACTGCCATTGGGACGAGAAGAAGGGAGAGCTCTGCTCGTGCAAGCCAGACACTCTAATTAATATCCTTTTGGGGAAAGAGACAAGCGACCAGTCGAGGAAGGAAGGAAGGAAAAGTCATTTGGGGAAAAAAGAGGGCCAGGGGGGACCGGGTGAGCGAGTCCGATCCTATCGCGGGAAAACTTGTAAGAGCATTTTAGCTGGGGAAGGAACAAGGGGGAAAGGGATAGAGGGTGAGAAAAAAGCGTTACAGAGGACGCCTGGGGATGCCTTGGCGGGCACAGCAACTTAGCAAGATGAATATACTGCGTGCTAAAAGTTTCAAAAGTATGTTTCAAAAAAAAAAAAAAAAAAAAGAGACGACGGAGAGAAAAAGAACCGGTTAACTTACACACGAAAGGGGACCTGGAATTACGAAAATCTGGAGTAAGTGGGAGAGGCGGATCAGGCTGTTCTATTAAGAACCGGGTTAGTCAAGAGAGGGGGGGGGGGGAACAGGGTCCTTTTAGAAAAGAAGGAAGAAGTGATGATATGAGGAGAAAGTAGACAGGGGGGCCCCACAAGAAACCTAATTACAAACACGACCGATACGACAAGACAGGTGGCAATGAGAAAAGACCATATTGAAAAAAAAGAAAGAAAGTAGAAGAGGAAGGGAAAACCGACTGAAAGTTTGGCGAGATTTATTGGTCTAAAAGGGGGGCAAAGGCGGAGGCGCATCGGAAAAAATGGGAGGGGTTGACCTAAAAACGGATAGGCCATAAAAGGTCTGCCTTGTACTAAAATGGATGGTCCGAAACCTGTTAAAAGCCGGAGAGTGTGGCGAGGGAAGAAAAAAACGGGCTGGTCTCGGCAAAGCTAGGAAAACTTCAGGGAGAGGAAAGGAAATGGGGAGAGGGCCCGAAAAAAAGAGAAAAAGAAAAAAAAAAAAGACTGACCGAGCGGGAACGAAGGCCCTTCGTGAAAGGGAAAAAAAAGCTAAGGTCAAGTCGTCTAAGGAATGAAAGTGGGGCTGGAAAAAAAAGGAAGAGGACTTCTCAAAAAAAAAAAAAGGGGAGAAGCGATAGGAAAGGAGGAAAAATCCGGTTGTTTTGGGACTCCATCCTTCAAAGAAAACTTTTGGGAATTTGTCGGGGTGGACCTCTTACGACCGGGGTCTCCAAGGGCAGAAATAGGAGGATGGCAGGGGGGGGGGTTGGGGGGTAGCCGGAAGGCCCCAGGGAAAAGAAAAGTGCTCTACCAAATTTATACACCCTAAACGGGCGGGGGAAAACTATCGACAAAATTGGGAAAAAGTAGGAAGGGAACAAGACAAAAAACATAAGGGGGATCCTCAATGAGGGGGCCTCTTAAGCCTGGGGGTAAACATAGTCCATGGGCTTTGTCCATGGCCGGGACTGATAAAAAAAAAGGGGAGGGGGGTAGGAGAGGAAGAAGGGAATTAGAATTCCATAGACAAGAATCGCCATATAAACAAGGAGTCATCTAGCGCTTAAAGAGGGCGGGCAAAAATTTTTCAAGGGAAGGAAAGAAAGGGTCAGGGAGGGGGCAAAAAAAGTTACTCAGCTGAAGGTCGGCAGTACTGGCAATTGGGGGGGGCACACACCCCATGTTCAGACGGATTACAGCGTGTCCCTGCAAGGACGGTCTTTCAGGAGAACTGAAAAGGGTCAGAACGCTGGGAGAAGGCAAAGTTCCGGGGACGAGAGGGCGATCCATTTTCGCAGACTCTAACTCACGGTCCGGGATGGGGCAGGTAATCCAAATGTTCAGTGCAAACATAGGGACTCATGAAAAAAGGAAGGGCCTGAGGGGGGGAGGTGGGGGGGGAAAGAAAAGAGATCGAGGTTAACGGGGCGGCAATAACCGCAGCGCGCGCTATCGCCTGTACACGCAAACCTCCAAGCCTTAACTACTGAATCGCTCAGGGTCAAACCGAGGCTGCAAAAGGAAAGGGAAGACGGAACAAGCCGTCCCCAAAGCGCATGAACAAGAGCGCGAAGTCATGTCTGAGAAAGTCCCGTTGGAGGCACAAGAAAGGAAGAAAGTGCAAATGAGGGGATGAAGATCACGGGGCATTCAGAAATTCAGGAAAGCAACTGGCTGCTTGCCGAGCGAACTAAGCGGTCACCAAGTTAAGTGGGAACTATCAGGGGGAAAAGGAGAGAGAACGGGCGCCTTTTTTAGACTAGGCGTTATCTACCGGGGCGAACTCAAGCTTGCAAAGCTCAAAGAAACTCACAACTTACTCCCTCAGCCACGGAAAAAGAGGAGAAGGAAGAAAAGTGAGAGAAAAAGCTGTTGAATGACGAGGCGAGCGAAGACCGGTGGACCCGAGGCTTTTAAAGACAGGGGAGATGGCTCTAGAAAAAGAAGAAAGCTCACGAAACTTGGGCAAGGGTCAGGGCATCAGAGACAATCGGATAAAAAAACGGGACTCAGCGTGGCGCTTAATTATGAGCTCAAGAGGGGGGGAAAGGAACTGCTGTTCGGGAGGAAAAGTACCAAGGGGGGAGCCATGAGGGAGTCTTCCGAAAAAATCGAACTAGAAAGGAGGTGATAAACGCAGGTTCCCCTACGGGTGTTACATGGATCGAAAAAAGAAAGTGGGGGAAGGAGGAAATCGATTAAAGACGGTAGAGCAACCCATGGTTGAGCGAGCAAATTATGCACAGGAGAAGGGGCTGGTCTAGCTCGAAAACATGGGAGTATAAAAAACGAGGCTGAATACGTCACCGTACAAACCGAAACAAGTGTTTAGAACCATAAAAAAACTGGGGGGAGAAAATCGACATATGGACCACATCACGGTAAGTGGGAGTCCGTTAACAAGTAATGGAGGTCGGAGACTCCTTTCGTGCTTAGAAAAGAAGAGGGGGCCATGGAAAGACGTGGTAATGCGAAACCGCCACCCGTGTCTTCGTTTCAAACTCCTTGTCCGTCGTACTCGCCGGATTCGGAGACAGAAAGGAGGAAACTCGATTTAGAAGTGAGCAATGACCCACGCGTTTCGGGCCGTAGCAGAGCTCACGCAGTAGGCGTACCCAGAGGAAAGGGACCAACAAGCTGGAGAAAAAAAATAGGAAGGGACCAGGGAATCTGCTTGTCCTCGGACGCCTGACAAATTGGACACCTGGGGCAGCGAGGGTTTCGAAAAGGGGAAAGGGGGGGGGGGGGAAACGGTTTAGGGGGAAGGAAGTGAATCAGCTCCAAAAGGAGCGAGAGGAAGGCCGCTCGAAGCCCATTGGGCAGACCCCGCGAGTTCGGGGCCCTCAGTGAAGTAGAGGGGGAAGAACCAAGAAAAAAAACGATCATTTAGTTGTAAACGGACATTGCACAACGGAGATTCTCGTCCAATGGGGCGTCTCTGTGGAAGAGGGGGCCTTTGTGGGAAGGGGGGGGATTACTTACCACGGCCGGGTGTTCATATCGGGGGAATGGGACACAATGATGACAAAAGGTTAAAGCATTCTTGGATGCCACAGGCGCTAAAATCATCTTGAAAGAAACAGGGGAACCAAAAGGAAGGGGGAAACCCCGGAGACGTGAAAAGTCGAGGCTCAAGACCGGGGGAACTGAAACCTCTCATGTACCAGGAACTCAACCTCCTTAGTGCGAACGGGAGAAAAGGAAGTCGGGGGACTAGAACAGAGGGGGGGGAAATGGTAAAGGAAAACGGGAGATCCCGGAGGTAGAAAAGCTTGGGCGGGACACACGTGTAATCTGTGGCATGGGGCCCACCCGCAATCCTAAGTATATATGTCAACCATACCGGGGTTAAACTCCCAAGGGGGGAAAAAAAAGAAAGGGGCACCTGATCAAGAGTACATAGTACCTTGTTGTATAAGGGTCAGTCGTTTCAGCAGAAGAAGCAGAGGTCGAGAAAAGGAAGGCTGATAGTCGGTTGGGGGTAGAAGGATACCCGAAACCACGGATAGACCATACCAGGCTGAAGTGCGGTAACACGGGAGGGCCAGAACCCAGGGTGGAGAAAAAGGCATGATGAGCGAGGGGTGTTTGAGGAGGTGGTTTTTTTTGGGTCTAACAAACTGGGAAAGGGATGACCTAACTGGGCAAAGACCGTCGGGTTAAAACTTTCTTAAAAGGAAAAAGAAAAAAAAGAAAACCCAAATAGAGCAGAAGAGGCTCCCTGAAAATTCCCGGACTTAAACCACCGACAGCTAAGGTCCCAAGAGAAGCTATGGGGGACCAACAACCAGGGGTGAGACGCCACATCATCGCTAGAGAAAAAAAAACAAAAGGGAGGGAAAAAGGTGAGCTTTGTCCCAACATCTTGGGGAAGTGGGGGAATATCAAATCCGTAACTTTCCCACTTGGGATCTGTCGGTCGTTTGTAACTCTGGAAAAGAAAAAAAGGGAGAACGGAAAGATTCCATTCTTTTCGTATGGTGGGGTGGTAGGTGAGAACATCAGGGGGACTAAAACAATACACGAGGAAAGATCCCAAAAAGGGGGGCAAAGGGAACAGCGGAAAGACAAAAGGGGGCTTAATTTCTGAGAACCCACCCCGGCGGGTTTCACAGAAAACACAAAAAAAAGGGGGTGGTTCGGCTCCATGCCCGAAAGAACAGGGGGAGTGTGGGGTAGCACGGACGCACGCCCTACGAACTCAACTGGGGACCTCCGGAGAGAGAAAACAAAGGCTCTAGGGAAAAATGACAAAAGTACGAGGCACAATGCTGGAGCCACCCTCCTGGTTTGTGGGCTTAGGTTCAGGTCTTTGTCAAGCTCGGTTGCGGAAAAAGGGAAGAAAGGTAAGGGTGACGCAAGGGAGTGAAACTTGAGGTGGGAAATGTTCAGACCGATTAAACTGCCCGACTCTCAAGAGATTGATCTGAACCCGTATGGCACCCGTGCAATGGGAAAAGAAGGAGGATAAAAAAAAGGAATGAGACTTCTGGCTCACAAGACATATTCTGTTTATTTCCTTTACGAGTATGAGAATGGTTGGGCCCATTAGATGAATTCAGAAGAGAAGACCGGTCGGATTTGGGGGAAAGAGAAATCTGCAGAAGGCGGAATCAACTCGAGCGGCTACGGCTTCACACATCACGGCCAAGGCGAGACGCCAAATGGCTCGCGCACTACCATTAAAGGAGGAAGAAAAAGAAAGGAAACAATGCCAAAGGCGCCTCTGAACAGATACCGATTGGATCTCGATTCGAAGGTCACAAGCCACCGCAAATGAAAAAAATGGAAGGAAAACATGGAGAAGAAAAATTGGGCGGAAACATCTCGAAGTGAGTCTGGCTCGTGCCGACCCGAAAGCTACCCGGCTGCCAAGCGACTCGGCATCAGGGAGAGGGAGAGGGGGGGGGGACAGGGAGAGGGGAATCTAAAAAGGGGAAGACAGGCCCTCTCGACCTCCCAACTGCAAACGGACGGGGGACAAGCTTAAACGAAGCGAAGGAAGAGGACTCCAATGAGGGAGGACCAGTCTTCACGTTGAGGAGCGAAAGAATGGATAAGAAGTGAACGTCCGCCTCAAATCGAGCGTCTAAAAATGAGCTAAACTCCACGAAGAGTGGGTCAACTGTGGTAGGAAATTCAGAAAAGAGGCGAAAATCATCCGGCGAGCTGCACGCGCAACGGGCAAGCGGAAAAGGGGAGCGGGAAAGGGAGGGGAACATCCGGTTCTGTTCTTTCAAAAATATGGCTAACGATTGGGAATTAGAACGGTTCCAGAAAAGAAAAGAAGAGAAAAGGGGGGAGAAGTTGGATCACACGAAGAAAGGGGCCAGCTACCTTGGGGGTACTAACTTCCCCCTCAGACCGAAGTGGCCGGAACCTCCGAGGTTGCACAAATTTCTCCAACGAGAAAAGGGTTTAACTTGGAGGGGGTGAATGCCCTCTGAAAAAATAAATGGGCATCCTTATTTAGATGCTCCTCAAACGGAGGAGGAAAATAGAACAAGGAGATAGTTACAAGAAGGGGGAAAAAAAGAAAGTCCAAAACCATGTGGGGGTGAGAAGTCTACAACAATGGGGGCGGCACGTTCGGGTTACAGCGACGGTGAAGTCGTAAAAGTGAGCACGAGGAACCTGCTTCTATCAAGGTAGGGTGGAGGACGAGAGTTCCATTAAAAAACAAAAATATTGTTGCTAAAGACCGCCGGGTCTTAGTCCACCTTTTTATCCTTTCTATCGAAATTGAAGAAAAGAGGGGCTCTGGGTGACTACGAATTCTTGGTATCCCCAACCAAACGTTGTCGGCGGCAGAGAGTTGGGGGGAGAACGACGGGAAAGCTGGGAAAGGGGGAGGGGAAAAAGAGGAAGGAAAAAAAACTTAAACGTCTCAAAGCGATTGAGACGCCCTTCGACAATTGCGAAGCCTTGGCTTGTCAAACGACTACTCAGTCATTGCCTTCCCTGAAGTAAGAGGGTCAGGGGGGAAAGCAGGGTATGTAGAGGGGGAATCGCACCCTAAGAACACCCAGTCTCTCAAATCTAATCTTGAGGAGGGGGAGGGCCGCGTCGATGCTTGTCGGGGCCCGGATCCAAAGAAATCAAAAAAGAGAAGGGAAGGGAAGGGGGAATATAACTTGGGGTACAAAAATGACAGCTGGAAAATCTTGGAAATTGGAAGACGGATTAAAATTTGCAAAGTTTGTGCAATAATCTTATCAAGTTGGTTCCAAAAAAGGTTGAGAGAAACCACGGGGAATTGGTTAGAGCCTGGTCATGGTCACATGCTGACGTCAAAGTTAAAAGGGCGTCGGAGTCTGACCGGCGCACAGGATGAGGGAGGAGCAAGGAGATAATCAGGGAAGACTAAAACCCAGGGAAAGAGGGGTTCCTACTCCCAATCCGCAAGCTTAGCGCGGATCATAGGCGTAGAATCGAACAAGGGAAAAATCGCATGTACCCCCGGAGGCATCAACCGAGACACCGTTAAAGGTGGCATACGGAGGATATACCGGGAGGGAGGATAAGAAACAGAAAGGGAAAAAAATTCAAGGAGGTAAGTACGGTGAAAAGAGAGCGGAGGCGGACAACTGTATACTGTCTGAGGGGGCCCAACCTCCCGAAAGGACCGGATCAAAAGAAAATATAAAACAGTGGAAGGGGGAAAAGGGGGGAATGTGAAAAGACCACTACAATTTTAAAAAAACTGAAAAAGGAAGCTACAAACAGAGGAAGCGAGGGTGAGCCGTAATGGTTGGGAGTCTTCTAATCAAAGAGAGAAAAAGGGAAAGGAACGCATAAAAGGAGAGGAATTAAAAGGGATTTACGATTAGACCCGAAACGTGATCCTTCGGCTGAAGGTGCGTAACAGCACGAAGGCCCGTCTTTTCAAAACGCCTGGAGGGTAAAGACAGGGTTTAAAAGGGGAGGGGGGAGAGGAAAGCGAGGTAGTCGACATCGGGGGGTAGCACTGGAGGGGGGACCGTCACCGCGACCAAACCTACAAACCAAAGGACGGCTCCAGCACGTCCAGAGGGACAAACGGAAAAAAGGGAAAAAGTCTTGCTAGGGTGTAGTTCAGAGAAACCGGGTGGCTTAGAAGCC
>Ga0179593_1506948_pt1 | contig 20373 bp, 17 predicted proteins | sample CZODoug2_1_08_16_FD_185931 | JGI IMG/M metagenome (GOLD analysis project Ga0179593, IMG submission 185931) | Vadose zone soil fungal communities from Angelo Coast Range Reserve, California, USA - CZODoug2_1_08_16fungal (PacBio error correction) | ecosystem: Environmental > Terrestrial > Soil >...
TGTACACCCAGGGGATCCCCTCTTCTCCCCAGGCAACGGTTCTCGGCCCGAAAAAAACAAAACAAAGGAGGGGGAGCCCCCAGATCAAAGGGAGAGCATTCCGGCGCCAAAGGGTAGCGGCGCGGTTGGCGGGCACGGGGCAAGCTGTGAAGGGGGCAAAATCCTTTCAGATGGGCACTCGGCCGCGGGCCATCACAGCATAAGGGCTCATCGGGTATTTGAAAACGCAAGGAAAAAAATCAACAGGAGGAACATTCGGCAACTTTGGCTTCCAAAGAAAATCATAACCCAGCGAGCGGAGCCGCCGACCAGTATCGTGGGTGGGGGAAAGTAGGACCCTGTTGGGACACATTGCTCAAACAGGAAGAAAATCGCCCGCTCACTTAGAGAAAGAAAAGAAGATAGGGAGTTGGCCGGAGGCGAAACGAACGTTTGTCGAACCTGGAAAGTGGCGATACTAGGCAAGGGTAAGGTGTTGACAGGAGGTTGACGCGGAATTGGGAAGATACGGGGGGGGGGAAGAAGATAAGGGTTGGAGAAAAGTGCAAACGGAGTGAAGTGGGGCTCAAGGAATCAGTCCAGAACTCGTCCCTTGCGAAAATACGCATGGGACAGAGGACCCGTGGGTCAGGCTCCGGAGCAGGGAAAGGGTGCACAGCGCAAAAAGGTGGTTGGAGGAAGGAGCAAATAAGCCTTGGCACACTACGAAACCGAAGGAAGGAGGCAATCAACTGGAGGGTCAAAAAAAGAAACGGGGGCAAAGCTCTCGCTGACATAGTGGAAAGGATCTTGGAACTTGGGAATGGTCTGCCCGTCACGAGGGAGAATGGCGTCAAGATCGGGGAGAAGATAACATTTCAGCGTCCACGAAAAAAATGTAGCGCTATAGCCATGAGGATCACCCTTAAGACATATCCCGCTACTTTCGATTGGCATAGGCTCAAGGGAGATAACAACGAACAGGGCCTTACACATCGTCTCCGGCGCGAAAGATAATCACCTACTAGTGGAGGGAAAAACCAAATTCGGCGGTGAACCAACGACGAGGGTTACCGGTTCACCTACAAACTTTGAGGCTCGGTGGGGGTAGGGGGACGGCGTACTGTCCTGAGACTAAGATGTTTCTCGCACAGCAGGTTAGAACCAATAAACCCTGAAAAAACCGCCAGACACAGCGGCGTTGGAAAAAAGAATCGTTTTCCCCAAATTCACTGTCATAACCGGTCCGCCCCCATCTCCCTAAATCACAAGAAACGGTGAAAAACACTACGAGGTCCCAATTCCGTGACCATAAAGAAAAGAACGCCGAAGGGAAGACAAGCGACCGTGGGCTTCAACAAAAAAAGGGAGCGCGGCGGTGGAAAAACAGGCAAGACAGAACTCACAACGCCATGTGGGCGGGAGCGAAAGACGGAAAGCGGCTGGAAAAATGAAAACGTCTAAGGTCCGATTTCTAGAAGGCGAAGGAGAACGAACAGAATCGAGCGGCAGAAGAAATCGCGCAAACCTGAGGGAAGAGAAACATGGGCAACGGAGGGAGCCAAGCTGGGCTAAACAAAACGGGCTACGACGCTCAAGAAACCTTAGAGGAAAACAGAGAACCAGTGTGGCCAAGGAAGCTTCCGGACATCAAACGATCTCTTGAGCTAGATATTAACATCCTGGACTGGTAACCTTTGTGAAGTAGGAATGCACAATATTTTCCTCTAACTGAGATTGCCCGGATCACGGACGGCTAGATGTTGGAGAGGGTACCTGATTCCCAAAATCACAATTGAGGGATGGGCATGAACCTAACGCTGGACAAAACGGATTTGAACATACGTACTTACAAGGAAAACATCCAGGCCAGGAAATCGGCCGGCACAGAAAGGGGCCGGAACAAGGGCGGGCAGGAGGAAAAAATTTTGCAACGCAGACGTCAACTACGGCAAAAGCAGGATCGCGCAACGTTTGAAAAGAATGCGGGAAACCTCCATAACAATCTCCCCTTCGGGCCAAAACGTCGGCAAATCTAGCATAGCCACATGGGCCGACAGGGAAAAACTGGTGATCTGTTAACTTAGTGGAGCTCAGGCGGACACAGTGCGAGGGGGGGGATTGGTGCTACGGGACGCCCCTCACGACCGGAATGCTTATTACACAGTGCGGTGGTCTGTTGCGGCCGCAGGCTTGTTGATCCACCTAAGCCACCTAACCAGCGCGAAATGCCTATGGGGACCGTGGAAAGCGCGAGCAGTCCTGGGGACCGCTCCCACCACGCGGCGCCTGAAAAACGGCGGGAAAAAAAAAGAGGCATGGTGCCACGCCAGGCGCACAGGCGCAACGCAGGGGTGCGCAACGCAGTAGGGGGAGTGATGCAGCCGAAAAGGGGGCAGCAACAAGAAGGCGCGTTCACCCGCGCGGGGCCTACACGGCCACTGCCGTGGCGCAGCACGTCAACGAGGCATTTCACGTAAGTGCCCTATTGGCCTGGCACAGCTCAGCGCGGAACGTGTGTGTCAACAACGTCCTTGTCGGTGGGGGGCTTTCTGATGGAAGAGGTCCCGAATTGGACGGGTTGAACGTTGGGAGAAGGAAAACAAAACAGGTGACACGGGGTTTGAACGTCCATCTAAAACCGGGCATAAAACGGAGCTCACAACGCGCAGAGAAGAGGTCTCCGGCGAGCGCAACAACGCGGGCCAAGAAAAGGAAGCGTACGGCCCAAGATGCGCACGCCGCTCTGAAAAAAAGAAAAATCTCAGAAGCAGAATGGGAAGGGTTTTGTCGCATCCCGTGGGTGGCGTAGGATGGGGTTTAAAAGAGGCTGAAACCAGCGGAGCTGGCTGACCGGGGAGAAGATAAAAGCTCTCAGATTCTAATAAATGGTTTGGGAACGGAGCAAGTCCTGCGCACCGGGGAAAATAAAAACGTGACGTAGGTGGGCCGAGGAACTGGCCCACACAAGTCAAATTTTTGGACCTTTCGGGGGGGCATGCGCGTACTCTCCAGGCGTCTGTAAGAAAAAATGCACAACCTAGGCTGAAGAAGGGGGACGCCACGAAGTACTCAAGTTGATCACTGGGTTTAGAATAAAAAAATCGTTGGTCCGGGGGAAAGGGGCTTCATCAGTCGAGAACGCCATTAGTGAGGGTGTTCAAGACTAAAAAAAAATAGAAGTGACATGAACACTCTATATTTTCCAAATCTACTGCTGATATTTTCACTTGTATGGATGAGAAATTTTCTGCTCGTTGTCCTCTGTCGTGCGATCAAGAAAGAAAGACCTACACAACTTGGGGTAAGCATAAAAAACACTGACGGCGCCTGAGATGGAAGAGCACTCACAGGGATGCGCGAAACAGTGAGCGAAAAAACTGCTTGAAGGGTCAGACCCGAGGCACAAGCAGGGTGGGGGTGAATAATAAAGACGCCGACCGGTCCCAAATAGTCAAACTGGCCAGTATCAATGTCTCTCAACAGCTAGCCAGATCAGATCCCCGGTCAAAAAAAACATAAACACAACCTAACCCCCTGATGTAAATTGGAAGCTGTGAACGATGGTTCGCATAGGGAGCGAAGTGTGCCGCGCAGACTCGACCAAAGTTCCGGAAAGTCTGTGAAAAGACCTTGGTCCAGCACGGGCCTGAGAGCGCAACCATAGAATAAATCGAAATTGATTGCGTGAAGCTGTATCGAAAGGTGCGAAACAGCACATCGTGCTTCAAAGGCCACAAGAAGGGAGTTTACCTGGTTAGGGTATACCCCATTGGTTCCGAGGAAAAACTGGAGGGGCGATAACAAACGTAGTAGGAAGCTGAATTAACCTCAACAAAAAAATACCGTATGAGGGGCCCAGGAAGAGATCCAGACTTGCGCTTGGGTTACACAAATGTTTTGGACAAACAGTGGGTCGGAGGAAACCTAACTCTGGGACGGGGCACACTGATCCGAGTGGTTCAAATCAGCTCCGGATACAGGAAAAAGAAAAGAAAAATCACAGCAAAGGGGCTTTAGAAGAAGCAAAGGAAAACGGCAACGAACCGGACGGTAGAGTCGTACCCAGAATAGCTCTACGCTAAGACCGAAAGATACAGGAGAATAAGTCAGTAGACTGGGGGAAAAGAGCAGAAAACCTAAAGTAAGGCAGCACTGGCCTTCGAGACTAACTTCGGTTAACAAGAAACTCAATCAGTACAGATGCCGTACCACGAAGAGGCAGTTCCAGGGACACTGTCCGTTCTCCGCCAAGGATTGGGCCCATGGAGCCCCCGGAGGATGGAAGGACCTCCACCTAAGCCACCTGTGATCTACGATGACACCGACCGATAGCGCTACTATAAAATGAACAAGGGAACCGAGCGGGAGGAAAAGCTCAGCCAAAAACAGGACGACAACATATCCCACCATAACGGACACTTGCACGAAGGAAACAGAGTCAGAGGTAAAGTTAAGGCGAGACAGCCTAAACAATGGGGGGATGTCGACGCCATCACACCGATAACGAATTGGGGTAAAACCGGGTATACTAGCGAAGTCCGTTAATGGCGACCTTAATACGCTTGGGGCTACATGTAGGGGTCTAGTAACATCTATTGGTGCCGACCCAAGACCGCGGAGAGCTAAATTCGGAGCCAAGACTAGAAATCTATATATGAGTTATGCCGTTAAAACTCCTACCCCATACCGTGTACGATGAGGATGGCGATGGGCCGAGGGGACAAAAAATTCTAAAGACCCCGCTGAGATCCCTCGCGCTAAATTAACCAAAGCAAGGGTTCAACAGAGGAAGCAAACTTATGTCCGACTAGGGGCCCGCGCCCAAAGAGAATCTATCTCCAGATTGACACGCCGGCCGGAAAAAAATTCAAAACGGAAAGGTACTGAGGAGCCAAATTCGAGAGGAGAGGAACGGCGGTGGCGGGGAAATCCGTGGAGGGTTTGGTTAGAGAGGACAAAAGCCAAAAACCCTCTGGGAATCACACTTACCGCGAATCCCCGCAGACAAGAAAGGCAGTAAAAACCACTTGCAGGGGGGCACGGCCGCCCCGCACATCCAAAAGTAAGAAGGCGAAAAAAAAACAAAGAATTCCAGTTACAAAAAAAACAAAAACACCTACGTCCACATTCAAACGGAACTGGAACAAAACCAGCGGCACTGGAAGTTCATTGGCCACCGCTCGGCGCCAAAGACTCAACGCCCGGCGACGAAACAACCCTAGAGGAACTCGGGAAGACGTACAGTTCCGGAACGCGGAAGTGGCAAAAGGCGATTCGTCGGTGCAATCGAGGCCGCGAAATGGGTACTAGGGCAAGTACGCGCTCGCTGAAACAGGCCAAAAGCCCCAAACCGGATTTGTTCCGAACATGCAGACAGAACAACCACCCGGACACGTGGCAAGTCGATGAAAAAAATAACATTCGACCACAGCCCACGCCAAGGGAACTCGAAACCGGTCAGGTAAAAGAGGGACGACACGATAAGGAATCCAAATTGGGATCTACGACGTGGTAAGCGGGGGCTAGGGGTCATTTGCGTCAGACAGTACATACTAAAGTGCAAGCCTACATTCTGGCCTGAGGCACTGACTAATGGAATGGCCTCTTACTAAAAAAACATCTTTCATGGCGGACATCCCTTGCTCCCGTAATTCGGCCACTCTAATGAATCAGTCCTCGCAAGGGAGCGGTCGGTCTCAAGAAGGCGCGTTGCAGAGTAAAAAACTGGGACTAGTCTGTGAAAAGAGCCCGCTAAAAAAAATCAAGCAAGAAGGCTAAAACGTCCAATCTACCGCTAGCTGAACTGATTAAACCCTATTCACCGCTGTAAAAGAGAAACGAGAGGGGACCGAGACGAAGCACGAGCATCGGTTGCTCGGCTCCTAAAAAGGATGAAACGGCGCAACGATCACAAAGCATGAGCAACATATCAGTGTTACGAGGATGAAAACCTGCGAAGCGTGGGAAAAATGGCACCAGGGTACCTTATACGGCCGCCCGCGTTCCCAGACGCAAAAAAAGTCTGGGCTTCGCCGGGTCGCCGGAGGAAAACCCCACAACCGCGCCTCCGCTGACAAGACGATGGCAAAAATCGAGTGGGAAAATCAAAAAAAAAAAATAGACGGCTCCGCGCGTGGAGCTGCACACGACAGCGCCATCCACACCAGCGTGGCCCAAGGGGAGTACGAGGGCAAAAACGAATGCCTTGCTACACCGGAAGTCGCTCGATCAAAGCAAAATGGTGCATTAAGGGTGAATTAAAGTGAAAGGTTTAGATGGGTCTACCCCATCAACAGAAGTCGGTCAAATTTGGCGAGCGCTTCTCGCGGAGGGATCAACGACACAGGGGGCATCAATCGGCAAGGGCCATGTAGAAATTGCTCAAGTTATGTTGAGAAAGCGAGGGTCACCAAAAAAAACAAAAGGGGGTTGGAGCCTATCACGGGGTGCTGCTCAAACTGCTCTTATCGCCGCAGTTACTGCCAGTAAGGGGGACGAACTGGGGGGATATCGACCTTCCGCATGAACTCAAATGGGAAAAACACAGCAGGAACCTGCGCGGACAATCGGGGGCTTCGAACGCGACACGTTGACGCAATGTCCAATATCCTGGATTAACCCCCAGTGCCGTGACGGCAGAAAACGGGCGCAAAAAACATACTCCCCCACAAGGAGGGTCAGGGGGGGGGCAATGGCTAGCAATGTGAAAGCACATTATTGGCAGGCGTTGTCTACTATCCTGAGGCCTTTCGGGGGAACAGTTAAGAGGAAGAACCATGGGCGGATCCGTAAGGCCATCACAATTGCTATGGGAATGCGTGGCCACGAGGAAGAATCCAAGCCACAAGTCAACTCTTGAACTAAGGGGCGGGCCTCGGAAATGGAAAAGTCAAGAGACCGTCAGATCCTGCCGCATTGACTCGTTGAGGAGGAGGCAACCTTCAAAAGGCGAACCGCCCACAGTCGCCCATCTAAAATTCGGCCCGGCGCAAAGCAATAGGATAGACAAGAAAACCTTTAAAGGAAAAAAAAAGTACGAAAGGAAATGGTGACGTAGGACAAAAAGAAGACCAAAAAAGGCATGTGCCTAAAGAAGGGGGGGCAACCCCGGCGAGGGTTCGAAGACAAGCGCAACCTGCGAGGAAAACCAAAGCATACTGTGCGGAGGCTCAAAGCAGAGAGGGGGGGGGGGTGGGGCAGAAATAACGGATTTCAAGGAGTCCCTCGGAAGAGAGGAGTCTTGGGGTGGAAGGGGAACGAGAGCAAGACTATGAATAAAACCTACTTGAAGCCAAAGAACAGTAGAGGGAGGAAAGACAAGGGGACGTGAAAATCCAAAGAACCTAACTACAACCCTCACAAATTGGAATCAGCCGGGGGAAGAGATAAGCACAGGGAAAACGAGGGGAGAAGTCTTTCATTCGGGGCGGTTTCTCGTGACGATAAGTGGGTGACTTTCAGAAACAGGGATTTGAAATCGGCCCGAGCAGACGGAACGGCGCTCGGAGTCTGAGTTGATCAGAACACGGACCAAAGAACTGTCTGATCGAGTCTTCATACATCAGTACTGGAAGGCAATCGAGCGGGCCGCCCTACCCAGACTAAGGGGGGTTGGGTTCGGTCGCCCGGGGGAAAGTGCCTTAAAAAATTAAAAGACACATAACAACGCTTTGTCCACGAACGTACTCAGCACTGAGGTTGGAGACAGTCCAGCCGGGGTTGTCGGACCCAAATGACGCGGTACCGACGGAGACCATTTCAAGGGTCAAATATGCGGTCGAACATGTTGACCCATGATTGGACGAAGACAAGTGCAATCTCGGTGCGAATAAACGGTGGAGTCCTTCAAAGGAGGTGTCTAAGCGACGATGGACAGATACGCGCAGCTTCCACAAAATTTCAAGGAAAGGAGAAAAGAGTTGCACCAGATATTTGTGCCGGGGCACTCAAAGTGGCATAGGGTTGCAAACGCGGAACGACCATTACCAGGAAAAGTTCTCAACAAGGTCAACGGAGGAAAAATACGGATAACTAATGGCCAGGGACTGACAATTGGGGGCTGGTTAAAAAAATATCTTGAAAAAGTCATGGTTTCATAGGCAGTCAGTCATCGTGATCTTAAAACTTCCTAGACCATGCGGTCGAGAGAAAAAGGAAACTAGTTTTTTGTGAGAAAAAGATCGAAGGCCGGTTAAAATACCCTTCGCCAGGAGCCATTGAAGGCTCGGGGGTCTAGTCAGTGCAACCCCCGAAGCAATGAAATCGGGGTGGAGGAGACGAAAAAGAGGCAAGCCCCGGAAGAGGCCCCGAACCCAGGATCTGCACTTGGGGAGATTCTAGATGCTCAATCCCCAAATCCTGCAGTAGCCCGGGTGAAGCGGCGGCTGGAAATAACAAGCCTACGTCTGGGTTGCGACAGGGGCAGGGGAAAAAAAGCCCCGCGTCCAAAATCCCTAGAGCGGGGAGACGATTGGCGCGGGGAACAGGAAAACACGAGAGCGAGCACGTCGGTCAAAAATAAAAACACTTTGAAACGGTGCAAGAGCGTCAGCAGCGGCTGGACTCCCTCGGAACAGCCGAACACGCAGCGCCAGGTGGTGGGGGTCAATGGTAAACACCTTTATTGCACCCGCGGCTTAAAGTGGTCCATTGAAACTGGTCGGTGGCATTGGGACAAGCACAGAGGGGGCGGTTTCACAATGAAGAAAAAGCGGGATTGCGGCTGAATCCATCAGGGGGAGCTTGTCCATAGGGGAGGCTTAGCCAATTGGACTTATCTATGAAGGGCGACTAAGAGGGAGATCGGCGGAGCGTACGTCGCAGGGGTGATGCCACAAAGGGGAATCAATATGGGTCCAAATAAACATTGCCTGCGCCCAACCCGGAAGGAAAAGCAGCAAGGATTTATCGTCTTGGTTGTTCTCGAAAGATAAATTCCCCGTGGTTCCCCTTAGGCTTGAAAAAGTCAGCAAAACAAAAAACTACTCTTCGTCGTCCTCGGTTACAAAGAAAAGAAGTGCTCGCAAGAAGAGTCTGTCGGAGTCGACGGCTGGACTCAAGAGGGGGCTGGACGCGGCATGAGGGGGAAAGAGGCGCGGTAGACGTCCACAAATCAGTGAGGTCAAACCAAAAAGGAAGACTTTGTCCCTGACCGAATGGAAAGGGCAGAAAACTGGCTGGCTCGATGTAAAGGCCACGTTGTACAGCAGGACGGGGCTTCCTAGGACTTCTAATCCCTCAGGGAAACTTAAAACAGGGTTCCAAGGTCAGTATCATCACCGTTAAACATTACTAAAAAACCTAAATGGGAAAATTAGCCCTAAAACCTCACGGACATACCCGCTGCGAAAGGTTAAGGCGAAGGCGTACCGAATGAGAATTCAGCAGCATAAACTTCTCGTGAATCATAAATACGGAAATAAAAAAGTGTTCTAAAAAAGGCAAACGGGGCAAATGGCGTTTAACAGAAGATCAAAAGAGTTCCGTCTCCGCCGTCGTGCCGGACCTAAACCACATTGGAATGGGGGGGGGGGCTGGTAATACATACGGCAGTGCGACCCAAACTTGTCTCCCGTAGCCAGGGCGTGTCAAGGGGGTTTAAAATCATGTGAACCTTTGAAGGAGGAGCGCGGGAAAGTGAACAAACCTACGCAATCGAAGAACACTACGATAGACGCGAAAGGCACACACACCACGGGTCAAACCTCATGTCACTAGCTCAAGAAAGGTGAGGAATGGGGGTCCTACTGTTTTAACGAAAATAGGCGCCGGGGTAGGCGCGGTGTTCACAACGATCTGGATATTCACTCAAAATTGCCCAGGTGTGGGTTGCTCCCGCGCAACCGGAGCTCGGAAAACAGTAGGGGCCCGTTAAGGTTGTACTGAAAGTATGGTTAAGCTGCGACGGCTTGGTGAACAGCCTGCATGGAATTTTCTCCGTTAGTCTTTCTGCGATGGACGTAGCCGGTCTGTCGAGATAAACTTGCTGTTTGGGGAGGAGAGCTCTCGGGACGTCGGCCTGGAGTACTGGGGTTTCCTTCGACGGGCTCAAAGGACGACCCCCAAACGCCATGGTCTATACGGGAGAAGAATGGGCGTGGGGGACTCTTTGGGCGTGCTAAAGGCGTACGTGTCAAACAGAACGAACTCCTTTGACTTTCGCGCGCTCACCGGCAACCACTGTAGGCTCGCCTTAAAGGATACCATTCTATGTCCGTGCGTGGGGGGGTGGAAGCGATAAGTCGAGATGGTACCAACGCGCAGGAAACAGGGTATCGAGAAAAGACTTTGCGATTGGTGTCGCCCCTGGTATCTCAAAGGGGTGTCCTCTAAAAAACAAAAGGAGAGTCCAATGGAGCTGGGACTCTTGGGTAGGTCATATCGTCTTCGACCCCGGGGTTTCCCGAGGTCCACTGGGAAACCTCTTCTACAACACTTGGCCTCGTTGCCCCATATGTGGGGTCGGTTTTTTGACGGCGATCCAAAAAGGAGGGCCCCGAGTCTCTAGAACGGCAGGGGGGAGAGTAACTTTTGGAATCTCTACCTGGAAGCAGAACGGGAGGAGCCGGAGGATGCGTTTCAGGTGGGCGGGTAGTAGGGCCCTTCTCGCAACTATGACAGCAAGTGCGCAGAAGAGTGTAAACCCTCTAAGCGGCGGGGCTTCCCGGTGATAAAAGAGAATGGGAGAGCTAGGTGGTCTCTTTGACAGTATCGTTTCGCTTTAGTCAGGGTTACAGTTGGATACAGAGACATGTCGGGTAACCGCCATTGGGGTGTTCTGCGTAGAACGGAGAGGACCGTCGTAGTGTAAGGAGATAACCCCCTTCAAACCTCCATTCTGGGTGTGAAGACCAGGGGCGGGTCAAGATGTGGGGGCCTTATCTGTCCGTTTGGGCGCTCCCTGGGTCGCTGCGGGCTGGGGGTGTGGGGACGAAGGTTCGTAGCTGAGCCAGCAATCGCTTGATTAGTGTGGAAAGCTAGAACGCTGGGCGGACCTGGAAAAGTAGTCGCGCGGTGCGGAAAAACAACGCGACACAAATCGACCCAAATGCGAGCGAAAGGCAAAGGGTCTGCTTCGGGCAGTCACTGAGCCCTCGACGCCAGCAGAGCGTGGGGGGGGAGCAGTAGTATTCCCACCGAGGGGACCGACGGCACAAAAGATCTCAGAAAAGACGAAGGGACAGGAAAGTGTCAAGTGCAAAGTCCAAATTTCGCCCAAATAGACACACTAGCGGTACGGGGGGGAACTAATCGTAGAGGCTATTTGGGACGCGGGTCAAAAACTAGAGGCAGAAAGGATTGTCACCGCAGATGAAACGGCCTGACCATTTTCCCGGTGGACATTTAAAAGGTGGGCGTGCAAAATCCAGGCCGCAGCAATAAAAACGAAATCTCAAAAAGCATACGAGGAAAGAAGCATTTGATGTGGGTGAGGTCGACCCATGGGGAGCAACAAACAGGGGGAAGCTGAAAAACAGTCACAAGAAACCAAAAACGAGTCTCCAGGGGGAAAAAATAAGAAGACCCCTGAGGTAACCACTCTTACAACCAAAGTACGGATTGGATGCCCCCGAGTCAAACACAAGGATGTATTGAGGAGAGAATAGATCTTTGAGTGGGTCAAGCAAAAAGGGGGTGACAACTGGACAGAAAAAACTGGGTGGCCATGCGGGAGTGTGGAAGAAGGGCGCTCAAGGCAGGGAGCAAGTAAAATTGCGACGAGCATCGGTCCAAGAGGATGGCGAATGGAAGAAGCAAGATAAAAGTGAAACTGGACCTTAAGTCAAAGCAAAACCCTCCAGGCTATAATTACTCCGGACCGCATCGGGAACGAGCTACACACCATGCAACAAGCGGTCCTTCGTCGGTCTGGGCTCAATTGAACATTCAAATCTCAATCTCCTTGGAACTTCGTCTAACGCATAGATGTCATGCTCCAGTTGTGCGACATTACGGTGTCCTCGAGCCTTCGCTCAGGGACACTGTCAAGGGAAGTTTCCGCTGAGTTGAACACTCACTACCTGCGAACAAATACGTGCGTTCGAGGCCACTCGCGTGCTGCTGCACGCTAAGGGTGAGATGACGGGGGAAAGGGTCCTCTCCTCGGGGGCGGGGCTACCGCTAAGGGTAGATGCCGACGTCAGGAGGACCATAGGCGAACCCAACATGTTCCATGGGAAGCTTGCCCGGGCTGCAGGAGGCTTCTGTCGAGATCCCGTTTCCCGACGTCAAAACCGAGATAGACCGCCGGAAGATTCTGACGAAAACATCCAAAGATCCTTGACACACCTAACCTAAAGAGGTTGCACGTAAAGCTTTCAGACAAATGTGCGCGAACGCAAGACGACCCCCAAGCAGGGGCTGAGACACGGCGGGATCGGAGCGTCTTAAACCGGCCGCGGTGATTGCAGCTGTCGCAACGCCGAGAAGGATCAACCAGCAGCATCGGAGCAGCTATCGCAGGCACAAACATCAACGGATCGGAGTGGAGAGAAGGTTCAAAGGGAAAAAAACCGCGCGGCGGGGTGACACTCTTCAAGGGAAGCAAGGTCAAAACACGTGGGGGGTTTTGGGACTAAATGAAGATTCGCAAGGACGAGAGCAATATCGAGGACATGCCGTCCTCTTGTGAAGCTAGAAAAGCCGGAGCAACCCGACCCCCAAAAAAAAGGGCGCTAAACTAGGAACTCGGGGTTTCAGGCAAGGGACTTCACCGGAAGGGGAGGCGGGGGAAGCAGAAGCGAAGGTGAGACGCAATTTAAGTCTGGCACGGCAGAGAAAGGACTGCTGAAATGTCATACTTGGAGACTCAAAGTGATGGTTTGGTCCAGTCGAATAAAAAAACACTCTCTGTCAAACCGAATTCGGAAAATTAGATTAGAGAAAAATCGTTAAAACAATGCGCCCGGCAGAAGAGAAGAAAGATCAAATAATGCTCGCGCACCAGCGTGCCAAGCGAAATGGATGATAAAGCACAAGGACAGACGTTAACTACTAACGTGACACTTGCAGACAAGGCGGGCGACGGACAGGCATACAAGGAATCCTGCTCAAATCCGGCGTGAAAACGCGCACTACGGCGCAAACAAAGTAACCTCTATCATATAGAAATCTGAGAAGGGGCGTGGGACAGGGGAGGCGCTGTGTCGTGTTCACAAAGGGCATTCGTTAAAAAGGTTTCGTCTCGTAGAGATTGACACGGGAAAGGCCTGCAAGGAGAAGGAAAGGTCAAAAAAACAGGGAGGGCAAAAAAAGCAGAAGTGTTTTTCGAACCATGCCGCGCCGAAAACAAAAACTGGGGATGGAAAATGGGGCATGGCCGGTCTACCGTCAACAGACTCTAACTGGAAGAGGTCAGCTACGACTCTTTGTGTCAGTACCAAGCGCCTCGGAAAAGTTGACTCATCAGGCCACTTGGAAAAAAAAAAAAAATGAAGGTCTCTGGGGAAGGGGGTCGGGGAGGAATTACACACGAAAAATGAAAAAGTGAGAATGTGGAGAGTAACTGGGAAGGGGAAAGGGTACGAGGAAAGTAAAACAGGGGGGGCTGCGGTCACTTCGGGGAGAGGAATCATAGAGGAAGCACGAATCCTGGGTAGCAGGCGTAAGGCACAGAGGTGCACGTTAAGTCATTGCTAAACCTGAATCATCGGCTGGGTAAAAGTCGCGAGAACGTAACGATGGCCCTTCAGTGACGAAAAAGAGGAAAGAGTCATTAAACGGCTGTCAACTTAGGGGGTAAGGAGACGACGAACGAATTGAGGGGAAACTGGACTCAGCAAGAATAGACTTTCACCACAACCTCTTCTGATCCAAAAAAAAAAAGAAGGACACAGGAGACCGGGGGTAACCGCAAAAAATTGTTACATCAACGAATGGGTCAAACCTGTCTGAAAATTTCGCACACTGGACGCGTAGGAGAGCTTCAGTTCGCCTTCGCCTGGGGAAATGACTAAATAATAAAAATCGCTTTAATGGACAAGAGTATAGCGCGGCAAACGCACAATATCGAGGCAGCCTGTGAGAGGTTGCTCACAGCCGAAAGCCCCGGAGGCAGGGGCCAAAGGTCATCTGAGTCACGCGGTCGTACGGCACTAAGCACCCGGCAAGCGGAAAAGGGTTAGGCAAAAATGAAAATGTTCTTGGTGGAACGTGTGACTGAAAGCAGTCACCAATGAACCTGTACCAGAAGAAGCAGACTTCTTGGGATCAATCCCGAATATTTTCTAGAACGAATGCTTCCTAAAAGGAAATAGGGACACGAACAGGGAGACAAGTGATATGGGAATTTCAGGCAGGGTGTCACACAAAAAGGGGGCAAAGGTCCGGGTTCATGCCAGGGTCGTCCATTTGTACCGGCGGGGGAGTGGGCGCAAAAAGGAAGCAAGGCCTAGGAATGGGAATGCGAAGGGGAAGCATCAACCGTTCTGGCAGTAGACAGGAGGGGAGACCGCCAATAATACTAGCCAACGAGGAAAAATGAAGGCAGCCTCCCGTCGAAATAGATCAAGAAAAAAACTATCAACCTCTGGCACCAGCACATGAACGGGATCTCGGGAGTGGGGGGTACAAAAACATACTGAAACTTCAACGCTGCCAAGCGACAAAAGTACCGAGCAATAATGCAACCAAACACAATCAAACAACATAATTACAGCCCACAACCACCCCACTGTAGCCCAAGCGCGGGTGTCCCTATGCATGGCATCGGGGAGAAACCTGTAAAAAGGAACATAAACATAAGACCACAAAGGATTCTCACATCGGGTATATCTGAACTCAGAAAAGAAGGGTAAAACATGTCAGAGTAGGAAAAATGGAACAGATGACCTCAAAAAAATGGTACTTAATTAAGAAAAAGCCTAAGAGTCCATTTTTGGGCCAGGCGGACGAGGCAAAAGGGCGAGAATGGATTACGGGCACGAATTGCAACGACCTGAAACACACGCATACTTGGGTAGTGGGGATGGACTTTTCAAAAAAGGTTAACACTGCTGAGTACCCAACTTAAAAGAAAACTTGGCGCTCTTCCAGAAAGATAAGCAAGAGAAGGTAAGACCTAAAGCCAGAAGAATCGCGACAAAAACAATGTAAACGATAATCTCACGACCCAATGGGGGGGAACCAGGTATCTCGGAAAAAAAAAAAAACAAACGGAGAAAGAGACGAGGGGCTGAAGGACAATGCAGGGGGATGGGGGGGCCGCGGGGAAGGGAAAATGTGGCTGAGGGGGGGGTATTTCCCCACAAGCTAAGCATCAAAACTTGCAAAAAAGCCGGAAAAAAAAGAGCTCAGGGAGGCAATAGGTATGATGGGCAGCAGACAAGTCACCGGCAATTGACGCTTAAGCAAATCAAAATGCGACTGAAAAAGCTCGAGCACGATGCGGGGGTGAAGGTAGCACCCTGTGGGGAGGAAGAAGGAGGAATCCATTCGCAAAGGTGACGCCTCTAGTCCGGCACCGCTGAGGTTCAGGGGGGTGAGTGGCCTGGATATCTAAACAGACGTTTCAAGAGGAAAAGGGTTCCCAGGAAGTACTGCGAGGGGAAAGTGAAAAAGGGGTTAGGGGGAAGGTGAACCATAGCTTGAGGAGCTAATGTGAGAATAAGGGGGGTCTCCCTGGCGGGGAAAAAATCTAAAGCATGGGGACGGGGGTCGGACAGAGAGGGCCAACTAGCCGTCATCGACACGAGCAAGGCAGATCGCGACACGGGGGCGGTGGGGGACCACTACTCGGGCTTTTTCAAATATGGTGCATCTCAAGGTCGCATAGGGGTCAGCAAAAAAACATTGTGAAGAAATCTGCACCAGGAAAAAGAAAAAAAAGACAGAACCCGATCCAAGAGGAAGAGAGCGACAAAGAAAGTTCTCTCATGATCGCGGGTCTGGGAAAGAAGCAACTCGGGCTCTCGTGTAGAAAGAAAAAAAGGATCGAGAGAACGCTTCGAATATCGGGCAAAAAAAAGGGGGGGATGGTGAAAAGTCCAACATGACGAAAAAACCCCCGTCGAGGGACTGGAAAAACAGCAAATGACTAACAAAACGAGAATCAAAAATAAGATAGGACCCAATCTCTTCTTGGTAAACGCCTTTCTAGACGGGCATCTAGGACACGATGGTCGGCTGATCTGCACCCAACGATTGAAAAAATGTTATCAAAAGTACTGGAAGTGGATACAACACACTGACGGGCCAAAAGACCAAGCGCGGGAAGGTGCAAGGGTGAAGTGTGGCGCCGGTAGAGACGAAATCGTAAGGCAAAAAAAAACACGCAAAATCCTTAAAGGTGAAAAGAGCGCGAGCGTAAACAGGTGGACTAAGGACAAATTAAAACACGAAAAGCCGAACGACCGGGTTGCGGGCCACTCGGAAGGCTGACGTGGTAAACGGGGAACGAGTGCTGTATCCAATTCAGGTTCCCTAGGCATCGGGCTCGGACTGGAATCCTGCGACCCGGCGGGAGTCGAAAACGATCGATATTGGGAAAGGACAGCGTCGGGTATACTCCGCATGCTAGAAAAGGAAAAGCATCGGGCAGCGTAGACTACACTGAGAACGAAAACCCATGGGCAAAAGTTCATGAACCGAGCGAAGGATTGGCGAAACAACGCAGCAGAGAGCCTGTGAGCCCTGTGAGGAGGGGGGATAAACTAAGCAAAAGTGTGGGGGCTAAGAAAACGAGAAAAAAAGAGCTCGGAGCGAAGGAAGCTTTGTCACCATCCACGGGACTGGGACGGAAAACGTGTAAGTCGTAAGGAGCTCGCCGGGTAAACCAAACTAGCCGAAAAGGACGCGAGATGACATGGGGACGAAAGTCCCCGGCCTTTTGAGTCGTAGGCAGATGAAACGAAACGCTCACTAGGTCCACCGGCACTGCTCCATAGCGGGCCTGCAAAAGAGCAGGAAACGAACTGGAATGGGGGAAATCAAAAGATTCTTAACCTCCGACATTTAAGAACTAGGAAGTTCCGAAAACTACTCCAGAATGAACGCGCGATTGGAACGAAAGAGAGGGCGAAGACATGCCCATAGAAAAGTGGTCTAAAAAAGACGAGGCTAGTCTCTGCAAGAGACGAGAACTGAGAGTCGACTGGGAGGGTTAAAGTAGACGCCTGCGAACCACGGCGAAATGGAAAAACGAATGAAAGCAAGGGGCGGCTGGGTAGCCCGGCGGGCAGACGCACATTTCGGTGGGCTGTGAGCGAACATCGTCGGGAAAATTCAGAAGGAAGAGGGGGGGCCTTGCAATGTTAATGGAGCGATGAAGGGCGCTATGTCCAACCAAAGCGCGGAAGAGAACGACACACCGAAAACCAAAATTGCGCACGACAACGAAAAGCCTCAAACCAAAAAAAACCAGGGTCGAGAGAGGCTGGAGGCTAAAAACATTTTTGAAAAAAATAGAACGTGAGGCCCAGTGTAGGACGAGTTTTTGACAGCGAAAGGAACAGCAACACAGACGGCCTGCAGCATTGGGGACAAGAACCCGCACGACTCGGCAAAAGCGCGTGAAAAGCTCGGGGAAGGGGGCCGGGAGATCAGACTGCCGCAGCTGGGGACAAGAAGACCTGCTATCTGGGTTTCTGGAGGGGAAAAAAAGTGAAAGTGAGATGGGAACGGCTGTGGCGCAATGGCCTCTCCGGGGGGGGAAAAGAAGCCTTGGGGGTAGCGTAATCGAGCGCTGGAGTAAAACAGGGTTACAAAAGTACGGCGAAGCCGTGCGAGCGTCTCCATCAACCAAAGGGGAGAGGCCTAAGCGGTGCAAAAAGAATCTGGCGGACCAGAGATGAAGAAAAAAAAGGGAGAATGCGGGGGAAGGGGGGAGGCGACCGGGTAGTCTACTTGGTTGAAGGGGAATGCACCACACAGAGACTGTGATAAAGAGGGAAAATCTTCGAAGCTAGGGGGGGACAAAAAAGGGTGGAAAAGGACGGAAAAGGAGGCCCTGGAAAGCACACGGGGTTTAGAAAGGGAACCGGGTCCAAAAAAAGGGGGGGGGGGAATATCGGGGAAAATCCCACCACACTAAAAAGCACGGAGAACACTGGGACACCAGGCTGCTGCAGGGAAATCGGGCAAATGGAAGCCGATGAAGAGAAAGCCGCCCTTGACAATCACGGCGTTAGGCAATAGGCGGTGTGGATTAAGGGCGTCAAAGAAAGGGACAGAAATGTTGTCGGCGGTGCGCCGGAATCAACAAGACGGTTGTGAAGAGGACAAGGGTGGAAGGGGCAGGGGGAGGCGGAGAGGAGTGAGCGGGCTCCAAAGGATTCGGGGACCGGCGCGACGCAAAACTGCATAAAAAAGGGGACAAGAAACTCATCACTCGCCACTTTCGTCATCGGGCTCTTGCGGAAGAGGATTCAACGCAATGATTACTGGACCGGGTTCAAACTACAAACCGTAGAGCGAACTCTATTGGGAACAATTATTCGGTGAGGGGACCTCTACAAATCCTGAAAAAAAAGGCGTACAAGTAAGGAATCGAGAAAGCCACGTCGTCGGAAAAAAAAAGTAAGTCCGGATCCACGCATTTTCAAAAGCCACAACAAGTGAAAAAAGATTCAAAGACTAGAGGCAAACTTAGGGAAAGAAAGAGACAATCTTCATCTCGACAAAAAAGGAAAAATCAGTACGTGGGAGACGGATCCACAGAACAGACGCCTCCCGGAAAAAGCTATAAGTAAGGCATTGGGTGGCGGGACCGGAAATCGAGCAAAGTAAAGCAAGACAAGTGATGACCAAGTACAAGGGCGCTCCATTGCTAAATGGGTCCACCCGCGGGGGGGCCTTGACAAAAAGAGTCGCTAGGTCTCCAAGCTACAAACAACACAATGCAAAGAGAGGCTACTTGCGGGGGGAAAAAGAAAGGGCACAACAGTGGCGGGGCAAATGAGACGCGTGAATGGCCGCACAGTGCGAGGGTTGGAGAAGCAAGGAGGAGACCGATCACGCAATGAGAAAGGCGAAGGAGAGAGATGGTAAGGACTCATGGAAAACGGACGAAACTCATATCCCAATGTAGGACGGCAAACAAAAAGCAAAATTAGATGGAGAGGAGAAAAGATGGCTAGCGTGAGGGCGGCTGGGGGGTACGGCCGGGGGTCGGGACGGGCGCAGGGACGTCAAAACAATTCTACTGCCTACTCCTAGAAGATAAACCTGCGGGGAAACGCGGTCGACACAAGAATCAGATCAACAACGATCTAGGCCTCGCGGCCAGTCGGCCGGCGCGTCAAAATCGGGAAAAAGGCCTTCCGGCTGCAGCCAGACATGGGGTATCAGAAAGCCAAGTGTCTCGGCGCCTATATATACCAGAAAAGGAAGGGGGAAGAACGATAGCGCTATGAAGGAAAAACTGCAGAAGAAAAGTCAAAATGAACGTCACCACTATCTGCCGAGGGCAAAGGACCGCGGGTGCATACCGTCAAAATTAAAAGAGGGGAAATACAGCTACAACAAGCTCTACGAATGATAAAGAACGGCGAAGAGGGGGGGACATTAGTCGCAACAAAAACTGCTCGGCTCATACGGAAAGAGAAAAAAAGGATCGCCCGCTCCGAAAAGAACGTGAGTGGTTCTTCAGGGGGCAAGAAAAAAAGCAAAAAAGGCGACTGTCTGGCAACGGCCGGCAAAACAGGTTGAAGCATACGAAAAAGCCGGAAAAGAAATCTCGCGGAGCAAAACACTGTGGGCAGAGACACGACAACGTGATCCGAAACAACATCAAAAAAGTGGTCATCGAGGGGGGAAAAGTTAAAGACGTCAGCCGCGCCAAGAGGAGGGGGACAGAGGGGGAAGCGCACGCTCTGGCTGCACGCTACGGTCGTGCAACGGAGAAAAAAGTGATGGGGGGGGGTGTGGCGATCGACGTAAAATCAACAACAAGCTCACGGCTACCTACGGCGAACCGCCCGGTCACGTTCGCAAAGGATTAACTGGCAGGAGCACCGAACCAGAAGAAAAGCGAGGCAATATGAAAAAGTACCGGAGATCCCACCCAATGAACAACAGACGTGCACCAAGGGAACTGCTACACGAACAGGAGAACCGCAAAAAAAACGTGTGTCGCACGGACGCGCCGACAAAACAAACTAAGGGACAGTCAGGAAAGCTACATATACTGGAAGTGCGTGGCAGGGGCAGGGGAGTGCAAGGGGGAGATGGTCGTCCGGGCCGCGGCCGCGTGAGCCCGGTCAAGCCGGGGGAGAAGCAATCCTGCATGGCAGAGGAAACCTAAAGGGAATTCGTCACCGACAGCAAGGAGAGAAGCCAAGACCAACGACAGGTGATCGGCCGACTGGGGCAAGAATTAAAAGGCAACGGGCAGCCCGGTCTCCCGCGCACGTCAAGGCAAAAAAAAACTCAATACCAGGAGGGAAATCACCCCCA
>Ga0179593_1550615_pt1 | contig 20373 bp, 23 predicted proteins | sample CZODoug2_1_08_16_FD_185931 | JGI IMG/M metagenome (GOLD analysis project Ga0179593, IMG submission 185931) | Vadose zone soil fungal communities from Angelo Coast Range Reserve, California, USA - CZODoug2_1_08_16fungal (PacBio error correction) | ecosystem: Environmental > Terrestrial > Soil >...
AGATCAGCGATCCTAGGAAAGTTGGCTCACTGCTAGGTCCAACCTGGGAGAACGCGTCGATGTCCTGATTGGTGCGTTGAGGCTGAAAGAAACAAGGAGCTGGGGAAGCGAGACACAACTCGCCGTAATGAGCGCCGTCGTCCGCGCAAAAGCGTCAATTGGCCCTCGGCGTGAACGGCAAAAAGAGAATGACTCCGCTTCTTTTTGAACTCGGCAAAGACATTGGGCAGGACGGATCGGAGCTCCGGCGCGAGAAAAGCAAAGGGGGCAGGACTGCCACTGTCAGCGGGGAAGGGAAGGGAACCATGTGATAGGGTGCCGTCAGCTCGGTCGACGTGAACAGGAACCACCTAGAAGGAATTCGCCCGAGACGCCGGCCGAGCTAGAGGGACACGTAAGATTTGGAAAAAGCGGTCGGCCCTGATAGGCAGGCACGGGCCGTGTAAACGGTCAAAACCGGAATGGGGTTTCTTAGTTCACACGCCAGGTTGCAAGAGGCAGGGCGAGATCGCGTTTTTTGGGGGGGTTAGCATCGGATCACAAAACCCAAGAAAGCATGTACGTCTGCGTCGAAGGGGCGGCAAGGGTAATTCTCGAAGGGGGTCTGAAGGTCGCGGGCTCGCTAGTATAGAGGAGAAGAAGATTTCAGCGAGCGAAAGCCGGCGACCCAATACCATAAAATGCAAAGCCCACCACCCCCTCAAACCCGGGTCCAAGTGGGATATCACTGGGCTAGTCGAACAAACGATTGGCGTGTTTCAACACAAACATTGCATCAGCTATCAGCCGAATTCGGCCTCGGGACGAGTATGCTACAAGGAAGCGAAGGAAACCTTGATACAGGAAGGGGGAACCCAATATCACCTCCGGGTCCTATAGTCATCCCCATCCCATTTTGAATATAAAGGAATTCGGTCGGCAGAAAGAACCTGAATTGAGCTCTCTGAAGGAAAAAAGGGTAAGAACATGCGACTTAAACTGTCGGACGTCCACAAACGTCTTAGTATATCTCCTGGAGGACCTAACGTCCCTGCACCTTGTTGGGGGGAGCTGGAAAAAACGCACGTTGCGAGTTGGGGCGTTGGCCGATGTTATCTTCATAAAAAAAAAAAGACGCGCAACAAAACGCTATCGAGCAGGGTGAGGGTATGACGGCTCAGATGCGTCAGTCTCTGTTCCCCTTAAAACGAACTGCACGATGTCGGAGTAGACGAAGGAAAACCGAAAAACAGAAAGAGAACGGAGAACGCGAACAAATTCCTTAGGGCCAAACCAGACAAAGCACCAGGAGCCCCTCAGGATCGCTAGCCCATGCGCATCAGGGATCGTGCCGCAGATAGGGAGATCGCGACGGTCGCGATACAGCGTGCCGCAACCGCAAGAAGGATTGCAGAGGTTCACCACGAACACGGCGGCGAAAGCAGCCCCCCGGTACCCGGGGTACTTCTATATCCAGGGGCTAGAACGAACTTAGAAGAAAAGAAGGACAGAATCTAAGCGTGACTAGGTCTGTCCATAAGAATCAAAAGTTCAAAATCTTGAGGAGTGGGCATATTGGGCCGGACTCGTAGCCTCAATACAAAAAAAATATGCGCTGGGGGCTCAATTGTTCTTGTAATCCTGCCGACGTCCGCACCGGGCATCCAGGGAACCTATAGACTATCTAAATAGAAAAAAACAGCTCCTGGGGTCTGGAAATTCAGTTTCACTATAGACTTCGATTTATTGAACGAAAAAATGGGTACTACTCACCACGGAGTTCCAGAAACTCAAACGAACACTCCCCCCCTCAACACCAAAGCGGAACGATTCCAAAGCTTTCTCAAAAAAGACCGTCCATAGCAGGAAAACTTCCATCCGCCATCAACCCGACGGGGGGGTAAGACTGTCAGCACAGAAGACAACAAAACTAGAGGGCGCCGCCACAGGCTCAAGGGAGTCGGATCTGATGGGGCTTATTTTGGGGGTTTATTTCAAGGAATGATCTCCATCTTTCCACAAAATCAGAAGCGCTCGTTTTTCACCCCTATAAGGGCAATTGGAACAAAAAAAAACAAACGCTGGATCGGGATCTCTGCTCTCCGGAATGTCTTGGGGGGGGAAGGGCCACTTTCGCACGGCTCCCTCTCCGAGGAAAAACGAACCCCTAGACGACCTCTTGGGGGGGGGGACTTAGAGGGGAGCCGACACGGTTGGTCCGCACGAAGAGACGCCTAATCTTTTCAAAATCATGGTGTATCGCGAGCCGAGATCTGGAAAAAATCCATTCGTGACTGAGGAATAAAAAAAGCATTGGTCAGGAACGGTTGGGGGTTTCGCCCTCCCACACTCGCCGAAAGGCCGGGGCTTGAGAGACCAGAAGACAAATGCTTGCACCGCGACGGAAAATCTCGAAAAGGAGGAGAGGAAAGAAAGGGGAGATAATGGTTAATGTCGGGGCAACTCCAAAAGGGTGCATACCGGATCGAGGCCCCGAGCCTTAGGGGGAGGAACGCAAAACCGTGACGACCAATTTTGAGGAAAAAAAGAATTGATGATGCCGGAGAGAGATTACACCATGTGTTTAAAACCATCTGTAGGAACCTGATTCGGGAAAGTCGAAACTTTTCTTGAATGCCCTCGATCCAAAACTGAAAAGAAGAAGAAGTGTATCGGGGAAGAGGAAGCTGCCCGGAGAAACAGCTCAACTTTGCCCCCGGCGGAAAATTCCAGTAGACAGGGCCAGCAGAGGGAAAAAGATGGACGCATACCCGCAATATCGTTGTGAAAAAAAGAGATAAATGAGGCTTGGGAAAAAAAAAATTTAATGGAACGGGGCATCCACCCACACGGTAGCTTTAAACCAGAGGGCTCCTACTAACCTGTCGGCAAACTCGCCAAGCTCGTGGGTGGGGAGGATCGGTGTTCTCAAGTGCCAGGAAAGATGAGGAGCCCTCGTCGAAAAGTAGTGGCAGGGGGGGAAGTACTGGCGGAGGGACCCGGCTGGGTGAAATGCGTTCACAGTTTGGTGTGGGCCGTGTCGGGGGGACGTTCTTAAAAAGACTTCTCTTCACATATCGTTTCTGAGGGGAAACCCACCTTGGTCTAAGGGTCGGCGGGAGAAGAGGGAAAAACCAACTCGTGCGATTCAAGTAGTATCTGGGGGGGCAGCCAATCTCCTCTCAACGGTCCTGTTCTTGGCTGTCAAGTTCCCGGAACAGAAGCTAGGGGGGGAGAAGGGATACAAAGGGCCTATACCCTCCAAAAGAAACTATGTCTGTCACGGAGTCCATCGGGGGGGACCTTCAAAAGAGAAAGATTGAAGAATCTAACCGGGGAGGAGGGGACCTTACCTTCTCAAGCTGTAAGAAAGGCGCGAGAGGACGTCTGGGTATAGCCGGACCGTGGACGATAGAAGACTTCAAGGGGCGGGAAAAGGGGGTGCCCGCTATGTTGGGATTTTACAGGATAGGATACGCGTGGAGGTAAAAAGCCACCAGAGAAAAAGGGAAAATGGTCTGGCGGACGATCTTCGCGATCCTGAGGCAAACGGGCCGGGCGAAAAAATATAACGCTTTTTTATGGACGCGATCGGGCGGCCTGGTAGGAGGGGTGCGCAACAAGACGCCCGGAACCGTTCTTAAAGTTGTTAGGGTCATCGGGCTATTTGATTAAGGGGGGCTGGAAAGTCGTCGTCTGACCGCCCTCTGAAAAAGAAGTTGTGGTAAAGACAAAGCAGTCGTGAATATACCCAGCTCGAAGGAATATCTGATCAAAAGCGCCGTGACTGGAAAAAAAGTCTAGAGGGGGAGGGGGGGGATCGTCTCCTCAGGATGCACGGCTAACAGAAAAACCATTCCGTCTCACACCAATTCCCCAAAAGAAAAGTTCGGGTGGGGGGAACCTCTAAAAAGACCAGAAGTCTGAGCTCGGTAATCAAAAAGGAAAAGAGGAATGGGGGACGACTAAGTTTAAGGAGGGGTCGATTTGAAAGATACCGGCACAGGTGTGGCTGTCCACATCAATTCGGGCGTCTCGCTCTTCGAGAAGACTCAGCAACGACAGCTCAACGTGTTCCCATTGGGGGGACAGGAAAACCCGTCACTAGGTGACCGAGGAGGGGCGCCGGGGAAGAAAGTGAAGCAAGTCTTCATCAAGGGCTGTCGCTCGCGTCAAGCGGAGGGGGACTCGAGCTGAAAAGAATGGTTTGTCGCAAAAGGGGGGGGACAAGGCTAAATTCGATGAGAACATTTCGGGCCAAGGGATACGGAGGGGGTGTGGCGTCTGCTGGGCCGGAAGGGAAGTATTTGAGGGAAGAGGGTGTCGAGCGTGAAGCAGCAGAAGGGGGGTACTCCTGCAGTCCGCGAAGCGCCGCATTGTCGAAGGGTGCCGTTTTGGATCCGACTCTAGGCCGTGACAACATGTTGATTTTGGCGCTGCTGGAAGAAAAAGAAAGAAGGAATACCATACAAAAAATCAAAAGAGCGACCCCCTTAACGAAGCATCCTGCTGGAGAAAAAGTCTACTTTCTCAACAGTTAGGGGAGCTTACGGGGGAACGTTAGTAATATCCTCTCCATTCTAAAACGGCGATCCATGGGAAAAATTGACGAGGAACATTTATCTTTAACAGTAACACAAAATCGTCAGGGGCTGCCGCTCTAAGGCTCATTTGGGAGGAATGGACAAAAGGGTTCCGAAACAAAGTAAGGAATGTTATGTAAGATTGCTATCATCTGCGCTAGAAAAAGGGCAGAAGGTGCTACGATAGAGAAGGAAAAGACCCAGAAGGACTGCTCAACATGGAGGCAAAAGGGGGAAGTAAGAGAGCATATCATGGAAAGTGGACACGAAGAGAGGCAAAAATGGCCTCGGATGGTGCGCTTAACGAACGGAGGGAGCATACGGGCTTTTCAAACGGGGGAGAAAAGTCCAAAGCGAGCCTAGTTCGGGAACACTCATACAACCGCAAGCAAAAAGGAAACGGAAATCGGGCTGCCATAAGGGTGGGATCAGGACGGCTCAGGGAAAGAACCTCGGGTTCCGGGGGAGTCGGGGATGATCTCGTCATCTCTCCACAACAAAAAAAGCTATACAAAAAGACGCATCAGGATGTATCAACAGAGGTTGCCGAGAGGAAAAGGAGCCGCCAGAAAGAAAAGCAGAAAGCATCTCCGTGTCCGAGGGATGCTGTTGGACGATATGTGGGCCGACACGAGCTCGGAGGAGATAAAACAGAAAGAAAAAGATGCGCGAGTCGGTCCGACTAAAAGAAAAAGAAAGGTTGTCCGGGGGGACTCGCTGAGAAAAAAGGACCATGAGGACTCCGAAGACCGTCATAAAAAGTTGGAGGAAGAGAGACGTCGCGAGGAGAACCCGGAGGAGGACTGGGGAAGCAGGGACGGGCCTCGTGTAGGTGAAGTACAGCTCGTTCTTACTTAGATAAGTCTGGATAGGGAAGGGATCCCGTAGAGGAACATTGGACTGATCTTGTTTAAATACACGGTATATATGGCAAATAGGAAAAAAAAAAGGGGATCAAAAAGGGATCTGGATAGGTAGGAAAGGCCGTAAGTACCCGTTAGAGGGAAAGGCAAAGTTTCGAGTATTGGGAGCGGGTTGCGCATGCGGCTGAAGGAGTATAAAAAAAGGGGGAGGGGGGGCATCGTCCAGAGACTCATAAAAAGATAGAACTGTACGGGTCTTAGTAGCTGAAGCTCCCAGATTATCGGATCAACGTGTGTGCGTATTTACAATGCAGGCTCGATCTCTCTCTCGATAGCCGGAGGGGAGCGCAGAGAAAAAATCAAAAGCTCGACCTGCTCGCGCACCCTCACCAAAAAAAACCGGAAAAAGGGGGTAGGGGGGGCACGACGATTTCTCGACCCGAGGGAGAAGTCAAACCTTCTGCCTGAGAAAACCAGGGAAAAACCTTCAGCTAGGCCTCAGGAGAGCTACTTAGCTTGACCGCGAGAGAAGGGAAGGGCAAAAAGAAGTTATTACCATGACCGGAAAGACCTCAGAGAACGGGAAAAAGGACGGGGAAATAGAGGCATCCCCTCGCCATTTGATAAAGAAAGGGGGGGGAGTGGAGCTTCGTTCGAACAAAAATGGGGTCTCGTCAGCATCACCTTTCTAGGCCCATCGGACGAAAGTAAGAAAAGGGAAAATAAGGAGTATATTTCGGAAAAAGGGAGCAACGTCTTGGGGGGTCGCGCCCAAACTCCGTGCGATGGTTGGGGGGATTGCAGGATGTAGGACTGTGAGAAGTGCCTCACGAGATAGACACAAAAAGGCGAGGCCCAATGCGCGTGCGGGCGAGATTAGCGAGCTGGCGGAAACAGTTGGGCTAACACTAAAAGGCTGAAAGAGGGTGATAAGACTAAGACAGAAACAGCGACACCGAGTACGACAGCATAACTTTACTTCCCGGGCGCTGCAGGGGGAGAAAAACGGAAAGACAGAACCGCCCCAGCGCCGCGAAAGCGGAAAGTGAATCTTGCAGATCGAATCTCGAGGACGACTCAGGACCGGTAAGTACAGGGCGCCAAACGAAAGAAGGATCCGCAGCGTGAGCAAGGGAAGGTGCTGTCATCAGAACAGTTCCGGGAATTCGAAAGGGAGAGGGGAATAGGTAACGTCCCTTAGAAACCACGAAAATTGACTACGGGCAAGGGGGACAGAAGAGGATCATAGACATGCGTGACGAAGTAAGGCTTGGTATGAGAGCACAAGGTACTATATGTCATAGGGGGTAGAGGTAGCTTAACTTATCGGACTCCGAACTTTGTAGAAAGAAATTCAATGCAAAGGACAAATATTTATACTTAGGTTCTAATAACACAGAGACGAACGCCGCGTCAGCTACAGGTCTAAAAAAGGTTACGTGACCGCCTGGCATAGTCAAAGAAGGAAAGAAAGTGGAAAATACGCCCTGTTCTAAGCTGGTGCGTACAGAAAAAAAAAACGCAAAGCCAAACGAAAAAACACCAGCTGGAACGAGGACACCTACCGCGTCGGGAAAAAAAAAGAAACCAGAAAAGGAAAATCCAGGAGAGCAACCGACGATGGTTAGATAAAAATCAGCAAAGAAGGAGAAAAGGGGAGAAACAAAATATGCGCGCCCGCGGGCCCGCAAAAGGGGAGGGATCTGGAAAAAGAAGGGGACGGACTCGTTTTGTGGGGCAAGTCAAGGCCTTGACAAAAAGCTTTTACTCTCAAGGAACGTAAAAAGGATATTGCCAGAGGTCACCGCTCAAGCAAAAAAGGCTCCTCGTGGCAATGGCGATGGGAAATTGCGCAAGGGAAAGCGAAAAGGAAGCGCAAAAGAAAAGCACGATTACACGCGAGAGTAACTCGTTTGGGGGGGGGGGACGGGAAACGGCTTAAACAGTAGGAGAAGGAAAAGTGGTAAAAAAAGAAAAATCGAAGACGAGCTCTGTTTGCAAACCGCATGGTTAATCGGAAGGCCGAGAAGAAAAGGAAGGTTAAGGGAATGAGGACTCCACAGAGTCGGCACGGGGGTTTCAGCCGGTCAGACAAAAAAAAAAAGGACCAGAAAAAAAGAAGGGTGCACCGCGATCGACACGGACGGACCTGAAAACAGAAAATTGGAAGAAAAGAAAACAACGGAGGAGTGGGGCATGGGAATTCTCGGCAAGCAAGTCCGTAGAAGGAAACGCGTGACCGACGAGCCAAATAGGGGAAAAGGAAAACACCGTGACGAGCTTTGGAGTGACCTCAGGCCAAATATGGGCGGCGTATCTGCAGGGAAGAAAAAAGGTACCAGTGGGAAAAAAAAAAAACCGAGGGAAGCGGACCTAGGCGTTGCGCGGAAAAGGGGAAGGGCTCCAATCAGGGGAGTATTCTGGGGGAGCAAAATGGTGTGTATCGGAGAGTCTGGAGCGGAAACGGGAGGCCTCTCCCGTAGAAAGGGCCCTGTCATAGGGAAAAGAAAGGGGGACAAGATGCAGACCATCAGGCAGTGCGCGCAATCCCCTCATATAGACGTGACACCGGAGAGAAATAAGCTCGCGAGTGATTGGAGAAGGGGAACGAAAAAAACACCGACTTCTCCCCAGGCCTGACCTCCGAAGAGGTAAAAAAAAACCGAGCTGGGTGGCTTAGAGGAGACAAAAGACGTAGAAAAACCTCATCGTCTGCTGCGGAGGGGGGGGGTTCACCGCGAGGGGGTAGCGGGGGTCAAAAAAAAGTGAAAAAGAGGGGGGGGGCGGGTGGCTTGGAGTTGCGGAGGGGAACCGTACGCTCTCAAGTTATCGTCCACAACCTTGGTCGTAAGGTAATGCAGGCAAAAAAAAAGGAGACGTGACATCGTGCAGACTGCTGGCGCGGCAAGGGAGGAGGGATAAAGGCTCTTGTGGGTTCCTTCGCCTCGCCGAGAAGAAGCTAAGTTGTCTAGCACAGACCAGGAATAAAACACGAGACGGGATCGGCAGAGAACCCGAGAACTCAACGCTGGGAGGTGGACCGGCGGCTCGGCGAAGAGGGGACCGCTAGCATCTCTGCGAAAAAAGGAGGAGAGACTGTAAGAGGGCGCGGCTACGTCAGTCTAGGAGATCGAAGAAAAACGGAAGAGGCTGATCGGAGGATTTTCGTGGGGGAAGGGTCGAGGGTTCCGGATCTAGAGAAGAGGGTTTAGCAATAAGAAAACCGTCCGCTACGGCGCTAATTAGAATATGCACAAGTCCAGAGCAGCCTCGTCGGGTTTAGGCCGCGATCCGTTTGGCGGGGGGCCTGATCGAAGAAATAAAAAAACGGGGAAAAAGACCTGTGCTGCCTGCCGGTGAGCGTTATTTGAAAGAAAACTGGGCGTCGGAGGGGCTATAAGCCCGCAAAGAGTGTAGAGGAATCAAAAAGAAGGGCGAGACGCCGCAGCTGCCGCCGCATACGACTACCACAACAAATGGGGATTTCGAAAAGGGCGCGATAAGCACCCGCGCTCACCGAGCGGCGAAACAGGCCAATCGCCACAACCCTAAAAAGTTTAAAACCAGGCCTGCAGTCCGGGTCTCGGTCAAGCTCAAGAGAGAAAAGATAGACTTATTCGGTGGACGACGAGTTACTGGAGGGAGGAGGGGGCGGACCGCCAGGGATCTCAAGCCGCCGCGGATCAATGAGGTAAGAGGAAGAGCACACTTCATCCCGGGACGTCTCATTGAAAAAAGATGGTCTTGAGCGGACCGTCACATTGGGATGGAGGGATCCAGGGGGAAGGGGGAGCAAAAAACTGCCGGCCGAGGTTCCGTGTATCTAGGGCGGGTTAATATGGGCCGGGATCGAAGGGATTCGGAGGCTAGTGTTCCGACTAACACCGGAAAAAGGAGGATCTGCGAATGAAACATCTTCGGGACCTATAAGGGTATTAGGGTGTGTGGGGGGGTGAGACTCCTTGTTCTCGTCTGGTTTGGCGAGAAGGGGGCCGCTGTCGAGCGACAAGATCTCTATCACGGATGACAGAAGAAACAGAAGACTTGCGCGAGAAGTGTTGATCTTCGACGCCGACCCTTACATGGTTAAAATCGGGAGGGGGGAGCTGCGGTACGATGCCTAAAAGCCAAGAAGATCTAGAAGGAATCAGCCACGCAAGGGAGACTACATGCGCAACATCGGTCTGTAGAAAAGAAACTCCGGGGCCTATCAGGCCGACGGCGGCCGATCCGATGGTACGATGGTGAAAGAAAAGCGGAAAGGGAAGTCCACACAAGGAAAAAAGAGCCGGACCGGGCTCATTTGCGAAAAAGGGATCTGGGAGAAACCGAGCGGCACCTATCACAGGCCAAACCGGACATTTTCTATCATAGCTAGACTATTGGAAGCCCTGTGCCGAGGGAGAGAGAGGAAAAGGTCGAGGGGGGGGATGCGGCTGACAAAATGCGGTGTGGAAAGAAAGCCAGCCCGCGCGGCAGGAAACTGAATAGGGGGTCTAGAAAGAAATGGAGAAGCTGGTCGTGAGCGCCTTCCCCAAGCAGACCGCGGGGAAGCAGGTCACACCGCATCAAAGAAACACGGAGATTGCGCGCCAGAATGGTGGGTGGATCAGGTCTTCTAGAAGGGGTCCGAGGAAACCTCATGTTGTCCTCTCTGATGTCGAAGAAGGAAAAACAACAACAACTGGGAGAAAGAGAGAGATGACGATATCACGACGAAGAGAGGAATCACCGGAGGAGTAAGGGCCCTAAAAGCGATCTGGCCGATCTCCGTGGACCTGATTGGGAAGTGCGGGAAGAAACAGGAGTCTCTGGGCTTTGGGAGTCGCACGAAAAAGAGAGCAGGAGGTCCGCGCCGACCCGAGGCAGGGGGGTCTTGCCGATCGGGAAGTGACGATGACTCCGCCTGCTTTCGTTCAGAAAAAAAGGTTAGCAAGTAGGGGACCTTCTAGAGAAAAGCACCGGAGTTCGACCATGGTCCTCGCGATAATGGCTGAAAGGGGTGGGAAAAACGGTCTGGGAGAAACCGATCCTCGGGATATAAAAATGAGAAAGGGATCCTGAAGGGGGGAAGAAAGAAGATAAAGGAAGATCTTGGCAGGTGTCTGACCACCATAAGGGCCTGATAGGCCACGGATCCCGCGGACGAAGCGGATGCAAGACTTCACGGGGGAGGAGGGGATTTCAAGGAAGGCTGCGCGTACGGAACGCGTCGGGTGGACGGGGTAGGCTCGGAAAAACTCAGACCCCACATCGATAACCATTTACGGGTCGCTCGAAGAGAAAAAAAAAGTCTCAAAGAGTGAAGATCAGTATGATACATCGACGGCTCGCGCGTGATATGTCTCTAAATCAGAAAGGAAGGGAGGAAACTACGAATCAAAGGCGGCGCAAGAAACGCCACCACCCCCCAGTCATGTCAATGAAGGGGAGGTTCGAAAGGGGAAAGGGGAAAAAGCTGTCCGTGTTAGCGGCACCTAGGTCAAAAAATAAGAAGAAGGCGCTTTAACCGAGCGACACGGCCGAGGCAGTATCATGCCTGGAGGAAAGACCGGAAATTCAAGTTAAGAGGACCACCCATGTTAAACGTTATAGATAAGAGAAGTGAAGACGGCAGAGAAAAAAAAAAAGGGAGCTCGGGGGGGCGCGGGCGAGACACTAAAATTTCGGTAACTACAAAAAGGAGCAAAAGAGAATTCGTAGTAGTGGATCTCCTGGAGATGCCAGAACGACAGGACGGAAAGGAAACGTTGTCCGATGGGGTCGGATTGCCTGGATGAGCATACGGTGAAGCGGGCCCCAAAAAAAGATCGAAACATCCGCGCTACGCGGCAAAAGAAAAGGAGGGCGAGGAAAGCTCAGCTGAGAAACTTTCAACAAAGGAGGTAAAAAGAAAATTCTGCAACGAATGGGGTGTATTACTAAAAGAATCCCAAAGGGAAAAAAGAAATAGCCCGAAAAGGCAAGCGCAAGTCGTAAAGCGCTTGCTGGACCACCAAAAACCCAGGGGAAAGTCGAGAAACCCCGTCGATGCTCATTCCTTGAAAAGAGGGCAGAGGGATAACTCGCGCCGACTTACCGGGGTAAACGAAATACAGGGAATTCAACCAGAAGAAAAGCATCAAGCTCGGAGACATCCACCCATGTTATCACGGCGGAGCTCGGAAAGAGAACTTTCAGGAGAAGAATTTCCGGTGCATCTCTGTAAAGAGAGGCATTCTAGAAGGGGAAAAGGAAGCGTCGAAGATCGCGAGCACGAGGACCGGATCTGAGGGAAGAAATTATTAGAAAAGGTATAAGCCTCCTACAGCCGTACGGTGGCTTGAGAAAAAAGAACCAACCATCAGGGACGGCGGCATAGAAAAGAAAAAAAACTATCGAAGAGGGAAAATTCCTAACTGCGACCTCCGGCTTTTCATGCACGGAGGTGGGAAAGTACCTCTGGGCGAACGCATGGGGTGCGTACAACGCAAACGAAAAGAGCAAACCCCTCGTTACTATGGAAAAAAAAAAGGGGGGCGAAACACGCCCGTACCCCATCGAGTGAAACAATGAAAAACGCCACAAGAGAAAGAGTTTTCTAAAGAAAGAAGATGCACACGAGCTGCCACACAAAAAGAGGAAAAAAAGCGCTTCACGAGCGCTTAACAGTGGGAGGAGGAGAGGCAATATACTAGGGGGGGGGGGGGGAACAGTACTTCTACGTCATTTTTCACAAAAGAAGTAAGCGAAAGGGGGAAAGCGAGGGCCCCGATATTGAATGCGCGGCACCCAGACACGAGGGATCGCTGCGGGAAGTTGGAGGAGGGGAAGGGGGAAGGGGCCTCTGTCAGACGGGCATCTCAGAAAGGACGAAAAAACGATGAAAAAGCGAACTAATCGTTTTGTGGAGAGGAGGGGGAGTCACAAGGAGGAGCAAAGAGGACCGGCAAGCCTCGGTTGACGCTCAAGAGGTCAAAATCATGGTGGATCGGGGCGAGCCGTCATCTGACGGAAAAAGGAAGGTCTGGGTGGAAGGGAGGAAGAAAGCGGAGTACGGGGTGTTCGCCGGGCCGAAAAAAACTGAAGAAAGGTAGGCACGCGGGAGCGATCCAACGGACGGCACATTTGAAGGCACCGCGACATTCCCGATCTCTATCAAAAAGAATTAGGAGAAAGTGGAGTCGGCGGGAAGTCCAGGTGCCTACTGTTGGGGGGGAGTCGAAAGGAAAGTAACTAAAGGGGAGCAGTCGTGTCGCCCGGCACCCACCGTACTACAATTCAGGGGGGCCAGAGAACCAAAATGGAAGTGAACGGCGATCTGCCGATAAGAGTTAAAAAAGGAAAGGTTGACAAAAAAAAAAAGAACGTAACGGGGACAAGGAAGGCTCCCCTCCTGACGGGAAGAGAGCCACTCGATCCAAAAAAAAAAGGAAAAAATTGGGCTGCGGCGCGGAAGACGGGAGAAAGGTCAAGGTTCGACAGCGCAAGGGACCATCGAAGGAAAAGGCAGCAAGGAGAGGGGGGAGAGGGGGCGCGGGATCCACGCACTTCGGGGCGTGACACGAGTAAATAGCTCTAAGTATTGGGAAAGGGGAAGGCAAAAACCCAACCGAGTAGCTTCCGACATGAATGAAGGCCTAAGGACGAGTGAAGGCGCGACGAGGCGCCGTCCTTGGGTGGGGGGGGTTGGGGGGGTGGGGGGGGGTGGGGTGGGGGGGGAGGGGGTGTGGGCCTTTGGTGGACTCTGCTGAAAGGGTCTCGGAGGAACCCTAGGCTAGCTGGGGGCCGGTGGTTCACGCGAGTGGAAGGGAGGGTTTGGTAAAAAAGAGGTGGCAGAAAGAGGGGGTGGCGGGCGTGGCGTTTGCGGTTCTGGCGAAAAAAAAAAAAAAGGAAGAGGGGGGCGTCGTCCCCCAAGTTGTAGTGCAAGGGCCCGCGCGGAAAGGGAACCACGACTAGGAAATCCGAGCCAGAGGGCTCGTGTTAAAAGCGTTGTTATGCAACCCGGAAACGGGGGTGCTGCGTTAGAAAGACACAGTTCGGCGTCACAACGAATAGGGCCGATACCAAAAAGCTATGAGGAAGAAGACCGGCGTGCGCGTACGGGACGACGCGAGTAACGCTGGATCTCTAACGAGGCGACGTCGTGGGAATCGCCGGAACCGTGATTGGAGAAGATCCCTTCGGAAATGTTCGAAAGGCCCGGTCGAAATGTTGACGCGCCTTGCGTATCGAAGTCGACCAGGTACGCTGTGCAAACGAAACCGGTCCGCTGGTCGGCGCTATCAGATAGGAAGAAACTCGCCTTCAGGGGTAGCCGCGATCGGGTCGTTCCTGGTGCACTGCCGGGTGGGGAAGCGATCGGACGGACCGTTGGACTGCGGTCGCGGGATATTTTATGTCGAAGGAGGGGAGGCGTCGTTAGGAAAAATAGGTGAAAGGGGGGTAGGAGCGAAAACACGATCGAAGAGAAACGCCGCATGCGTCCGTCTATCCAAAAAAAAAAAAGGATCGAATGCCGGGAGTTCCGCGATCTCTGGTGGTAAGGGAGAAATAGACCGAAAAGAAACCCAGCCCCCCCCATACAACGGGCAGGGGCCGCTAATGGAGGCAGACGCGGCACTACAGTATATCCCGCACGAAGTACGACGTCGGGTGGTAGGGTAAGAAAAAGAAGAAAAAAAGTCTTAAGGCGCTACCTACATGGTGGGCTGGAGGGGGAAGCCAATTCGGCGCGCATGCGACCGCACAAAAAATAAAAGGAACAATCAAACGAAGGAGGACTAGGCCGTCACGGAGGTGACCTGGATGGTCATCAAGAAAGGAAAAAAAAGGCATAGGGCGGGACGCTCGAGTCAAGCGGGGAGATACTGAGGAAAGGACGTACGGGGGGAAAAAACCAATCGACATAGACTTCGGGCGGAGAACCATCTCGGGACAGAAGGGTCGTACGGAGGGGAGGCAGGATGCGAAAATGGTATTCAGAGGATTATTTGGAGATAGAGAAGGAAGGGAGTCGGGGAGGAAACGAGGCGCAAAGAGCGATGTACACCCAACATGCAAATCGAGAAAACGGGAAGGCAGCTGCCGTTTGGAACTTCGACGCGACCCGGGGATGTGAAGGATGTCAAATGGTGGAGGGGAGGAGGGAGCTGGAATGAACAGCCACACGCTCTAATCGGTAGAAGACGCTGCACGTCGTGAACTAATGGACCAAAAGTTTATGGAGGGGGGATCGTATCTCAGGGAAAAAAAGTAACAGGCCTAGGCCGATAAACTGTACCTTGGGAAAAATCGCGGACAAAAGGAAACCAACGAGCCAGCCAGATCTCCGGGCGCATTTTGCGTTCCCGCCTGTTCCACAGGGGAAACAACTGTAACGGCAACCGATGCGGAGCCGGACAGGATACAAAACAAAAAAAGAGAAAGGGAACAAGTAAAAAGCCTCGCGACGCGCGGTATTCTGCCGATAACGTTTAAAACAAGGAAAAAAAGGGAGGCGAGACAGAGTAAATAAAGGATTTCAGGAGTCAGGGGGCCGCGTGCAAGAACAAAAGGGATGGTGAAGGAACGAAAACGTGTAGAATAACTGGGGCGAGTGAGCGGTCGATCGTTTTCGGGCCAACCAGATCGAAACCAGATAAAGAAGGACACGGAGAAGAAGAAAAAAGGGGTTGTTAATCATCTGACTGCAGTTCGCTTCACCTCCTTGTGGGGACAAGGGAAGGCTGCATCTACTTCAGCCTCTAAAAAAAAACAAACTTGAGAAAGCAAGGAAGGGATGCAGGAAAGAGCGAAAAAAAAACCTAGGGGGCACAATGGAGGTGCCTCTTCAAAAAGGGGAAGCAAATGGAACCACAACGAGCGCGCGATCGCCTGTCGTAGGTATGGGGAAATGGACGACACGAGGCTCTGCTGGTTTAGCTGTACCAAAAAAGCGAGACCGGGACTGCGCGTCAGTCGTTCCGCGCAAAAATAAACTATGAAAAGGGGGCCAAAAAAAGCGTGAAAAAAGGGACTCCGCCTCTTGGGTCTAAAAAGGCAGAAAAAAAAAGTGCAGAAAGATAGGCGCTCAGGGAGAGAGCGATAGAACAAAAAGAAGGGGGAGGTCGCGGGGACGAAATGTGATGGTGCCACTCGTTCCTGGAGTGGAAGGGAAAGTCACTCGAAAAAAGGAAAACGGAGATCGTGCCAAAAAAGGGAATCGTCGGTGGGATCACGGGTACAGAGAGGCAAAGTGGGGAAAGGAAAAGGGAAAGAGGTCAATACTTATGATATGCGTAGAGGGAACGCGGGCACGCCCTATCACGCTGGGGGGTGGTTCAAGAGTGCTCAGCCGGGGAGGGAGGAAGGGATTAGCGCGGGAGGGGGGGGGGAGGCAAGAGAGGGAGCCCGCAGCGCCCTCCACCAAAAAAGAACCGGGGAAGAGCTAGGGGGAAATCAAAACGGCAGAAATATGCGCGAGGAGCGCAGGGGAAAATGTGCTGATTGAGAAAGCTGCTGAGAAAAGGATAAATATCTGGGGAAAGCAGGACTGGGCCAGCGAGCGAAAACTCCGCATAAAAAAGCAAACCGCCCACCACACCCCAACTTATATGTCCGAAGATGTTTCGATCAGGAAAAAGAGGGGAGGGAGGAACTCCTGGAGAAGGGGAGCAAAAACATGGGTCAGAGAATAGCTCTCCGTCCGCGACCGCGATGCCGCCACTGCCTAGAGGCGGAGAAAGAAAAGCCCCTCCTCGGTATCGTTGACGGAACGTAAGCACCATCAAGGGGGTTAAGGATTGAGGACGGTTGCCTTCTGCAGAAATTGAGACGCGGCGAAAAATCACTGGCGGTATCAAAACCAAGAACGACGTAAACGAAGGAAAACCCCTACAAGACGTGTAGGGTGCGGATCTCAACTGAGCGGGTCAACGAGAGGAAAAGGGGGGCGCCACACAACGCACGTTGTCGGTGGGTATTGGAAGGGGTCTCCTACGGAAATTCGAACACAACTCGATCGAGGCCCATCCCGAAATCTATATGAGGGAAAAGGGAAAAGGGGAGAGGGTACAGCTCGTTTGACCACGAACTTCTGCAAAAGGCGAGATAAAAGCCAGCAGAAGAAAAAAATAGAAAAGCTGCGGTCCGTCGGCGCTTGCTGAGGTCAAAAAAAAAAGGAAAAGAAAAGGATCGCGGCTACCACGATGCGCAGACTCTTAAGGCAAGATAGCAACCGGGGAACCGAACGTGCCCGGCAACGCGAGTATAGGCCCATCGCGGTCAATACAAAGAAAAACGCGGTCACCGGTCTGACGGCTCGGAACACGGTCCGGCGATAGACGCACGACGTACCAGTCTCCAGCAGGGGGGGGGAGGGGAAAGGGTCGTCCTCATTAGAGACAAGCAGACCAAGCGTGAAAAGCGGACGGAAAACGTACAAGATCGGCAGCCGTGAAACAATGTATGCGGAAAAAAAAGCAGAAGACGCTGGATCCCGAAAAAAAAACTGGAAGGGAGAACGGCATCCAGTCCAACGGTCGAGGCTAAGACGAGAAACCCACTCAGAGGAAGATCCATGACAAGCCAACGTGCTTTGGTCGGTAAGGAATCGGGTGCATTCTTTCACGACCAGTTTTTTGAAAAAGCCCAGGGTTCTAAGCGCAGAAGCAGTACAGAAACGCACGCACGACCAACTCAAACAACCCTCTTTAACGATGCAAAAAACCAAAAATCGAGGGGAAAAAGAAAAAGGAACAAAAAACATACGCGGTGAACCAGGCCCCTAAGCCAGCGCAAAAGAATTAAAAAGAAGCACGACGCACAACTGAGCAGCCACCCCTAGTCCGCAGGGGCCACCCAAAGGTCGGAAGCAGAAAAGGCAAAAGAAAAAAATACTAGGGGGATGTCGTCTCCGTCCATTTTTAAAAGCATAATCGAGCTTGATTAATCTAAGGAAAAATAGGGGGGATCAAACACGCGGAAAGAAGGGGCCTCTCCAGAGGGGGGCAATTGCCTTGGCGTGGGACAGGGGGGGCTGAAAGACGTGCAGCGTCCACGTCTCCGCGCAAATCCGGGAAAAAAAATTCCTAATCGTTTTTGTGGGACAGGGGCTCAAAGATTCAAAGGAAACGGTTTAGCCTTCCCAGGGGGTCCGGAACTCCGGGAAAAAAAAGATCTCGCTGGGTTGCAACCACTCATGTATCGGCAAAGATGAGGAACAATTCCATTGTAAAAGGTGACTGAGGACTCAAAAATCCGGGGGGGAAGAAAAAAAAAGGTTTCGAAGAGGGCGAGAGGACCGGGACTCGATCCAACCACCTGGACTTGCCCGAGACAGGCAAAAATTAGCCCAAAAAAAAAAAAAGGAAAGGGGATAGAGTGGAGCGGGCAAGTCAGGTGACCCGTGGAGCGTTTACCCGCGTGGAGAACCTGACAAGAGCGAAGTCTAACAAAAAGAAAAGGGATGTGGGAAATAACCGAAATGGGGGACGTCCTGATCTTCCGAAAGGGATTGAAAGGGGTGGGGAAAAAAAGAGCGTAACCGAATTTCGGACCACGGTAAATGGTCACCCAATACGGGGGCGGGACGCTATCCCTCGTGAAACACGAAAAAAATGTAATGCAGGCGACGGTCTCTGAAGAACGTGGAAAAGGGAAAAAGGGCAGCGCCCTTTTCGCAAGACATTGCCAAGGAATATCAGAAGATAGAGCATCTGGGTGCGCAATCCCCGTAGCGTTTCGTGAACCGGGGGAAGAGATCTGATGGTGAAAAAATGGAAGGAGAGAGGGGCAATCACACCAAACAAAACGAGTAGCTTCCTCCCATGCCTAAGACAACGACCAAAGGAAAAAAAGAGAGGGAACTCGTGGCTGCTTAGTGGGGCGAGCGTGCTCTGAGGGAAACCAAAGCAAGTTCGAGGAGGGGGGGCAAGCGCTTACTTTCTTTTGTTCGGGGCGAAAGAAGGAAATGACGGGGTCACATGGGGGTGTTGGCGGGGGTAGTGGGGGGGAGGTTCGTTCAGACAAAGATGAAAAAGTCGACGAAACGAAACAAAAAGGGTCGTGCAAGGGGTGACCTAGTCCCGTAGGTCAGGAAAAAGCATGGCTCCCGGATGAGCTGCCCTCACTCATTGTTATCTGTTGGGGAGGGACCTCGAAAAAACAGGGGGGAAAGGGAAGGTTCGTGGGGAAAACAGTGACTGCATCATACTAAGTAAGGATTCACTAAAATAAAGGAAGGCGCACCATCGCCTACTATGTTCTTCAAGGCGGGAAGATCAGGGGGGAAGTCTTAGGAAAAAAGGAAGAGTACAAAAGATGGTCGGGCTCATCGTCTCGCGGCAAGGAGAGACTTAGTCTTTTTCAGTCGGAAGGTCGACCTTCACACCTGCGGCAAAGGAAGGGATCGCCATTTTCGTGTTGAAAAAAGCCGTCTAGAAAGAGGGAGGTTCGGAATAGGACGCTGGTCGGCTCGAAATTCGCCGAGCGTAAGGAAAAGAAACAGCGCATCCGAAAGGGGGTACAAAGAGAAGGGGGGCGGAAGATAGGAAGGGGGGCGCAAAGCGCCAAAGAAAGGAGCGTTTCTGTCTCGGCTATTTCGTTCCACGCGAAAAAGGTGCGAAATCCCCACGACAGAAGTTCGTTTTCAGGACCAAAGATAAAAAGGAGCGAGGGAAAAACGCAGCGGCGCCGGCGGTCTCTCCCTCGCAACAAAAAAGGTTTCCCTAGGCGTAAAGGCGCAAGAAACACGGGGCCGGCTCCCGATCGACATCCATCAAAAAAAATCTGACAACGGAAGGTGGGGTACCCGACTGTGGCCAAACCCCTTCTTCATACGTGGTCCTCTCCAGGACACAAAAAACGATTCGTTTATTAAAAGTTACGGCGGGAGGGGCGCTACAAGGGGGACGGGATGAAAAAGGGAGGGAACTTATCTAGTCAAAAGGAAAGGAGTACTGATGCCGACGCGCACCTTCATAACTATGCTCAGAAGCACCAATGGAGGCTGGGCTCGACCCTCAACGATTTTACCGAGGAGGGAGTCCCTGGAAAGCATCAAGTATCTGGCTACTTAATCTGCCGGTGGTCTCTCAAGCGTACATCTGGGGGAGCGGGCGGCGAGCTTCCGGGGAGCCTAAACACCGGACGCAGGAGGGCGACGACTATCCCCGGAGGATTAGAAAGTCGGCCGGGAGGCCGGGGGGTTGTTTGCGCAGGCTAATTCAGACGGTATTTGAGCTCGCTGAAAGTACGGCTGGACGATAAATATAGCGAAGCCAGCTCTGGAACATCGGACGCGCATATGGGCTTCAAGTGGGTGAGGGACTACCCGTAATGGTGAACGATTGGAGGAGGGGAGGCTGGAGAAAGAGCTCCACCAAAGAGACGCGCTAAATCCGTACCTCGCAGAAGGGCCGCTAAAAAAACAAAAGAGGCTACAGTGAGACGCGTAAGGTCTAGACAAGATACGTGACCTCCTAATCAGGAACGAGGCCAAGGGAAAAAAGGGCCCAGATCTTCCCATCTTCCAAACAAAAACGCGAAGGTCCCAAGTAGGGGACTATCTAAAAAAAAGGAAAAGGGCTAGTATCTGGCACGTCCAGACAGTCTGTCACGCGGAAATAGAATGGCGGAGCCAGATTTCTGAAAGATCTGGACGCAGGGCCGGTAGCGCGATCGCCCTTATACTTCCCAGGCCGTTCAAAAAAAAATGGATCGGGGCGCCGGAGGGAAAAGAATTCTTCTGGGAATGATCATTTTGAGAGTCAAGCAACGGCAGGACCAAACTGAAGGTGGGGGGGGGTCGGCTAAGGAGAGGGCAGTCTGCTAAAAAGGGAGTGAGGGGCGCTTCCCAAGACCTCGTTCGTGTCCAACTATCCACAAAAAAAACCAGCATTGCGCAACGAAACAAAAGTGCTGGGGGGAATCAAAAAAGGGCGCTCGGGTGGCGGCGCCTGGTGATTTCCGCTACGCGTCGAACTGGC
>Ga0179593_1622815_pt1 | contig 20372 bp, 22 predicted proteins | sample CZODoug2_1_08_16_FD_185931 | JGI IMG/M metagenome (GOLD analysis project Ga0179593, IMG submission 185931) | Vadose zone soil fungal communities from Angelo Coast Range Reserve, California, USA - CZODoug2_1_08_16fungal (PacBio error correction) | ecosystem: Environmental > Terrestrial > Soil >...
GGCCCAGCGGGATAGGACATGACTAGGGAGAGATCGAAGTTCGTTGGGTAGGGAACAAAACACCGTCGGGAGGGGGGGGTTTTTCACCAAAGGGAAGCCGAGACGTGGCCTTCCGATAAGGGAAAAACAAAACGAGAGGAGCGTCACTGTTCTCCTGAGGGAGCATCGAGGGAGGGGAAAGTATCATCTCGGCACTTGGAAGGTTAAGTCCTTATTTGGAGGAAGAAAGGAAATCGCACAGTGGGGGGGGGTCCTCTTGAAAAAGATGGGCTAAAAAAGGTACAAGGACCTCCTAGAGTTGGCGAGGAGGGGTGAGGTACTCAATAATGGAAAAGGGATCAGATCATGAGGAAAAGGGAGGGATGAAAACTGCCGGAAAAAAGCGCTCTGAAAGGGATAGACCGTAACGGGTAATGCGGGTAATATAGAAATATCAGAAGAGGAGGGGCCTCTCGTATCGATTAACACTTCCAATCCTTTGTTGCGAAAGGAAACACAATGGGTGTCTAGGAGAAATCGCGTAAAAGACGCTCAAAGGTGCGGTGCTGGTAGGGGATTGGGGATCCGTGGACTCGGAGCCTAAAAAGGACGAGATCTAGGGGGGGGGGGGGGGCCAGGTTGACTTAGAAAACCTGCAAAAGTGGTCAAGGAACGCTCAATACCACTGGGGAGTCTGAGGGGTTGTGGCTGCTCACCCACTTACGCGGAGGGAAGGAAAACACTCTTTGGAAAAGGTGGAAGAGAACGGCTCAACGGAAAGGGAGAGGAGCCTTCCCCCGAACATGCGTAAAAGAGATAAAAACCTCTCCTCGGAAAATCTGACCATCTCCTGCAGAAAGGAAAACGCGGGGTGAAAAAAGAAAAACTAAGAAGATAAAAAGCGATTCGTCCAAAAGTACCTCAAATAGCCTAATTGCGGACCAGTAGGAGATAAGACGGTCCTCCTTGTAAAACACAACCGAGTTTGCTGGCAGGGAAAACCCGAAAGTACATAAGCTTGTCCAGGTGCTAAATACCCCCCCGAGTAAAACTCCTTCGACCGAAAAAAGCTAGGGAATGTCGTTTCTGAAAAATGGAAGGTACGAAAAAGGAAAAATCCGTAGTTAGGGAGAGGAGCGGATGGTGGGCGAGGGTCTATCTAGGAGCTGGGGGAAAAGAGTTAGGGACGGGTCGTAAAGAAAGGGGCTCCTTACAGGAGATTGTGACGTTTTTGGATCGGACGGGATGAGAACGGTAATGTTTTGGAAAAGTCTTAAGTGTGAGGAAAGGGGAGGTACTTTCAGAGGTTTTAAGAGGGAATATTCACAGGGAAGAAAGAAAAACACCGGCGTACCCTCATCGGGGAATCAAGAGACGGAAACGTCATTGGTTTCCCAACGGAGGGGAAAAAATGGCCGTGGGGGAGTTTTCCAGAAAAAAGGCGAGCTCACTAAGGGGAAAAAAGGGATGAAGTGATCAGCTTTCAACGTTCGATTCGGGATCGCGTACGTGGTAGGCAACCCCGAGAAGGCAACTACTTACCTAATGGAAAAGTGTAACCTTCACCAAAAGACTGCTCCGCAGTCCTTGAAGGAAGACCGTTAACAAATCATTCTCTCAGGGGGGGGGTGCGAAATCTCCAGAACTCCCTGGCGAAAAACGTCCCGCTCACGGCGGGGGAAAAAGGGAAGTCACTCACTCTTCTCAAAGTCAAGAGAACTTCTATCATTGTCCAACAGGCCTTCCATCGCCGCCGAGAAGGATGAATTTGTAGTAGCCGGGCAAAAGAATGCGCCGGGGAAACGTCCGAAGTTTCTGACATCATATTAGCTAAGAAAAAAACGGGATGGAGGAGGAGATCCTAGAGGACGAACATTAATCGGGGGGAAGAGATTCAGGGCTTTCTATCAGAAAAAACTAAGGCGAGACTGCCTGCCGGGAAATTGAATCGCCGGGAAAAAAAAAGCTTGCTCCATCTCGGAGAAACGGGGAAAATCGAAAGGGAGGGGGGGTGGGGGCGACCTGTGGTGGAGACCAGGGATGATTCGAGCGATTGAAGCACGAGGGGTGATAAGGGGAGGGGTAGATTAAGGACTGGCGCCCGTGTCGGAGGGGGGACTTTAAGGTGCCAGAATAAAGTCCGAGGGGGGGACCTACTTCTCTAGGTCGAGAGATGAAAAAAACCTGACTAACTTAAAGCAAAAAGAAAGAGATGCGAGGGAGAAGAAAACGGAAATCTAGCCCATGAAAACGTTTGCGGAAAAAAAATGGAAGCAGAATGTAATAAGGTGAAAAAATGCGGACCGAGGGGGGGGAGAGATGGGGACTTTAAGGAAAGAGGGAAGTGGGAGGGAAAGAAAGCCACCGAAAAGAAAAACATGAAACCATCTTTCCAACAGGAACGAAAAGGGGGGCTAGGGTCCCAAAACCGGGGGAAAGGAAAAAATGGCTGGTAAAAAGTCAGGGAGGTGCCGAATAAAAGATGGGTGCCCAGAAAGGAAAGCTCCTGCGAGAAAACATATAAAAAGGAAAAGTTCCTTCACACTCCTACGATGGGGGAAGGGTCCTGAGGAAGTGGAAGAAAAAAAAAAAAGGATTCCAACAGTTGTTCGTTTGAAAAGCATGGGAAAAAAGGGAATTATTCACCTGATTTAGGGATTAACGGGTGGAACGGGAAAGGGGAAAAAATGAGACTCACCGTGAGAAGTCGTTGACTTCAGAAGGGAAGAAGCAACGGCTGCGGAGGGCCTCGCTCCTTAATCTCTTGCGGGAGAAAGGCGGTCTGAGGCTGTCCGTCAGAGATAGTGCTAAGGGCATCGGAAAAAGAGGGAGTTCCTCTCGGGGACACAAGTCGGGGGGGAAGGTCGCGTTCCAATTGAAGGCCGCCGTCCGCGGCCAAGAGAAACGAGTGTAGGCTGATTGGGGGGACAAGCAATCCCAAAAACGAAAAAGGTAGGGGCCGAGCAGTCATTGCCATATCTAAGGGGGGGGAAGGGGGGTCGTCCTCTCCCCGAAAAAAAGGGGGGGCTACGATTAAAACAACGGAAAGGAAACGCCGGAGAAAAGAGAATGAAGCCACCAAGGGACAATCTATCTTAGCTCAAAAAAAAAGGCTCATATACAAGGAACTGGCGGACAAAGGCTGTAACTTGGGCCTGTAAGGTCATACGAAAGCAACTGCTCAGGGAGAGGGAGCTTCCCTTCCAGAGAGGGGTAAAGGAAAACCCTGTGTAGGCTGATGGAAGAGGAGAGAGGCAATTCGCAAAAAAAAAAAAAGAGCGTCGCGGTGGATAATGAAAAAGACGTCTGTCGTTGTGTCTGTGGGGAAGGAGGAAACTTGTCCAAAGGCCACCAACTGAGGGAGAGGGCCGGAGAAGAAATCAGGCCCGGTCCCCCACGGCCGGAAAAAATATCTCGCGGCGAAATCCAAACGACTAATAGTTTTTAGGCATGAACAGAAGAAACACGGAGACGCCGACGGTGGGGCGACCGACCCAAGGAAAAAAGCGTGATGTTCCCAACACAGTGAAAAGGGCCATGACGCCGAGCACGTGGGAAAAAAAGAATCTAAAAAAAAACAAACAAAGGGAAAGGGGGGAGGAGGGCCATTGCTCCTGAGGAGTTCGTCGGGGGATAAGCTTTGTTGAGGGGGGGAAAAAAGGGTCAAGTAAAAACAAAAAACGGCTGAGAGGGGGAAAACGTAGCCACAAGCGCGGTTCGAGGGGGGCAGGAGACAAAGAGAAATCGTAAAAGGCTTGTAGCCGGCAGTGGAAGGTCGAGGTTCTCCCACGTGGGGGAAAAGTACGGAAATTGTCAGGGAAGAAGTCAAGGGGGGACGGTGACCACGGGAGATTGCCGGGGGAGACGTTACAGGCTCGTGGAACGTCCGTTTCAAAAGGGAAGAAAGAAGAAGGGAACAGTATCGAAGAATTAGTTTACGGAGGGGAGAAATTCCGCGAGAGGAGCGCAGCTCTACAGGGGAGGGGAGCAAAACTTCTATATGACGGAGAGGGAGAGAATCAGGGGACTAGGACTGATTGAAAATCCCAGATTTGTGGGGGAAAAGAAGGCACGGGGTTGGGAAAAATGGACGGCCGAGAGAAAAAGCCTCTACTCTCGCTGGGTTCATTTGCGGCGGGGGGGGAAAGAACTATGCGTGCATGTGGGAAGATAGAAAGAAAGGAGGTACGAGCAAATAGGAAGTAATCACTCCGACCAAAGATTAAGTTCAATGACGGGTAACAACGTATCACAGGGGTTACTGAATGTTGTGGGCGGAAAAGCGCAAGGAACTTCTGCGCCTCGGGAGAGGTGGCCGCCGACATGAATCTCGCAAGGCAAGAAGGCTATGCCTCCTAGGACAAAAAGCAGAATGCACGAGTCATCGAAAGAGAAAGACTGAGCTACTGGTAAAAATTAACGGGAAGAAGAGCCAGAGAAAAAGAAACCTGATAACGCTGTACAAGAAAGAAGGCCTTGCGGAAAAGAAATTGCAACGAAGAAGGATAGACCCGGGGGGTGCGTTCCATAGCAAGAACATCGTGTCCGATCTAAAGACAAGGTGTTAAACGTCGACCCTCTTTACCGGAAGTTGAGGGGGAAAGGGGGAAAAAAGGGTAATGGTTCAGTGCCGGGAATCTTAAGGGAACTTAGAGGGTAGATCTGTAGGCATACAAGGGAAAAGATTTTGTATATGAAAGAGCACTCCTCTCATTTTTGGAAAGAAGGGGGAAGAACCGAGTGAGGTGGTGTAGGAATTGGAAGGAGGGGAAAGGGGTATTAATGGAAGGGGGTCAGGGGGGGGGCGTGTCTTTCAAGGGGGGTCCATCGTTTCCTCTTCCGCAAAAAAACAGCCAGAGCCCGGGCGGTCCGAACGAGAGCGGAGACAAAGAGGGGAGTCCAGGGTTGTGATTTTGGGAAAAAGCGCACGGGAGTGGCTAGATTAAGGGGGAGGGTGTAAGCTCGAGAATACAGGGATGAGATCACGGATGCGGAGGGGAGCTATTAGCCTCTCTACGGCGGGAACACTTAGCTCGGAAAAAACTGCTTAACTTAAAAACGTCTTACCTGGAAAGTTCCCAAGAAAAAGGGGACTCTTAGAAAAGGGTTAAGACTTCTACAGAAAAACAAGACCTACGGATCCCAAACAACAGAGGAGGCCTCACTTTCATTCGCCGAAGAGGGGAGAGGGAAAAAATGCTCGAACTTCTAAACAGTCCTACTGGAAGTAAAGCACTGAAGCTGCCAGGAGATGGCGTCGGCTCGAAGAGAGGAAAAGCTCATTTTATAAAGGGTGATAGAACACCAAAGGAGGGGAAGGAGAGATCCTCTCTGGGAATAACAAGCCAGGATTAACTGTAAATCGCCTTCCTTAAGCGGAAGAGCAGAAGCATATGTTAACTTCCTGTCAGAGGGGCCTTCCGGAGGAAGCGGTGACTCGCAGAGTCGAATGAATCCTCGATACCTGGGGGAGCGTTGCTCCGGTGGTTTGCAAAGAAGGGCTAGGTGAAGAGGAAAAAAAAGAGCACTACGAGGGGAGAGGTTTAGAGTCAGTGAGCCTCTGGACTGCTGGTTTCCTTAAGGGGAAGGTCAAGGCTTCCGGAGGGGGGTTGGAAAGAAGTAGCTATCTAATCCCCTCAGTAATCAAAGTCGGGCGTTTTGGATGGGGGGGGAGGATCTAGAAGGAAAGAGATCGGAAAAAAGTCGAGAAAAAAAAAAAAACTACTCAAGAAGGGGATATATACCGATTCTACTAACAGGTAAGGGGGCAGATGTGTATTTTCGGAATAAGGGGAATTTATAGGGGCCACCCAAAAAATGACAACAACTTGGATGAAAGGAATCATACCCGATAAATAAAAAAGCACGAAATTACACCTAGGAGTGCTAAGGTGACTCTCCGAAGAGAGGAAACGGACCATCGGAACGCAAAAAAGTGAAAGAGGACGAAGGCAGGTACTTAAAACGCTGATTTACAATAAAACGAAAAAGGAAAGGAGTAAAGAGGCTTGCTCAGGACTTTCCGGAAAATACGATGGTGAACTAGAACGGGAAAGCACGGGAGACGGAGACTTCTCGGGGACGTAGGGGTTCTCGAAAAGAAACTTCCAATAGACTTGGCAGAGAATGTATGGGACGATGAAGAAATGCCGGGCCGGCTTCGCGACTAAGTAGGCTCTTGAGGAAAGAGCTTGTTTCTTCCTAGGGAAGAGAGAAGAAGAAAAAGGGGGGAGCTAGTCCCATGACCCGGCGCAGGAAGCACCAGATGCAACGATAGGAGGGGCAAGCCGCGTCCAGTTTGAGACTACCACAACACGTCAGCAAAAGCTAGCGTGGAAAGAAGGGAATACTACTGGGCTGGGAGGGGCGAGATCGAATCGATTAGCGAGACGTTTCTTCAGATGACCACACGTTCCGAAAGACGTCATCTAACAAAAATGGCACTAGAAAGGAGTAGGAAAGAGAAAGTCCCTAAATACACAAGTTTTCCATTCGTCGAAAAGTCTTTACCTTGGCCTAGGAGGAGAGGAGAGGACCTTCTTATCGAGAAGAAGGGAAATAATGAAAAAACAACCCCTTGTCTGGAAGTCTCTATCATCGAAAAAAACTACACCGCCCAGGAGGGAAGGGGGAAAGAAAAATAATGATCATCAAATAATAAAGAGAGGAGGTCATATGGACCGGATTGAAGACTCTCCTTTCAAGGAGTCAGGGGGAAATGAAGGAGTAAAGTATCAGTCCTCCCCGGCAAAAAGGAGGAGCTCCAAGTCAATCTACGAAAAAAAGAAAGTTAAAAGAGGTGGGATGAACGCCGTCACGGGCTCGAGAGAGGTGGAAAACTCCTCCCGGACGAACTTCCTTGGAGGGTGAAAACCCCGGAAACTTAAGATGCGAGAAAAGGAAACGTGAAAAAGATATCTAAAAAAAGTGATGATGAGGAAAAGAAGGGTGATTGTCAGGACAGGGATCTCTTGAGGGGTGAGGGAAAAGAAAGTCATTCTCTCCCGGGGGTAGAGGATTGGTGGAAAAAAACGTCCTATCTTTGTAAAGGGGGGGGGTAAAAATTCCAAAGAGGAAATGGCTCTTCTGGCGGGGAGGGAAGAGAAGTAGGAGTAAAGCATTATCGTAGAAAAATTTCCTTTAAATAAGGATTGACTCGGAGACCAGTTTTTCAAAAGGGGAAGACTTATAAAAATCTTCCAGCGAGAGTCCGTTGATGCTCGTGGGGGGGGTCTCAGGTTCTTCTCAATCATTAGCAACGCGCGATCATGCAGGTTGCCATGTTCGAAGGGGAAACTCTCTCGGGAGGGAATCGAAGAGAGCCTAAACTGATGAGAAAGATTTTAAGGGAAGAAAGATATCCTCGAAGTCAGATATGACCACAGGAAATTCCCAGCCTTGGGCAGAACGGAGGGGAAAAGGGTGTATCTGGGCCGAGGGGAAGAGGACTCTCGAGAGGGGGGTGAGTGCTGTCTTTGGTGGGAGGGAGGGAGATGAATAAAAGTCCAAAAAAAAAAAAAAAGAAAACAAACCTCCTCGTGGGAATGCCGGGGGGACTCCGGGGAAACCTTATTGTCTTTCCCACTATCATTCCCTATGAAATTTTTGTGGGGGGAGGGACTACTTAAAAGGGGAAAGAGCTTACTCCAGAAAATAAGATTTGCACTGGGTTTCGGCATGGAGCTGTCCTGTGGCACATAAAAGACCCGAAGACCTCGTATGAAGAAAAAAAAGAAGATCAGTGAACAATATAAAAAGGGGACTCTCGCTCCGACTGGGCCTCAGCCCTACGATAATCCTCCGAGGGAGAAAAACTCAGACTCAGAATGGTTCCATTTCTAGAAAAAGAATTCAACTAAAACAACCACTAGGGTTGATGTCAGGTGCACTTGTTCGTCCGAAGGGGATCGATGTAAACTTCCTTAGAAACTAATCTGGGATCTTAATTTGGGAGTGGTTACTGAGGGTAGGGAAACTGACAAGAAAGGGTCGTTACGTTGAGTTTCCTGGTTGGAATGTCTATCTTAGGCCGAAGGAAGGGAGGAGGCTTGGCATCGCGTTCTTACGCAAGAAAGAGGGGGGGGAAGAAGACATGGATGAGGGGGGTGGGTTATTTCTAGGACGAAAGTTTGGAGGAGGTTCTTTCGGGGGGAGGAAGGGCCAGATATAGGGAAAAGAAGGGGGGAAAGAAAAGAAGAGACAGGGCGGGAGTCGCAATCTGAGAAATCTAAACGAAAGGGGAGGAATTGTTGATGTTTGAGAGACAAGTGGGCCTCGATGGAAAAGGGTGTGCTTGGGCTCTATCTAGACTACGGGAAATTTAGGGTGATCACGCAACGGAGGAGATTAGCAGCAAGAAGTCAACCAAAACTCAAAGAAGAGGAAAAGGCACCGCATCCAGGGAACCTGGTAAGCTCAACGACGATGTTCAAGAGAGGGTCCGTACGGCACTCGACTCAACATGGGAGCAACCAGTCGAAAGAGAAAGTTACCGTGCCTTAGAAAACGGGAGAGTCTGACTTTCGGCCACGGTCAGGGAACGGCGTCCATCGAATCGGAAAAAAGGGGGAAGGAGAGCAAGCTGTGCTGCACTCTGAGACAGTCCAAGAAAAAGACTTCCCGTTCATATATAAAAAAAAAAAACAAAATTAGGAGGAGAGAAGACATTTGGAAAAAGAGAGAGGGGGGGGGCCTCAGTCCTTCGGGGGGGAAGTTCAGGGAATAGCGGGAATGCGATGGGAAAAGGTAAAGGAAAATGAGGCCGCGGGTGAAAAAACAGCTGCGTCATGCAAGGGACTGAAGGGCTGGTATGGGCCAGGGGGTGGGAAAAAGTTGAGGTTGAAAAAGTCTAAAGAATTCGTCACATAAAAGGAAGTTAACTAAAAGAGCACTCCTCGTGGAGGGAGGGGTACGCATGCCTTCTTAGTGGAAACGAGGACTTTTTGAAGAAAAGAAATCGAAGGAAGCCCTCCGTAAGTTTCATGAGATTCACTGGCTGAGGGGGCAACAATAAACGAAGGAAAGAGAACGGTGAGCTTCAACACAAAATGAGCAAGGGGAGAAGAGGAGGAAATGGACCCGCGGGAGAGGTCCTGTGACAGGAGATGGAACGATGAAAGAAGGGAAGAAACCCACCAGAAGAAAAAGAAAAAAGACCGGGGTCGTCACTGTCCATCAAGGAAAAGGAATGGAAACACAACCCCTGAGTTAGGGGAGAACAGGGGGTAACTGAAGAGAGACTCTATCTCCTTCGGAGAGGGAAAAAAAAATTTGCCTTAAACCGGAAGATCTGGGGGAAAGGAACAAGCGATTACACAAAACACGTGGTCTTTTTTGCTGGAAGGGGAAAGAGAAATAAACAGGTCTACAACGATGGATGAGGGACATTGGAATGCCCACCCGTACTTTAGTGTGTCGGGAGGGGTTGTGGAGAGAAAGGAAAAAGGGTCGTCTGCAAGGACGGAGGACCTCCTCGGAGGAATGCGTCGGGGGCGAGGGAGAAGAGAAGGGCATCTGTCGTGCGAGGGCAAGGTTTAATAGTCGGGTTTTCTCCTCTGGGATGAACTTTAAGGTAGAGATTCATACGGAGAAGACCAAAGTACACACCGTGGTACAGCAACTCGTAAGGGAGGCGCGTAAAAAAAAAAAGATCAGATGAGAGCTTGCCGCTTCATTCCCAGACATACGTGGGGACGTGAGTTTCGAAGGAAAAGGAAGAAATGAATTAGTTCGGAGGTTCGTCTACTGTGACGAACACTCGACCGAAACCAACTGCACCACGCTCCGAGAGAGGAAAAGAAGGTAGTACCGCAGCAGGGCCCCCCTTGGGGCCGGAGGGGAACCGATTGGAAAGAAATCAGGAAAAGAGCCCTGCCTGAGATAAAGAGGAATATCGAACCAGAATGTTTCGGCTAAGGGAGAGAAAAACGGCGGCTCTCACGAACCAAGGAAAAGGATCGAGTGATAATGAAGGGGGAAGCAAGACGCGACGCTCACTAAAGTGACGGGGTCGGCGCGCTAAGGAAATTATTCCACAAAAAAAGGCAGAAAAGGAGAAAGGGGCCATTAGTCCCTTCCAGGAAAGGAAGTCAATGCGAAAGAAGAGGCGGAGAGAAGCACCCAACTATGAGGAGGAAGGACCAAGTCACTCCACCTCTTATTACGCCGTAGGTTTACCAACTCCAAGCGGGGAAAAAGGCGAGAACTTCAATTGAGTTCCCGAAAAGAAGGAAGAAAGGATTAACGCAGGAAATGAAGACCAACGTGCCCCATCTAAACAGGAAAAGGAGATGAAAAGAGGGGGGGGGACGTCCGTCATGGACCGTTTGAGAAACGGAGTGGGGGTCTGACATAACGGAGAGGGCCTTCACGGGAAGGGGCACAAGTCGGCGGCCTCGGGTGCCGAGAGTCTCTCGGACATCTTCTGATTGGGAGGGGGAAGGGAGAACTCATGTGGGGGGAGGGGAAGAGAGTCACTGGGGGGAAAGGAAGGGATAATGGCAGGAACTCCTCTTCTGGTGGTGGCAATGGAGGAAGGCACCGCCGACATCCGTGAAATCAGCGGAAGTCGAGTAAAAGATGTTTCCATTAGAAAAAAGCCGTAGAGTGCTGTGTCGTGTCCGACTTGGGGGGGGGAAAAGAGCCAGTCATTTCGCATAGGCCAACATGAAAGGCCAAGGGACGGGAAGAGCGACTCGATCGAATGACGATTGGTCCAGAAAAGCACCATCCTTTTGGAGAGCCCGTGTGGATATGGCGGGCATACGGGGGTCCGAGGAAGAATAAAGCGGCAGGTTCTGGCGGGAAAAAGCAAAGTCAAGGACTCAGTAGCCTAAAAGGGAGCATCTAGAGAAGAGGAGGTCAAAGGAATGTTTAATGTCAATGCGGGCTCTAAGGTCTGGTCTATAGGTTTTTGAGCACGAGCAGAAGAAGAGTCAGGATCAACCTATCTTTGGCATGAATGGGACTGGAGAAGGGGACATGGAATAAGGTTACCGCCTATGACTAAAGCCGGGACCAGCTCCTGGAAATCTCCTATATCACGTCTAGAGAGGAAGTCCTCCTCCCGAAAAAAGTCAAAATAGCTTAGCTTAACCAAAATACCGAAATCACTGGGAAAGGGTATACCAAGGAAAGGAAGAGAAAGTTAAGAAAAGGTGTGGACGGGGTAAGGAAAGATTAAAAAGTCAAAAATAGTTGCCTCAGGTTTCCTACGTCAAAGAGAAGGACAAAACTCAATTGCTTTTCTTTTAAAGAGGGGGTGAAGTGACAGGAACTGCAATGACGGATGCCGGAAAATGGCGGAGGCCTAAAGGGAGATGAAGGAAACGCCTGTTTATTCGTCGACAACCTATACCCTAAGTTGTACAAGGACGGGAGGGATGGTATTTAAAGAGGGAAAGAGAAGGAAATGAATGGTGGATTGGGGGAGCGTGGAGAGGTCCATCTGAATCGGGAACAAAATCATCCAATCGGAGTAAAGAGCATCCTCGAGAAGGGGTGTTCAGGTTATTTCCGAGAAAACGGATTTGCTAACGACGGGTGCCGTTTGGAGGGGAGGCGATCTCGACAGTGAATTCTACTGGACACGGGGAAAGTCTTTTCGATTACGGGTGGTAAACAAAGAATTAGCACTAGTACCGAGTGAAAACTTCAAACCGGAATGGGCTGAAAAGGAAGGAGACAACGATCCTCTAGGGAGAGCGGTAGACTTCGTCGACAGCTACAAAGACCTGGGTCGACACCCCACCCCACGCTAACACTCTAAAAGAAAAGCGCGAAGCATTCTGCCTCACAAGGGAGAACAGAAAGCGAAAAAAACCTCTTTTCCCGCCAGGAAGGATACCTCTTATAAAGGGAAGAATGCGCAGAATGAGGACGCAAAATCGCGTCAGCGAATTTTACAAGAGTCTCTCTACCACAAAAAAAGAGGGGAAGATAGAAGAAATCTCTTACAAAGATTAGTGGAAGTCAGAATTAGGAGGATGATCGCAGCCTGTATCGAAAAGAAAAAGGAGGGGCTCCAGAAGCCTTTCCGCGGCAAAAGAAAGGGGCATCTGGTGAGCTTAATGCACTTTGCGGGAGGGGATTGGAGAAGGGGTTTACAGGGCTGTTATGTCGAGAAAAAAAAAAGGGGGGGGAGCGGATTATACAGCAGTAAAGGACTTGTCTCCTAGTGAGGAGGGGGGACGTGCATGTCCTTCGTTAAAAAAAAGGGAAGGAGGAAGGGGGGTTACAGAAGTAAAGATAGGGAGAGAATCCCTCCGCCGGAAGTTTTCAATCTAATCTTAACGGCTATACGCGCTGAAAAAAGGAAAAAAGGGAAGGAATAGAGCACATCCAATTGCAAAAACAAAGGACTCACGAAGGAATGTAAGATGCCGGACGCAAGAGGAAGTCCTGTGCGGGATAACGATTGTAAATAAAGAAAAAAAGGAAAAAGACATTCAACATGAGTTTTCTTGGGGGTCACTGTCAGGAAGAAAAAGAAACCGAAAGAAAGAAAGTCCAAAAAACGGAGTGACACGCATCAGGGCCCATCTCCTCATGAAACGGAAGAAGGACGGGCTCAAAGTTGCAAGGGGACCACGCAGGTTAAATTACGGAACTGACTATGTACCAGAAACAACTAAGAAAGAGTGGGGGTGCTCGGGGTGGGACCATAGCTTACCCCTTCAAACGAGGGATGTAACGGGGAACGGGAAAAAATCCCAACTTCGGGGATCAAGGAGAACTGTGACCCGTATGTTTGGGAGCGGTGCAGAAAGGGGGGGAAGCGGCCGCGAGAGGGGAGGCCGTTGTCTGTCCTAGAGAGGCGGGAGAGGGGCAAGAGAATCAAAGGGTAACAGATCGGTCCAATGAATAGCCTTTCTCTAGTAAAAGTGAAGGGGCGCTTAACATGCCCCCGAGGAGAACGCGTAAGGGGGAGAAAGGTTCCGAACCAAACGTTAAACGTGCCCGCATTGAAAATATTGCAGGGGGAAGGCTCCTCTCTTGAGAAAGGGGAGGCTAAAGAGGAAACCAGGAACGCCTCGCCGAATCACCGTGAAAACGCGATCAAAGATAAGGGCCCGCAAAAAGAAATAAAAAAGGGGGAGTAGGTCAGCACAAGTTGACAAGGGGGGGGATGGACGAAGAAGAAGTGCAGGATCGAGAGTCTTCAAAAAAAGGGCCAGACCTGTTCGAGAGAGGTAGAAAGGGCAAACTGAAAGGGAAAAGCATTCCGAACACTCAAATGGATTCAGCGCGGGGAGAAGGAAATCAAAGCACGAACGACAAAGTATTTGAGGTCGAGCGAATCTAGAAGGGGTAAAAGGAGAAAAAAGATTACCGGAGATTCCAAGCCAAAAGAAGAAGGTTTCCATGACACGTTGGAGGAAGAGCCCTCTATCTCTCCTTAGGAAAAGAAAGAAAGATTGCCGAAGATTGTAGGGAAACCGAACTGCCACGAGGCCGGGGGGAAAAACCCAGACAAAGGATCAAAGGCCTTTATTGCAAAACAGCGAGATTAACAGGGAAAATGAAAGGAATATCACCTTGCCCCTACTAAAAAAAAAGGATTATTGAAAGAGGATTTTCACTGTCGGAGGGGAAGAGGGATAATCTGTCGGGGGGGACGGAACATCACTTCCTTAGGCTCCCTGGGAAAAGGAGTGGCACCAACAATGAGATCTCGTTTTGTTAAAGAAATTCCGACAACCCTGAAGGACAAGTATGGTTGGGCCAAGTTCGAAGGATCGGAAATAAAGTGGCTTTATGAGAAAGGACACTCCGTTGACTGATCTAATGGATTTCGAATCAGTTGTGTGGCAGAAGGGGGGGGAAAATCTTCCGGCACTAAGGGAAGAACTTTACAGAAGCTCAGGGACGTCCGCGTTCTTCAATCATGGTAAATGATCACCTCCCAAATGGGTGGAGATGGGGAGAAACCGCTGCGGAAGGAGAAAACCCGAACAGGGGCTGGCTGGACGTCGATATTGTAAGTAGAGTGATAAAAGACTTGCTCTGAAAGATGTCCGAAACAGCCACTCCTTTGAAGGAAAAGGGGGAAAAACAAGGGGGGTTCTGAGCCAAAAGGTCGCTGTCGCGTGGGTCAGTTTATATGCAAGGAGGGGGGACAGTAACGTTGCTGCGGAGTCAACGAAAAAATCAGGACGCGGCCGAATCCAAAGGTTGGCAATTCGAGTATTCACGGAGGGAGAGGGGGGGTGTGTAAGGCGCTCATCCGGAAGCGGGAGAAGCCGACCGATCGTGAGATGGGGGGAAGTCCTCTCAATAGTCGGCATGATGGACAAGAGAGGAAAAAAAAAAACTCACGATTTCAAAACGGAAAAGAGCAGAAGAGCACGTATATCTCGATACATGCGCGAGCATTATAACTCCTATAGGTTCTCCCAAAAGTAGAATACCATGGCCTAAGGGCTATAAACCATCTAAATTTAGAACAAAGGGGGGGATGGGGAGTTACCGATTACCTGAAACAGAGAAAGGGAAATCAGGGAAACTTCACTATGCAACGAAAACCGCTTTAATCTGAGTTTAGGTGGAAGGGAAGCGGATGGTTTGCAGGGACGGACCGGCAATTAGTCCTGAGTTACGGAACTTGGGGGGAAGGGTTTCGATCGGTATTAAAGCGGGCTGTCCGTAATTCTCACTCAATCAGGGGGGGAGAAAGACAGCATTTCTTAGGTGTTTCTCGGGAATGGAAAAGGATGATGATTTTTTTCTGGCGTGGAGGGGACTCAAATAAAGTACACTTAAAAGAGAACCAAGCCATCGAAAGAGGCTAGAATCTGCCATCGGCTACAGGAGGGGGAGGGGTGTGATCCAAACGGGAGGGGGAGATGCCCCTTTTGGTATTGTCACATCAGCAAGCTCGAAGAAGGGGTGACCCTTATAGGGAAAATCCTCCGGACGATCTACTCTCGACGGGAAGAAAACAATCATCTCTAACGAGGGAGAACAGAAGGAAAACCGCAGGAAACTGGAAAACAGACGTGAAGATAATTAATCAGAAGAATGCACTCTCGCTCGACAGAAGCTGCGACACAAACAGCAACTCTCACTACCAATCAAATCTGATTCCAAGGGATTTCTCCGCCTCTTGTAAGGAAGGGAAAAATGGATACCGTTTCCTACATGCAAGAAAGAGAAAGAGCTAATAGAGAGGAAAAAAAGCGTTCCACTGCAAGTAGTCGAGTGTGCATAGAGGGAAAATCCAACAACAAGGAGGGGAAATAGACTAAAGGACCTGCTAAGGAGAAAGGAAGATTGAAGGAAAAGAAATGATTATCGTCTAGTCGATTGATGAAGAGGGGGAAGAGTCCGGTAATGACGTCTCAGGCGAGAAAAAAGGGGGAAAGGGCAGATGGTTTTATCTTCGAGGGGGGGGGCGAGTGCGGTTAAAGGTAGAGAGGAGAGGAAAAACGGCACCGAAGGGGCCTGTAAGGGTTAGGCACGCGTCTTGGACAGAGACCGTGGTCTGCGGTTGCAAGGGAGTCCGACTTACTTCCTTAGAAGGGTTAGGGAGCGAGTCAGGATCTATCACCGCAGGAGATGATACAATTCGAGCGGTCAAGTAAGTCGAGTCTGGAGGAGAAAAGAAACGCTTAAAATAGAAAAACAATCCAAAGGACTCAAAACACTTTACTCACGGGAGGTAGCCGATAAGAAGGGAGGATGTCTGATTTTGTAAGGTTAACCTATTGAAAGAAAAAGCCAGAAAAGAAAAAACATTCCATCATTCCAACTCAAGTGAGGGGATGAATAGTCCCAAATAAAACGCACAAAGGTAATCTGGCGGGGAGGCTGGGGGGGGGGGGGGGGGGGGGGGGGGGGGGGGGGGGGGGGGGAGGGGGGGGGGGGGGGGGGGGGGGGGGGGGGGGGGGGGGGGGGGGGGGGGGGGGGGGGGGGTTGGGGGGGGGTGGGGGGGGGGGGGGGGGGGGGGGGGTGGGGTTGGGTTTGGGGGGGGGGGGGGGGGGGGGGGGGGGGGGGGGGGGGGGGGGGGGGGGGGGGGGGGGGGGGGGGGGGGTGGTGGGGGGGGGGGGGGGGGGGGGGGGGGGGGGGGGGGGGGGGGGGGGGGGGGGGGGGGAGAAATGCGGAGAGGGAAAAAGATCGGCGACTTCGTCCTACATATCTAAAGTGAACTCCGGACTAATTAAGGACACTTAAGGTAAATAGGAGAGGGGGAGAAATCAAGATTCTCAGCTTGTGAGGAAAGGAAAACGCCAGAAGAGGAGAAAAAATAAAGATGTTCTGCATTTAATTTGTAAAAAAATTCGTTCATGGAACGGTCGTTGCAGTAGGAAATAGAGCTAAACTTCCCGTCGCAAAAGGGGTAAGTCAGACTAATAGGGGAGGGAAGGGAGGAGGAGTCTGCTTCTCTTCTACTAGAGTGTAACTTCTTGGAGAGGGTCTTCTCTGGGTGGAAAAAAGGGATTGACCTATCTAATGAAAATAGGGAAGTCGAGATTTAAATTCCTGCCTGCGCTGCCACAAAATATATTTCTTCTGAAGACTCGTCCTTTTCGAAGTGAAGAAAAAAAAATGCAGCGACGGATTTACTCTGTAATTGACGTCAGAGAAAGAGGGGGGTAGAGGTCCGTCAAGAGTAAGATCATGGGATCGTCTCCGTTTTAGGGGGGATGATCCTCAGACCCTTCGCCTATTCAAAAGGGGAACACAAATCAAAGGTATGAACTCAGGAAAGTAGGAAAATATACAAAACCGGCCGTTTCGTGAAGAAAAGGTCGTAGGCGGGCCTAAATCGGAAAAGGGAAAGAACCTGCAGTATATCTCCATAGAGGAGTGAAAGACCTGACGGCTCGATGGAGCGCGAAAAGGAAGGGAAAGAACATGACAAGGGGAGCTTTTATCAGAAAGGGGGGGGGAAAAGAAGGCCGATAGTATTCACGGGGGGAGGAGGGGGATAAATCTATAGGGGTAAAGTAAAAACCCCACTGCTGAAGAGAGGGGAATCCCGTGCCGTACCGAGAAGCCATCTCTGGAGCAACACAAAAGAAAATGGGAAGAATTGTATTACATTACCTCGAAGCAAAAAAAATCGCAGAAGAACGGGGGGTGCAGCCTCCGCGAAAAACCGTTCAAGGAAGGAGTTCAACCTAAGAGATCCCGAATTAAGAGGCAAGGAAAAAAGGAAACAAAGCTAGATCAACACCAAGGGGAAGGAGGGACGAGATTCGAAAGGGCCTGGGGACTCGTTCATAGGTATAGTGAGGTGTTCGGAAATATCTCGGGGTCGAGTCACCACCTAATTCGAGGGGGAAGGCTGTCATACAAAAGGCATCGTCTGGGGCGTGTAAAGATCGAAAGTTCTAGGAAGATGATTCCCGTTTTAGGAAGGAAGGAGAGGATGACCTACTAACTCAGTGTTGTGGGTACAACGTGAAGAAATGAGGGGGCTAACCCACATCAATAGATACGTCGCGTTCGGGAGGCAATCATTGGACAAGGAAGAGCAGCAATGAATTTCGGTACTACCAGCAGCCGACTGGGGAAAAACTAGTAAACTTGTCTGTCAGAAACTTCGATATTAGGGAGGAGAGAAGATCAAGGCATTTCGTCGGTATGAGGGAAATGACCGACAAGTGCACTTCCGCCTGGGGCTAATACTGAAGTGATTTTCAAACAGGGGAGAGGCTCCTCTCGCGTGGGTGGCAGGAGGGGGGGAGGGGGATGAGATCAAAAAAGGGAGTTGGACGTCGCACGAAAGACGTCAATATGAGAGGGAAAGCAATCGTCAAGGCAATGAGGGAAGCTCAGGGAAAACAACTTGCTTCTGATCTTGGGGGGGGGGGGGGGGTCTGCACAGGTCACTTACTCGGATACTCCGATATCTTTTCATATGGGGGGGAAGAAAGTTCTCCTGATGGGGGAGGGGAGTTGACCCCCTAGTCATTATCTAGGGAAAACATCCTATTAAATCTTCCAGAGAAAGAGAGCAAGTATCTCTCTATACGCAGAAGGGAATAATACGAAGAGGGAAAGGGGACTCTCCGGACCACGCGCCGCTCAAGAGGGAAGAAAAAAAAGGTTGCAAACTAGAAAGGGGGTTGTTTATTCCGTTTAAAGGGAAAATGAACATGGCCAACTAAACGGCATAGTAGAAATAAGCGCAACAGCTGGAAGAGAAAGGGAATGATTTTCCTAGCAGGGATTGGAAAGGGAACCTTCTTCGTCGGTTGAAGCAACTTGCGTCGACTTTGAGAGAAAGAAGGAGGTTATCAGTCACATCTCTGGCGGAGAAACTCCCGGCATGGTGGAATAAAGCAATTCTTGCCGTTTTGATCAAAAGATACAGTGAGAATTTGGAAAGGGATGGGGCTTTACTTTTCGGGAGCGGGTACAGGGGCAGCTTAAGAACAGTACACATGTCCTAAAGAAAGAGGGAAAGAAGATGCATCAAACAAGCGCTTGTGGTGATGCAGAAAAGTGGGCACGGGGGGAATGCGTTTGATTGTCGCGGAAGAGCTCAGTGACGTGGGCACGTTCCGGCGGGGAAGATCGAAGACAGACTCGTCAACACCGGCAGGAAAGATCTCGAAAAAGGGAAAGAAGACAAACCGGAACACGGGAGCGCACATTCGGAGCTTAAAGGTAATTATACGTCCGTACTACGATCAGAACGAACTTTCGACCAACAGTAGCCTCGACTACATCGCGGCCACTAGGGAAACGCCTGCGCGCAAGGACCGCTAAAGGAGAATTGAGGCAGGCCTTAACATAGAGAGAGCCGGACTCGAAAAAAGGGGACTGGCTATCAACAGGACGAGGCCAAAAAGAGCGGGAGGGGCAGATAGTTCCTCGAAAAAAAGGAAGGAAAAGAGAAAAGAAGAATCGATGAACGAACAAAGTCCAATGATGGCCTTAAAGAAGAAAAGACTTATCAAAGGAGGATGGAAGAACTTGCTATCTTGGGAGGACCAGGGGAAGGTTCATTTTGACGAGCACGGGAAGCGATGCCGGGGAAAGATGTCCTTTTAGTGGAAGGTGGGTCCGGAAATATAGAAACAAGTACAAGGGAGAAGGTCAATCGGATGGGGAGCTTACGGACTGGGAGACTAGCTTGCAGTTAACGGGAGAGGAGCAACGTCTCGTCGGGAAGGGAAAAGGGTAGTTCACCACCTCCGGGAAACTTTAGGGAGCGGGAACTGGGAAGCGCGAACAAACTCATCGTAATAGAAAACCAGAAAGCTGACATCACACCCTGGACGCACACCAGGGAACGAAGATGAAAGGACCTCGTACGAAGGGTCCTCTTATGTGTCGTGAAGGAGGGAATGAAAACTAAAGGAAGAAACATTCCATAATTAAGGAGTTTCACGTCTCTGAAAAATAAAACCGAAGAGGAATGTAGGGAAGTCCAACCCTGCCGGGAAGCTAAAGCTGGCCGCTCGAGGGAGTGACAAAAGAGGAAATTGGACGGGAACTCCTTAACTACTGGGGGCAAGGGGATTTTAACCATCGACTGAGGAGAAAAAAAAGAAGCTTCCAGCTTGGGGCAAAAAGGAAGAGGGCGGCACCGCGAATGGGAAAGACTACTGGTAACTGACGAAAGAGTGTTTCAACTGGCCCGGTACGTTTTTGCCCCGTCGAGGACTCCCCGGACGAAATGGTCCACGGACTCGGGGAGTGATAACAAACGTTAAGGGCGGAGGGGCGAGCTCGGATGGTGCTCTTCGCTTGGCCAGCGAAAAAAGTTAGCATGGGATAGGGGGTCGGGGCCTGCTCATGAAAGGAGCACGGCGCACAAATATCACGGATCGCAGAAGCGTTGGGGGTCTTGCGGGAACAACAACTAGCCTTAATTACGAGCTGGACAGCCAAGCAGAAGTTTTCTAGGGGAGGGATCCTCATGGATCGTCTCCAAGGAGACGACCCACGTCCCTAACTAGAAGTCCTAAGACGCAGAAAAGGAAAAAGAGAGATTCAAGCGACCGGTACACAAGAAACCATGTCCTGTTCAGGGTCACAATGGAAGTTCGATCGTCAGTAGCACACGGGATAGTATCTTCGAAAGGGAAAGCAGCCCCTGTTTGGAGAGGGGAGTGTCGCAACTGCGAGGCTGAAGGGTATCACATCGACCCGTAAGAAGGTTCATGAAGGAACAGAATAAAGAGAAAGACCAAGAGGAGGGACGTTATTGATTGATGCGCGGAAAAAGAGAGTGCCACGGAGCCACCAAGGAGGCCGAGAACAAATCCCGACAAACGGGAGAGATTCCTTCAAAGAAGAGAAAGAAAGACAGCCCTCAGATTGACGAAAGGGTGCATAGCCGGAGAGGAGGCCTCCGACGGTGGGACCAAAAGAAAAACGCGAACCCCCTCTAACCAGGGAGTTCCCCCCCACCTACACGATTAAGTGAAATCTGACCT
>Ga0179593_1536455_pt1 | contig 20370 bp, 23 predicted proteins | sample CZODoug2_1_08_16_FD_185931 | JGI IMG/M metagenome (GOLD analysis project Ga0179593, IMG submission 185931) | Vadose zone soil fungal communities from Angelo Coast Range Reserve, California, USA - CZODoug2_1_08_16fungal (PacBio error correction) | ecosystem: Environmental > Terrestrial > Soil >...
CGATATGTTTTCGGCAGATTAAGAATGAGGAGGGAGAGAATAGTCAAAGAGGGGCAGAAAGGAGAAAAAGAGGAAAAAAAAAAAGGGAGGAGGGAAATTGTCTGATGTCTATCTCGTAGAAGGGGAAGAAAGACACCGCCATGGTCGCGTTGCTCACCGGCCTCGGGAAAAAGAAGTGATAAAGGGGGGAGGACCAGAAAGAAAAAGAGGGAGAGGAAAAGGAGTGAATACCCGTCCGATCGCTCCTCCGAAGTTCGGCAACGAGTCATCCCAAGAAATAAAGAAAGAGGGGGGAGAAAAAGGCAGAAAAGCCTTCTACTTTTTCACTCTATCGATCCGGGAAGAATCCCGCCCGATGTACCCCTCTACAGCAAAAACTGTCATCGGCGATCGATGACGGAGCATAAAGGGGGAAAAAAAGGGGAGACAGCGCCTAATCCTACATTCTGAGAAAAGTAGCGGCACCATCCTTCGCTCCTGATCCCCCCCAGGCTAGCCCAAAAAGGAAAGGGAGGAGAAGAAGAAGTCTCTATTTACGAATTATCCCCGAAAGGGGATGACAACTTCTACAGCGCCCACCAAACCGGACCAGAAGACCGGCACCTTGAAAAAAAAGAAAAAAGGGGAAGGGGGAGGGGGGGCAACTGAATCCTTCGCCCGTCTATCAACGAGTAGGAAGTGTTAGGCCGCCACCGCCCCATCCAAAAAAAAAAAGGCAAGGGGCAGCCGAGTTACATATCCCCGAGACCCCCATCAAATCCCAGGCGGATACTGCCATTGAGGGGGGGAGGGGGGGGGGGGAGGAAGAGAGATCCTAATACCATTTGGATGGGTGAAGGACTCCTTCATCAAAAGAAAGAAAAAAAATCCTTCATTACCTGGAGGAGGGTGTAAAGAAAAGCCCAACTACAGGGAAAAGTCGAAAAAGAAGGGTACTGTGGGGAGAAGAGGAAAAAGACAAAAAAGGGTTTTTCCTCTATTTGGGAAGGAGCCGGTACGCCATCATCATTCGGCACCTCTGTGAAACAACTCAATATACCAAGGAAAGAAGAAGGGTTGAAGAAGAAGAGACGCCAGACTCATGTCTAACTTCATAAAGAAGCATGACGTGGAAATCATATCCTACGCCTCTACGCGGGGTCTAGACTCAAAAAACGGAGGATGAGAAAGAGAAAAATAAAAATAGAAAGGAGGAAGACCGTTCTACTCTCGGAAAGGAGCGGAGGTGATGACTTTCTCCCAAATGCGTCTGGAAAAAGGCGCGGAGGGGGGGGTCCGATCTTGATGGGGGGGAGAGGAAAGAAAGGGGGGAAGAGAGGCTTGCCTAACTTGAGCGAGAGAAAGGGGAGGGGGACAGCCTTTTTCGACCCGTTACGCGGAATGTGCCCGGGCGAGCCGGAAAGAAGAAAAAGGGCCGGATCGTTGTTGAAAAAAAAAGAGTAGAAGAACGGCGCGCAGTCCTGACGGCGGTGTGAAAAGGGGATTAAGAAGGAGGGGGAAAAAAAGGGGAAAAAAGGGGGCGGCTGTTCTTCTTCGCGAAAAAAAGCAATGGTCATTACCGACTGGATCAACCTCGGAAAGGGCCCTTCGGTGCCCCGGGGGAAGAGAGAGGGGAGAGAAAAAAATGACTCTAGTGTCCGTTCCAGGAGAGAGGGGAAAAGGAAAAAGCCGAAATTAATTAACTATCCTCTGTGGAGGTTGAAGTGAGTCGAAAAATAAGTGCGGGAGAGGGGAAAAAACACCTATATTTTTTATTTTTCAAAAAAAGGGGAAAACGATACTATTGCTGCGCGTCATCCGGAAAGCATATAAAGAGGATATCGGTGAAGAAAAGAAGAAGGCTGGTTTCAAAAAAAAGACTTGAGAGCCCGCCTGTCGCTTAGAGACGGGGTCAAAGCAGGGGGGGAGAGGGGGGGAAAAAAAATCGCGATGACCTTGGGGGGGGGGGGAAGGGAGTCTATCACGCGTGCTCCGAATAGCAGGACCTAGCAGGCTTGACAAAAAAGGGGGGGGAAGGGAAAAAAAGGGAGGGAGGGGGGCACTGAATTGCCTATACACTTCTGAGGGAGAAAAGAGGGGCCTAAGGAGTTTCTTAATCGCTCGAAAGGGAAGGAGCGAACGCGCCCCTGCCGACAGAGAAAGGGAAAGGGAAATCTCCCAGCCTTTTAATCATCAAACAGGAAAGAAAAAAAAAAGGGCGGGGGCGGACCTCACCGTCCACAACTCGAATGCCTGAAAAGGAAATAACACTGAAGATGATCACGAAGGTGAGCAGAGAAGGGGAGGAAAAAAGGAAGAACTACTACTAACCCTCTCTTTATACTTTCCGAGAAAAAAAAAAAGGGAGACGAAAAAAAAAAAAAAAGAGTGAGGATGAAAAAGAGAGATAATCGGGGAGGGACTAGTCAGGGGCCGACCGTCTCAAGCGAGGGGAGGGGAAGGAGGAAAAAAAAAGGGCGGGATCTTCTCACCTTCTTTATCTAGGAGGAAAAAGGGAGGAAAGCATTCTAGTGTGGCCGGTGGAGGTCCGAAAAACAGCGAAGGAGCACCTGCTCGATGAAAGGAGGGGGGAAAAGAGGGGGGAGGGTCGGCCTCACGGCCTTGTAGCTGAAGACGGAAAGGGGGAAGAACCGTCCGAGCGCTTCCGCACCTCCGAAACATTCGGGAGATCACGAAGCAGGGGAGAGGGAAGAAAAAAAGGGAGAAGGGAAATCAGTTTATGTCTTGCCTGTTCTTTTTGGGGAAGAAAAGACGAAGGGGGCAAGCGAGATATCCGTGGCCGGCGCACGCCGGGAAGAGACCCAGCAATAAAAACGGTCATCGCCTATCGGAACAAAGAAGAAGACAATACCGCGTGTTACCCTTCCTAGGAAGAAAGGAAAAAAATCGGGCCACGGCCCTTCTGCACCATCATACGCTCGTATCACAGACGGAAAGAGAAAAAAAAAAAAGGGGGTCCCCACCTTCCTTATTACTCTCAAAAGAGGAGAAAAAAAAAAAAAATAGTGCTTCACTTCTAAAGTCACCGCTGACACTGCCCTGAAGGAAAAAAAAGGGAAAAAAATTCAACCTCACAATTCTCTTTAATCTAGGGGAAAAGGAAGTAGAAGTCTATCAAAATAGCGCATGGAACGCCGGAAGCCGAAGCCCCGCTCGCATGAAAAAGGGGGAAAGAACCCCCACCATCCATTGAAAGGGAAAAAGGGGAGGGTGCCGGTTTTTCTTGCGCCGAAGCAAAAGGGCTGTGTTTGAAGAAGGAAAAGAAGGAGAGAAACCGCCTTCAGTACTTTCGCGCGGGGGGAGAAAGAAAAAAAAAAGGCCCAACTATCGGCCAGGAGTGGGGCTCGGGGCTCGGCTCGCGGAAAAGGGAACGCGTTAAACTTTCCGCAAAAGGGGAGGCCCCAACTAGTGAGGGCTACTCTAACGGGTAGAGAAAAGGGAGCAAGCAGCAATTCTTCCACCTCTGAAAAGAAGAAAATAAAGATCTTACCCCACAAGGCGAAGAAAGGATATCAGAAATGGCGAACGTCATCCATCCTCTAATCTCCGACGCAGGGGAGGGAGAAAAAAAAAGAGAGGAGGGTATGTCGTTCCCCAGGGGGCATAGAGAACAACGGGAAGGAAGGATGAAAGAGAGAAGGAAAAAGGGGAGGAGTCCGGATCTCGTTCAACTTCCTTCTGTCGGAAAGGGAGGAAAAAGAGGGAAAAAGGAGCTTGGCGATCCTTAGAGCGCTTGTCGCGGGACAAAATCGAAGGGGGCTGACGCGACGCAATAGGGGAGGGAAAAAAGGAAGAAAAAAAGGGAAAGACGGATGCGTAGCCTCCTTTAGTAGAAAAAGAAAAAAAAAAAGGTGGGCGAAAGTTAACGCGATCCAACCGTAAAAGAAGCCGAGCCATAAAAAAAAAGAAAAGGGGGCCGATATGTTGGGTCCGGAGGGGGGGGGAAAACTCCGCGCGCAGGAGCGGTGAGGGACGTTTCTTAACAAAGGAGAACTTAACCATCCCGGGGCTTGTTCGCGGAGAGAAGAGGAAAAGAAAAAAACGCACTTTCATTAGAAGGGAATTCTGGCACCTGGGGTTTGTTCTCTGGATATGAAGAAAAAGGGGGCATTTCGCTCTTGTGGGGAGGGGAAAGTCCTTACTAAACGGTTTCCATGGCTATGGGGGGGGGAAAAAATTCTTTTTCACCCTGCCGAAGGAGAAAAAAAAGGGGGGGGGAAGCACGGTGCGTCATCAGGCCGGTGGGGGGAATCAGGGGGAAGCGGGAGAGGGGGGATCACCTATTGGTGTAATGGGGAAAGAAGAAGAGAAGGGATACTAGTGCGGCGCGTAAGAACTGGGCTAGCCGAGGAAGAGGAAGGAAAAGAGACTTCTTTTGTCAAAAGAGGGGGGGGAGCAGACTGGCTCTTCATGCTCGGCCACGGGAAAGGCGGTATTGAGAAGGAAAAGAGAGACCCTTTTTTCTTTCGAGGGGAAAGAGAAAGGCTTTCGCCGGCCACGGATCGAGTGACAGGCTTGAAAAAAGCAAAAAAGGTCATTATTATGCACGGGAAAAGAAAGGGGGGATCGACCCGATCGGTGACGAAGCTCGAGGGTCGAAGTGGTCTTCACATAAAGTGAGAGGAAAGAAAGAAAAAAGGGCCTTCCCGAAGGGGGAAAGAAGAGCCAAGCCTGGTATCATAAAAATGCATCGAGCAGGGTGAGAAAAGGGGCTTTTTGCTTACCTCAAAAGAAAAAAGCTAATGCCTTCTACGAAGAAAGCCCCCAGGGAAGAGCCATCTGGTCCAGTGAGAGGGAACCCTCGTTCTACCGAAAAAGGGTGACGGCCACTACGCCGAACCCACCCCACACCCCCCACCCAAAAAAAAAAAAAAAAAAAAAACCCCCCGAGGGGGGAAGGGGAGAAATTAACTCATTCTTATGAAAATCTCAGACAACCACTTAGGAGGTGAGGAAAAATAGGAAGAAAAAAGATCCGCCTGCTTCTTCTCTACCTCTAAAGGGGGGAAAGAGAAAAAAGGGCATACAATGTCGAACTTTATCTTTCTCACCAGGAAAAAATCGGCCTTGAGGTGGAGGAGGGGGGAGAGAAAAAAGGGTGGCCTTTTAATTTAAAAAAAAAAAGGGAGAACCCTGCCCGAGATGACCTCCATGGTGAGGAGAAAAGTCGGACCTCACGGAAGTGTAGAAAAAAGCCGGGCTCTATCACGTAAGGGGGAAGAGGGCCAGGAAAAATCCTAGCCTTCGGAAAAGAAAAGTCTCTGCAATTCAAGGGAAAAAAAAGGACATCATTGTATGGCTGGGAAGGGGGGGGGGAGAAGCTACTTGGGTGGCACGAGGGAGGAAGGCAAGAACGCCGTGCTAGAACGAAAGAAAAGGAAAAAGCAACACACGGTCATAAAAGGGAGGAAAAGCTGAAGGCGAAAAGAGGGGAAAGAAAAGGCGAGACGAAAAAAAAAAGAAAGAAGAGTCTTCCTTCTCGGAAAACCAGTCCCCCTATCCAAGAAGATGGAAAAATGTAAAGGCCCCACCTTCCTTATGAAGGGGAGAAAGGGAAAAAAGTATCTCCTTACCCCGAAAGCATTCAGAACAGCTCCCCAAATCGACCAGAGGAGGAAGGGCCCCACCGGCCTGATTCCTCACCGCAAAAGGAAAATCAACCTCCACAGAGTCTCTTACTAAAGGAAAATGAACAACCTTCGCCCGTAGAAATAAAAATGGAACTCTCCACTCTATTCATGAGGGGACAGGCCCAAGGAAACCCCTTCCCCAGGAAGAGGAAAAGGAAAAACCCCCACCATAAAGAAAAGGGAGAACGTAGTCTACTTGCATTTCTTTTGGGAAATTTTTCGATAGGAGACCTGAAAAAGGAGGGGAAAAAAAAAACTCTTCATAGAAGACCGGGGACTCGGAGTTCTACTCTTTCCAAAGACACTTCCCAAATCAGGCACGGTCGGTTAGGTCTCTGGAGCGGGCTAGACGGAAAAAGTTGGATTCCTCAACCGCGTTAACTGTTCGGAAAAAAACAACCAGGTTGAAGGTTTTAGTCTACTAAAGGAAACGCCGTTCGGCAAATCGGTCCCAACCTCAGTGGAAAAAGGTCCGCGGGAAAAAAAAAAGAAAGGAGGGAAAACAGGACGAGAAAAACTCTAAGGAGAGGGAAAGAATGGCGAACTTCATCACTCCGCCGCTAATCTCCGGAGAGTTGACGAGATAAGGTTCTTTCCCCATGGGGGGGAAGAGAGAGAAGGGGAAGGAGTAGGACAAAGAGAGAGATGAAAAAGACATACCTGCTTTAAGAGGAGGGGAGCCTTCCTCTTAGGAAGAGGGGAGGAAAAGGAGAGGGCTATCCTTAGAGCGGAGGGGGAGGATTTGGGAAAAGATCTTTAGGTGGCTGGAGAGAGGAAGGTTTCCTACTTTCTGGGGGGAAGATAGAATCCTGTATGGGAAAAAATAAGGGCACTGGTGGGGAAAAGGGAAAAGGGAAGTTAACGCTTATCAACCAGGAAAAAGGGAAAGAAAAAAAAAAAGATGCCATCACGGGGGGTCAGGGTTTGGCGTGGAGAAAGAGTATAACTTAAGAGGGAAGGGAAGAGGGTTCTTGTTGACCGTTTGAAGGAAAGGAGGAGCTGCAAAAAATCCCTTTGGGGAGAGTCCGGCGCGATTGCTCCACAAAAAGAAAAGAGAAAAGAGGGGGATCATCACCCTCGGGCACCTGGATTTTGGGGGAAGCGCTGCAAAAAGGGCGCGCGTGGCGGTGCGGCCTACCAAAGGAGGAAAAAAAAAAAAGAAGAAAAAGCTTTTTACTCGACGGGAGGGAGGGAAAAAAAAGACCGAATTCGATTAACGAGAATCTTGGGAAAGACCGGTGCTTCATCAGGTCCGGGTGGGGACCGGGCGGCAGAAAGGTAAGACGTGCATCACCTATAAGGGGGGAAAGGTCCTGAAGGAAAACTAACCCCTGGCATCCATACGCAAAAGGATAGCCTAGACTATCGGGAAAGAGGACTGAGGGAGCACGTACATCTTGAGAGAGAGTCGAGAAGCGGCGGGTTTCCCAGGAGGGGGAAAGAAGGGGGAAGATCCGATGACGTGGTGAAACGCGGGCATCGGTCCCGGGAGGGAGAGAAAGGAAAATCTCTCTCTGCACAAAGGAAAAAAAAAGGCCCGCCTACCCTGCTGTAGGGAGAAAGAGAAAGATGCTTCGTGATCGCAACACAGAGGGGAGGAATGCGACCTTTTCTTCAAAGGAGGCGGAAAGAACCTGCAGCACTACAAGGCCTTGGAAATGAGCAATCACCATGCAGGTAATAGGGAGAAAAAACATGGCCGGTGTCGTACCTCACAGGAAAAAAAAGAAGGAAGCAAAGAAGGCAAAAAGGGTCAAGATCCACTGGTCTGCAGAAGGAGGAGATAAGGCCGACCTTGCGGCCATCCGGGTGAGACCCACCGAAGACGAAAGTAGAGAGACTCATTCGAGAGGGGAAGAAGAGAAGGAGAAAGGAGAGAAAAAGGGGGAGTGAAAAGATAGTATGATATCTATGAACGGCCTGCGGTGTAGAGGAAAGAGAGGGTCGGTCTTATTTCAGCACCCGGCGGGGAAAAAAAGAGCTTCTCACCCTTATTAAGGCTTCTTGAATAGGGAGAAGCATTCGGGGGGGAAAAGGAGGTCCTCCACCGCCATGGGCGCTTTGGGAATACACGTGATTACAGATCTTTCGGAAAGAAAAAAAAAGGAAGAGGCCTCTGTCTCGAGAAAGGGAACCTTCCAGGGGCCGCTTCCGCCCACTAAGACTTCGTCACGCTATCTGGGAGGAAGAAAAAAAAAAGGTGCTCGTAAACGGCATCCCCGAAAAAACCGTCGGGGGGGAAGCCTGTCTACGGGGCAAGGACAGGGCGGAGCCGTGACTCCCGGAAAGGGGGGAAGAAACACGGTCTCGCGATCAGGAAGACACAGGAGACCGCGGGGACCAAGAAGGGGGGAGCGCCGAAGAATTCTCAATATTTCGGGGGAGGGGGCCGGGGCGTGCAGGAGGAATCACAATAACCGATCTCCTCGCTTATCAAAAAAAACAACCGGCCGGATTTGAAGGGACGACTCCTATTATAGGGGTATCGGCGCCGGGAAAGAAATATGTTCTGGAAGAGAATCTCCCAAATCTCCCGAGCCTTAAAGGGGAAGGGGGGAAAAACCTTCCGTATCAGGCGACGCAAAAACCGCCACAGGAGGGTCTCTCCTATTCGGACCAACCGAGCAAGAAACAAGGGACGCGCCACTCGATTCAGGCCCGTGGGGGAAACCACCGCGCGCCACCAAAGGAAAGAACCTATACCAAACAGTCCCTATTTGATAAGTGAAATTTCTTTTAGGTGGGCGTTCTCCTATACCCTAGTCCAACAAGAAGAAAAATTTTTTAATTACGAAAAAGGAGAATCAGACAACTTTCACAACGTCCGTCAGTACCGGCGCCGGATTCTACGGAGGGGGGAAAAAGGATGCCCGAGTTAAGGAAAAACAGGGTCCAATCTCGGAACCGACAAGGGGAGAAAACGGTCCGCACCGGAGGGGGGGAAAAAGAAAAGAGAGTTGAGGGACTACTCATGATTCCCGGAAAAACAGAAATCGCCAACCGAAAGACCGAGTGCGTTCTCTGACCAAGCAAATAGAGGGAAAAAGAAAAAAAAGGAAATAAGGATCGCCAACGCATGTCGAAAAAGGAAAACAAAGAGCTGCATCAAAAGGCAGGACGTTGAGAGAAGAAGGAAACTACGCGGTATGCGTTTCCCAGGGGGGAAGAAAAGGGAGGAAAAGAGAGAGATTCCCCGGGGGGGGAAAAAAAAACGATCGTCACGTCCTTCTGTCGGAATTCGCGGGTGGGGGGAGGAATCGCTATCTTCTAGCGGGAGGGGAGAAAAGGTCCAGATCTTGAGGGGAAAGAAAAACTCACTCGGGCGTGTACAAAAGAGGTGGAGTGCTTGCCTAACTTCTCTAGAATCAGGGGAGGAAAAAAAAAAAACCCTGTTGGGCCGCCAGGGGGGGAAGAAGCGGAAAACAACCGTACCCTTTGGTAGGTTAAGAAAAACGTTCCTAACTCGGGAAGGGGAGGGAAGGGGAAAAACGAGTAGAACTCCGCGCGAAGGCTCGGCGGTTCTGGGGGAAAAGGGGGAAGGGGGGCGTCCTTCACCCAAAAAGGGGGGGGGAGGAGCGACTGGAAAAAGAACCCGCACCCGAAATGGGAAAACTCGGGCACCTGTATGGGGGAAGGGAGAAAAGGTGGCAGTGTCGCGCGGGAGGGGAACGGCTTACTCTAGTGGCCGACGTTCCAAGAAAAAGGGCGTAAGTCCTTCGGGGGGGGGAAAAGAAAAATAGATGAACTATACTCTGAGGAGTGCGGTGCGGACCATAGGGTCCTTCTCAGGGGGAGATTTTGGGGTATCCCGAAAGGGGTTGTTAGGGGGTAAGAGGAAAAAAAGCTCTTCACTCTATAAGAGTCGCTCTGTCCTGAAAGTCACAAGACTATCCTTCTGTATATCGACTCTCTCTCCCGAAGGGGGAGCTCTCAGCCACATCTTTGAGAGCCGACTGGAGACAATTCTACGGGGCGGCCCTGGGGGACTAGTATTTGACTCCGGAAGAAGAGCGATCTCTCTTCCCGTGTTGAGGGGGGGGTCCAAGGGGGGGATCTAGAAAGGGGGAAAAAACGGATCTAGGAAAGCACCTAGCATAGCATAAAACCGTCCCGCCCTACCAAAGGGGGGGGGAGAATGCATTAATGGGGAAAATCCTAAAAATCCCCCGATCGGTGACGAAGGATGAGGCAGCCGTACCGTTTGTATGAAAAGGAAAGGGGAAAAATCGTCCCTGGCCTGAGAGGAAAGGGGAAATTGAGGGGGCCAGATCTCCAAGCATGGGCATTTCATCGAAAGAGGGGGAAGGGGGAAAATTGCTGGGAAAACAAAGCAACGCGAATTCCTGCTCGCGAGCGGGGTCATAAGGATAAAAGGGGGAAGAAAGGGTGATAAGATCCCGGTGAGGAAAGCCAGGCTGCCCTACGACGAACAAAGAGAGAGAGACGCGGCTGAGCTGCCGGAAAAGAAGAAGGAGAGAAAAAAGGGGGAAGAGAGATATCTGATATGTTTCGCAAGAGAAAAAAAAAAACATCGACGCCCGTCTCAAGCGAGGGTTCGGCGGGCCGCAGTCTAACGGGGATAGGAAAGAGGGGGAACAGTGGCTTCTGTACCATGTGGGAGGGGAGGGCGAAAGGCATTCGCGTGGGGGGGGGCCTCCCCCTCCATTGGAGGAGGGGGGGGGGGGGGGAAAGAAAAATGACCTTCAGGGGGGCCCCGGCTTGTGAGAAGGAAACCACTTCCTTTTAGAGGGAGAAGAGGCTCTGAATAAGGGGGTCCGAGCTGCTTCACGAAAAGAGGGGGTCGATCACTACTCATATAAAAAAAGGCAGTGGCATCTAAAGGAAAAATTGTCGACTGCGGTGTTGGGACAGAGGGCACGCTATAGATCCCGGGGAGCAGGGAAATGCTATACCCCTGAACCCATTACAGCAACACGGTGTAAAGAGGAAAGCTTGGCCTTATCAAGAGAGGGAAGTCCTCTTCCGGAATCCTACATTCGGCTCGAAAGGCTCTCCACCATTCATGGGGGGGGGGGGGGGAGAGAAAGCCTCTTCTAGCCAAATGAACACAGGAAGGTTACGAAAAAGGTATCGTATTTACGACTTACCCCTACACCATAGAAAGGCACGTCCTACCACCAAAAGAAAAAGCAAGAGATCCCTTCCTCCGGCCACAAAAGATGCCCCGCACTGCAACCGCCACAAAAAGCTACTTTCGGCGGTTGCAAAAAAAAGGAGGGAAAAGGGAGAGCCACTCGCGTATTCCGTGGGGAAAAAAAACCGCGGCCCTTCCCACAAGAAGCCCCCGAGACCCCCACAAGAAGGAAAAGGGAGGAAGAAGGGGGGACATTGCGGGTGCAGGGGGGGCGCGCCGATCGCGCCGAAAAGGGGTGGTTCGGACGAACAAAGAGAGAATCAACGTTCAACAAAAAAAGTCAGCTCTGCGAGCGGAGAGGGGTTCAACCAGAGGGGAAAAAAGGGGAGGAAAGGGCTGGCTCTGGAAAAAAAAAAAGGGTAAAGGGACAAGGGGTAGCGTATGGATCCGGAGACACGGCTTGAAAAAAGGGACCTCGAGTTTGATCTACGATTCCTCGGAAAAGTCGGTGCCACCGATGGGAGAAAAAAAAAGGAGAGGTCATCCACCTCAGACAACCACAGAACGTTCCTGACGACAAGCGCGTATCGCAAAACGAAGAGAAAAAAAAAAGAAAACTACATCTTTTTACGGGGGGGAAGAAAAGGCGTATACGCGTATAAAGATTCTCTAACACCACAACTTATTGTGAGTGAAAGAGAGGGAGGAAAAAAAGGAAGAGAAAAGGATCTCGTCACTCCTTCTGAGGTCGAATGAAAACGTTTCCAATGGAAGGAGCGCTTGTTCTTCTGCTTCGTTAATGGGGGGGAAAGAGGGGGGGGAAAAGGGTGTCTTGACTCTAAACGCACGAAAGAAACATGGGGGCAGACTTCTGCGTGACCCAAAAATAGCCCTCAAACCCTAGGGAAAAAAAAAAGGTGCGAAAGGGGAGCGGGGGGATCCACCTTAACCGGGGAACGATCCAGATCCTCACTGGACTAAAAGAGGGAAGGAAGGGAGTGTTAACCACTAGTAAGGGAGAAAAAACGCTGACTTTCCTGACGGCGGTGGGGAAGGAGAATCGCTCGGGAGGAAAGGAAGGTGGCTGCTGGTCTGAGGGAAAGGGAAGTGCCAAGCAAACCCTCCCCCCCGCAGGAGCCTACTTTTATATAGAAGGAAAAGGGTATGTTTGGTTCAGGGAAAAATAGAGCTTCCCCTTGTGCAGGCGGAGGAGAAACTACCACTGCCGGAGAGAAGAGAAGAATGCGCTCTGTTTGATCGACGTGGCAGAAAGGAGAGGAGAAGGTGAAAAAACGAGACTCTTTGGAGGTTGAAGGGCGGTGCGGATGGTGCCAAGGGGGAAGAAGCGTTATATTGTTGGGAAAAAAGGGAATGGGTAGTTCATCACCTAGGGTTCTCTCCTTCGGACAAAGAAAAATGAGGGAGGAAAAGAAAGCGGCGGTGGGGCCTGAGGGGAGGGAAAACCGGTAGATCGGACGCCTGTTGGTGGGGGCAGGAGAAAAGCTTGAGATCCGGCCTGTCGCTGAAGAGCGCAAGCGGCCCGGGTCCCCCGGTAGGGACGCGTCGCGATGACAGTGGGGGGGGAGAAGAATCGGCCGGGATCTAGGCACGGAGGAAGAAAACGGGCTCTCGCGTGCCCCAAGTGCAGGAGAGGGCCCTCCCTACCCGCTTGTCGGAAAAAAGGAAGGAAGGGGGGGGGAAGAAGAGGAGGATCGCCCTATCCTTTGGGAAAGGGGGGGCGAGCTCGGACCGGTCTTCACCTACGTGATAGAAAGAGGATACAAGGCGTTATTTCCTCCCAGAAAAGAGAAAAAAGAAAAAAGGTCTCAGCAGGTTTGCTTCAAACGAGAAAGGAACACTACGCCACAACGCGAATGCTTCTACGAGCTAGCCGACAAAAAGGGACCAGATTATCACTAAGGGGGGAAAGGAAGAAAGAAAAGAAGGGCAGGGTTGCACTACGACTAACCACCTCGCTTGGAAAGAGCTGAGGCGAACATATCCGATATCTCTAGAGAAGGAGGAAATAGAGAGATATCTGAGATGGTGAGGCAGAAAAGAATTCTCGACATTCCTCAAGCGAGGGGGGAGGGAAAAAAACTGCCGCCATGTCGAACGGGATGCAGGAATAAAAAGGCTTCTTGACCATTGTTGTCTGATGGCAGAGGAGGGGAAGGGAGGTACCGCCCCCGCCATTGTCGCGGGAAAAAATGCTCGATACGCTGCATGGTGAAGTGGAGCTCTTGTCGGAAAAGGGGGGGGGGGGGAGAGCCAGGGCCGCGGCTCGAGAAAGGCAGTAGCGCTTTCCGCACCTCCGGACCTTCGTCCAAAAAGGTTTCGCCTGCCATTCAGGGGAAAGAAGAGGGGGGCCCGGGCAGGAGGGGGGGGAAAACCTGAAAGGGGGCACGCGAGAGAGAAGTGGCAGGAGACTCCTTCCTCTATGGACCCAGAGACAGAAAAGAATCTGAAAAAAAACGCTGTTACCCCGCCGCGGGGGGGACGGAGGGCTCTCCAAGATTTCTTCCTTCGCGCCAAAAAAAAGAAAAAAAGCCCGTCTCCTCGGCTCGCCAAAAAAAACAGGCCACGCGCCGCCCCAGTATCAGGATGGACGAGGGAAACCTATAGGTGTCTTCGAGAAAAAGAGCCCGCTTTTCCCTGCCGAAGAAAACGCTGATGACGCACAACGCTCGTTAATCTACTAGGGGGGCAACGAGCCCTGGAAAAGGACAGATCAAAGATCGCATGGAACGGCGAACGAGGGCCGCAGGAAAAGGGGACCCGCGCAGAAAAAGGTTCAGCGCGATGAAGAAGCCAAGGCCCGAGGTTTATCCCTCGTCCGGGGGGAGAAAAGGGAAGAGGGGTTTGCTGGCAATCGCGAAAAGCCACAAGGTGTGGGTGGAAGAAGAAAGCGCTTCAGAAAAGACAACCCGCCTCAGGACCTGCCTCTTTGTGTTAAAAAAAAAAGGGAAGCAGAACGTCTTTGAGGAGCCCTGTGCTGGTGAAGGATCTTCTCGACGAGGGGGGGGGGGGGAAGCGTTAACGGTCGCAAAAAGGAAAAACACAAGTTTCCTCGAGGGGGGGATTCTCTCTCCTTGAGCAGGAAAACTATTAAACAGTACCAGGCTTCACCACCACGTACTACGCCAGGGAAGGAAAAGAAAAAAGCCATACTAGGGGGAGAGAGGAGTCCTCTAGCGATTTGACTAGATCAGAAGAAGAGGAGCTTTCCCATGTGGAGAACGAAAAAAAACAACACTTTGAGAGGGAAAAGAGAGGGGAAACGCAGAAAAATATATGGCTTCGTGAATTCCGGAGGGGGAGTCTGCTGGAAGTGAAAGAGGCTGCATTCGTCTGCGATCCTTAGGGGGGGGGCTTCTTCGTCCCGGGGGTGGAAGATCTTGGGTGGCTGGGATTCAACTCACTCGGGGCGGGGGTTGCACATGTTGTCATGGAATTTCGGAAGTGGGAGTCCTCACGGGAGGCCCTCCGAAATCAGGGGGAAAAGGGTTTTCCCGGCCGGGGTGGAAAAAGCGATCCCCCTTAACCCTTCTAGAGAGGGAAGAAAAAAAAGAAGGGCCTAACTCTTGCCCGAGGGGGCCTTCTTTGTTAACACAAAATCGCTCCGTTCTAGAAAGGGGTTCTTGTGACCGTGGGAGGGGAAAATCGTGTCTTCCTTCACAAGTTTCGGGAGAAGGAGGCGCGATAGCCGCAACGCCCACACTGGCAGTAAAAGCGGGCACCTGTATGGTGGGGGGATAGGGGGGAAGAGGAAAAAAAGGGGGCAGTGCGCGCCTGGGCGGGGAGGGGGGGGACCACTCCTGTACTCTAGTGGCCGCGTGGGTGATCTACGGGAGAGGAGGGGAAAACCTCAGGGAGTTAACGAGAATCTGGGGGCTGTGTCTTAGAAAAGTACGTTTGGTCTTCTGCAAGGGGGAAAAGGGGGGGGGCGCTGTAGACGTGCAGCACCGAAAAGAGGGGGGGCTGCGCTCCTTCTTCAAGTCGAGGGAGGCATCCTTCCGGGGGGGGGAAAGGGAGCCGAGGAGATCTGGGACGGAGGAAGAAAAAATCGTGGCTCCAAGACTTTATGATCCTCCTGCAGCGGAAGAGGAAAAAAAAAAGAAGGGAAATGCGTCTCGGCAGGGTGACGAGGAGGAAAAAGAAACGGTGGGCTGTCGCTTGGGTCCCTCGGGCCGGGAACCACTTGCCTCTCTCGACGAAAAAAGGGACAACACCGCTTTCCCCCCTACCAGAAAGAAGGGGATCACTGAAGTCCTAGAACAACAAAACCTATCTGTTTACTACTTCTCGGAGGGGGAGGGAAGGAAACCGGGGAAAAAAGAAAGAATCGGCGTCCTGCCTGCAGCTACAGGAAGTAAGGGATCTCACCATTCATGTCATCGAGCAGGTGCTAAAAGAGAAAAGGAGGGAAAACTCACCTGCCACAACGCGAAATAAAGAACAGAAATCCGCCCCACAATGTCCAGAAGCCACTGGAAAAAGAAGGTGTGGAAGGTGAGAAGATCCCGTTCCGACCGGGGAAAAATACGACGAACCTCGCTGAAGAGGGGGGGGGGGAAAGAAGCAGATATCAAAAAAAAAAAAAAAAAAAAACGGGAGGAAAGAGAGAGATATCGATATGTTCGGCAAGCTCCGAAAAAACGGGGGGGTTCTTCGTAGTGCCGCACAACAGGAGGAAACGGAAAAGGAGGCTCACCCTTCGTAGAATAAAGTAGTAATGTGGCGGATGGGCTAGCTCGTAAAGAAGGGGGGGGGGACCTGTGAGGTCCTCCACCGGAAAGGGGGAAAAGAGAGCTGACCTGCATGTGATGATTCACAGAGGGGGAAAGTGGATGAACGGCCTTGTAGCTCAAGCCAGGGCCGCGGGAAAAAGGTACGAGCGCTTCCGCACAGAAGGGAAAAATCGGTGTCGAGAAGGAAGGGGAAGACAGACAGTTGCATCCTCCCGACAGCAGGGGAGGGGGGAAAAGGACTACGTGGTCCTCTATAGATCCGGGAAGGAGAAAGAAGAATCTCCCGGCAGAGGGAATAAATCAACACGGTCATCGCGGAGAAGGGGCTGCAGTATCTATATCCTCGGGGGAAAAGAAGGCGAAGGAGAAGACAGTCGGCTCTCAATACTGGGCGTAACTCTCGCCCCCAGCAGGCGCTCGAGCCCGACGTGAAAAAAAGCCCCTAGAAAAGGGGCCGGATTACGCGCCGCCCTAGGGAGGGAAACTCCGGCACCTACACCATATATGTGCTGCACTTCTACAGACCCCATCTTCCCGCGATGGAACTCCGCCGGCCAAGGCCTTATTGACGGCACAGCCACAGAGGCAGAGGGGGGGGGGGTTTGCAACCGAAACAAGTTCAAGATCTCAATTGGGGAGAGAGTCAAGAAGGGAGGCCGCCAGCCCGCGAGCCCCCGGGGGAAAAGTCCCCGAGACCCAAAGAAAAAGGCCCGAGGTTGAATTCATACTGCCATGTGCGGGGGAAGGGGTTTGAGGGAAAAAACAAATATCCGAACAGCCTAAGGGCTTGTTTAGTAGACCTACCTAATCGCTTCATCAAGGGCACCATAACCGAAGGGAGCGCCTAGGTTCTAGAGGGGGGGGGGAACAATAACGGCCCAAAAAAAAGATATTCCCGGGAGGGAAACACAAAAAAGAATCTGCTCGAAAAAAAAGGAAAAACCCACCCAGTAAACGGTTTCGTTGGATCCCGAGAACCCACAAGAACAAAAGAAAAACGCTGGCCCAAAGGGTGAGGAAGTTTGAGGGAGAGAGGGTCGTCTCCGTTCGGAAAAAAAAAAAAAAAAAAAAAAAAAAAAAAAAAAAAGAAAAAAGGAAAAAAGAGGAAAAAAAAAGAAAACACGCCTCAAGTCGGGAAAATATTTCCAAGCTCTCGTCAACAATCCATCTCTTTAACACAAAAAAGGGAGACTCTACGCCTCTCGATAATCAGGGAAGAAAAAAAAGTCATCACTTCCGAAAAATCGAACAGCAGTAACGTTTACGAGATCCGAGGTATCTTTTCCCCATGGGGGCAGAGCAAAAGGAAAAGAGAGAGATTCCCCCTGGGAAGGAAAAAGGGGATTAGGCGGGAGGGGCTCTCGCTCACGTCCGCTGTCGGAGCTTCGCGGGAAGAGGGGGGCCATGCGTCTGGCGGATCCTTAGAGCGAGGAAAATCCTGTGGTGTCAAAAAGAGAGGGGGAGGGCTTACGCGAACGGGTGTCACAGGAGGGGGGGGGGGGAGGCGGCCTAACTGATCGAGAATAGTATCCCCTCAAACCGGGGAAAAAGGAAAAGGTTCTCACCTTTAACGTTCCCCAAAACGGAAAAAAGTGTCGTTCAGAGAGAAGCGCCAGCACGGGCCGAACCGGATATTTGTCGGGAGGGGGAAAGGATAACTCAAAAGAGCAGGCTTACCTACATGGGACCGTTGAGAGAAAGGGGGGCACTTCACCCAGCCCGGACAAGGGTCTCGGCGACCGCCAGCAAAAAAAGAAAAAAATGCAGTAGCCAGGGAAGACGGGCAGGGGAATGTGGGGGTCTCTGGGATCTTCAAAAAAGGGGGCAGGGCGTCTCGGGAGGGGGAGGGGAGAAAACGGGGGGGGAAGGGGGTCAATGGCTCTTTGATCGACGGGGGAAAAGGTCAACCTGCCGATTAGATTAAGACGGTGCGGTGCTTCATCAGAAGGGGAAAAAGGCGCAGGGAGGGGGAGCTGTAGACTTTCAGCCCGGATAGTGGGGTGTTCCGGCGCTCCTGAGAATAATAAGGCGTCCGTCATCCGCCGTGAAGGGAGACGGGCTAGCCGAGGAGATCAGGGAAAAGAGAGAAAATGTGTGCGCGCCCGGCCGACAGAGGGGAAAAAGAACTTACGATCGCGGCCGGGGTCCCCGCGGATTGGGAAAGAAGGGCACACGCGATGACCGTGTTTGCATGGAGAGGGGAAAAAAGAGAACAAGGCGTGCAGCCTGCCACGGGAAGAGAGAAGAAAAAAAAAGGCCAACACCTCCGCCCGACAGAAAAGGGCCGGAATTTCCGTAACAGGAAAAAAGATCGGTGACGAATGCTCGGAGGGAGACGACCGGTCCTTCACCTACGTGAGAAAACCTGGCCTTCAGCTAAAAGGAAGGGGGAAGGGATCATCACCATGCAGGGGGGGAAAGAAAAAAAATGAAAAACGCTGCCCATGGCGTGGCGGCACAAAGTATACGAGCTATCCATCCGAAAAGGGGAAAGGGAAAAGAAAAAAAAGGGTTGAGAATCCCGTCGACCGGAGGGAAAAAGGTTTCCTTGCACTACGAATGAGACGGTCTATAAGAAGAAAGGGAATATCCGATATCTCGAACAAAACGAAGGAAGGAACTATATATATAGCTTGATCGAACTCCTGCTCTTCTCGGGACAGTAGAAGGGTCGTCGTAGTGAAAAAAAAAAGAGGCACGTGATCTTCTCCCCTTCCGTGAAGAAAACACACAACAAAAAAAGGGGAGGAAAACTAGCTCGTATAATGCATTCGCGTTGGGGGAAGCCAAAAAAAAGCCATTGGCGCGTTGAGCCACCTGCTCGATGACACTGAAAGGATGGCCGCCCTCACGGCCTTTGTAGCTGCGGGAAAAAAAAAGAAGAAAAAGGAAGACCCGGTCCGAGAGAGAAAACTCACCGATCGGGGCTATCACGAAGCATATGTGGAAGCAGCCCGACACGCAGGTGGGGGGGGAGGGACAAAGGGGGAGGGGCAAGCCTGCTACGGGGGCACGCGAGAGAGGAAAAGTCTCAAAAAAAAGGGCTTACTCCCGGCCCGCTTTACCCAGCGACAGCAACAGGGAAAGAGGACGAACAGCTGCCTATCATACCCCGCGGGGGAAAAAGCGCCTTAATCTACAGTCTGAGATAAAGGAAAACCAAAATCAGGACGCTCTAGCCCCTACGTCCCTAATCTCCAAAAAAAACCGGACTTATTACTCTCCTCCCTAGTATAGGGGGGAAAGAAGAGAAGGGGACCCCCTACACCATATATGGGAAAGGAAAAGAAGGCACAATCCCGCTGGAACCTTCCTCCGGACCAAGAGCATTACAGCAGTCACTTAAAAGTCTCTTTAATCGATTTAGGGGGAGGGGAGAAGGGGGAAGCCTTGACGGGAAAAGACGCGACCAGAAACTCATTCCGTCCGTTGTAGTCCGCCCCCGCACCCGCGCGCCAAAAAAGAACCCACCATCAGTTGCCCTGAGGGGAAAAGAAAAAAAGGGAAAGTGCGGGGGTCTTGCGCCGAAATTAAGACCGCTCCACAAGGGCTGGGGGGGGGCGCCCCGTCAGCATTCGCTCCACTTTCACCAGAAAACATGCCCTCTCTCGGAGGGAGACTCTTTTGGGAGAGGCCCAACTATCCTTCCCTCGGGGGAGGTTCTGGCTCTGGGGAAAGAAGAGAGGACCTACACGGTACGGAAGTTACGGTCGTCACACGAAAAAAGGTGGTTGCCCCGAAGGGGATTGGGGAACTTCGCTCCGTTAGGAAAAGCCACCTCTGTGAAAAAAAAGAGTGCTTTCGCGTCGCCACCTCAAAAAAAAACAGAACATCGCTCGAAAGGGAGGGAAAAGGGGGGAGACTCCGCGAACTCACGGAAAAGGGCGTTGACGAGATCCGACGCCTAGAAGATCCCCATGGTCATCGAGAGAAAAAAAAAAGAGGCCCCTGTGGGAACGCATACAGAGGGAGGGGGTGGTAAGTCAACGTCCTGTGTCGGAGCTGGATGACTTTCGCCGGGAGGAAAAAGGCCTTAGAGCTGCTTGTCGGAAAAGGGGAAAATCCGGTGGTTTCCAGATAGGGGAGGAAGAACGCACGAGGGAGGGACAAGAGGGGAAACTTGCTGCTTGCCGAACAAATCCTTTATTAGCAAGAAAAAAGGAGGGGGCCAGCCGTGGGAAAAATGGCGGAGACAACCGTACCCTTGGAAGGCCAGAGCCACACGGGCCAAAGAAGGGGTCCGTTCTGTTAGGGGGGAGGCGGGGGGGGGGGGGGAAGAAAGTATTAACTCCGCCGAAAGAAGGGGGAGGGGACCGTTTGATGAAGCGAGGAAGGGCGGGGGCGTCCTTCACCCATCACATTGGTGGGAAGAGAGATCGTCTCCAGCAAAAAAGAAAAAAAAAGAGGGGAATCACCTGAGGAAAAATTGGGTTGTCTCGGTGGTTATCTTCATCGCGAAAAGGCGCCGCTTGCAGGGGGAGAAAGAAAGAGGTGTCTCGTTCCATTCCTCGGGGAAAAACGGGGAAGGAGGTTTCACCGCCTAAATTAGATTATAACGAGACAAGGGCGTCTCATTCCTTTGTGGGCCGGAGGAAGGGAGAAAAAAATGTAGACGTTCAGAAAAGGATAGTTTTCCCGTGCTCGATACTGAAGGAAGACCGGCCTGTGTTTCCTTCTCGTGGCTAGCCGAGGGAGATAGGGAAAAGGAGGGGAAAGGGGAAAGCCTGGCCCGACATCTTATATCCGCCGGGAGAAAGGAAAAAAAAAAGGAGGCCGGGTCCCCGCTTTATTCTCCGGCAGCGGTAGGAAGAGGCGTCTGGGTCAAGAAGGCGTGCGCCGAGAATGAACAGGGCATTCTTTACCAACACCTGCGGCCCGCCAAGGACACACTTTA
>Ga0179593_1358361_pt1 | contig 20369 bp, 35 predicted proteins | sample CZODoug2_1_08_16_FD_185931 | JGI IMG/M metagenome (GOLD analysis project Ga0179593, IMG submission 185931) | Vadose zone soil fungal communities from Angelo Coast Range Reserve, California, USA - CZODoug2_1_08_16fungal (PacBio error correction) | ecosystem: Environmental > Terrestrial > Soil >...
TCTTGGGTAGAAACGTGAAAAAAAAGACGGTAACACCATCTTTCAATAGTTGGTAAATGTCTTAAAAAGCACGTGGCGACGAAAAAATACCAGAACCAAAAAACCCGCGGCAAAACTGCGGGTTCGATGTGCAGTCGTCAAGGTGCATGTTCCAGGGGGTGACGAAAAAAGATGCGGAGGGGGAGAAGGAAACCGGCACATTCCGCACGGGGAACCGCAAACACGTTGTAACAGGTAAGGAAGGGGGGGGGGAAAAGAGGGTCATCCGAAAATTGACCACCGAAAAATCCTTTGGAGAATTATTAAAAGATATCGGCGGTAATGGGAACTGAACTGGCCCGGCCCGGGGGAAAAGGGGGGGGGGGTAACGAATTAAAAACAGAAACTGGCACTTTGCATGTCCCGTCGTATCAATGACAGGCCAGGTGGAAAAAAAAAACGATCTGCGGCTTGAATCAAAGAAAAAAAAAAGGAAAGAGGAAAAAGTGACAAGGGAAGGGGGGAAAACAAACACCAACCGGCCGTGGGAAAAAAAGTGGTTGTTAAAGAACAAACTGGAAAAGGAGCAGGGGGTCGAATGTGGTAAACCCGACAGCAAAGGGCGGGTTCAAAACATCCGGAACAGGAGGTGTGGAGACGACGGTGACCAGGGGGGGCCAATGGTGCTGTAAATACGCAAAAAAGAGGGAAGAGAACAAAAAAGGTGTGAAATCGAGACCGGTAAGTGCAGGAAAGAAGGCTGGGGGAGGTTTCTCAGCCAAGAGGGGCAGAGAAGGGAGGCGGGCTGAATAAAAGGGGGGAGGACCTGGAAGGAACGGTTGTGTTGGGACTAAACGAAAAAAAGGGGGGACATGCTGGAGGAAAAGGCCAATGCCGTAGAATCAACGCCAATCAGGAAAATGAAGATCGGGTTACGCGTGTCAGAAAAACTAAAAGACAAAAACGAAGAAAGGACGGAGAACCAGACCGAACGAACACACTGTTAAGTCGGGACAGGGGACAAATCCTCGTCAACAATAAAAGGTCCGGGAGGACGGGGGAGTCGTACTAACTGCAAAAAGGGTGGTCTAACAAGAAGAGGGATAGGTTGTCAAAAGGGAAAAAAAGGGGGTGGGAGATAGGACAGAAGACCGGAAAGTTGGGTACAAAAAAAAAAAAACTTGATCACAAGAGGGTGAAAAAATATGCCGTAAAAACGAAGAATCCCAAGAAAAAAATAAAATGTCTTCGTCCACGTGAGAAGGAGCTCTGACCGGGAATATTGGAAAAACCCCTGGGAACAGGACAACGGAGGGGGGGGGTCAGGAAAAAAAAAACCCCAGAAAAGTTGTAATGAACGTGACAGCATAAAATGAAACCCTTGAAAAAAAGGGTGGTTGGGAGGGGAAAAATGAATGAAAAAGACGGCAACCGTGAGGACGATGCATAGTGGAAAGGACCAGGTGCCATCCAGGGATAGTTTTCGCAAGAACGACCGGAAGGGAAAACTAGGGTTACCTGCTGACAAGTTCCGTAAAAGGACGCCCCAGGGGAAAAAAAACGAAGACCATCCCGGCCGGTTGGGGGGGCGAAAAAGCTTTGGTAAAGCCATATTCAGTACCGGAGGGGACCCCATTTGCTGACGGCAAAGGTGGGCCTGGTCTGAAAAGAAGCCGGAAGTGACGGTTGGGGCGGCCCAACCAGGTGGGGAAAAAATAAAAAACTTCCAGAAACGGGGGAAAAAAGGAGACAAAAAAAAATGATTTTTGAAACGGCGTTCAGGAGGTGGGGACAGTAGTCCACGACAGTTTGGGCCGAGAGTTCGACGTGAGGTCGATTGCCGACCAAGGAAGGGTGGGCCCAAAAAAAAAAAGCCATCCAGGGTGACTACCAAGAGATGAAAAACAAACTAAGGGTCCGTGGGTAAATGGAGGGGGGAGGACATGTAAAAAACCAATACCGCAGGGCCTGGTGGACGGGAAAACAAAAAAAAAAAAAAACTTGTTTGACGGGGTTGTTGGAGGACGATCGTTAAACGCCCCTTCCAGGGGGGACTGAGGAAAAAACGAAAGAGGGACTGAAGTCCCGTGATGGCGCCAGTCCAGGACAGGTCAAGAAGCACAGGGTTACACTAAGAGGCGGACTAGAGGGACAACAGTGGAACGTGTAAAGACAGGGGCCCGGGGTGAAAAAAAGGGGTCGGCCAACGGGGACGATGAAGGCCAGCACGAAATGTGGTACAAGAAGAAAAAAGGATTGGGTAAAAAATGGGTTAAAGGTCTGGTCCAGGACCGGAAAAAAAAGAAAAAAGAGGACGGGGTGACCGCAGAGAAAAAAAAGGAACGAAGAGAGGAGTGGGGGGAAAAAAGGACCAACCGTTAGGTGGTCGCGCAACCAAAACGGAGGGGGGAAAAACTGGAGGGAATTGCCCCCGAAAAAGGGGGGGTAGCCGATGGTCAATTACCGGAGTTCTCAAATATGTGGGAAGAAAAAGTCAGAAAGAAAAAAACAGGGGGGGTAAGAAAAGCAGGACTAAAAAATCAACAACAACAACGAAGAAAGAAAAAAAAAAAGAAAGTCAAAAAAACCGACTGTGTTTAAGAACCATGGAACCAAAAGAAAGGGGTGCTAAAACGAAAAGTTCATAAAGGGACAAACATCGGGGACGGGATCGTCCAAAAAAGAGACCGGGGTAGTTCCGAAATAACGGTGGGCGCGACAAAAGTAAAAGGTTCCCTCGAAAAAGTTGGAAGGAGACAAAAGAACAAGATGCACGGAGGCGGTTGATATCAACCCCCTATCGGCATTGAAAAAAGCACGGACAGGAAAAAAGGAGTTGTAACGGGGGGAAAGGAGCAGCTGCCAGGACACATTGAACGGCGAAAAAACACCCTCATCTTACCAAAGGAAACTGCGCGAAACAAAACCAGGACCAAAAAAGGGGGCTGCAAAGGGCCTGGGCCGAATAGGGGACTAAACAGGAGGAAGGGGGTAACAAGGAACCGAAGGCAGGAAAGGTCACAATACAAGAACAAGAGACGGGGCAATGGGCAAGAAAAGTCGGAAGTCAATCAACACAAATCAGGGGACAACTCACCAACGCAAACAGGTGTGGGGTGGGGACACGTGTGGGGGAAAAAACACAGGCACCCCCGGCCGGGAGTGGTAAAAGGGCGTGCATGAGAAAAAAGGAAAACACTAAAAAGTTAACAAGTTGGGTTTATCGATTGGGATACACCGTACGGTGGGGTGTGGCACGTTCAAAAACAAAAACAGGCAGGGCGTGCATAAGGACACGTCACACTGCCCGACTATTAGGAACCATGTTACGTTGGGGGCACGAGTCAACAAGAAACAACAGGGAAGAAAAGGGAATTCATAAAAAAAAATGAAGAGTTCAGGGGGGCAGTGTACACTGGGGGGAAGGGGAGCCAAACCCCAAAAGGAAAAAAAACAAACACAAGGCGCCGTTTTCAAAAAACCTAAAGGGGGCCTTTATAGAAGCCCAAAACAAAAAAAGAAATCGTGTCTGTTGGGGAAACGGGAAGAAGAGAAGAGTTGCCCTAACCACCGGAGAAAAAAGAACGATAGGGAGCGAAAACATGGGAAAAACTGTGTGACGCATACAACCATTGGGACTTATGTGAATATGGTTGAGGTTACCCATTCAACCTAAAAAAAGGGAAAGGAGCATGGAAAAATAAGCTTTGTTTGAAAATGTGGAAGGTAGGGGGGGGATTTCCGTAACGTATCCAGGTTGAAAGAAAAAAAGGCGAAAAAATAACAGCATTGACTAACGGGGCTCTCCCGGTTCGGAATTACATGGGCGCCACAAAAAACGCAGGAGGGGCCCGTAAAAAGCGTCAACCTGAGAGGAAAAGAGGGGGGATCCAAATGAGGTGGGGGGGGGGGGGGGGATTGTCAAAAAATCCACAAAAATACGTTGGGAAAAATGGAAAAAAAAAAACGAATGGATGTCGTGGAAAAATTTACCGGAAAAGCTCACAAACTGCCGCGACCAAGGGGAAGGGGGGAAAAAGGGGCTGGGAAGAGTCAGTTTGAAGTGCACTTAAATACCATGGGTGTACAAAGATGCGCAAAACTTGGCTCACAAAAAAGAAACATTGATGTCTTCCGGTGCAACCCGTTTTTTTTTGCAAGGGAAAAAAAAGATCCAAAAGAAACGGGGAGCAAAAAGTGGGGCAGTCGGACGACCTTTCGGCTAGCGAAAAGCAACATTTGAAGGAAGGGGTATGACCGGAGGGGGAGAAAAAGGTGGATCAAAACAGCGACGAAGGGGAATAAGAAGGGTGCGTTATACGAAAGTAAAGTTGTAAAAGTGGGGGGGGCCAAAATGGAAAGGTGGCGCGAAAAGAAAACGCCTACGGGAAGGGCATCCTACAGGGAGAATGGAAAAAAGGGTCAGACGTCAACAAAAGAACCAAAAAAGGGGGGACAGACGCCAACGTGAAAGGGGTCAGCAAAAGAAAGCTTCGAAAGAATACGTGAGGGAGAAAAAATAACAAAGATGTACGGGCAAGTACAAAGGACAAAGAAAGTCGCAGTGGTCAAGAACAACGGGTGGTAACTATCCGAATTTGGGGCTTCGTAAAACAAGCTGTCCACCGGAACGAAGGGACGGAAAAAAAAAAACCCGACCAAACAAACCACGGGAAGGAAAATTTCTGAAACCGACCAGAAGGAGGGCAGGGGGGTGAACCAATTGAAAGCAAAAGTGAAAAAAGGGACCTGTGGAACCGTGGAGCAAAACACACTTGTCACGGCAGGGCTTGACAACAGGCCAACAAGGGGAAAATTTGAAAAAAGCGGACAACCACCGAACCAAGAGGCCGTTGCAATCAGGTGAACGGAACGTTAATACTAACAAGGGAAGGCAGAAGGAAAGGGGTCGTTTAAGGGGGGGACTCCCGCCGGCACGCCGGAAAATAAAACAAAAGATCGTTTCAAGAAAGGAGCAAAGGGCGGGGAGCCAAAGGTGGGAGAAAGCCAAATAAGGTACTTCAAGGCTGGGCCCAGACACATGGGAGAAAAGTAAGACGGTTGTCAGTCGATAAAGGAAAAGGCCTTTCTTCACAACTGAAACTACGAATTGACGGCTCCAACGAACAAAAAGTTGGTCAAGATTGGAAGGGGGGGGAAAGTCACGTCGCCTCTGAAAAAATCAAAACAACGTCAACCAGAGTTGTGGAAAAGTCAAGCATCACTAAGAACTCGACAAAAAAAAAAACACTATGGGTGAATGTCTGTGAAAAAGGAAAAGAGATGGAAGTTGGTGAGCGTGGACCGTGAAAGGCAAGAGTTTGAACGGGCTGAGGAAAAGTCAAGGATGCGACACACGTTCACCCCCCCCTGGGAAAAACCTGGAGGGGGGTCAAATGGAGCGAAGACATTGAAGTTCCGGAGTGAACGAAAATACGTAGCGGACGAAAAAGAGAAGGACGACCAGGAGAAAAAAAAGCGTGGGCGTAATGATGGCAATCGTCAACCGGAAAAGGAACTCACAGACAATGATGGCTGGACTGCGGAACGAAAAAAAAGTGATTTGGAACCCGGGTCAAAAAGAGGCCGGGCGGGGAAATACAAAGGAAGTACGGGAGGGCGGGAAGTGTAATCTGTGGGTAATAATGGAAAAGGACAACTATCCTTCAAAAGGGGGGGCGATCGACAGCTTAAAAATTGGTCAAAAAAAGTGACAGGATAACCGCAAAGTTACCTTTGGGTGTGACACCACGGGCACAAATTTCTGAATGGGGGGGGTCGCAATGGAACCACATAGTGCGGGATGGGTTGAAAAAGGTCAAACATCGAAAGAGTTTTGGGTTATACGAAGGAATTACCGGGAACAGGGGGGTCTGTTATCCTCCCCCAAGACTGAATAAGAAAATTTGGAAATAAGCAACAGGGGGAAGGCCGGAAGAAAAAAAAAGATGGGTTACGAAAGCAAGAGCCAAGCCGAAGGGGAAGTGCTTAAAAGGAATTTTTCAGCTGGAACGTGGCACCGTTTTTGGAACTGCCGGGAAACGAAAGAAAGGGAAAAAAATCTGAAAAAAAAGGCATGGACAAGGCATTGATACCAGGGACAAGGCAACAAAGGCCCAGCCAAGTCCAGGGGGGGGGGGGAAAATAGTAAAATGTCGGTAGAACGAACCGAAAACGAATCAAAGAAGTCAAATCCTGACCTGTGTAGAGACGGCATCCTGCCAGCCCAGGAGAACTGTCAGGGGAGAGCGAAAAAAAGGACGAAACACGGCAACACGGGGGAGAAAAGGTACAGAATTTAACGTGTAGGGCAAATCACGAAGAAAGGTTCAAAACGCGATCCCAAAAAAAGGGGCGGGGGGAACGGACGAGAGGGAGGAGAGTAAGGGAGGGGGAGGTGAGGAGGAAGAGAGGAGAGGAGCGAAAGGGGGGGGTGGTTAGAGGGAAAGAGGATGAGAGAGGGAGGGGGCCGGGGAGTAGGTGGGGGTTGAGAGAGGGGGGGAGGAAGTGGAGAAGAGAAAAGGAGTGAGGAAAGGGGAGTGAAGTAGAGAACGAAGGGTAGAGCGAGGGGGAGGAGGGGGTGAGGAGGAAGAGCGATATGGGTAAAAGAAGACAAAGCGAGGGGAGTGAGGTGAGGACGGGGGAATGGCGGAACGGAAAAGGAGCTATGGGTAATGGGGGGAGGGCGGGAGATAAGTGGGGGGGTGGGGGGAGGGGGGGAGGAAGGGGCGGGGGGAGTGTAAAATAGGGGAGGTCAGGGGGGAGGAAGAGGGGAAAGGAGACAGGGAGGAAGGGTGGGTGGGTAAAAACGTAGAAGAGCTGGGAGTAAGAAAAGGTCGACAACCAGGGGTAGAGCCGTTCCTGAAAGGGATATCCCCGCAACCAAATCAAATTCTTGAGACGAGGCAAGAGAACGGGGAAGATTGTCCGGAACGCCGAACAAACGGAGCAGAAAAAAAACGGGGGGGGCTAAAATCCCCCCCCCACAGTTTGTCCTGCACAGCTACGAGCAATTGGGGAACGGAATTACGTTGGGGGGGGGAAAAGAAAAAATGCGAAAACGGCGAAAAAACAAAGAAGGAAACCGTCTTCCTATGGGGCGCAACATTAAATCCAGGAAGAGAGTTCCGGAAAAGCACGACCAGGAAAAGGGAAAAAAAAGAAAGTTGGAAGCTCCCGTTTTACAGGACAAAACTAAAGGGGATTGGGGGATCAACCCCGAGACCACATCAGGTTGGGTTTGGGGGAAGCACGAAGATGTGCACAGGAGGACGTGAACCCCCCAGGGGGGGGGGGGTTTTTGAGCGGCAAAGTGGTCAGTGTCTATTGCCGGGAATGGGGGGGAAACGTGTGTGTCGAAACCAGGGGAAAAAAAACCTGGACCGGAAAAAGCGGAAAAGAGGAGCAGAAGTAAGAGTTCGCCTTGGGGGAAAACGTACGAAAAAATTTCAGGGGAAAGAGTGAACGGTAAGGAAAATGGAAGAGGGTGAAAAAGCCGGGGAACAAGCGTCAAACAACCACTCCCAAAAAGACAGGGTCCACACACGGGAGGAAAACACTCCTGAAGGTTGGTACCGGCGTTGGTAGATGGAAAAGCCGCCAAAACTAAGGAAACTTTTGGACATGTAAAACACAACAAAAAGTTGAACGTTTGGAGGGTCGCTAGGGAGACAAAGGTACTAAAGGGAAGGGGAAAAAACAGATGGGGTCTGGAAAAAGAGACTCCTAAAGGGATTTTGGAACGTCACGGCCATCAGAAGCTGTCGACCGACTTCAAAAATGGGACCTTGTCCGAAAAAGGGGGCCGGTTTGACTCGAAAGCAAAGATTGACGGCCTTGAAAGGCAAGAGGAAAGGGTTGAACATTGGTCAGCTCCTTAGGAGGAAGGGGACAAAGGCTGTCCAAGCCGGGAATACACGCTCAGGGGGGAAATCAGGGAAAAAAAAACTCGTGAGAAAAAAAAAAAAAAACGAGTCAGGGTGAAAGGGAACGTGGGAGGGCAACAAAGGGACGAAAAACCACCTATTGGTCAAACAAAAACACAAAAACTTGAAGGCCCCCCTCCTCAGTCGCCGAGGGGGAGGAAGCGGGACGCAAGGGAAGCAGTCAAAAACCCAACGAGGGGGGAAATAGAGAAAAAAACTCAAAAAACACAACAACAAAAAGAAAAAAGATAGAAAAGGATCCCCCCACGTGGTTGAGAAAAAACAACCTTTAGAAACAATATTGCAACAGGGGCAGGGTGTCCCCTCGACGGAAGGGACCTGGACAAGAAAAAAACACCAGGGATGGTCCCGAAATAAAAAAAGGGGGGGAGAAAAAAATAAAAAAGTGGCCCTCAAAATCCAACTCTCGAAAAAATCTCAGACAGCGGCGTTTGTGAAAGCGTCAACCCCGAGGAGGAAAAAAAAAAGAAGGAAGCGGACAGAACTTGGGTAACAGTAAAATATTTGGGGAGAGGAAGGGGACACCCATTTTCAAACGGACAGAGGAACACCGCAAACAATTCAAGCGGGAAGGGGGAGGAAAGGCAAAAACCAAATTAAAAAACAATGGAAAAGAAAAAAAAAGGTTCATAATACTAAAGATCGTGGACGCAGATTTGAAGACGGGAAACGGAGCAGACCAAGAAGAAAAACAAAACGCTGTAAATAAGTCCGAAAGCGATAAAAAATTCAAAGAAAACATGCCAAACCGGTGGGTGTAAGTGGGACAAAAAAGGAAAAAGAGGCCGGCGGGGATGGTGAGATGCTTGGATCTAAACGTCCTTGTACCCCGGGACCAGGAAAAAATGGGGGTGAAAAGGCGGATGGCTTGACACTGGGAAACGGTGGGGGGTGGGGTGGCAACTCCAAGAAAAAAAGCGGCAAAAGCAAAGACAGGGTCAAAACGGACCTAATAAAGTTCGGAAACCTGGGTCTAGGGGTGCCTAAACGGTCCAAAAGGGAGAAACAACTGAAAAAAATCCACCGTGCAGGGAAAAAAAAGGAGTGAAACGAATGTGGTGGGGAAAAAAGGTGGAAAACACCTACACCCCATGGTTCAAAAATGGGAAAAAAAAAACAAAAGCCCCAATCCCCGACCCCCGCACGTTCAAACACTACTGGAAATGATATGATCCGGCACAAACCAAATAAAAAGTGGTGCAGCGACAAAAAGCCAACCGGCACAGCCACTCTGATCACACGGAGGGGGGAAAGTAATAAACCCAAAAACAGGGCCCAGGAGGCTCGGGGGGGGCGTACCCAAAAAAAAACGCAGAGGTAACGAGGGCAGGTTAACAAGAAAGCAGGGTTGACAAACCACCAGGGGCAATTGAACGGGACTTGACGGAAAATCGGAACTGGAGGGTAATGCCGACAAATAGCCCAGGGGGTAGGAAACTAAGAAGGGCAGGGGGCCCGGGGAGCCTTGAGCATGGGAAAACATATGTCGAACAACAAAACACTCCAGGGGAAGGCACAAATCGGGACCTCGAAGACGGGAACACGGCTTGGGGGGGGGGGGGTTTACAAAGGAAACAAGAACCTGTTTGGGAAAGCGGGGACATGGGGAGGAGGTGGCGACATAGTACACCGTTCATAAAGAGAACACGGACACGTCGAAGCCTAAGGGGGAGGGGAGTAGCGTCATTTTCAAAAAAGGGACAGGCTTATTGGTGGGGGACACCGAGGCGCCCAAGCAGGTGGTGGAACGAGTTGAAAACGAAAACACGTCAAGTAGGATCATTGTCCTGACCCACGATCATAGTCAAAAAAGCAAGGGGGGGGGGAGCAAAAAAAAATTGCAGAGAAAGGGGCCGGGAAAAGGGGGGGACATCTCTCAAACGTGCACACCAAAGGGAAATTGCCTTTAGATAACAAGGGAGACAAGGGCACACCGGGGAAAACGCCAGGGATTCAGGGTGGTAGGGATTTCTACACGACAAACCGTAAAACGAATACCGGACGGGGTCAAGGGGGGGGCAGGGACGGATAAAAGACGACAAGTGCAAGAACATAGCCAGAGGCGCAAGTTGGGTGGAGAACCTGTCAGCGTAAAAAAAAAAAGGTGGGCAAAGGGAAGGACCCAAAAATGGACACAGGGTAAAAAAAGCACTACCGAAGGAAGGAACCGTCTGCGAACAATCACAACAAATGAGGAAAAAAAGTTAAAAATAAAAAAAAAAACTCATCGTATAAAAAAAAAACCACGGGGGTGGAAGAGGAAGTGTGGGGGGGGAAGGGATTAACAGCACCGATGTCCAAAAAAAGGTGACAGAAAATCCAAGAGAAAAAAATCCACACCTAGGAAAAAAGCGCAAACAAAAACACAGTTCGGGGGGTGTAACGAAAATTCGAAACCAAAAAATTGAAAAAAGAAGGTAACCGGGGACCCAGTAAATCCAAAAACCCTGGGACACTCGGGAGTTCATGAAACCAAAAACGGACCGGAATATGTGTCGGAGCGCCAACGAAACAAAAAAGAGCGGTTGCCGGGGAAAAGGGGAATCAGGGGACGACAACTAAAAGGGAAAGACCAAAAAACGTCGTTAATTAAAGGCAGATCCCAGAACGCACGAAAAACCAAAATAAAACGAGGGGGGGGAAAGAAGTCCTAGGGGGAACCGGAGCACCGTAGCGGGAGACACAACGTGGGCTGAAAAAAGAACAAGGAAAAAAGGCAAAAGGAGGGTCCGTCTTCCAGGCGAAGGAAGGGGGGGAGGGGGCAGGGTGAATATAAGAAAAACGGAAAAGAAAGGTTGCTTAAGAAGGGCACAATAGCAGCATTGACGCGCAGACACTCATGGGGGGAATGGAACGGTTGAGGGACAAAGTCGTCCGCCAAAAAAACGATGAATCGCACAAGTCAAACCAATGACGGGGAGGAAAGGGGGGAAAGGACTTCTAACAGAAAAGAAGATCACCAACAACCCTGGTATGAGGGGAAAAGGAAAAAAGATATAGGAGTGGGATAGCGGTTAACTCATCGGCAAACTGGGGGACCGTTTCTGAGAAAGTTCAGCGTTTTGTGTGTTTTTTGTGGGACAGACGACCCCACAAAAAAAAAAAAAAAAACCAGTGACTGGTTGAGGGATTCTGAATTTTCAAGGTCACGGAGGGGGACAAAAAAATGACGTCGGAGATAAACACGGCACTTAGAAGGAAAGAAGGAAAAAGGGGGCGGAATGGAAAGGAAAAGTACTCGACGGGCCTCCCCGATCAAAGTACTAATTGAGGTAAACTTAAGCGTCGTTTGGGAAACGGAAAAGGGGACCGGCTGAATTTAAAAGAACGACGGGAAAGGATGTGATGACGGAAGTATCAAAGGAAGTCAATGGGGGAAGGAAAAGGATAGGCGGGAGGGTCAGAGAAAACACGAAGCGTAAAAAGGTGGAACTGTGCCGGGAAAAAAAACGACGGGGACATTGTTGGGGGTTGGGGGAAAGGACCCAAACAAAACAAAAAAAGAAAAAGGGAAAGGGGGGGGGCGAAAAGGGGGGTCCACGAAGGTAAAAAACGGCAAAAACGGAACCAGAAACGAGAGGGGGGTTTGGGATCCCCACGATGACCGGGGAAAAGTCAGGTGCTGTTGAAAACAAAAAAGGCGGGATAAGTACCAAAAGGTTGAAAGAAGACCGGTAATTGGGGGGAAGGGAAAGCATGGGGGCCAAATGGAAAGGGGGGTCAAGAGAGCCTTCGAAAGCGGAGGTGGATGAAAGGAACGGTTTGCGAACTGAAACGGGGGGGGAACTTTGTTATAAAATGACAGACATACAATGGACATATTGGGGGGGAAAAAAAAAGCAAGGCAAGTCCGGAGGGGAGAGGAAGAAAACAAAATGTCACGGCCAAGGGTCCCATGTACGCGTGTTCAAGGAAAACGGACAAGAAAAAACTCTAAAAAAAACTGCCGTCCGCAGGCAGGAAGAAAATTGGTTATCTAAGGAAGCACTAAGGGGGGGGGGGGCAAAAAAAGAAAATTCTAGCCGAAAAAAGGAACGTTACTTGAAAAAAACAAGGGGGACTCCCAAGCGGGAGAAAAGGGGGGGAAGGAACTTGTCGTGCCAAAGCGGACCGAAGAAAAAAAAAATTGGAAAAAAGGCACCTAAACTGACTCATCAGGTGGACACCATGGGAGAAACCCCCAGGAAAAACGAGTAAGACACGCACAGAAAAAACGTCGGTCTGAACATAAGAACGGTTTGTGAAGCTCAACAGGAAGATAGGGAGGAACCAGTCCACATTCTTCCTCAGTGAAAAAAAAAAGGGGGGGATGGGGGGACCCCCAAAGCACACGGCAAGGGGGATTCACGCAAAGGACGAGCAAAGGGGAACGTAACCGGAAGAAAAAGGGGGGTGGGGGCGACAAAGTTCGAAGAGACGGAACCAATTATAAAGGGTGTAAGGTGTGAACGAAGAAATTAAACATAACACAGAATATGAACGGGGCAAGCAAGAAAAGAAAACCAGAAACGCAATAAGGGTGGAAAAATGGCCGACAACTTAAAAGGTAAGACTCCATGTGTAGGGGTACAGACCAAAACCAAGAAAGAAGTGGGCAGGTTTTTTGGGCGGGCGTGCAAAGGATTGATCAAAAATGGGCCCGGGGACAACACACGTTCCGCGCAGATTGGTGTGCCTGGGGGGGGGAGGAAAATTGGACAAGTGAAAGTGTGGGGTACGGGTTTGGCCGGCAAAAAAAAGGAGGAGACCTAAATCCAAGATCATTCAGAGATGTGGGAAGAGGACAGAGTAGTTGCCCAAGGGAACCAGGGGGCCAAAAAAAGAGGCGTCAAGTACTGTTGTTGCAGGAGTGGGGGCACGAAGGCAGCGGGGAGGGTCACAAAAAAAAAAGAAATAAAAAACGACGCAACACTCAACAGAGGAAAAACCAAAAGACTGGGGGTAAATTGGTAAGCGGGGAAAGAACGGGAAAGAAGACAAGACAGAAAACAACGCCCGCCTGTTTCTTGAAAAAAAAAAAAACCGTTTGCCGGGGGGGGTGACGAAAAAGAAAGATGACGACCCCTTCCGAAAGTTGCAAGAGGGGGGGGAGTATTGAGTATTGTCGTGGAGAGAAAAAAACAAAGCTGAAGGGTGAAAACGGCCTGAGTCACAGAACCGGTGAAGGCACTATACACAGTTAAAAAAAAAAAGGCAACAGGGGGCCGTGGGGTAAAAAAAAAAAAAAATTAGCTTGAGGGCTCGCAGGAATGTTGGTTCAGTGAAGCAAAACCTTATATTGGAAGGTTACAAAGGATTTTAGAACCATATGAGAAGCGCAGGGGAAAAACAAACCCGCGAAACTGAGAAAGCGGTGAAGGGGGGGGAAAAAGGGGGGGGAGGTAAAAAACTTAATTGTTGTCCGACCACCGGGAGGAAAAAGAAAAAAAAAAATGTCCTTGGGAAGGCCCCCCTCGGTCAAAATGTCAGAAAGAGTCGAAAGATTGTACCTTATCCCCAACAAAAAAAAGGGGGGAATCAAAAGCCCCAAAGAAAAAACACAACGAAAAAAAGGGAGAGGAAAAAGTATCAGAACACCACAGAGGGGAACAAGAGCCCTTAAAATTAGAAAGAGAAGTGCCAACAGGGCAAATCAAAGACCCTAAAAAGCGAGGGGGGAAGGGAAAACAAAGGTCGGGAAAGAAATAAAGGGGCTCTACAAAAAATAGTGGACAAAAAATGAACGCTCCAAAAAAAAGCCTCTTCTAAGTACGATGTGGGTGAAAAGGGCGTCAAAAAAAAAAGAATCATGAAGACCGAAAACCTTGGAAAAAAGAAAATAGACGGCAAAAAAGGAAAAAAAAAAAAAGGGAAGAGAAACCCCCTCAAGGCAAGTCCTGCGAGGAAGGGGGAACCAAGAAAACCGGTAAAAAACCGGGGAAACTGTGCACAACGATCCGACAACCTTAGAAAAAGACAAGCAAAGAATGGGGCCTGCGGAGCAGAAGGAATCCAACAAGACATCGATCAATAAGCTTCGACATGGAAAAGGCAGGGGGCCTAACAATCGAACGAAACCAACCACAAACGGCAAACGGTTGTTTGAGTTCAAACCAGGCAAAAAAAACCTGAGGGTGTTATGGGTCCGGCCCGAAAAGTTCAAAGAAAAAAGGGGATAACCCCAAGGGAAAACGGAAAATGAGTTTTTTGCCTCGATGGCGCAAAAAGGTTCAGTCGGGGGGGGTGGGTCACTCCCGCTTACCAATTGGCCACAGACACGAGTCACAGGAAGAAGAAGGTAGGAAACACCTGTTTAGTGGCATCATTCAAAAAGAGAACTAAAAAAAGTCAATCAAGTGGCTGAGGTGCCCCGATGTCACGGGCAACAGCCATTTTTTACACCAGGACGAAACAAAAAAAAAAGGGTTTTCAAAACACAAAAGAATACCGTTCAAACTGCCATCCCAGACAAAAAATCTGTGCCAGAAAACCTGGGGAAAAAAGAACGAAATCTTTGGCAATGAAACATAAAGGAGGGGGAAAGCATCAGAAAAAGGACTGAAGGGGAGTGTGTAGACCATCAAAACGAAGACGTAAGAAAATTGGAAAAGCAGGTACAAAAAGGAGGGGTGGTTCCACCTGTTGAAGGTAGGTCGGGTGCAGGTAAAAAAATAAAAAACCCTGTTTGAAAAGGAAGGGAGTAGAATCAAAAGGAACTTGCCTAAATGGGGGTCAATAGCCGGCAGAGTCAACCAAAACCAGGCTCCCAACCAGACACGGAAAATTATGTCACTTAACAAATAAAGCAACACATATGTGCCACACCATCACAAATGTAAAAAGGAAAAAGGACACCAAGGGTTTTGTTTCAAAAAAACCAAAAATTAAAGGGGGAAAAAAAACTTCGAAAGGAACGGGGTTGGGGTCTACACTATCAACAGGCAAAGAGCCAAACTCAGAACAGCTAAAGGGGATTGGCGGGGTACGATGTGAAACATGAACTGACTATAAAATGGGGGTAAAACTATGAAAACCAAAATTGGGGAAAGAGGACGAACACTCAGGATGGAGTCCAGAAAAGGGGGGAAAAAAAAGAACTTTGTCAAAAAAATGGAAAAACTACCAAAGCAGGGGGGCAGTGTTGCAGTCGAGACTTTGTCGAGAGGAAAGGGGACCAACCAAATTTCAAAAATCCCCGAGGAGTGAGCACGTAGAGATAACCATGGGTTAAGGAAAGGAAAAAAGTACAACGACGCATGAAAGGTCGTTTGTAGTGAGAGGGGGGGCGACGACAAAAAAAAACGTACTAAAAGGACGTGAACAGGGGGAGGAAAAATTTGTAAAGAAAAAGAAAAGGAAGTGGGGAACCTTTCAGAAAAAAAAGCACTCCAGTGGCGGTCGGGGCCTGTAAAGCCCAGCGTCAACCAAAGGTGTCCAAAAAAATCAAAGCATAAAAAAGGGTGGAAGGAAAAACAAACGGAGAAAGGCAACGTAAGAGGAAAAATACAGCAATGAGAACACGGCATCAAAAAGAAAACCAAACCTGGACCGCATATAAAAAAGAAAAATGGGTACGGTCAAGATTTGGGGGAGGAAGAAAAAAAAAAAAAGAATTGAGACGCGGTAATCCGTCTGAAGACAAACAAATAATTTGGGGCTGGGGGGGAAAACACAGAAAAGGAGTTGTTACCAAAGTGCGGAAACAAATTGCCGGCGGTGGAAAACGTAAAACGTCCACAAAAAACGCTTGAAGTGCTCAACCCAAGGAAAAAAAAAGTTTCTGGTCGAAGACGAAAAAAAGGACAAAAAAGATCGTGCCGGCAAGTGAAAAAAGGTCCATTAGAAAAAGAACACCAAACAGAAGTAACAACTGGCCCAGTGTCGTTATTTACAACCAAACCCCGTCACACGCCCGAACAAATACGGCGGTGTGCGCGATCCTGGGTCAGGTTAAAATGGGGAAGGATTTTTTAGGGAGAAGGGTTTCTGAGGAAACACACGAGAAAAAGAGCCCACGGGGGAAGTCCAAGGGAAAAGGGGACGGGTTTCGATAACAAGAAACAAAGAACCTGTTTCAAAAAAGGAAAAGGGCACTGCCAATTGGACGCCTTCAAAAGAACCGGGGGTGAACCGAGGGAAATGGAAACGTCCGGACCCACTATAATCTCCGCAAGGAAAAAACTCGGGGCAATTGACGGTCACGAAAAACAATAAATCTCGAAAAAAAAAAAAAAACCAACCAACAAGGGGAGGAAATATAAATTGAAGTGGGGGAGAGAAACGGGAAAACAAGGGGAAGAGATGAAGGGTGACCAGGAGGGGAGGGGAAAAAACGGTTGCTAAAAAAAGAAACGTCCATCAAGAGGGGGGAAAAAAAAGGGTTAGAAAAAATGAGCGTTCCCCATGTTATGACCAAAAAAAGGGTGAAACGAAAAAATACGTTTAGTAGGGAAGACGGAAAAGAAACCGGAAACAAAAACACAGTGTAAAAAGAACCAGATGGGGGAAAAGTGATGGCCGTCAGGGGAAGAAAAGTTGAATCAAACGGGCATGCATAAAGACAGATAAAAATAAGTTGTGCCGTCAACAGTGCCGTCGGGTGGAAAGACGAACTGTTGAAAAACTGATGTGATTAGTCAGAGAAAAAGGCGGCCAAAGGGGTAAACGGAACGAGAAGCAGGTCTGGGGAAGCGAACATCTGAAAAAAAAAACTTGGTTGAAAGGGGAAAGCAAAACGAAGTGAAATTTTTTTACGGCCACAGGGGGAAGAAGGGAACCAAATTGGTGAACCGAATTGGGAAAAAGAAAATTGGGTATGAAAGGTCCAAGAGAGTTGGGAGAGAACTGGAAGTACAAGGGGACATCCGGCTGTACCAGCCCCCATCAGTAAAGAGGGAAAAAAAAAAAATTTGGAGGAGGGAAATGTCCTAAGAAGGGGAGGGGGAAGGGCCAAAGCAAAAAAAGCATTTCTGACTTTCCGGCCAAAAGGGGGGTCTCAGGACGGGGGGAAAAAAACAGACAAATGGACAGACATAAAATTAAAGGGGGGAGAAAGAGATAAGTGACCCAAAAAGGGAACCAACGGTATCATCAAACCGAAAAGGTACCCGGCCCCGGGGGGCCACCAGATCGTTAAGGGGTTCGGGAAAAAAACGAGAAAAAAAGCCGAGGACGCAGACTGCACCCGAAATGGGTGGGGGGAGAGACTTGAAACTAACATGAACGTTTAACCGTTTCACAGGAAGAAAGAAAAGGATGGACGCTGCAACACGGTTGCTCCAAAGCGGTTGTCCAGGGGGAGGCAAATCGGAAACAGAAAACGGATTGTGGGGAAGAAAACACACTGGGACAAAGGAGGGGGGGACATTTATATCCGACGGCACAGAAGACAAAATCAAAGCCCAGGAGAGCGATGCCGTGGGAAAAAAAAGGAAAAAAGGACCAAACAAAGGCCGGAACCTAACAAAAAAAGCAACATTGACAACGGAGGGGGGGAAAAAAAGTAAAAAAAATCACCCCAAAAAACACGCCACTTTTTAATAAAAACGAGCGATTGCAAACCTCCCTGACGTGTGGTGGAGAAAAAAAGAAAGACTGGCATACGGAAACCGGTTTAGGAAAAAGGTGCTAGTTCGCCGGAAGTCCATCCCGAGAGGGAAAAGACACTAAGCACGAAGGGACCCAGGGAAATCTGTTGAAAAAGGATCAACAGGGGCCACAAACTCACGGGGCCGCAAACCAAAGAAAAAAAGAAGGAAGGTTGTGAACTGGAAAAAGGGATGTGATCAGAAAGAGGGGCAATGTGGGGGGGGGCACCACAGGGGGTGGCTCTTGACACGATGTGGGGGGATTGTCTAAAAAAATAGCCGAAGGAAGGGGGGAATTGGGGTTTTCATGCAACAGTGGAACGTGAGACCAGGAGAAGGAAAAACTCGTGAAAAAGTTTGGACTGGGGGCGTTGGGGAGGGGGACTTACCGAACGGGTCCTAATCTGGACGTACAGGACTGTCGGAATTGAAGAAGAAAATAGGGGAGTCCAAAAACCAAGGGCCAAGTCAAAACAATGGAACCAAAGAATAAAAAAAACTCCTTGTAATGGGGGGACGAACGGGGGAGATTAACGACCCTACCATACCGGAGGGGAACAGTTTGCGTGAAAAAAAAAACACGCAAACAGGGGGTACAGTTGGGCGTCGAGCTAAAAAACCATTTCCTCAACTTAGTTGCAAAGAAAGGGGGGGGGGAATGAAGGGGCTTTGATAGCAACTTAAGCGGTACCGTCTGAACCGCACGAAGTTCACGAAGATCAGAAACAGGGCACCTGGAAAACGTGGGTGACGGTTTGCACATACGCCAGAACAAGAAAGGGGGAAAAAGGGCCAGAAAGAAATGTGGGGGGAAGCAAAAAAGTGGTTTGGAAAAAGGCACAAGGTCTTCAGGAAGGGAAAGGGGGTCAAAAGGCCAAGGGAAAACGAAAACAAAACGAGAGAAGCTTGAGAAAGGCGGAAGGGAAGGGGGTTCGGAAAAAACAACGTATTTGCGTAAAGAAAAAGTTCTGGAGGAACGCCCCCAAACCTCGGGTCGCCGTGAAGGAGGTTGACAAGAGGTGTAGACAAAGTGATCACCCAAGGGTATCAAACGGGAATACCAAAAAAAAGAAAAGTGAGTAAAAAGGAGAGTGATACACCCAAAGACGTGGGGGAAGAACTGATAACAAACAATGATTTGAGGCAGAACATTAAAGAGGAACGACCGAGGCAGGGGGGGGGAACGTCAAAAAAGGAAAAAACGTTGGTCGGGGGGGGGTACAAATCAAACTGTGGCAGCGAAAAAAAATAAAACTGTTGGGAAATCAAGTCCACTCTCAAAAAAAGCCGAACTCTAAGTCCGCGGGGGGTGGACAAAAAAGGTCAAAAGCAGGGGTGTATCAGTCCGGCACAAAACTTGGCAGCACAAAGAAGAAACGGCATTCCAACATTTCCCAGAGGCCCTCCAAAAAGTCTCTGCGGGGAAAAAAAAACGGAACAAACGCCCAAGGGGAAAAAAAAAACTGTGCCTAAATCAACGCCAAATTCAGTGACGAAAAAGAACGGTTACCGCACAGGCAACGGGGAGGACACGAACAAAAACAAAAAAGACTCGGCCTGGGACTCAGGAAAAATTAAATCCACGAATTCAACGCAAAAAAAAAAAAAGCAAACGGGGGGGGGGGGGGACAAGGGGTGGTTCCCCAGAAACCAGGGACCCGGCGGGGGGATGTTCGGATCGTTTTAAAGGGGAGGAAAAGGTACCAAGTGGAACAGGGAAAGTTTTGGGTGTCAACTCAGAAGGGGAAGGGAAGTTAAAAAACAAGGGAGGAGTTTTGGTGGGTGGGAACTCAAAACCCTGGTCACGGGTAGGAAAATAAAGAAAAGTCAAACAGGGGGGCGCCGATTTGAAAAACCTGTGAGTTGAAAAAAAAAGACAGTCATGCACCGGAACCAGAAGCAAAATACACCGGGGGGAGGGGGGAAAGAAATGGGCCGCCTTTCGGGGGGCAAAAACGTTGTACAAAGGGGACCAAAAAACTGTGTGTTGTCACAAACCAGCTAAGGGAGGCAAAGACGGCACAAGCCCCACAAAGTTCCGAAAAAAACCGGGGGAAAAAACACAGCATCGGAGTCCACATACTCAGTGACGCGAGCGGGGCAAAAAAGCCGACCACCAATGGGAGGTTGCTCGGGGGTCAGAGAACATCAAAAATGGGGCAAAAGTGAACGGGGAAAAAAAGGGTAACAGTAAAAAAACGAATACGTTTGAAGGGCAACCGGGGGGATCGGGGGGCACGAACAAAAAAGATGAAATGCAACGGCTACGCACAAGAAGGGTTCCTAACGGGGCAGTCGCGGAACGAAAGGCCATGCAGGGGGGGGAGGGCGTCCAACCACAGATGAAGACGAAAAAGTGCTTCCGTCAGAGGGGAAAAGAAGACAAACGGGGGCAACGTGGGGGGGGTGGAATTCCAGAAAAAAGAAGTTGGGACAAACTGCGAAAGAATGTCTGCGTTAAGAAAGGCAAGAAAAAGGTCCGAAACACTGCATCCAGGAAAGAACTGGAAGGGAGGGGCATGGGGGGCAAAAAAAAAAAAAGTTCAGTGAACGGAGTATACGGGGGTAAACGATACTGCCAAAGACCGTGGATAGCTAACACAGAAAAAGGGGAAAAGGAAAAAGGAGAATTGGGGGGGCAAATTTCAAGTTGACCTTCCATCAAAGAGGGGGGGTGCAAAAACCACGTTGGGGGAAGGAGACTACGGGGGTCGGCCCTCAAAAAAAACGGAAGTGGCCCAGAAGAGATTGGCCCACGTAGAGAACAAGGTAGACCGCATCGCCGAACTAAAAGGGGTAAGAGGTTGAGGGGGTGGGCAGGAAAGGCAACCGTAAGAGCTGGGGACATTTTTCCCTAAATTGGCGGCCGTAAAAAAAA
>Ga0179593_1436433_pt1 | contig 20369 bp, 26 predicted proteins | sample CZODoug2_1_08_16_FD_185931 | JGI IMG/M metagenome (GOLD analysis project Ga0179593, IMG submission 185931) | Vadose zone soil fungal communities from Angelo Coast Range Reserve, California, USA - CZODoug2_1_08_16fungal (PacBio error correction) | ecosystem: Environmental > Terrestrial > Soil >...
TTCCTCAGAAGACATTCATTCTTGGGGCGACGGCGCGTGGGGAGGGAAATAAACCAAAATGAGACTGAGAAGGAAAAAAGGCGAACGGAGGGATGAATGATCGGGGCGCGGGGTAGGGACAAAAAACTATAAAAAACATTTCAAAAGGAAAAGCGCAGAAGCGGGGGATACTAAGGGTTATTGTAGGTCCAAGGCAAACGAACTTGTGTTCAAAGAAAAAGCTGGAGGAAAAAAAGTTTGGGATCGGTTGGGGGGAAAGGAGAGGGGGGCAGGGAAAAACACAGCCGCAACAGAGGGGTTTCTCTCAAAATCCAAAACAAAACATCATAACATGAGGCACCCCGAAAGGGGGGAGGCGATCTAAAAAAAGAAAAAACATTTGAATAGGAATCGAAAAAAAAAAAACGTAAAAGGAAAGAAATGGTGTAGGGGGAAGTAACACTTCCAATCAATGACGTTTCGGTGCTGGTCCTCAAGTTGGGACTGAAAAAGTTTCTAGCCGATACAGAAGCCTCCTGGACAAAATAAGAGAGACACAAACTTCTTCGGAACATAAAAAAACGAAAAGCTGAAAACCCCTTGTTCATATTGAACCCCCCTCTGGGCAGAAGCATCAAAAACCGGGGGGACAAAAAAAAAGGGTGGGAAGACGTCCCAGGGGAGGGAAAAAATCAACGCAAAAAAATCGTTGGAGAAGGGCAGCCTTCAACGTCCAAAAAAAAAAACACTGACGCCGCTGAAAGAGAACAGGGAAAAAATCAGGAGGGGGGGGAACAACAGACAGGCAAGGGGGGGCCTACGCTAACTGGAGTTTCTCGCCCGGAGCGGGAGGCGGGAAAAGTAAAAATCTTCAGGAGAGGAGGGGGAGGGGGGGGGAACAGGGAAAAAAAACCCCTGTGTTTTGCCGTGGCAGGGTCAGAAAACGGAACAATCTCCCGGGGGAAAGGGGAGAACACACCCAAACGATACGGTGGGGCGGTAAGACTAACAGAGGGTTTTGTGGGGAGAAGTGGGTGTGCAACAGAAGAGGGGGGGGGGGAACTACTTTCGCGATCGTCATCCCTACCTTATTCGAGTACAAGGGGTGAAAAAAAAAAAAACCAGGGGGTTCGAAGAAAGGCGACCCATGTCCCAAAGGTGGGGGCTTGGAACAAACTACTACAAGTGGGTTATGCGGGACCAAAGATAAACTAGAAAAGTCCAGGCCCCTCGACCAAAGCCAAATGTAAAAGAGGAGGGAGGAAACCCTAACTGCCAATGTCCCTCACTCCGCCTCCAAAGCGAAAAATCCCGGAATACAGGGAGAGGAGCCTTGTTACTCAAACAAGGGGGAAACATCTCTACAACCAATGGAAAAGTCATACGGAAGTACCAGGGGGGAAAAAAAAGGAAGGGATGCCAAGGAATCGGTCAGGAAACCCATTCATTCCAACCCGCGGGCCAAGGCCGCAGGACCAGTCCTTCGGTCGGGGGGGGAAAGTTACGCGTATAGCGACACTGAATTAAGAGGAAGAATGCTAAGGGAAGGGTAATGTCCCCTTTTGTCGCAAGCGAAAACTAAACCCGGCAGCGACAGGAACGAGGAGGGTCGAATGTTGTATTCGTACAGACTCCAAGAACCAGTCTCCTGTGCACCAGGGAATAGGTCGGGTGTCAAAGAGGGGGGAAGGGGAACAGATGTCCCCGTGCCATTCCCCGCAGTTGGCGGTATGTCCGAAGTAAACCAACAGGCACGCCGAATTTTTGTGTCGGGGGAAACTTTTGATCACCGAGGGGGGGGGGCGGAAACTCAAAAGCTGTGGGGGAAGGGAAAGGAAAAAATCCTTCTGCAAAGTACAGGGGGGGGCTTGCAGAATAAAGAAAAAGTACCTGCGCTGGAGGGGATAAGAAAGGGAGCCAACACGCACAAAAAGGGGGGGGGGAGTACAACGGCGAAAAGGAGTGAACAAATTTGTGGTGAAAAAGGTTCTACGGAGTCTGAGGTCAAGGGGGGGAAAAGGGGATGAACTGAGGGGGGGGAACCAAAGAACCAGTGTGAAAAAAGAGGGGAAGGAAAAAAAAGGTCCAAGGGGGAAAACCGAAAACAGGGTTGCATAAAACATGTAAGGTGTCCCACAGTAACATACCGCTGGGGGAAAAAAGAGGAACAACTCAAAAAAGGGTCAATCTGGGGAACCAATCCGGGGAAATCCATTGATGGCCTGTGGGTAGGAGGAAAAGTTTGCGGGGTCAGAAAAAAAAGATCGGGGGAGGGATACTCCTCAAAAAAAAGGCAACCAAAATTCGCCCGAAAGGGGAGGGGCGATGGTTGAGAAAACAGGGCTGTTACGAAACTCCGATACGGGATTTTACAACATGTACTAAGAAAGCAACTTGCAGCAGAGGGTGAAGTTTTTGAAAACTGGGGGGAACGCGTTCTCGGACCTTGTAAAACCTCGGGGAAAGAAAAGGTACTCGTTCGGGGGATAAAAGAAATCGGCAAAGTGGGCTTCAACAGACCTGGAAAAGCAAAGGGAACTTTTAAACTAACCCAGGTAGCCCAGACCATTGACAAACGAGAGGCCGAGGGAGAAAAAAAAAAAATCCAACCATCATTTCAAGTAGGCCGGAATTTTTAGGTGGGGGACCGAAGGGAGAGACAGGCTGTATTCTGCTGATGGTCAGCGTCCGTTGATTTGGGGCACGGGGGGGGGGGGAGCATGGTGCATAGCGACAGGAAAAAAAACCCTTTGTCTTAATGCAGAAGTTCAAAAGGAGTAAAATCATCGGAGGGGGTGAGAGGATGAGCCCCAGACTTAAAGTAGAACGGTTACGCCTCGATTTCCCCAGGCAAAAACGGGCAGAAAAAGGGGAGTGGAGCAGACATTGTCACCAAAATACGGTGGCGTAAACCCCTTGACGATTGGAGCCAGTAAGGTCAACCTGGAAGGGGAGACCTGGAACAGCAAGGGAGGGAAAGAGAGGGAGGCTCCTACGGGGTTGTCGCTCAAACCGGGCGGATTTGGAGAAGTGCAGGGAAAAAAGAGCAGGACCAACAAGGGGGAGGGGAATTTGTTGTTTAAGCCGATTTGCCTGGCCTTCTTCATGGGAAAACTGATAAAAAGGAATGGGGGGGCCGAACCTGGGCGAGTGGGGGGCCCAGAAACCTAGACCACAGTGAGTTGTTTTGAACCTTCTCCGGGTTCGCTGTGCATTGGGATGGGGGAGAACAAGGGCTGGGGGGGGGGGGGCATACGATCCAGAAAAAAAAAAAAAAAAAAAAACTAAACTCGTCCGGCAAAGAAAAAAAAAAATTGAGAGGGCAGGAAAAAAAACAGGGACAAAAGCCTAAGTCGAGAAAACCACCAAAAACTTCTATTAACCAAATCTATCTTGGACGGAATTGCAAAGCAGAAAAAGGTTAGAAAAGAGGACGCACCAAGAAAATGAGCAGGATGACCACAACAATTAAGGCGTTGACAAAAAAACCCAAACAAAAGAAGAAAAGGGAAATAACGGATAAGGAGGATAAGCGCAAAAGCAGGGAGGACACCTTTCTACAAAAAATAAGTGCAGTAACTCACACAGATATTTAAAGGTCCGAAAAAAAAAAAAAAAGGGCAAAAAGAAAGAAAGAGGCAAACAAAACAAAAAGCCAAAAAGCCTAACACAAAAGAACAAAAAATGCACGAAAAAAAACATAGGGCAAAAAAAACAGGGCGGGAAAAAGGTATGAGGACCTGTCAGTGGTCAAGCACGCATACTCGAAACTGCCACGGCAGGTAACAGAGGAAAAGAAAAGAAGGGAAACTAAAGGAGGGAAGAAGGAGAGGTTGGGTGGGGGTAATCTGGTACAGAGGAGCCACCAGGGGACAAGAAAAACCTGGAAACAAAGAAAAGGGCTGGAAACGCTTGAAAGAGCATAATGACAAACAAAACTGCCGATGCTAGTGAATGGAAAGGCGAAAAAGGAATCAAAGGGGAAAGAAAGGCTTTCATCATCCAAAAGTGCGATCAAAAAAAAGACCTTAGCAATGGTGAGAAAAAGGGTTTGCCGAAAAGGGAAAATGAGTGGGGGGGGGGAGAGAAGGTTTGGTCTCCATATCCGAGGGGAAATACTCTTTATCCGACTCATCCTACTCAAAAAGGGGGGGGGGGGGAACCACATGGGTGGGGAAGGGGCGTAGGAAGGAAAAAAAAAGATAAGGCAATGCTATTATACGAACGCGAACCCGCCTAAAACGAAAAGAGGAATTACCCGTAAAAGGAAATGTAAAAAAGACCAGAAGAAGGAGAAGTAACATCACTGCAACAAAACAAAAAACACTGGTAAAGAAAAAAAACTGGGGTACCGGGGGAAAGAGAAGGGGTCAAACCAAAGAGGAGAGTTGGGAAGGGTGGGAAGAAAAACAAGGCAATCCCCTAACCATTGCTAGGCCAAATGGTGGGTCAAACCAAAAAACCTGTTTAATTGTTGTCCAAAAGAGTTAAGGAGAGCAAGGGAAACACCAGGAAGGAAAGGGGGAAAAAGTGCGGGGGAAAGTGGGAGTTTCAAAAAAGCAAAGGGATCACACACGGGCCAATGAGTGTCCACCAAAGGATATGCAGCGGGGGACTCGAAAAAAAAGAAAAAAAAAGGGGGAATCAATAAACTGAAAAGGACCGGGGAAGGAACTGAAAAGACGGGAGGAAAAACAGTTTTGATTTCTTATTAAGAAGAGAATCATAAAAAAAAACAGGGGTGGGGTGGATTTTTAAATGAGGGGAATAAGGGTTCAGGAAACGGGAAGAGGGAACGGAACCGAAATGGAAAACCTTCGACTCCCGCGACGAATTGTCAAGCAAGCGAAAGAAGAAAAAGGAGGCGAAAAGGGGGGGGGGGGGAAAGAGGAGAGGAGAAAGGACAAAACCATCACTGTGATGATACCCGCAGCAAAATAAAAAAATCATAAAGTGAAATTGCAAAAAACCGAAGAAAAAGAGGGGGGGCGCAGGAAAGAAACTAAGGAGGCAAGGTCAGTTTCCGCGGCCTGGATAAAATGCGCAAAGTCCAACCGGCTTAAGGGCAAGGAAAGGAAAGAAAAAGAAAATCAATGGATGGAAAAAGGGAAACGGCCAGGGGCGAGAGGGAAGAAAGCAAACCGACTTCAGACTCTGCAAAGGCACCCGTGCGAAAATAAACCAAACAGGGGGAGGGGGAGGTTACGAGTGAAGAAGCTCCCTAAAGGGGGGGGGAGGGAAAAGAAAGAAGCGGAAAATGTTTTTTGGACCTAGGGAAAACCCTAAAAACGGGTTTAAATTGGGTAGGAAAGACGCAGGAAAAGGGGGGGGGGGGGACGGAGAAAAGAGGGGGGGGAGGGAGGCAAAGGTAGGGAAGAGGACCGCCAACCCGGTCCGACCGCTACGCAGCGGATTCACCGTTTAAAAAAAGCTCTTGGATACCATACCAATGAAGAGGTGAGCAGAAAAAATATTCGTGTGGGGGACAGGGGAACGCCGGGAAGAATCAAAAGCGTGGGGGAGGGGAAAAAAAAATGGGGCGATGAAATGCCATGTCCAGTGGGATTGACTGGACATCCCTCAAGTTTGACAAATAGGAAAAGATCTCCGAGACGGTATCAGGAAAAGACAGACGGGTTGTCAGGTCAATCAACAAGAAAGAGTGACGAGGCAAACGCGAACCCATGCTGTCCCAAGAAACAACAATAGTTTTTGAGAAGCGGACAGAGGGGGAGCACATATGACCGTAAGGGAAAAAAGAAGCTCGAGAAGAACGAACAAAGGGAAAAAAGAACGAAAACCCAACAGGTTTTTCCATCTGGGTTACCATGCCGTGCCCGTGTTGACGTTTGGGTCCATTTGGTCTGACTAAAGAGGGTTCAGGGGGGAGGGGCTAATTAGTGAAAAGCAGAGGTGCCGGGAGGGAGAGAAAAGAAAGTTTAAAAAATAAAAATGAAAAGAATCTTTATCGCGTTATTGGGATGACCCATCCGTTGGTTTGAAAAACATTGAAATGAGGGAGGAATAAGGGACTGGGGGGGGCGGAAAAATGACCAAGGGGAACGAAATCCCCGGGATTATTTTTGGAACGACTCTACAAAACCCAAGGGTCACAACCTTATCCAAACAAAGGAAGAAAGAAAAATAGACAGACAAGGAAGAAAAAATGAGGAAGAGGGGGGGAAGGGAGGGGCCCGCGAGGGAATAAGGAAGCTATAGAGCCATACAAACGGCAAAAAGGTAGTGCGACGCAAGGAAGAAAGCCAAAACAAGGAAAAAAAGACAAAAACCCTCGGTAAAAAAGAGCAAAAGGATTATTTGGCGAAAACAAACGCCCGGGGGAAACCATGGCCGACGAAAAACAATAAAAAAAAAGAGAAAATGGCAGGGCATAACGTCGGTCAGGCTGCCGTTCCAAATCAAAGTCCACAAAGGAAAGAAAGAAACAAAACTAAAGAAGAGAGAAGCACAGGAACAGAGAAAAGAAGGAAAATAGGGGCAAAAAAACATGCTTAACATCAAGCTGGCCTTTTCAGCTCAAGGGGACAGGACGTAAGGATTGCAAGAAGGGGAAATATGAGGGGTAAGGCTAGTCCAGCAAAGTCGGGCTTGCAGAAAAAAGGCAAAGCTGTCCATAGTCATTCACTCGCCCGCCTCCCAAGGCCTCCAAACAAAACCAGTCAACGCAGAAGAGAAAGGGGGGAAAAGGGGAGATAGAAGACTGGAAAAAAACTGCAATGGAAGATTGCCGAATAGGGCAACGAACCGATCCCGCCCTCACCAATCTGGAGTGGGCCTAACAAAAAATGATTCCCTATTCACGAGGAGAGCAAACTACTGGTTGCAAAGAAGTCGAGGGGAAAGGGGGGGAACACTTAAAAGGAGGATCGCAATAGAAGGGACGGGGGTCTCACCAACAACACCATTGCTCCGTGGGACTTTGACGAGTAGTAAAAAAACAAACGAAAACTTGCGGAAAGGGGGGGGGACTCCCCAGGAGCAGAAAAAAAACGTTTCCTGCGAATGTGTCCAAGTCGAAGAAAAAAAAAAAAGGTGGGTGGGCACGAAACTCAAGCAATATCCAACAACAAAACGGTGAAATAGTAGAATGCCTGTGAGGTGGAGGGGAAGAAACACGATGGGGGGGGGGGATGAGAAGGAGAGAAATTCGAAGAAGGATGAAAAAGGGAGAGAGGAAAGAGGAAGGTCAAATGGCTCAAAAAAACAAAAATTACTCTCAATAGTCAAACCCAAATCGTCTGGTTGGGAGGAAAAGGGAAGAGGGAGTCAGCAGGGAAGAAGGGGGCCCAGGAAGTAAAAAAGAGAGCAGAGGAAGAGCGAATGGGCACTTAGCGCCGCTCTCCTAAACAAAGCTCTAAAAATGTCAGGGGGCAGGGAAAGAAAAAAAAAAGGGAGTAAGAACAAAAGAACTAAAGATCAGCATCAGACGGGCCCCCAAAAAAAAAGCTATACGGGTTGACCTGTTCAAAGCAAGGAGGGGGCTTGAGGGTTGATGAGATGGACGAGAAAAAGGGTTTCAACGCAAAAAGGAAAAAAAAGACCAACGGGGGGGGGTGGGGGAGGTACAAAACAGACCAATCATAGGATATGGAGTAGTCAAAGAAATCAACGTTGGCAAAAAAAAAAGACATGATGAGGGAACTGAGACGTCAAGTGGGCTTGGCTGTGCCAGCCACGATCAGACTTCAAAGTGAAACTTCTGAGCGAAAAAGGCGGGGATCGAGAGGAGCGGAAGTGGGAGGGGGCACCCTTCCACTATTCCGCTACTGTTTCATTCAAAAAGCAATCACCCAGGAGAGGCGGGCAGGAAGAACGCAACAAGCGCCAAATTGGGGTTCGAAAAGAAATAGGGGCGAAGTGAAGGGAAAGTGGATCTAACTCAAACATTTGGGGGTGTGGGGGGGACGACAAAAGAAAAAAAGTAGCAGGGAAAAAGACAGAAACATATGCGCATAAAACAACAGATGCTCGCCTGAAATTCAGGTAACGAGCAAGCTCAAAAACTGGGTCAATTTTAAAATTTTTAAGGAATGAGGAGAAAGGTCAAAAAGAGGGGGAGGGGGCCAAAGGTCCACGTCAAGAAAGAAAGTGAGGGCCCGAAAACATTCCTTAATTTTTTGGGGGGCCGAGAAAAGAAAGCCGAAACAATTAAAAAGAAAAATCCTACCCTTCTCTTCTGGTTGACTAGCAAGAGAGAATGGGAGGGGGGGGATTGGGGGGAAAACAACGAGGGAAAACGAAAAACATACTAAAAATCTGCAACAGCGGGGGCTGAAGTGCCTACGTTTAAAAAAACCAGACAACTCAGGGAAGAAGAGCGGATCCCTGAAGAAAAAAATTCATTAACTAGGGGGGAAGGGGAAATTACGGGTAAGCCACAATCACGATGCCAAAAAAAAACGGGGGTCGGGGCAGAAGAGAAATGTTCAATGTTTCCATCCTCCTGAGTGTCAGGACTGGGCCGCAGGGGGAAAAAAAAAAAAAGAAAAAAGATCAGGGACAAGGCAGAAAAAAAAAAAAGATGTGCTTTCAGCGCCTTTGTCGCGGGAGTGGAAGAGAAGAGGAGGGGGGGTGGGAAAAAAAAAAAAGGACTGAAGAACCGCGGGGAAAGCAGAAAGTAGGGAGGGGGTTTTTTTCCAAACTCCCTGCCCGGAAAAAAAAAAAAAAACACCAGCAAAAACGAGGGGAACAAAAACCAAGACCCAGGGGGAACGCAGACAATGTTGGGGGGGGAAACAATACACGCCTTTGGTGGGGGGGTGAGTGAAGGTCAAAAAAGGGGGGGAACAAAGGATGGGGGGTAACTAAACAAAAGAGCTATTTTTAAAATGCGGCCAATCAGGGAATGGGGGCCTTAGACGAGACCTCTTAACCCGCGTTGTGTCCTCCACGACAGACTCAGAGTGTCTAATCGGAACCAGCGAGGGAAACTGCTCCCCGTTAAGAAGAGAAAAGTCACAGCCCAAAAACCAATCCCAGGCGCGGAGCCTTTTAAAGACCCTTAGCCATACTGAGGGAAGGAAAGAGTAACCCGGAAAAAAAAATGGAAAAAAAGACTAACAAAGGGTCAGTCACAAGAGGAGAATCTGGGACATGGCTCATCATCCTAACCACAAGGAAAAAGGTACCAGGAAGAAGAAGGAATAAGGACCCTGTGTTAGAAATCGAAAAATGGCCAGTCGGGTGTGACTGTAGTTACTGACCTAACCTCAGGTCAGCAAAAAATGGGGGAAAGGAAAAAGGGTCAAGTGAAGGAATCAGACTGAAAGAGGGACATCCTTGGCTCTCATCCTCACCCTCCAGGCTCTATCGACGGACAGGGAGGGGTTACAGAAATGGTAGAGGAAACGTCACAAAAGGAACTGGGTCATTTATCACCAGGGGTTGGATGATTCCTTGTGTTATAATGAGTTAAAGTCCCAAGGGGACTCAACCCAAAAAAAATGGGGTGGGGAGGTGTTAACTTTCGCCAAAAGGAAGGGGAGGCAACAGAAGTAAAGAAAAAACTAAGTTTGTGGGAAAGAGCTCCCCAACCATTTCAGATCAGAAAGCGGCGGGGTGCAGGGGGAGAAGAAGGGTATAGGGGGGGGGGGGGGTAAAGAACGAAAAAAAAAAATCTAGTCCCAAAATGTGCGGGGGAAAAAAGAATGAAAGCAAGAGGGGGGGGGGAATAAGAGAGCCAAGAAAGAAAAGAAAGGCGGAAAAAGCGTGAAGGGGGATCATGCAAAACTAAAAAACTGGTGGGGGGGGGGTGAAAAAGCGAGGGAAGGACAGCTGGGTCCGGGAGACACTGGTAAAAGGGGGGGAGGGGGGGGGATATGGCGGGGGGGGAACTCAGGGGGAAGGGGTCACTAAAAAGTGAATTAAGTAGGTAACCTCTCATTGTGGGGGGGCAATCAACTGAAGGGGGAAAGGGGGACCGGAGAAAAGAGAAACCTCAACTTTTTTCAAACCGAAGCAAAATTAAAAAGGGGGACAACGAGGTGTGGGGACCACCCTCATTAATGACCTGTTGAAAAAATGCTGGAAACTGGGAGGCTGAAAAAAAAGTTTGGCTGGGGGGGGGTCCATAACGGGGGAATAATCCCGTCATCACTTTCCAGGAACCAGAAAAACCACCAAAGGGGGGGGGAAGGGGGAAGGTCCATTGGAACCGGAAGACCCCCTGAAATAAAGGCTAACGTAAGAAGACCCTCGCCAAAAGGTTGCGTTTGTTGAAAACTTCAATGAAACTCAGAGGAGTAGCCAGAGAGAAATTGATAAAAGGAATGGTCGAGAAAAGACAGCGACCAAAAAGAAAGTGGGGATGAAAAAAAAAAAACTGAAGCACGAGGAAGGGTTTCGAAGATGAAAACCGAGCAGATTGAACGGCTCTTCGGGAAATTCGCCAGAAAAGAGAAAAGACAAATTGTAGTGAGGAAAGGAGGACACCGTAACAAGGTTTGAAACTCTTTTATTGGTCTCCGTATTGGCAAAAAACCTCTACTTGTTCAGCGTCGGGGATTGAAAGAAGGCATGGTTTACAGGGGGGGGGAAGAAGGGACTTGGGATGTGCAGGGAATAGAATAAACAGACAAAGTATCTAACGGCAGTCTGAACAACACTCATGGGTAAAAGACGTGTGGAGGATCAGGGGGAGGGGGTGGGAAAAGCGTGGAATGTCCACCCTCTCGGCCAGCGGGTGATGGATGGAACAAAAGAGAAAGAGGCAAAACGTTTAAAGACAGGGGGGGGGCCCCTCGTGTCTTAAGCAGAAAGAGGGGGCCGGGGGACGAGAGGGTACCTTTACGTTCTCTTCACAAGTCCTCATAAGGCAGAGGGGAGGAGAAGAGGTTTCGCACACCAAACGAAGAGCCGGGATCAAGATTTTGTTTGAGGGAGCCAGGGGCCGGAGGAAAAAAAAGGGGTGGGTTTGACCCGTGAAAAGGGGGTGGGGTAGACCGAGGGCAAAAGGATGAGGTAAGGAAGCCGGAAGGGCACCGGGAAGGGGAGAGTGGGGTGAGCCGTTATCGGAAACTTATATTGCGGGGAAGGGTCCGTAGACTGTCAGGGGTGAAAAAGAAAAGGGGGCCAAAATGGGGGGGGGGCATCAAGCGCCACATCCCGTGACGCCCATTGGTAACGGTTAGAAAAAGGGAGAATTTCCAGTAACAAGAAAGGACCATCCAGCTTAAAACACAACCATGAAATTATATGGACTATTGTAAGAAGAAAAGGTGAGACAAGATCAAATGATCAAAAGAGGGGTCCTCAGAAAAAGAAGAAAAATGACAAAAAAAAATATAGTGGCCCAGCCAGACCCTTCGATCCACTTCCCAATAACGGAATTTGGTCTTGCACACAAAGAGAAAAGGAAAGGCAACTGAAAAAGAGCACTGAAAAGGAAGGAAAACAGAAACAAGAAGGGCTCGTAAAACCCCCCATTCACTAGGGGGGAAAAACTACAAGGGGGGACAGGGAAAGGAAGAGGGAGGGAAATAAGAGGGGAACAGGGCGAAAGGGAGGAAAAAAGAAGCTGGGTCCTTCCCTTGACTGAAAGATACGTCGACATCTCAGACAAAAAATAACCAGGAGAAGGTAGAAGGGAAAAAAAACCGGAGACCTGCGAGGGACGCAAAGGAGGTGGTGGGAATCGGAAGACACAAAATGCTAAAGAGACCCAGGATTCAGTAAACCTCTTGAAACAAAAATAAGGGAGGGGGGGAACCGGATGAAAGCAAAAGAAGAAGCCCAAAAGGTCATTGCGAAAGACACGAGAAGCAAATTCCACATCGTCCCGAAACTCTTCCCTACCTAAAAATCCAAAGAAAGGCAAGAAAGAGAGATTTCAAATAAAAGGGGGAAAAAAACGGGGGGGGGGAAGAAAAAATAGGGGGGAGAAAGCTTGCCTCCGCCAGCACAATATATTAGGATCGTTAGCAACCTAAAAATCAAACTCCTCTCAGGTTAGAAAACGTGTGGGGAAGAAAAGGGGAGTAGAAACACTGAAAGGAAAGCCAAAAAAGGAGAGGTAAGGTAAACGCGACCTCCATCAAAGAAGGAACCAAAGAGAGGACTGGGCACAGGGTAAATTGTTCAAAAAAAGAAGAAGGACAAAGTAAGAAGAAAAAATGAACTCAAAAAAAATTTGCTACGCCCGGGAATGTGCCAAACTTAACTGGATCAGGTCGGAAATATAAAATCAGGGAGGGAAACAGTACAAATGGGACAGAACGAACAGGAAAAAAAAAGACAGTCAGTATGAAAGGAAAAGGGGGGGGTACACGCGTGTGACCCTTTTGAGTGGTTTCTCGTTGGTGCAAGCAGTCCGTGAGAGACCACCAAAAATCGGGGAAAAAGAGAAAAGGGGTGAAACGGAAAGGTCAGTTGCAACGATAAAGGGGGGGGAAAACCCACCTATGAGTTCCCACAACCAAAAAACACAGTACTATCCTCCAAACTTCACCATGGAAAAAAACAAAAGATTTGGTAGCCTCACGATCCTGAAAGAAGCAAGGGAGGAAAAAAGCCGCTTGAAAGGGAAGGGGGGGGAAGGAGGAAAGGAAGGAAGGATTGAAAAAACCGGATCTTCATTTAACTCATCCGCAAGCATTCAAAAAGGGGAAAGCCGTTTGGCTAAGAAAAATAAGCAGATAGATTAGAAAAAAGACGTCCGACTGATGAAGACTAGAGAAAGTAGCGATACGGAATCTTCCCATAAAACCATTCACTTGAAGAAGAGGTATATGAGAAGAGTAACAGTTCAGAGAACTTTTGAGGCGAACAACGGAGACGAGTTGGTGATCTTGAAAGTATAAACCAAAAAGACCTCATAAATTCTTAAGGGGAAATCGGGACAAGGGAAGGGCGAGAAAAAATGCTTTGCCAAAAACAAGTCAAGGGGGAAGAAGGGGGAATTCCAGGTGGATACCATCTTGGCTTATGGGGACGCAAACATCTGTCCTTCCCCACCGAAATGCACCGGAAAAGGAGGCAAATTGGAAAAAGATAACGGGACAAGGAACATTAAGGGGGACAAAGGAGATCTCCTTCCTACTAGTCGGAGGTTTTACCCGACCTCGGAGACCAGCTGAAAAAAGGGTGGGGACACTGGGGGATAGGAAAGAACGAGCAGGTCTCGCCACTGTTGTAGACAGCCCCGACTCAAACTTGGGACAGGTAACCCAAGAGCGGGGAGTGGGCGAGGTGACCTAGTCCAGACCCTCTTACACTCCGGGCACGTACACTTTCCCACAAAGAGACCTGGAAGGGGTAAGGGCAAAGTCTGGGGGAGAAGCCAATCGAAGGGAGCCTACAAACAAGGGCGTGTGAAAAACCTGTTCTCCCGGTCTTCACCAATCGCTGTCACCAAACAGTGTTAAAATGACCGGGGTAGGGGGGGGGGATGAGAGGAGACAGAAGGAAAAAAGATTGTGGTGGGACAAAAATCCGGAGGGCCAATAGCTCACAGGGAGTCGGCACAGCTGTGTTGTTCTTTCCGCAAAAGGAAGTAACACATAAAAAAGGCTCTCAAAAAAAGAACAAAGAAAAGTCAGTTGAGAGACGGCCTCCTATATCCATTTGGGTAGCACGAAAGAAGAGAAGGAGGTAACAGATAGCCGAAAAGGGAAAAACACCAGAGGGGGAGGGGGGAGTGGAAACAGAGAGGTGAACCTTAAATCGCCATGCCCTCCTTGACAGGGGGGAAAAAGGATGAAAATACCAGGTAAAGAGGGGGAGAAGGGCTGGTCGAAAGGAAGGACAAGGCCAGATGGGGAAACGGAGGGATCTTATCAATATTTTTGGTTCCACCCTAAAACACTATCAAAAAGTTAGACGTAGGGGACATAAGGGTGGGGCCGGGGGAGGACGATCAGGGAGAGGCGGAAGGTGATTCTCTCTTAAATACCTCCTGAACACGCGGGCCAACCTAACTGTTAAAATTTATTGTGGGGCCAGAAAAAAAAGGGCGGACGGAGAACGCATCAAAAACAGGAAAAAAAAAAATCGCACACGGCACGATGCGACGATCGAAGTTTCGGAAAGTCGAAGCTTTTTTAGCGGAAACAAGGAAGGCGTGACGTGGGACAACCAAAACCAAAAAAAAAAAAAACCAAAAACAGGGGGGCGAATCAAAACCCTCGGACCTTAAGAAAAGCTGCTTGGATAACATCAGAAGCCTGTTGATTGGAATCGAGAGAAGAAGAGATCAATGGGGAAAAAGTAAAATGACGTCAGGAAGTACCAGGGAAAAAAAGACAATGGTAACCGTATCTTGCCAACAGATTCCGGGACGCCGACAACCGCTCAAGGAGAGAAAGAGGGAGTGGTACAGAAAAGAGGAAAGGGTCTGATTCCTCATCACATTCCGATTAGTCGCCTATAGAACAGAAGCGGGGGAAGTATCAGGGAAAAAAAAGGTATGTAACGGGCGGAAAAGAGGAAAAATAAAAAAGAAAGCAAAAAAACAAAAGAAAGCAAAGAAAATCAAAAAACGCCTACAAGTTGCAAAAAGGTCCGCTCTTAATATAGGAACATAGGGGGAAACGGAGATGAAAAGAGACAAACCTGCAGTTCGGATTGACCAAATCAAGAGGAAAAAGAGGGAAAAGCAAAAAAGGCGGAAAACACAGCCCACCTTAACACCCCGCCATAGGACCTCCAACCACGAAAAAGAAAGGGGAGACTAGATAGGACGAACAAGAAGGGGACAGTCCAAAAAAAGAAGGAAAGTGCCGGGACGCAAAAAAAAAACTAAAACTGTCTGGAATTTTACCGATTAAATGATTCTTCAAACGGCCTCGCCGGTGGGGGCCACAAAGAAACGAAGAAGTCAGACAGGTTGAAAAAAGGGGAGGGGGGGCAACAAGATCAAAACATCAATCCAACGAGTTTGAAAAACGAAAGGGACCTTTGGGATCTCTATGAACAAACAAACACACATTTATTATGAAAAAATCTATAGAAAGGCACCGGGGAGGGGGAAACCTAAAAACCGGGAGGGGGGGGGGAAGGGAATCCGAGCGGGATTTCCTACCAAACGGGGTGAAAAGTGGTACTGGGACAGAAAACAAAAGAGAGGTGAGGGGGGGAAAAGGGCAGGATCGATTAAGTCAATAGGAAAAAAGAAAATATGGAAAAGTGGGGGGGGGGGAGAAAGAAAAATCAGGGAGAGAGAATTACAAAGTAACTTTCTAGTCAGAATGGGGTCAAAAATCTTTTCGCAAAACTGGGGTGAAGAAGAAGGGGGGAAAAGAAGGGCAGAAAAAAGGGGAGCGGCCTAACTCCTATGTGCTCAGCGTAAAAAAAAAATACACGTGAAAGAAAGGAGGGGGGGGGGAAAAAGGAAATACGTACAATAAACTGCAAATCGAAAAAAAAAAAAAGACGAGGCTTGAGATGGGGTTTCTTCGGGCGGAAACTGAAAGGGGCAGGGGTGGAAAGGGTGAAGCTTAAGAGACATGGGGGTAAAAAGAAAGCAAAAAAAGCTTTTTGGGGGGGAGTCCGATCCCACCATTAAGGGAAAAAAAAAGGAAAAAAGTGCGCTAAAGGAAAGAAAAAAAGGGGGGGGGGGAAATGCCCTAATGCGAGGGGACTGGGAGAAAAAAAAAAAACAATCGCCGCCAAGGTCGGGGGTGGGAAACGGCTCATTTCAAAAAGGGATGATGGGGTGGGGGAGAGGAAAAGAGGGTAAACAGAGGGAAAAAAGTGGAGGGGGCAAGGCAGCAGGAAAAAAGACTGGTTTGCTGGCGAAGCGCCCCAAAACGAAATCATCTATTTCGAGGTCCAAGCAACGCTTTCGCGTTGAAAAAGAAAAGCTGGATAAGGAAGAAAAGGGGGGGAAAAAAGTCAACAGGGGTGGGGAGGCGAGGCGAAAGGACGCAAAGGGAAGGCAAGTTTGCAGCTCAACAGACGGCGAAAACGTGCCAGCGCTCCGTACAGTGGAAACGTGGCCAAAAAAGAAATCGGGGAGTTGGGGAAGGATGGAGGGGCTCCATTGAGGAGAGGAAGTCAGGGGGGAGGGCATGGGGGGGGGGAGAGGGATGTAAAAAACTTTTCAAACGAAATTCTAGGACGAAAAAGTTTGATAAGGAGGGGAGGGAGAAAAGGAAAATCTGAGACCAAGTCTACATCATCGGCCTCCAATATTCCGGGCAAGAAAGAGGAGGGAAAGAAGGAGATTGGGACGGGATTTGGGAACCCAAAAGAAAGAATCCACCAAGGAAAAAAAATGTGTACCTTGCTACTTAGACCCAACCGAAGCGCTTTCGCTTTTTGAAAGAAGAAGACGGGGGCAAAAGAAAAAGGGAGATGAAGGGGGTTCCCAGAGCCAAAGGCTTAAGGGGAAAGTCTGAGCGATTTGATTTCTTGGTGTTCCCTACGGAAGACCGCCAAAGGGGGGGGGAAAAAGCATGGGGTGACGCTCCAGCGCAGAAAGCCGAACCGCTTTTTTGGGTCTCTGTTTCGAAACGGTGGCGGGAGAATGGGGGAGGGGGGATAACCACACAACATATGGGGAAAGCCCGGATAGCTGGAGATAGTGGAATGGTTGCAAAACATACGACTTTCACTCTTCTCCGATGCCACGGTGCATTGTCCAAACTCGACAATGGGGGGGTTACAGGCACGCGGGGGGGGGGGGGGAGGAGAAAGGGGCGGAACAAGAAAAAAACGGGGTGGGGCGGGCGAAAAATACAAGCTATTGGCTGTCTAATATCGAATGAAGATATGGCACGAAGGGGAGAAAAGCCCGTACCTTCAGGTAGAACAGGAGGTAAGGGGAGGCCAGCCTGACAAGGAGGGTAACTCCCTTCCAAAATAGAGGAGGGGAGGAAGGGTTAAAAGAGAAAGGGAACGAGCGGAAAAGAAGAAGATAAGATCCCATTGAAAAAAAGGAACTTCCCGGTTGGAAGACAAAAAAGGAGATCTAAGGAAGCAGGAGAGCCAGAACAGTCACTTTTCTCCGGCGGGGCGTCTTGACAAAGGGACCAAAAGGGGACAAGAGGAGGGAAAGGTCAGGGAGGAAAGGAAATCAAGGGGGAGGGAACTTTCTGTTAAAGGCAATGAAGGAAAAAAAGGGAAGAAGGGGGAAATCACCAGTGAAAAATGGTACCGGTTTTGCGGAAAGGCAACAAGGAACACTAAAGAGGCGAGGCAAGAGAACATGGATTGTAGATGGGATTACCGGCCACAACTTGCCTGAGTAAGGTCTGTAATTACCTTATGTAAAGCGGGTGGACGGGGGGGGGGAGGGAAGGATTACTGCAAATGTCAAAAAATCATGGTTTGCTGACAGTCCACTATTCGAGGCCTGACCAGGCGGGAATTGGGGTTGAGATAGGGGCGTGGAAAGCGTTGAAAAAGCGGAGGAAAATCAAAGAAGGGAACTCGGGAGGTTGAACTTGCGTCTCGAGTGGGACTTCAAAGTTGGGATGGTTAGCGGTGAGGGGAAGTATGAAATGACATGAAAGGAGCCACGAAAGAAAAGGAAAGGGAAATGTCAAAAAAACATCTCAGGAAGACCATGCTCAGTCAACAATGCAGGTAGATTCAAGGGGGGGGGAACCGTCAGGGGGGAACGGGCAGGTGGAAAAGTCGAGGGACGAGTCTGGGTCGAGTGAACGGTTGACCACTTTCCTATGACCTGACTGAATTGTGGTACTCATAACTGCTCGGGGGGGTGAGGAAAAGCCAAAAGGTAAAACCAAACTAGGCAGGGGGGGTAAAAAAAAAAAAAAAAAAAGGGACTGGGGGGAGGTCGGGTCGAGCCTCTCATACTACAGGCACGTTGCATCAAAAACGGGGAGAAAAGGCGAAACAAAAAACTCAACAATCAAACGCGTGGGTTGGAAAACGCATCCCATAGCCCCCTGGGACGGCTGTACCTGTGAGGGGCTTGTCAAAAAAAAAGGGGAATGGTGAAATAAAGGGGCGCAGATGAGAAAATACGCGAGGTAAAGTTTGAAAGGAATTACGTTTAACAAAAAAATAAAAAAGAAAGAACCATCAACCGCAAACGCCGTCTTGTGGAACTTGTGGTAGTGGGTTCAAAGGGAAGGTTTTTGAAAACTGATACATGGGCGAATGGCTGCACAGGGGGGAAGCACCGGGAAGAACAGCTTCACTTTTGACGTTTTTGGCAAGGGAACGTAAGTAAACTGATCCTTCTAAGAAAAGGGGGATAGGCGCTTTTTTCACGTGGGGGCTGAGTGAAAAAAAATAGAAGAGAAATAGGTTGGTCTGAAAAAAAAAAAAGAGCACGGGCTGTATTTCATTTGCGCTTCGGTAGCCCAAAAGGACTACGAAACGAGAGAGGACGAAAACATATAACAAAAAAAGTCAAAATTGATTTGCACTTCAAATAGCCTAATCAGGTATGGTGGGGGGAGGGAAAGGAATTCAAAAAAAGGATACGACCGGTGTTAATGACTGTATGGTAGCAAAGGGGGGAGGTGTTGCGGGAAAAATAGTGCATCATGTGCATGAATACGTTCAAAAGGAAAAAAAAAAGAAAAGGACAAGAGGTCCAAGCGGCCTTCTTACATTCACCTGGGAGTAGGGGGGAAGCTCACGGACGTTGTCGTACTCGGGGGAGGTTGGGGAAAAAAAGAAAGTGGTATACCTCCGGTATCGGGTCTCAGCACAAAAAAAAAAAGAGGGTATGGTTTCAAGAAGGGCAAAAAAAACCGCGAAAGCTCGGTCCTGTTCGCAGCGGGGGGGGGGGAGGGGGACACCGCGAGGGTGGGAAATGGGTGCGGGCATTAAATTACAGTTTCCTATGCAGAAAAACAGTAAGGATGGGGGTGGGGGGGTGTCCTGTCACTGTACTCTCTCTAACAGGAACTAATATTGATAACAGGGGACGAAAAAGGGGGGCGTGGATATCACAAACACACAGAAAAAAAAGCGCCAGTCGCATGGGGGGGGGGGGGGGTGGGTTGAAACTCATGCCATCTTGCGCAGGAGAGCGTATCTTATGGGCAGTCAAGGGGCGGGTTTGTTCACAGGAAGAGAGAGCAAGGTGGGATTGAGGGGGAACCACAGGCGCCGGGGGGCAAAGGGGGGAAAACGGGGGGCTGGAAAGTCAGTGAGACTCTCACATTCCCCTCTGGTGGTTAGGCTCTTGGTCAGGGGAAAAAAGTTATGAAGGGAAAAAAAAAGACAAGAAAAAAAGAAGGATAGACTGTCAACAACAACAAAAGAGGAGGGGAGAAAAAGCCTGAAAAAGGCGGAAAAATTCATAAATGTGCCACCTGGGGACCACCAAAAGCACAAACAAGGCGCCAGGGGAGAAAAAATAGGAAAAAAATAAAAAGGCAAGATCATGGCGTGGAAGGGAAGAATATGTCGATAGGGCGACACTCGCAAACACGTATCATGCGTCGCCTCGGACATCTTACTGGGACAAAAGAAAGACAAAGATGAACTGGGGAACACACCAGTGGGACTCAAAACGGGAACGGGAGGGGGCAAGTGCATGAACGCTGATGCATATATCCTTTGAAACTCTCAAAGTCTCGACAGTGACCATGACTGGGAGAAGAAAATTACGGACGGGTCGAGAAAAAGCAACAAAGATGCGCAACAAATCGCGCGGGGGAAAAACGAGGAGCGGGGGAACCGACGTTTGGCTATGCAGTAATCAGCTAGAAAAACTTGTACCCGCAAGGGGAACTGAATCAAAGAGTTGGACAACAACAGCAAGGGAAAAAACGGGGAACAGGAGCTACGTAATCACATTCCGGCAAGCCTGGGAACTGGGACGAGAAGGGGCATGCATTCAGGGCCTACCGACATCATTCACTTAACCTCAGCAAAAGGGAAAAAGTAACACAATAATGCACGCGAAAGAAAAAAAAAGGAAAGAACTCAATTATGGTTGTCTATCTTTCGCGCGTGATTCCTAGAGTCGAATGGCTCGAACCGGGGGAAGGACTGCCGCACATCTGGTTTAAAAATCAAAAAGGAGGGCGGTATCACCACCTAACTAGGTAATCGAGACAGTAATACGGTAAAGAAGGGGCAGGGACGGGGAACAAACGGCAAACGCGAGCCACCAGTCGGACAGGGGAAAAAGCCGTAACCGCGACATGTCACACAGCCATGGACTCCCACCTCCACAATTTCGGCAGCCGGGACGCGGAAAAAAAAAGCGAGGATATCCCGCCAAATCGTAGGGGGACGCCAGCAAAAGAAACCATAAAAGGCAAGAACGACGGGGCGATTCCCAGTGAGTACCACGCAGGTGGGGGACAAAAGGGGGGGGTGGAGCGGGGGGGTGCAAGAAAAAACATGGGTGGGGGGACGCAAGCAGGATCCGGGGGGAAGGCCCCAGGCAATTCTTCAAAACATGCTAGGTTACTTATGTTCGGCAATCAAAAGGGGTTAGC
>Ga0179593_1615044_pt1 | contig 20369 bp, 29 predicted proteins | sample CZODoug2_1_08_16_FD_185931 | JGI IMG/M metagenome (GOLD analysis project Ga0179593, IMG submission 185931) | Vadose zone soil fungal communities from Angelo Coast Range Reserve, California, USA - CZODoug2_1_08_16fungal (PacBio error correction) | ecosystem: Environmental > Terrestrial > Soil >...
CACAACTCAAGCCAAATCCCAACCCGCCAAATCAGAAAAAAAAAGATACCACAAAACGAAAGAACAACAACTCCCACCAGAAATCGTGGGGGGTTTTTTAGTGGGATAATGTCATGATGTGATAATGAACCGGGTAGGAAAACGCAGCACACCGGTACAGAGAAATAGACGATGTTAACGCGAGAAACGGGGAAACCCCAGCGCGATATCGAAGGGGAAAAAAGTGGGAATAAGAAAAGTATCAAATAATGAGAATCATCGCAGGTGAGCAATCAAAAAAAAGTAGGCGAAGGATGAAGGGGAGGAGACAACCTATTGGGCTCCAAAAAGGGGCTTCCGGCAGGAGGGATTACTTCAGAAATGAAAAAAGTCGAGCAAGAAAGATGACGTGGGGATGTTGACAAGCTCCTGAGGAGATGGGGCGGCTCTAAAACGGAAATGAAAACACCAAATTAAAAAAAAAAAGCGGGGGGCTAAAGAGGAAGATAGGGACGTTGTACGAAACTCATATGGGCGGGGAAAACCCGCAAGGCATTCCTGCCATAAAGGTTAAGTGGAAAAGTCGTAAAAGAAAAGGGATAAAAACATGTTCGTGCACGTTGGGGGAAGACACAGTACTGTCAAAGGAAAGAGACGCTGTTGACGAATGCCAACGTGGGAAAAAGGGAACAAAGCGCGGAGAGACATGGGGTGGTCGAGACGCGTTCTTGATTGGGAGGGCCAAGATGGGAGAAATCACGGGCCTACGCTGGGAAAAAAAAAGACCCGCCTGGGGGGCAATAAAAAAGGTCCCTAAAGGATTCAACTTGAAACAATCTACGGGGGAGGGTACGTTGTGGAGCAGAGATGGGGGTCATAGAAAAAAATTCTAAAGTGAAGGCTGGATTGCTGCAAGCTAAGAGTAGGACTATCAGCGCACAGTTTTAAAAAAGAAAGAGGCCACATGTGGGGGGGGATTCACAGGGACGTAAGAAAGGAAAAGCGTCGGAGGAACGATTGAGGGCGGACGTAAAAAAAAGTCAGACTGATGCGGAAGGGTCAACCGAGAATTGTTGGATTGTCCCCAGATGCAGGGGGGGCTCTAGGGGGTTTTTGGGGACCAACGGGGGGGCAAGTAAAGAAGTGTTATATTGACAATACTCCGATCTCTGATCACTCAACAGTTACTGTAGGGGGAAAAGAAAAAATCCCAAGGAAAAACGCATACGGGGGGAGGTCAAACTTTGGGCTACTCTGGATGCAACGAAAAGGGGTTGGACCAGGGAACCGATCAGCAGGCTCTTTTGGGGCTTCCGCAGGAAGGGGAAAAAAAAAAAAATGTTGTCTATGTGGAGTAAACCCATAAAAATGGATCCTCGAAGGTGCTCTACTTCAAGGGGGGTATTTTACTAAGGATGATAGGGTGCCAGTTCTCTGAAAAATAGCTTCAAAAGGGGGGAAGTACACGCATCTCGTTTGCGGTTTGGTCAAGGAACAAAAGGGAAGAGGAAGGAAGGGCTCCAGGAAACATATTCGAGTTAAAAAAACAGAGGAAAAAAACCAAAAGCTTGGGGAAAGCATGCAGAAAAAAGTTAAAAGGAAGAAGAATTTGGGCAGTTAAAACGAACAAATCCGGCTCTCTACGCAGAGATGGGTTCGCTGGTTAAAGGAGGTCGGGGTTGGCAGAGAACCATCCAAGGGGAGGAAAAGCCGAAGAAAAAAAAACTAAATGGGGGGGTTTGGGGGGGGCAAAGCACAAAGAGTGGTTAACAGGCAAGAAGCTGGATTGACAGGCGGTGTATTGGAAGTGGGTTGTGTTTCGGTGATGCGTAAGGTTGGATCAAAAAGGGGAAAACACAGAAAGTGTGGGGAAGGCTCCAACCCACAAGGAATAAAACAAGAAAAGAAGAACGCAACGGAGGTATTGAACCCGATTAAAGGGAAGGGGAAGGAAAGCTCTATCTTTGTGGGAGACTAAACAAGGAGTAGAGGGCGTATAGGAAAAAGAAAGCACGCAGGAGGGGACCAAAAAAAAGTAAAACGAGTTACCAACGAACAAGCTCAAGGAGGAGAGTATGGGGGGGGGCCTCGAATCGAAAGAGGAAAGGAAAAGGTCATCAGAGAACCACTGCAGTCCAAACCAATAAGCTTTTTTGGGGGGACAGGGATACTAGAGGGGGAAATAAGGGGGGGGCGAAAGTATAGAAGAAAAAACCCCCCCCGACACTGAGATTCCACATTTGTCGCGGAAAACATATATAGTTTTGGGGAGAATGTGAGAAAAGGGAAATCAGAAAAAAAGAAAAAATACAGAAAAAAAGGAACAACCCCGAAGGCCCGTCCGGAATCAGTAACTAATGACGGATGGTTAATCGGCAAACCCCAAGCCAACAAAGGAAAAAAGGAAACCGTACTGCGAAGAAAAAAAGAAAGAGGAAAAAAGAGAAGGGAAGAGATACCAAAGGGATGACAGGGCATAGTTTTCAAGCACATCCTGGGCCGTGCGCTATTACGGTGCGAAAATGAAGAGGGCTAGGAAATTGGTGGGGGTCAGAAAAAACTATAAGACCAAGCAGGGCAATTTTCCGGGAAAAAAAACTCCCTGGTTAAGGGGGTATCTGTCTCTCCCCTCAACTAAAGAGAAAAAAAGATTCAAAAGGAAAAAAGGTACTGGGAAGGGAGGAAGAAGGGAGGGAATTAGAAACCGCAGGGCAAAACTTTCCGCCTTTTAGTAATGCTTGGTTCTTGAGCACCAACTTCGCCAACTGCGGGGGCAAAAAAGAAAAAAACTGATTGAGGGTCAGAAAAAAGAAAAAAAGGAGGTAAAGTCGATCTGCGGAAATACTCGATTGACCCAAAGAAAGGAGAGGAAAGAGAGGTCAAGTTGACAAAAAGTCGCCGCCAACGTTTATCTGGTCAACAAGGGGTGAACCACTCTGTCGGGCGCGTGAACAGGAAAGACATACAAGGGGGAGAAGGCGCTAAGGGCGATAAGCTGGCCCGACAGAATCTACTTTCCCAAGAAGACATCACTTAACCGGGGAGAAAAGATCAAAAAAAAAAATCCGAAGACTATTGGGGGGTTCGGAAAAGAGGAGAGGGTGCCTTGAAGTAATGTCGGGCACCAACGGGAAAAAGCATGTTGGGTCGGCAGAAAAGGAGTCACCAACTAGAAAAGATACGAGTCTGGGGCCCTGCCGTGCGGGACAATGAGGATTTATACAACCTTGGGGGGGAATGCGGGAAACCTCGATATACAAGAGAGGAAAAACGGGGGGGAGGGTGAACTGCTCCAGAAGGGAAGCGGGAGCCGAAGTCCAGGACTGATCCGGATCGGAAAGATACAATACTTCTAAGAAAAGGTTCTGTAAAACGAAGAGGGCGTCACAAAGGCAAAGAAAAAAGGGCTTCAGAATCCGGGAAACCTTGTGAAAAAAAAGGATGCTTGCCTGTGGCCGAGCAATCGCACAACATGAATTGCAACGGAAGAGAAAGAGCCTAGAGTGGGGCGTCTAGGGGGGGCTAAGGGGGGACTCGGCAAGTGAGTTTCGCGTCAAAAAAAAGGGTTTGCAACAACATAGGCCGTATCTGGAAATCAAAACAAGATCCCGGTTGGGGGGAGGATTGGGGGCAGTGGGTGACTTGTTGTGGGGGGTGTTCTTTGTTGAGGTGGATGTTATGTGTGGGGGGGGAATCAACAAAAAAAAAAAAGTATGAAAAGAGGATCAAAAATTAAGGGAACGACCCACACCCCAAACTGCCGCAACCAGCCTACCCCCGAAAAAGCCACGAAAAAGAAAATACCAAATCTTGGGAGGGGGGGCATTGAGTAACCGGTTGACTCACTCGGCAAGTGTTCAATATATTCCAACAAAAAAGCGAGGGCTAAAACCAAAGGAAGCTGAAAAGGGCAGGGGCGGGCTGCGGAGACAAAAGTCTTCAATTCGGGGAGGCTCGCCGGATGAAGAAGGGGAAGAAAGCAAAAGGTAGTCGAAGGAAGCTAGGGAGGGAAAGGGAGGTCAGGAGACTTCCTTAACCGCGAACGAGAAGAGTTCGTGGGTTTGGGCCAATCAACGCTTTTGTCCTGGAGGAGAGGAAAGTTAAAATGGAAAAAAAGGTCTTGCAGGGTGTCGAGAGAGGGGAAACTACTCTTGGGTATGGGCGGGACACTGCAGAATTCTTCAGTGAGGATTGTTCAAGCGGTTGGGGGTGGGTGCGCGGATGGGAGGCCAAAAAAAAAAAACTATTAAGAAAAAAACAAACAGGACAAAAAGTTCAAAAAAACGTAGGGACCCATACGTGGATTTGATACAACTAATTAGCGTATAAAACGAAAGACGCGGCGGAAAGTCAAATCGGGGGGGGGAAGGGAATGGGCCAGGGGGCAATCCCTAAAGAGCGCAGTGGTATGTCAATCCCGCCTGTTCGGGGAAGGAACTTGGAAACCAGCGGGGACCTTCGAACAAGCCTAACTCCTTTGGTCGGGCGTACGTTGGTTGGAAAGGTCATAGAAAGGGAGGGGAACATCGAGAGGCATGAAAAGGGGGAATAGAGGACAGGCGCAAGTGAGGGGGCGCTATTTCCGTGGAAGGGGTGTTGGCGAAGTCGTTTTGCAAAACCGCAGGCAGTACCTTAAAAGCGGAAAAGAGTTTGACTAAAAAGGAAATTCGGGACGGAAATGAGGGAAAAAAGGGGAGGTTTGGGGTCAGATGCAGGTTGATATAAAGGAGAGCTTTAGGTTTGGGAGGAAAAGAAGGACCCATTCGTTTTTTCATAAAATGCAAGGGGCAGGATGAATAGTCAGGGGTTAATGAGGTAGAAAAGAACTCTCTGGCAAGTGAGGGAGAAAAACCGTAAGAGACGCATGACTGGTGGACGGAAGCACCCATGGGCTAAGACCTGTGGTCTCAGCTGAAGCCTTGTGGAACCTCGTAAAGTTGGATTAAAAGAAAAAAAGAAAAAAACCCGCAGAAAAGAAGGGTGAAGGGGACTAACTTGGGGTTGCGGCAGAACTTTTACACACAATTCTGGCCCGGAGTTAGGATCCTCAGGGGCTCTACTGAAGGGACTGTGGCAGGAGTGCAGGAGTTGCTAAATTACAATCCCATGGCTTCAAAAGAGAAGTCGCGCTAAAAGGGGAGCTCGTTGCGAGGGGGGGAAATAGCCGCGAGGGGACATATCGAGTTAAAACCAAAAAGAACGCCCTGGAAACCAAACAAGGGAAAAGGGGAGAGGGGAATGCGGGCTAGTTTACTGAGGACAGGAAAAACTGGCAGTGATGGGGGGAAAGGAGCCATCCGCAAAACCCTACCGGGGAAAGAGTAGTTGACCACGGGGTTCTTTCAGAAGAATCGCAATCCTACAAAAATACTAAGAGTGAGGGGGTACCGGTGTGTAAGCCCACTATAAAAAGGATCCTATGGGTGGCAAGAGTAAAAAGGGGACAAGGGTTCTTTTATGGTTGGAGGTGGAGTCTTGAGTCTTGCAAAAAGAGCTAAACCACACCACCGAGAGAGAAATTTTGGAAAAAATAATGAGAAAAAAACGAAAATAGGAGGTCCCCAAACAGGAAAAACATAATGCAAACCCACTCGGAAGAGCTTTGTGAAGGTGAAGAACCGGGAAAAAATATGATAGCTTTGTTGCTGATCCGCTAGGAGGTAAAACTCAGGATGGTGGAAGCTCAAAGCTAACCCCAGGGACTAAAAAAAGAATACAGGAGGGCCGGATGTGGTCGCTAGATGACAAACGTTACTCCATGTCTAGCAAAAGGGAATGAATCAACGTGAAGCCGCGAATTCGCGTTTGAAAAAAAAGTGAAAAAGACTGTGGAGGCGAAGAGACTATAAAGCTAATGGACGCACCTCTCAACGGATTTGAAATATCGTATCGGGAAAAACCCGAAAAACCACGGCACCGACTCCGAGGAGGTAACCGACCACCAAGATAGCCAATTCCGGCGATCCATCACTAAAAAAGCTTGTTGAGGAGTTCGTTCACCAGACAAGAAAAGGGAAGGTCAAAAACCCAAAAGAGCGGGGAGAGTTTCACTGGCAAACTGTCCTTGAAGAAAAGTGAAAACGGAGATAACAACAGGGGGAAAAAAGGTTAAGGGGTTAATAAAATTCTTTGGTCAGTGACGACAGAAATGATGGGAGGGTGAGACGCCAGAGAGAAAACCTTGGCCGGGAATTCATGCGAAAATTAAGAGGAGAAAAGAAAAAAGGGGGAGGGGGAATCAACGTACGTGTGGAAAGACTAAAGAAACGTAAATCAAGGCCTTAAGACAAAGCAAAAGCTACGGGGCCAGGAAAACTTCGAAATACGTTTTCCTCTTAATATTCCTCAACCCGCAGGACAGCGCAGCTTGCTGTGATTGACGTGCCTTAGGGGGAGGGGGCACAAAGGTGCGAGTCAGAAAGCAGTGAGAAAGCCTACTATATTATGTCGAAAAAATCAGGAAAAGGACCGATCTCGACGGTCCTTCGAGGCCAATAAGGCTTCTGAAAAGAATTTCACAGAAAGGTTGAGGGGAAAATGGGTGTCCCACGCTTTGAGGGGGAGGGTCCCAAATTAAAAGAAAGTAGGGTCATCAAGACAAGGGCAAAGAATTCCCCTCAAAAGAGGGGCGATTTGCATCAGCACGGTTGGAACGAAAGGGACGAGAAGGAAATGGTCGCCGCGCCAGGGGAGGAAGAGGGGAACGAATACGGGGGGATCATCTTGTCCAAGAGGGGTCATGACTCCATCGTATCAGAAGTTGAAAAATTGGAAAAGTTTTCGAAAAGAGACCTCCCATCCGTAAAAAAAGAGGCACAGCAAAAACACTACTCAAGGGAATTCCTGGAAAAAAGAAAGAGGTAGGAGGGAAAATTAGACCGGAAACTTCGATATACAAGAAACGTGGGTGGTCGTGTTCTCCTCGCAGAAACATAAGAAACAAAAAAGGAATTGGATTGGAAAAATGATCGGCAAGGAAAGGAAGGAAACCATGTGATTAACGTCAAGATGAAGTGGAGAAATCGGAGGGGGGTCTTACCGAAAGAAAGCCAGCTTCCCAGAATCGAGAAAAAAAACCTTGTGCCTGCCTTTCCGCAAAAGCGCCCTCCGGAAACAGGCCTCGGAGACTAGCCGCTGGAGATCTTTGGCAGGGAGAGTACGTTGGGGATAGACTGGTCTACCTGGGAGTAAGGAATCAAATCCTGGGCCAGGAGTCTTTTACAAAAACACTATCCGAGGGGTTGGGGGGAAAGGAGAAAGAAGGGTGGGTTATCGGACGCGGAGTTGGGCGGTGGGGGATGGGGAGTTGGAGGGGTCGTGATATCAGGAAAAAAAAAATAGGATCAAGAAAAAAAAAACTAAAGACCAAAAAACAAAAAGAGAAAAGAAAACACCACGCCACCCAATAAGAGCCAATACCACCCACTACAAAAGGGATAGTGGTGGGTTGGGAGATACAGGGAAACAAAGTAAAGAAGGGCATTATCTCAGAGCGATTTTTGACGCTAAAGGGAAAAAACAAAATCTGCTCGGATCGGGAGTTAAAGGGAGGCGATTGGCGCTGGAGGGGGGGGAAAAAACCATCTTGAAATAAGGAATCAGATGAAAGCAATCAAGACACGTTTAGCGAAGAGGGGTCCCGAACTTAACGGGATGGGTACGCCAAGAAGAGGAGGTCCAGACGAATGGGTAATGTAGAACCGAGGAAAGGCGGGAGGCCAAAGACCGCTTGGTCCTGATGTAGGAAGAAAAAGCGCTAGGGGAGGGCACAAAAAGGGTAAAATCTTTCTTCTGTCTAAGTCGGGGAGCAGACAGGTCTACCTGTGGGCAGGGGAAACGGAAAAAGGGAAAAAAAAAAACAGGGAAATCGAGACGGGGTGATCGGAACAGACGGATGGTAGGGAATGCAGTCTCAACAAACACCTGAGGGGGGAGGGTTTCACCTGAACGAAAGGAAAGCGCGCTACGCGGGGAAGAAGGATTTACACGTTGGATGGAAGCCGGCGGGCCATGTTTCATTGGGGAGGTTGGGGGGGATCGCCGTAGGGCTGGTCCAAAGGGGGAAAAAATCCTACAGGATCGCGAGAGGGATGCAATCTGTTACCGACCGATCCAGGGGGGGAGGGGGATTCACAGCGGGAAAAAAACATAAACTAGTTGGAGTGCTACGGGAAGAGATGAAGGAGGGAGGAAAGGATCCGCAGCGGATCCAGATTCAGTAGTGAATCAACCTAGAGGAGGCTACATCAGCGCAAGGGAGCCGAGGGGGACCTCTTTGTTAAGAAATAAAAAAATCCAAGGCGGCGAAGCGGAAGGACTGTCTGGGGAAAGAGAAGTAACTGAATTAAAAACGTTTAGATTTTATTCTTACAGGCAAAAGTTATCTTTTTTGAAAAAGGGGGGAAAAAATATGCAGGTGGAAGCGACGCGAATTTGAAAAATGAAAGTCGTTTTGGGGGGTGCCGCTTGGATTTTAGAAGAGCCTGAAGTTCAAAGGTCCCTGAGACAAGAAGAAGGGCGAAACAAGAACCAAAAAGGAAGAAAACGAAAAAAAATCGGAAAGCTAGGGTTGACTGATTAAAAAAGGAACATTTGCTCGTGAAGAATATTGTAGTCGGCTACGCCCTTGGGTCAAACCGTCAAGTAACGAAAGGGGCCGGTGAAAGGGCAGTCCTTGTGGGGGGGCTGAGGGGGTTCGCTTGATTGGGGGGAGGTGTTCAGAAAAACGTTACAGATTCGGGGGAGGAGATCTACTCGAAGGGAACTCCTAGGGTTGGCGGGATCCGTCTGAAGTGGACCGCTGTATTTCTCAGAGTCGCATTCCAAAATAGTACTGGACAAAAGATAGCGGTACGCCTAACTGGGGGGGGGGGGGGGAGCTTGGGAGGGCAATGAGAAGCGGTACGGGGGGGTTTAAAAAAGCCAGGAAACAAAAAAAGCTAGCATTCCTTGGCAGAGGGATGAAGTACCTTATTACGGCAGATTTGCTATTTCAGTCCATAAGGAGCACAAAAAATCAGGGAGGAATGAGCTTTTTGATATGTTGGGGAACTCACTGGTGCTTAAGTGCCTATCGCGAGCCCACTCGAAGTGAAGGGGGTGAGGGGTTTAGAAAAACTACATGCACAGTGGGGAATTTGGGCGGGTCATTTGAGTGACGTTTCTTTAGTTTTTGGAGTACGGTTTGGGGGGATTCTTAGTCATCAAAAAAGAGAGAGAAAAGAAAAAAGAAAAAAAAACTTATGGAGAAGGTGTTTGAAGGAGATATCCAACCGACTCCAAGAAAGCACTATTTACAAACGCAGAAGGAGGGAGAAAAGGGCTATCTTGGGTTGCCGGGTAGTGGAAAACAACAGGAAACTAGGCGTGTGGAGAATCGCGCCGCAAAAACCTGCAGGAAAAGAAAAGTGTTTATAACAAGCCTGAGGGAAAGGACAAGCTCAGGGGGGGGGGGCAGATAAATAGCAAATGGTACTAATTCATCAACAAATGAAAGGAATGCCTCGGAACCTTCAAAAAACACTTCAAATTTTTGAAGGAGTAAGGGGGCTATCATGTTAAAGCTAGGAGCTAGAACACCAACCGGAGGGATTCAAACATTTGAAGAAACGCTATATTGGTGGTAAGGATTGAGGGGGGAATGGCTACAAGTAAAGAAAACATCTGACAAGGATAAACTAAAAGACAGGCGGAAACGAAGAGGCAAAAACAACAAAAAAAACACACTATCAAAATAGCCCCACTTCAAAGGTCCCCAAAATAGCGAGGGCTGATCTGGGGGAAAAGGCAAACTTTTAAAACAAAGAGGTATAAAGAGAGATAGTTTTCCACATTCCAAGGCTCGATTACGTTTGCGTATCAGAAACACAGAAAGAAAAAAGGTGTCTAGTGCTCCGAAGGGTAGTGCCGTGTACAAAGAAGGAGGTTCCTGGAAGAAAAAAGTGAAGGTGAGAGGGTTAGCTGTCTAAAGAAAATCAGCGCGTCACAGAATTCACGCAGAGGGGGGGGGAAAATCACAAAAGCAAAGGGAAAGAAAGCATAGGATACGGGGGTAAAGGGTCAAAGGAATAGAGAGGCGCCTTTTAATGCCTAAGGGTCTTTGAGCACCGACGCCACAAACTCTGGGCAACCTAGGGCGAGAGAAAGACTGGGAAGAGAACTACGATATTAAAGATACTGACCGAGAAACGATGTCAAGGGACATAGCGGTCAAAAAGTCGCAAAGAAGCGTTGTAGGTTGGAAAGAAAAAAGTATCCCACGAGGTCTGGATCGCGGTAACGAGGAGGGGGATCAAAAAATAAACTATGTCGACCAGCTTGGCCATCACAGAACCTCGACGGGTCTAGCCAAAATCCTGAATGTGAGCCGAGCTCCTGCCGGGTGAAGAGGGGGATCGCGACTGACCGTGGGAAAACTTAGTGTCCGGAAACTTAGCGGGCAGGATTCAGTTCGTTTTCCAACCTTGCAAAAAAACATGTTGTGGGGGAAAAAAAGATCGCAGATGGCGTCACAAGTCGCGCTACGCCAATGGAAGGGAATTCCTTCAGGAGGGAAACGCCAGAGGAAGGAGGTATACAAACGGTAGAAGAAAGGAGGCGGGGGGAAGATAGACAAGGAAAAATTGGGAAAACACGTTACATCCCCCATCAAACGCGATTGACTTTACCAGAACGAACAAGACCTTAGAAGCCTGGGTTACGGGGGAAAAGTCTACCTAAGGAGGGGAAGTAAAATCGAACAGTTCGTGGAAAAGAACTTCCTCAAAGGAAAAACTTTTCTAATGCTGAAACAGATGATTCTTAACTCCGGGGGGAGAAAACCACGGCAAAGAAGGTTCAAAAGCCGCCCAAAGCAACTTCGACGGGAGCCGGCTTGCTGGTAAAGGAGAGGGGGTAGCGGGTGTCAAAATCGAGAGCTGGGGGGGGTGAACTGCTGGCGTTCGTCAAGGGTTAATTACTTTTACTCAAAAGACTTCAAAGAACCTCAACAAGAAAAGGGGGGTTGGGAGGGGGGGAGTGGCTGGGGAAGGGTGATTGGGACTTGGAGGTTTTTTGGGAAGGGGGTTTTGATATTGTATTCGTAAGACCCAAAAGCGAAAGAAAAATAGGAGAATCTTCCCACTCCGAACAAGACACCCACCCAGAACAACTCAGACAAAAAAGACTGTATGAAAAAAAAAAGGCCCACAACTAGACACTCTGGGAGATAGTGTTTATGAAAGATAGCTTTCGTTGAGTAGATGAACCGTGGTTACAGAACAGCACTTGGACAGTGAGGATCTCATAAGCACCGAGGAGACGTTGGACCATCATCGAGAAGCGTACGTTTTCCCTTAAGGGAATTGATCTGTCGGAACAAGGAAAAGCAATGAGGAGAGAATAAAAAAGACCTGGCGTTTAGAGAGTGCGGAAGCGGAGATTCTAGAGTCGGCCAGATGAAGAAGGGGAAAACTTTACAGAAAATGGGGGCGGCAGAGAAGAAGGAAGACCCGAAAGGGGGGTCGGTAAAGCACTTGGTCATGTGGCGAAATGAAACAAGGAGGGGTTCTTCATCTGTCTTCGGGATCGAGGGGAAAAGACATTGAGTACAGGTTGGGGGGCGTAACTCAGGGAAAATTACGGCAATGATAGAGGGGGGGTGATCGTGTGAAGGGGATGTTAGGGAGGAAGGCTCGGCGCAACAACGGAGGAGTTCAAGTTGGGGGGGAAGAACGAGGGGCCAAGGGGAACTTGGAAGATCGAAAAAGAAAAAGGGAAGTAGACCACTCCTTCTGTAGGTAAGGGAGGACGTTCGCTGAAGAAAAACTTATGAGGCCAAGCGGGGGGGGGAGACGGTAGTTCACAGCATTGTCTGTAATCGTCTGGTTAATGGGACTCTAGACACCGCAAGAGGGGGGGGAGGCACCTTCGGGAAAAAACAATCAAACGAAAAAAGGGAGTTGTGAAAGATCAAGCCTGGAGTCGCAGAGTAGTCAGGTCGTACGCATACTATAGGGAGACATCAGGCTCCCTTCATTTTTCGAGATTGTGGGAAATTTTTGTCAAGATGTGGCTAAAAAAAAGGGGGGCATGTCCTTAAGCAGAGAGAGGGAACTGCGGAGTTAAGAAAAAGTAGTCGACGTTTAAGGGCACCCTTAGCGGGGTTGACTTGTCAAGGCGGGTTGGAGAGAGAAAAGGACGCGGCAGTGAAAAGGGGGGGAACAGATACAGGGAAAGGGTTGCAAGGAAATCTGGAAATGAGGGACGGCTATTAGAAAGGCATATCTCTGGGGATGACCCGCATTGAGGTTCGTCATTGACGCCAGAAGAAAAGGCTCGAGGCTAAAACGAAATGGGAGGGTACTGAGGGGGGGAAAGAAAATGCTCTTATCGGTCGGCTATCAAGACAAGTTTGCCATTGAACCAGAAAGAAAAAAGAGGTTTTGGGCGGGGAAGGAATCCTGGGAGAGGTTTGGGGAGGGGCTCTATAAAAAGGTAATCGCCGACATTGAACTGTCTTTGTGTGAGTGAAAGACCGTCTAGAGGGGGTGCCGGGAGGGGAGGAGCTTGATTGAAAGGAAAAAAGAAAACAATAAAATAGCGGGGAAATAGCGGTTGGTCAGGAATCAAAGAATAATTTCTGTGGGGGACAAAGGGAATTATTATTGAAACCTCAGGAAGGAAAAGGAACCATAAAAAAAGAAAAAAAAACCGAGGACGCTTAGAACAGAAATGGCAGGTTGTCTCCATCAAAAAAACAACATCCTTCTAAGGAGAGGGATACGGTTAAAAGTTACTGTGTTGGAAAAACCATCCTGGGGGGAGGAGGTGCCTAAGATAAGAGACCAGGCAAAGAAGAGCGCGGTGATACCATGCCTTTTCAGGAGGGGGCTTTACATCGTTTGCGGTTATTTTTGGGTTGAGTTCGTCTTATAGGAGGAAAAAAAGACTCAAAAAACGGAGATGGTTGGGAGAGATCTAAGATCCAGACCAAACACCTAAAAGCAACGGATTTAAAAGGACCAAATGCAAAAAGGAGGGGGAAGAAAAAAACATAGGAAAGAGGGGGCCGTATTAAAAGACCGTATCCGAGGAGTGGGGAGGGGATAGCAGAATCAAACCAGGATGGGGGTTGAGGGCGCCAAAAGGAAGAGTCTCATTCTGGAAAAAAGAAAAAAAAATCGGACAAAAGCGTATGGAGAAAATTCCAGGTTAGGGGCATCCGCAGAAAAGGGAGCATGCCTCGAAAGCGTCACAAGAGGGTTTTTGACGAGGGAAGAAAGGTTTACTCGGGAGGGGGGAAAGTCACAGGAAAAATCTCAGGTAATGAACCAAAAAAGCAACTAAGCAAACAGTTGTAGAGGAGATTTTGGGGAGTATTTGGTGCGGAAAGGGAATTTACCACATCAAGACAAGAACAAAAAAAAAGACGAGTAAAAAATCGCAATGAAAAGATGGGTAAGGTCAGGCAACAAACACAACAACCAAATTCAAAAAGGGAAAAAAACTTCTGCACCCCAATATCGGAGAGGGAGAAGTTCACTGGAAGGAAAGGAGAAATGGTTGTCAGTAAACCAGTCGTGAGAAAATTGGACTACTCCTGTTAATGGTAGGCAAATGGGGGAGGAAAAGTTAGGGAGAGAGAGAATATTTCTTGGGGTGAAAGACATTCGATCTAAAGAAAAGGCATGTTCAAGGAAAGACCTGGGGACTGTTGGCTGTCTCCCCAAATAATCAAGATGATATCAAAACTGCAAGAGGAAAAAAAAGCACCAAAGCAGAAAAGGAAAAAGAAAGACGTCAGGACAGGAAGTAAAAAAAAGCATTTCAGAGGGACACTTTTTCGGGGTTTTTGAAAGAAAAAACCTGCGGGGCACCAACATAGGCAAAAAGGGAGCCTTATTTCGAAACGGGGGGAAAATGGAGAGAAAATCCTTAACACGAAAAAAAAACAAAGAGCCTCTGCTTTCAAGACGTCCTCCAACCGCGTTTACTTGTGAAAAAGTGAAGAAAAAGGACTGAAGAGGGATCCCCGGGGTGCGGAGGACCGCGCGAGACCGGAGGCTACCAAGCGTGGCCAAAAAATCACAAAACAGAAAGAAGAAAACATTCGAACGCTTCCAGGAGTGAGAGGAGAAACCGACGGTTTTATGGGCCCGTCATAAAAGTAGAGGGCCTGGAAGTCAGAAACGGTAACCCAACCTTGAAACGAAGGGGGGGGGAAGGTGTTTGCGGGGAGAGACAGGGGCTAAAGGAAGAAATGCACCAAAACGACTCAAGACGAGGGGGCGAGAATTCTGCAGTGAAAAAAAACCAGGGAAAGGGTCCTTGATAAAAACAACGAAGTATCCGGATGCGAACTCGTAGAAGAAAGAAATGCAGAAAACTTGGGGGGACACTTCCGGGGGGAACCACAGCTCCAAAACGCTCTAAAAAAGTCTACATACTGGCCTGAAAAAAGTGATGGGAACTCAATTAGAGGGGGCGACATCGCCGGATGGAAAAGAAAGGTCAAAACGTCCAGGGTGCTTCACGGAAGGAAGGGTAGGATGAAACCTCTTTCAACAGGGATGGAAGGGCGCAAGCCAAGACTGGCAGTGCAAGAAGAGACCGAGAAGGGGGGGAGGTAAAACGTCGTCAAAGGTCGAGATATGAACAAAAGGATGCTGGGGGGTGGGGGGGGGGGGGGGTTTTTGTTGACGGGTGGCGTCATCGACCTCGAGTACTCACATCATGAAAGGAAGAGGTCACCACTCAAAAAAAAGAGAAAAAGCGTTGGGACAAAATAAATTAGAAAAGAGGGTAAAGGTTTTTCTGGATGTTGGGGGGGGGGGGGGGGGGATTTTCGTGGGGTGGCCCTCACAAAGCAACAGAAACTACAACCAAATCCACACCAAAAGAGAAGACCTGACACCATATAGTACCAAAAGAAAAAAAGAACGTCCAATCAAGAAGAGAAAAAAACAGCAACTCAGTGTGAACTGGCAGGGTAATAACCGGGTGTAAGAACGAGCCGGGAAGAAGGAAGAGATCAATCAAAAGGCGGAAGAAGTTTGAAACGCGAAAGAGGAAATAAAAATAAAAGAGGGGGAGAGCATGGAGACATTAAATCAGGGTCTCGCCGTAGGATCAATATTAGGGGCAAAGCAAAATCTGGGAGGATCGTGTTCGATGTAAAAGAACAACAGGGGGCGGCAAGCAAGTTAACATTAAACCTCTATCCGGAAGAAGGGAGGGACTTTGAATTTTGTGGCCAAAGAGAATCGCCAGACTGGGTTCAAGAGGGAGGGAGAGGGAAAAGTGAAAAAAAAAAGGGCATCGTTCTGAGGGTTCTCGGAAGAAAGCCTATATGGGGAAATAAAGCCTGCAGGAACATGAAAAAGTGTTATTGCTAATCGTGGTGGAGATGGTGCAGACAGTGGGAGGAAGGGGACGCAGAAAAAAAACGTGTCAAGGGGGCTGACTTGAAAAAAAACGCTTGGGTACCAGCCCATACTTGGAAAGGCAAACGCCAACGTAGGGGATACCATGAGGAGCGAGGAGGGAAAGGGAAGGATCTGACATGCGCGTGGAAAAAAATCGGGGTACTGGGAGAAGCGGGATTCAATAATTGTAGGGGGGCAATTCGGGAAATTGGACGCTGATCCAAAAAAAGAGGGTAGAAATGGTTGAAAAAGTTTGGCGGAAGCGAAAGGGTCAACCAAGAAACACCCCCCCCTTCTGAAAATCGAGTGAAGGATCAAGAAATTGGGGTAAGGGGAAAGACAGTAGCGCATACAAGGAGTATGAGAAAGAAAGCAAGTCAGGGTGAGAATGAAAAGGGGTGGGGGGAAAAAAGAGGGCCTTAAAATGCTCAAAAAGGGGACTGGCAGTAAAGGAATAGGAAACCTTATTAGAAGTTGGGGGATACTGGAAAAAGGAAAGGGTGTTATCAATATGCAAAAAGCTAAGAGGGGGTGGGGAGACTATAATCCATTCGTTTTTTTTGAGAAAAAATTCCCTTTTCTGTGGGGGTAGCAGAGGGAGATGAGTGTGCCCGAAAGGAAGAGGAATCTGGCAGGAAGAAATAGAAGGAGTGGTCGAAAACACCGTACTGAAATGGTGAAAACAAGTTCTATCAAGGTAGAAAGAAGAAGTGTTACAGGGGACAAAGGGGGCAGAAAATTGAACCGCCCAGCCCTCGAGTTGGGGAGGGGGAACGAAGGGGGATTTGGGCATGGTTTGAGGGGGGGGGGGAACCGCGGAAGGGATGGATCGCCGGAATTGAGAAGAAACTTGAGTTGGGTGGTCGTGGACGAAGTCTGAGTTCGGGGGGGAAAGGACTTTGATTGCTCTGTGGAGAAAAAGAAAAAGACCCATTGCGGAGCTACAACGGTTTGGGGATCGGTGCATCGTTTTTTCAATTCACAGTAATATGACGAGGTAAGCGAACACATTAGAATCTTAAGAACCGTCCGAGGACAGAGGCATCGTTTGAAGGAAGAGGAGCCTGTAGTTTTATTTGACCTATTGAAGCCCATCCGAACACAAGGGACCGCCGTGAAAAAAAAAAAAAAGAGCTACTGTATGCGAGCCAAAAGGTTAGGTGAGATCCTTAACAACTCTCTAAGCTGTAACGGGGGGTAAGCCCACGCGACGATCAAGCCGAGGGGGGGGGAAGGACATTAGATACATTTAAGGGAGTTTAGAGTTTAACGGGAAGGTCGGACAAACGGGTTCCAATCAAAAAAGAACGTATGAGGATGAAAAGGGAAAGAAGGGAAGGGGAAGGAGTCTAAGAGAAAAAGTCAACGATGTAATTTACTAACCACTGCCTGGGGATAAAACACAGTACGCACTAAGAGGAGCGTGGTTTCATACGCAGAGGGGACCCTCCGAAAGCAACCAGGAGGGGGGGAGGCCAAAAACCGGAAAAGAGGAAACAAAACTCCGTCGGATGGTGTAGATGGCTAAATAAAATAAAACTTTTTACAAGTTTCATCAGCGGGGAAACTGGCAGTCCGTACCAAGGCAAGAGCTGGTGGTGTCCAGGGCGTGAGAGTTTGGAAAAGAAAAGAAAGGGCCCTTGCGGGTAATAGGAGAACAAGGCGGGCACGAGATTCAGGGATCAAAAGCGAAATTTTGAATTTATGAGGGAAGGGAGGAGACACATAGCAAAGACAGGGCAACCACAAAACACCACCAATTCCGAAAGAAACAATTAAAGGAAAGATTTCTTGCGAACCAAACCAAAAAAAAAAAGCAAATACAAAAAAAAGAGACGAAAAAAGGAGCGATTGCAATCAGCGTGAAAATCATGCCGATAACAAAAGTGGAAAATGGTATGTGGGAAAAGAAGAACTTCCACATACATGATTATCTTTCCGAGTTGGCGGAAAATTACTGAAGAAGGGGGGAGACCAAGAGATTCTGAAATAATAAAGATATTCCACATTCATTGAAAAACGAAGTTTTTTGAAGACCCAAACCTAAGCGACAGTCAAGATTATATCAAAGGACATAATTGTGACAATCACAAAAAGGCTACGGGGGGTGGGCCATTAAAGGAATACGGTGGAAGGATTCCTCACCCGGCCGCGGGCCTCGGGGTCTTAAAGGAACTTCGCCAAAAGGGGCAAAAATCCCATTTAGAAAACAAGTTGGAAATGAGGGAGAAGCGAAATTATTACGCTACAGTAAGAAGGAAGAACTCTGCGACGAAAACTACAAGGAACCTGACCATCGCAGGCCGAAGGAAGATTTCAACCAAGGGGGAAGACCCAGGTCTGGCAGGCGGAACCCGGGAAAAGTAATTGATCAAGAAGGCTGGAAAGGGGAATGAAAAGAAAACTTCTGAGGGGAAAAAAGTGTCCAAAACGCACTTAGACCATGAGCTCAAGCGACAGGTTGGGGAGCACTTTGACACGGGGGGGGGGAAGGCTTCACTACAGAGGGGAACTGTAAGGAGAGAAAGAAAAAAAAACCAAAGGCATGTGATCCGACCATCGTATGAACAACTCAACCGAAATACTAAAAGGAGGTCATTAATTTCAATGCAAGTGCGGGACAAAACATATTAAGGGAAAAGAAAAGGGAAAGTATCCTGTAGGAATAAGAACGGAAGGGGGTAGTGAACACCGCCATCAAGAGGAGGGGATTTGCAACAAAAATCACCCCCTGAAACACGCGGTTAAAAGGGAGAAAAATACTGCGGAAAGGGATGGGTGGGGACTGGCCCGGGAGTGTTTCACGACAGAGAAACAAGGAAAATCTCCCCTCTGAGCAGCCGGCCCTGTTCCGACGCAGGCCAATATCAAAAAACTTCAGGGGGAAAAGGAATAAAGGTAAAAAAACTCGGAAAGAGGGCTACGCCTGACTGAGGAAAGGGCAGGGAGTCGTGAGTAAAGGAAGGGTTTCATTACTACACAGAAGAAGTAGAAGGGGAAAATCGGAACAAAAAAAAACGTACAAGGAGGTTTGGGGTATTGCAAGGGGCTTTCTGTAGGGGTATCGAGTGGTGGAGATGGGGGGGGGGGAGGTTTGGGAAAGGGTGGAGTGGATCTATGGAGGAGAAAATGACACCAACGGCCAGAAAACACCCTCCCACCACGCACCAAAGGAAGATACACTCACACAGCACTGACCAACTCCTAAAAAAAGAAAAAAACCAACCGGAGGTGTGAATTAAGAAACGTCTTACGAAAAAACTGGGGAAGTCAAGACAAATTCTACTCAATTGGGGGGAGAAGACATATGAAGGTACAAAAAAAACTCGGATAAGATTCAGGGGCGAAATTCACAGGAAGAGACTATGAAGAACACTGCACAGGGGAAAGAACTTGCTTTTGAAGCTGTACTGGCACAAAGGGGGGGGGGAAAAAAAATCCTATTTACGAAAGAAAAATGTTGCGGCGAAAAAAGCGGCTTTGGGTGGTCACGAAAAAAAAAGGTGGCTGATGGCTGTAAAAGGGGGTAAAAAACACGTTCTGTATCGTTCTTAGGGGGAGAGTCGAGTTTCAGGGCGAAAGGGTGTTGGAAGGGGTGACGAGTCTAAATCTGGGCATGTCCCCAGGGGGCAAGGAATTCCTGCCAGACAATGGCAAAGGTGAGGTTGGTTGGAAATATTGGAGGGCGAGGCTCGCCCAAAAAAAATTCCGGAGGGTTGTCAAATAAATCCCGCAGGGCAAGGGACGGGTGAGGGAAATCGGAGTAGCGTGAAAAAAAACGGCGAATCTTCTTCAGACATGGTCAATCCTTGGCAGGGTGAAGAGCAGATTATTTTCTGGGGGAAAAAGGGGGAAAAAGGGAAGGGAAAGGTTCAGGGGGTTGCAACGTTTAGAAGGATAAACCATACAGCTTTGAAAAGTACAAAAGGATGGGAACGAACAAACGAGGGGGGGGGAGGGAAATGTAAATCAAGATGTTCAATCGTCGGATGATTACTAAGAAGCCCGGCGCAAGTCATAAAGGGACTGGGTTGGAACTCCTTTTTGGGTAAAGTCTTGGGGAATCAAATGACCCAAAGTCTTAACAATTCAAAAAAAAGGGAGGAAAAGTGACCTGAGGTGAATGAAAACAGGTCAACCGGGAGGATTAAAAGATGAAGGGGTTGAGATCTAATTACGCTAGCTTTAGGTTTGAAAGCAACCTCAAAAACCTAGAACAAATGCACAAAGAGGGTGGGGGCAAGTGAAATTGCAATAAGTAAGGGTGTGAAAACTCCAAGAATCTGGGTCGGTAAAAGCAGTTCTGTCGTCATTAAAAAAGTAGCACCTTACAGAAAAGCACTAATTGAAGTGTGGAGGATAAAACTGGACCTCATTGCTCTTAATCATTTTGGGGGGGGGAAAGCGGGGATCCTTGGGGAAATTTGGACGAAACACCCTTTGGGCGGAGGCCGTCCTGTTTGAACGGGTTTTAGAGTTTGGGGCGGTGTTTGCAGGAGGAATTGACCCCAGTCCTTCATGTTCTGAAGATCCGTGCAGGTGGGAATGGGGCGTTTCTGGGGGCTTAAATGTTAGCATATCCCAGAAAGCAAGAAGTCACAACGAAGGTTTCCCAAAACTTGTTTGACAGACCCCCCAAAAAAGTGGGAGGTGGAAGACGGGAGGGACCGGTTACGCGCCAGAGATTGGGAAAAAAGATACAGGAAAAAAAAAGGCAAGTGGGGGCGAGGAAGGGCAAGGGGGGGTCTTGGAGGAAAGAGGGAAAGTACCCTGGCCTGAAAAAAAGTACCAACGGCACCGACCGGGAGGGGGGTGGTTAAGGTGGGTGGCCGCGACCCCTAATGCTTTGCGGCGGAGTCGCGAGAACGAAAAAAAGACTAAGAGGGGGGGAAAAATGTTTTAAAGGGATAGCCGAGAAGTGTGGGCAGTGAAATCGTTAAAAAACGTTCTTTTGGGGGAGTTTTTGGACGAAGCGCGTACAAAACT
>Ga0179593_1578463_pt1 | contig 20368 bp, 19 predicted proteins | sample CZODoug2_1_08_16_FD_185931 | JGI IMG/M metagenome (GOLD analysis project Ga0179593, IMG submission 185931) | Vadose zone soil fungal communities from Angelo Coast Range Reserve, California, USA - CZODoug2_1_08_16fungal (PacBio error correction) | ecosystem: Environmental > Terrestrial > Soil >...
CGGCCAAAGGAATGCGAAGAGAAAGGAAAAAAATCCCAGGAAAAGGGAATTGCGAGCGCGCGAGTTAACCGATAGGACTGCTGGAGCGGAGGGAGATCCCGGGCGAGAGATCTTCGCCTAGCCAGGAATTCAATACATTAACGAGGCATCGAAGGCCGCCGGCTCAGACTGAGCCACGTGCCCAAAGCAGGAAAATAAAAATGCAGGGAGTGGGGAGACGAGTCAGGGGGGGGATACAATCGATTCTCTGAGAGTGGTCAGCTGAGATGCGCATAAAGGGAAAACTTGTTTTAGAACATAGAGAAGATGTTCGACAGGGGAGGAGATTCAGCCTTCCTTCTGGAGAAACTGACTGCACTGACGGGAAGAATAAGCTTGCGAGAAAGGTGTTCCTGGGCGTACGCTGTGCGATACAGGCAGGGAAGGGCTGGTGTGTGGAAATAAGACTTCACGCTAAGAGGTCGATCGGGGAGCCTCTTCCGGGACACGAGAAAAAACCGCGAACTGAGTGTTAATGAAGGTCAGGTTCTGTCTGCTGGGGCGCACAAGCATTGGCTCGCCCCGAAAAACGCGCTCCGGTTCAGAAAGCAAAGAACATTGGGTGGGAGATTACGACGTCTCAAAGAGGTCCAGCTTGTCTCGGAAGGAAGCTCTTCTTCAGTAGGTGATGTAAATGCGGAGGAGGGGCGGTGCCTCTTGCGGACAGGGCTGGCTGAATACTGGTCCAGCAACGAGAAAGTTAAACGGCATCAATTGGGTGGTCAGGGCGTTGGGGGGGGAGGGAAAATGTGCAATCCTCATGGAGGGCATTGCGTTAGGGAGGGGCAAGAGTAGTATTTTTGGTCCAGGGGGATTATTGCCTGTGCCCTGAGCAGAGGCGCCGAAAAGGAAGTATTTATCCAGAGAAAATGAGGGAAACCGATCCTCTAGAGGGGAAAGTAGAAGACCCCGATACCTCGGCATTTTTTCACTAAAAACGCGCGACAAGGGGGGGGCATACCCTGGAAAACTATTTTCCACAGTTGCATTAAACAGCACGGGGAGCGCGGTAAAAAGAGGAGTCAAGGGGCGCTAATCGGGAAATAGGTAGAGGGGAAAAGCGGCGCGGAATAGAAGTCGTTTTCCATCCAGAGGAGGTAGAGGTGCAAGGTACCTTCCGGCATAAGAGAGACTCTCAGTAGCTTGCGATGCGTGGGGGGGAGATGGTGAAAGTCAGCGGGCGAGGGGGTTATTATGAACGGTTATGTATAACCGAAGCCTTCGGAGATGAAAAGAACTTGTCGAGTAAGCACTCGGGTCTCAAGCAGGTCCCGGTGGGCAAACGGAAACAGAGAAAAATTGGTGGCTGCCGAGACTTCCCCCCAAGAGGCGCCCTACGCGCGAGCGACGCGGGCAAACTTAGGAGGGTAAAGCTTGGAGAAAACCAGGGAAGTGTTCACCGGGGGACTCCGGAAGGCAACATAGGTGGATCAGGGTTGCGGATAGAGAATCCAGGGACTGCGGAAGGGGGTAATTCTACGACTCTAGGGGGTAAGGGGAACCTCAATCTCAAAATAGAGAGCAGAACAGAATAACGGCCATCCCTCAGGGGGTATCTCGAGTAAGAAGAATGTTGAAAGGCCGGCAACTGAGAGGGGAATCGTCACGGGCTTACACGGGATCGCAAGTTTGGGGATACTTCTTTGGCATTGTTTACAAGGAGGGCCGTTCTCATTATTGTTCGAGGGATATGGGGGAGATGGGTCGTCAAAATCCTGCAGGGCCAAATGCGGCAGAATCTGCAATCTAGAAGGTCGGGGGCGCCTGGGTCTAAACAATCTCAATTATCCGCTGTAGAAACCTCCCAGAAGAGGGGTAAGTGATAACCTGTAAAATTATTCTACGGAGCAGACCTAGGCGAGTAAACTTCGAAAGGGCGGCCAAGAAAAGGAACAAACCCAAGCCTCTACCAAAAGAATCCGGTCAACGTACGCAGAAGAACGACCCTATTCTTGCATATAAATTCCCTTCCTCGCGCGGAGGCGTAAAGGTGAATGGCGTTCCCTGTGAGGGATATGAGCAAGAAACATACCGGTCAAAGATCTAACGTTACCTCATCCAGACCATTCAGACGGCCACGACAACTAGGAAGGGAAAAACCTTAGATGAGAGGAAGGGCGGCTAAGGGATGATCTAAGAAGTCTACCGGAGACCATCCCGACTTAGTTCACAAATCATTACTCTAAGGGCTTTCCCTTAGCGCTCGAAAGTCGAGGGTTTGGGGGGGAATGGTCCCTGTAGGGAAAACCTCGAGGGTGGCGGAGGCAGCCACGAAGGAGACGAAAAAAGAGAGTCAGCCCTCACTAGGACGAACAGGGGCTTTACCAGAACGGGGATAACAGTGGGGAGCCCAGGCAGAGGAGTAACAAGATGCTTACGGCGACGCAATGGGTTGCGGCCTTCCGGGTCAGCGGTCTCAAATAAGCAGTTCAAAGATGAAGGCACGGTGACTCGGACGAGACCTTAATACCCTTCTTTCCATCATGGTGCAAAAGTAAGGAAAAATGCGCTGTAACAAATGTGCTGCCAAGCAGGTTGAGGACTCGCCTCGCAGATTCATTGGCAGCCGGGACTGTCCTGCAAAAGCAGCGTGGGAAACCCACTCAGAAACTAGCTGCCGGCATGCCTGTTAAAGGCGAACGATTAGGATAGGCCTTGGGTGGGGGCTCTCGGGCGAGCGGCTTACAACATACACCCAGGACCAGCAATCCTCAGGCATTGGGCAACTTTCTGAGACCCAGAAACAGCGTGGGTTTTCTCCACGGGTGCAAAGGTTACATCAATAACTGGGAAATAGGGCAGGAAGGGTATCACGTCCGTACCTACTGAAAAATCCAGACGATCTCCGGATGGCTGGACGTCAGTAAAGTACGCTTCACCATCGGCGCTGTTCCTGAGGAGTCTCGGAAAACCGCCGGGGCTCGGGGTGGCGTCTCTAAGAGAGGGGCTAAACGGAGAAATGGGCTTTGCACAGTTCACAGACACTCCAGCAGATGCAGAACCAAAACCGGGGGGGAAGGGAATACTGGTTGGGAGTCCCTGGGGGAAGTTCAGTGAAGTCTCGTGGTGGAGCATAGAATCTCAAAAAAAACACGTATGGAAAAAGGAAAAAAAAAAAGTCTCTGTGATAAACAACAGAGAAGCCTAACCAAAAGCCAAAAGTCAGGAGCGGATAGAGGGAGGGCGAAGCCGAGGGCCTTTTTAGGGAGGTTGTGAGAAAGGCAAGGAATATCACATGGAAGCGGGACTAAAGGACAGGGCGTATCGCTACAAGAAAGGACGGGGCTAATGGTACCAGCGATGCGTGGAAGGGGATCCATGGATCGGAGGGGGGGGGAAACCCGGGCAAGAGTTAGGTCTCCGTTTGGAAAATTCTATAAGGGCCTCGACGAAGCGCAAATGATAAAGGCAAAGGTGAACCAGAAAACCAGTCTGTCAGGGGGAGGGGGATAAGAAGGGGAAAATTGGACTGCAAGCGAGGACGTGGGGGGGGAGTGACGCCCTCGGGGGGGGGGAGAGGAGGTCCCGACCAAAGCACTCTATCGATACGAGGGAGAACTCTACAAGAAGATAAAAAGGTGAGGAGTGTAGACGTCATGCTGATTGGGGAGGGGAAAAGAAGACCCCACTCTCCCTGGTCGGCAAGGGAGGTCATAAAATGAGATATGCTTAAATAAAAGGGTATGAAACACCTCGAGCTGAAAGTTCAGCGACAATTATGGGGGGGGGGAAAAATGGGAATTACGGAGAGCATTATCTTAATAAATGACAAAGAAGCCTGGAGGGGACCGCGTCGGGGGGGAGAAAGCACCCCTTACAAGGGGGAGGAATGATCCATCCGGTGGAATATCCACTGAAAGGGGGAAAAATAGAGGAAAAGAGAACTAAGGGTAGGGGGGGAGGGAAGTTAGGGGATCTCGGCGAATTCGAGAAGCACCCCCAGCGGACTGCATGGACCACCGCGGGAAAAGGGAAAGTCCACCCCCTCGAATCAAAGGCGAAAGACTCAAACCAAAAAGTGAAGGGAAGTGCGACGGGAATTGGTGCCCGCCTTCCGAGGGAGCAGGTTGGATTAAGGTGAAAACTATCCTTAACAGAAAGAGAAAGGAGGATCCGGTCGAATGATCTAAGTTGGACCGAGGGGGACCAGGAAGGGAAAATGGGGTAGAGGAGAACGGTGGAACTCGATATTGAAGTGTCCTGGGGCGGCTTGCCTCTCATATGCAGGGGGAGAAGAATGAGATGGCAGAAGGCCTGAAGGGAAGGGGGAGGAAACCGCGAGAAGTTACTAAATCTGCCTGGGACGGTTACCAGCTAGTCGGGGGCTGAGGCGGGGGGCGGCGTCGGGGGCAGTTCTAAAAACGGATAAGTCGGGGGGAGACCTGTCGGACCAAGGGGAAAAGATAAGAAGAGGTCGCAAAATCTGCCTTGCCTTTTCACTCAAGAAGGGGAAGGGATAAAAGGTTTGGTCCGGGGAAAATTTTAGCTTTGGGAGGGAATCAACAGGCGCCCGAGAGAAGGACGGTGACTCTCTGCTCACATGGTCCGCAAATTCGAGAAGGTCTCCCGAAGGAAGGGGAATCTTTTTCCCTCCTACAGAACTTCTCAACTGGAAAAGAATGGGAGACAGGGCACGTGCCATCTAGAGGGGAGTACATAGGTAGTAGACGGAAGGAGGGGGGTCAACTCGGCTGGTCTTCTTAAGGAGATCGTCCGGCTAAATATCTTAAAAAAGTTATACGGGCTCCCGCGTCGAAGGAAGTCTCAAATCAGATGCGGATCTAAAAATCCTACACCAAGCCCACCTTTGAGATGGAGAAACGGTGGCAATGTATCGTACAAAAACAAATAACAATCAGATATATATGGGGGAAGCGCAATCTGATATCTTATGCTGGGAGGTTTTACAGCGCCACAAGGATAGATGTATACTCCGAGTAAGAAGGGAAATCTGTAGGGAATAGCCATACCCTTGAGGAGGCTTACATCCGGGCGAGGGGGGAAGTCAACGTCCCCTCATCTCCGTCCGGATGGGGCCAGGAAGACAACGCGGCGGTTATGCAAGGTCGGCCGGTCTGAGCTCGTCTTTACAGCATGGACCGGTCCGACTCTCCGACTAAAGTGAAAAAAAAAAGAATCAAGGAGGATATCCCAACTAGAACTGATGAAACGAGTCGAGCGCCTGGGGAGCTTGTCAGGGAGCTCAGGGGGGATGAAAAAAGCACATGGGAAAGCAAAGGGACCGGGGGTGAAAAAGCTTGGGAGAAGAAGCGTATTTTCTGGCTCTACATCTCGGCGGGGGGCGGATTCGACCAGAGTCGAGCATTCGGAAGATCATTGAAAAGGGAAAAAGGAGGGACAAAGAAGGGGGAAGGAATGCGAACCTGGGAAATTTCCATCAACGGAGGAAGGAGGTACATCAGATAAGAGGATAAAAAATCAATTATCATCCCTGAAAAGGGTGAGTTTCTTCCAAAAGGAAAGATTACGGTCATTTTACCAAAAATTGGAGAGGGTCGTCATAGTAGAGGAACACGATTCTTCCGAATCTGGGACTAAAAGAGGACAACCTTCAGGCATGTAAAAACTAGCCGCGACGTCCGAAAGACCCCATCGGGGTCAATCTATGACGAGAGGAAACTAGTCCAAAAAGCCACCTTTGGACATTCAGGTGCTGTTCCTAAAGAGAGAGAGAAAACGTTCTCGGCTGGGAGGATCGGAACGTAATTAACGTCAGTAATTGGGTCTTGTTTATCTAGCCCGCATGACTAAATTAGGAATCTCACCTTTCAGACATAGAGAGACAACCAACGCAAGTTCTCTCCAAAGCGTATTCTTAAATGAAAAGTTCTGAGGGGGGGGCGATCCAGTAACAGAGTCCAGATCGCTCGTTCAAGAGAAGGACAGCGCTCATTATCACTTAGGAAGAACTGAGGAAGGTAGAGAGAAAGTAACCAAAAAACAAAAGTCCCGAGATTAAAAGGATAGAAGATTAATGACACCAAGTTAGTAAAATGAGGGTGAAACCCATCTACTGTCCCCCAGCCACCTCGCCTATCCTTTTCAAGGCAGGAGGGACTTGTATGGGCTAAAATCTATCAGACTTTTGGAAATCGGGAGATTTAAAAGTCCTCCGAGGAATCGCATTGCCGGCCGACCGAGCAAGGAAGAAATACCAAAAGAAAGCAAAACGCGCCAACTCGGGGGAAGTCAAGTAAGCAGCCATGCCCGATGTAGGGGGGAAGGGGGATGAGCGTCACCAAACCATTTCATCGCTGAAAAAAAACCGGAGTTGCGTCAGATGTAACAGGAAGCTACATCGGGAAGGGTTTCCCAGGGCAGTAACTTAGCACAAAAGAGACGAGAGGAAGAATAAACACTCCCCACGAGGGAAGGGGGTGCTCTAGCGGCTTACCTCTGACGTCGAGAGTGAAGAGATATTAGAAGTTCTCTCGCAGTAACATAATGAAAAGCATCACGCGTAGCCAGGGGAAACGGATGAGAGATATCCAATCATTGGAAGCTTTTTAAACTCAAGGGGGGATGGGAATATGCTCTCGGAAGGGTGGTGAACACAGGAAGAATCATATAGCATCAAAGACTGAGGGAGGTATTCAAGGATGGAAGAGGGTCGAAAAAGTCGCATATCTCGACTCTGGTCCACCATCTAAAAGGGTAAAACAGAGTGTCTGTCCTCAGAAGGCCAGAGGTTTCTCACTATCAAAGAAGGGGGGGCAGGGCCTGCCCGGGATTAACTGGTCTGGAAAAAGGGAAGTGAAAAATCATCCAGGAGTTCTAGCCTGGAAATTCTCTCGGGTCCGTCAAGTCAAAACCAGGCTTGGGGGGGGAGGGGGGTAGAATCGGCAGGGCATTTGGACGCCTTCTCAAAGGCGACTCTCTTCACTCAGCGGGGCTTTAACAGGGGTCAAAACTAGTTCGAGCGACGCCAGGCACGGAGCTATCGCAAACCCATACCCTTCGAAAGAGCAATAAGGATCTAAAAAATTCCCTAGGGAGGGAAGTGCAGAGCTAATCCTCGGGGGAAGATGGAAAGAGAAACGGAAGAGGAGAGGGAGCTGGCTTGATTACATGAAGGGGGGAGAGAGACCGCGGATCAAGGATCAATCTTGCCAAGGAAAAAGAAGGGTGTGCAACTTCTCGGCAGGTGAGGGCGCTGGGGGGAAGACGAGGATGGACCATCGATCCGGGAACCGCCGTGGGCGCTATTGCGCATCGGTGTACTAAAATAAGGGGTTTGAAGAGACTGATAACTGGGGGAAACCCGTCGACTTTCTGGCGACTTATATGCTCACGGCCAGTCATCTCCTGTCTGAACCAGGCAAAGCATCTTTTGGGGAGAGGTGTCCAGACAGGAAAAAGATGAACCTGGGTGGTGAATCGAGGGTTTTGGGATCTCCGCTCTTCAAAGGCTAAGCTTCTGATAGGTGTGCGCGCCGATGTCAACGAACTCCAACAAAATGGTAAGGGGGGAAAAGTTTCCGGTCCCGGACAGCTGAAGTTGGTCTGAAAAAGCGAGTCCGAGAAGATGATTCCGGTCTGCTTAAGAAAACAGTATCTCAACAACAGGGGTCGAGACGATCTCCGAAGAGGGCCAAAACAGGGGGGACGAAAATTAATGAGAGGGGATCTTCAGGTCCTTTCCGGAGCTCGTTTCCGGTCTTTAGGTCTGCAGTGGAAATGGGACTATTTGATCTTAAAAGACTCCGGGGGGGGGGGGAGCGAAGGAGGGGATGGTGGATTTATGTGGAATCCGCATTGCGGGAGCTTCCCTGATGGGAGGATCGGGCGGGATTGCAGGGGAAAAAAAAAAAGGGGTTAGGGCCAGACCCGGATCAGTTCCTCGGGAGAACTAATTTTTAAAAAGGGGGGAGCAATTCGGATCTGCCCTAATCCTCCACGGCCGGAGGAATCCGATACCACAGCTGGGGGGGAGCGAAAAAAAGCCGACTTCGCCTTCAGACCGGTTCGCTCAGGCGGAGTATAAACGAAAAAAAGGGCGAAAGGGAACTCGAATGGAGGGGACTTCGAGGCAAAAAAAGAGCAAGAATGGTCCCTGGAACCCGCGAAGAGGAAGGGGAAGGCCATACTCCTAGCTCACAAGCGTCGCACTTCAAAAAATTTGCACCCTGCTTGGGAGCTGGTCTTAAAGAAGGAGGATTTGATAGTTACCTTGCAGAGGAATAGCATTTCGGCAATAATACCGAGAACCCGGGGGAGAAATGAACTCTTTCAGTCTCCCATGCTTTCCAAAGTATGACCTTGCAGACACGAATGAACCCTCTGCTCTTTGTGGGGGGCTGACTCAATACCAAGGAGGAAATACTCGGAGAATCACATTTAAAAATATACCCTAGGGAAATCGGATCTCGCTGTAAAATACCTTGGAAAAGAGCTCGCACGTTGAACATCGGACATGATTGGTGAAGTCATTTCGAAGGAAAAAGGCAAGACGCTTCGCGCTAATTACGCGGCGGCGTTATAAGGACAAGTACAAGACTGGTCTTCTCGGCCGGAGAAAATCTACTTCCAAAAAAGGAGGAAGGCTTCAATCTAATCATGAAAAGTGAAAGAGACTGAAGCAGAGGCCGGGTACGGTTCAGACCTTCTTAAGTAAAAACGGGAGGGAAGGGACGGAAGTGCCCGGAAGCAGCAGGGGCTGATACTCGCCTAAGAGAAGGTGCACTATGCCGCCAGGAGAGAAAACGCTCGACTCGTGTAAGGAGAAGGGAAGCAAGCCGCGCTAGCACTTGAACAACGGGGCCTCATATATCGGAAAGAGAGGAGGGAGTGTAGACGCCCCACGACGGACCAAAAACCAAAAGCGAAAGGCTCAAACGTTCCCGGGACCTGAAAACGAACTCGAGGGCAAGAAAATGCCGCACGGCGGCAAGACGTGTCTCTTCCTGAAAAAGAGTGATCTGTGAAAACAAAGACAAAAACTGAAATAAGACTTGAAAATCTGACCTACTACCCATTTCCGGCTTCCAGAGGGGGGAGACAAAGAAGCGCTACAGTTAATCTAAGGGATCTTACTCAGGAGAAGGGGAGAGGGTCCCCTACTTGTCTGAAATGACCAATCTCAAGTCGGAAGCGGACGGTCTTCACCAGCAAAAGGGTAAAAAAAAATACGGCTTTACAGGCTCGACGGGGGAGATATTTGTTGAAGGGGCAAGGGGGGGAACGGAGGGGGGGGGTCTACACGACTAAAGGGGCGGCTGAATTATCCACGGAGATAGAGGGGGACCGAAGGGATAATCAGATCCAACCCCGAGAAAAAGGAACATGGCGTCACAATCATCTGTATACTGGGTTGAAACATGCCCGTTAGCAACACTGTTACGTCTAGAGGGGAGTCTCTTCTGCAGGGGGAGGTCTCAATATCTGGCAGGGTTGAGAAGGGCGGTACGAGGACCGCTCTCCGGAATGACATAGGGGCTCCTCCAACACCGGGGAGCAATTGAGGAGAAGGTCGCTTTTAAAGGAGAGAGAGGAAGCGGGATGAGAAAAGTCTCTACAAGAGGCACCGGTGGCAAAAAATCCTGAAAAGAGGGGGAGAACAAAAATAACCGAAGACTGGGGGGAGGGAGGGAGGGGGATGTGAGGGTGGGGGGGGGAGAGTAGGGATGGAAAGGGGGGGGTAGAGAGGAGTGGAACGGAGTGACGAGGAGGGAGAAGGGCTTGAACTATAGGGGGAGGGAGCAGAGATCGTGGGAGGGAGTTGTGGGAATCCTCAATTCTCTCTTGAAATGTAGAGCAAAAGGAGAAACGGCCTCAGAGGGTTTTCGGGAGATAGATGGGAATTGCGGTCCTAAAAAAAACAGGCTCTCGGGGGCGTAAGAAACATCAAAAAAAAAAGTTCTGCCGGGGACAAACCGGTGGGGGGAAAGACAGTGGAAGATAAAGGGAACCCAGGGATCGGAAGCCGTCCCTCTCCATATAAAGGAGGGACATAACACTTGCAAGGAAAGCAAAAAGACGTCTATCTGAACAGGACTCTGTCAAGAAAAAGACGTGAAAGCGACCGCCCAAAAAGATTATGGAAGCAGGGTAAAAGGAAAAGACAGGGAAGCAGGATCGACTACTATCAGAAGAAGGACTTGGGGACTTAATTTTTGCAGGACCGGTCTTGTGGAGACTCTGTACACAAAAACAACTGAGGAATAATATATGTGCTCCACCAAGAAGGCACAGCACGATTAAATCCAAGCGGTGACGAGTCCGTAGAGATCTTTCTCTTTGTTCGGGGAAGGGTTATACAGCAATGGTCCTTAATCTGTGCGCCTAGCGAAAGGCTTGAGAGTAACCCATATCAGGGGAAGTAAAACCTTAAGTGACCATTTAGGTCTAAACCAAAGGGGGGGGGCCAACCAGAACCCGTTATTAGGGGGAGAAATTCAGGTCGCATGCCTCGTAAGAACAAAGAGATGGTTTGACTTGATGAACCGCGTCTGCCAGTGGTGGGGGAAATTGTCGCTGTAAGCTATTAGGTGGGCCGCGGATTAGTCGCGAGATCATCCCCCAAATCAGGACTAATGGATGAAGGTCTCTTGGGTCCAAGCCAATCATCTCGCAAACCGGGGAAGGATTTGATGTCGAAGCGTGAGTATGGGGATAATCAAAAGGCCTGCCGCTCTGGCGCGGACTTGCGTCCCGAACGCATAGATTCTGAATGACAACTATACCCTGAAAGGGGGCTCTACAATGCGGTGGAAGCCGAATTGGAAGAGGGTATCGCCTCGAGAAAAAGAAAGGGAAACCTCACGTATCAGAGCCTGGGCGTAATACCGGAATATGAAGACGAAAAACGTCGCGGTCCCACCTTTGCCTTCAGGGGGGAATCCCAGTAGAAATAATCTGTGTGACGCCCCTGGTTCCGTATCGGGGTTTTTGTCATTAATAACTTGGGGGAGAGAAGCTCGGGCCCTCCAAACAGGGCTGCGTGACGACCCCCGACGGACCTTAGGAAAAAAAAGGATCAGAGATCACCGTGGAAAGCCGTTCGCGTCGGGTAAGGGGCTTTTGTCCTGAATTAGGGGAGAAGGTGAGATTGGAGAGTGACCAGCTCCGTACCGCAATAGAAGAGTCCGTCGAGGAGCGAGTCGTTTGATCAGAAAATCACGGGTACGGTATCTAGGGGAACAGTAGGGGGGATGGGGAATTGGGTCCCTGGGCTGGACTGAACGCATTCTCACTAGGAAAAGGGCGCGCTAGGGGATGGAAATCGATCAGATCTGAATGGAGATGAAAACCGGGGGAACGTTAACACTCTTCTTTCGGATCGTTGCTGGGCTCGTGCTGGGAGGTCTCCCAATGGTCGCTTGTCATAACCTGTAGAAAAAAGTGCAGAAAAAAGTGCCGACCCGAGTTCTCCTGAAAACCGTGATGGATCGGTGGGAACCCGTTTCCGAGCTGGCCGATCTCCCCGTCTCGCGAAAAAAGCCTGCTCTGAGTTAAGAAAAAACGGCCTAAGTCGCCTCAAACGCTACCGCCGCCAGGTTTAAAAATAAGGCGCCAATAGAGTTGCGCCTGGCCGGGAAGATTTTCTTTGAACTAAAGATATAATAGCTAGGGCAAACAAGGAGGATTTCCGTGATCTCGCCGGCGAGAGGGGGGACATTTCCTATTGTCCGCCGCCGGTCGTCACGGTCCCCGGCGGCTGGAGCGGGGCTCGAAATCAAAGGAAAAAGGAAAAAGCAAACCTGGGCGGTCCTGAAAGGTTCATAGATAACGTTCAAACAGCAAGCCCTAAAATTTTATGGGAGGGCACGGCGCCGACGGGGGTGACCGCAGCACACCAAACAAGGTCAGGTCCTGGGCGCTTAACGAAAGTGCGGGCACAGAGGAGGCAGGAAAAAAAAACGGGACTGAGGGGGGACAAGCGAGGCACGAAGTAAGCCTCAGCCGCCCGATCCGCTTTCCAGCAGCCCCGGAATTGAGGTCATCCTAAGAAAACGGGAGAGCGGGGTATCAGTACCGACCAACACGTCCGGGCGAGCGATGGCCCATGGAAAAACCGACAAGGCGAAACGGCGGGCGCCCGTCGAAAAATGACCGATTCTAACGGCAGCTGTGAAACAAGGACAGCTTGGTAGCTCAATCCGCACGCAGGAAAAGGTCTAACGGAAGGGGCTCGGCACCAGCGCGCGGGATAGGAGGGAAACGCATGCAAAGAGGAGAACACAGAATCCGCATGTACCCGAAAAGAGGACTCAAAAAAGGGACGAGATTGCCAAGGCGATCCTCCCGGGGACAGAAATCAAAAAACCCCCAACCTCCTTCCGGCCGTCGAAATCCAAAATCGGAAAAAAAGACATACTGGAAAAAACAGATTCAGGCCAATCGCACCAAGTAAGATAACCCTTCGTAAAGGTTAGGGGAGGCCCTTGGGGAAAAAGCTCTTTCCAAACTCTGGGGTCGGAAAGAAGACCGCGCGACGGACGCGGAAATAACCTTAGGGGAGAACCATTACAAAGCCGCCGCTCCTCCTCAAGCCTAAAAAAGGGTTGAACGTTGGCGAATCGTCCTAGAAACAGAAGGGCATAGGAGGTTGCCCTCAGAAAACGGAGAAAACTGGACGTCGGAAAAAAGTAGGCAGTTTGCGCTCGGGAATACCCCCCGTAGCCTGGGCATGGGGGAGTCGAAAGAAGATCAGCGACCGAGCCGCGGCTTACGATCGGAACCACCAAAGCCTCTAAAAAATGAGAAAGAAAAGCGTAGCTCATACACATGCGCGCAAGATCGAAAAACCACAAAGATGGATGCGCTCTCTAAAGAGAGACGCAGCACCACGTCGACGAATCCTATTAAGATCTCCTAGTCCCAGCAAAAAGAGGATTTACCTAGCTTGCAGATCGCGGGAAAAAAAACGGGCCATTAGATAGGTTCGAATAGACCTACTGGATCAAAGACCGCCAACCTCCATCTCTCCAAAAGCCGGGAAGCATCTATCTTGATGGGGGGCTGCGTGGGTGGTATAGAGAGCTTAGGAAAAAGGAGGCTCGCAATCGGATCCGCAGCGCATTGGGCTTATTCAGAGGGGGGAGAAACAGGAGATCGAGACGACGGGAAGCAAAAAAATTCAAATCTGGGGATATCGCTACAATTCATTGGAGAGAAAGAAACGCAGGGTATTTATGTATAGAAGAGCCCCCTTTCCTTATACCCGGGAAGGATTCTTAACTGAACTAGTTGAATTAATAGTCCACGTAAAAAAGAAGGAAACGCCGCTAAGAAAACAAAAAAAAACCCATCCCAAACAGGGAGGGCAAGAAAATATGGTGAGCAACAACGAAAACGATCGACTTGACGTGAGAGACATCGAAAAGGATGAGACCCAGATCTCCATCTTAAGAACTAGTAATTTTTCTCCTCACCCCGTGCTCGACGGCGTGGGCGTCCGAGAAAAAGTCGGGGTACTCCAACTGGTCCTGGTGTAACAAGTAGGGGCTGCTATCCGCTCAGGCTTATCCCAATCTATCGAAGCAAACACAACGGGAGGTATACTCTATGGGAAAAATTCCTGAAAACAAATCGGCGCGGGGCAGGAGTCACCCCACGAGGTTAACCCCAGGCAGTTGTCCTCTATCGCCATCGGGTTCGGGGAGCTCTGCAAATAGCTGCTGCGGCAGCGGGACTGCGGGAGAACTTAATAGGACGATCCGAGAATGGCGGGCCTGGTCAATGCCGCGGTCGAAGAGTTCCCGGCTGGTGGGTGGGGGACGAAATCAAAGCCGGGGAAGAGTAAATGGAATAAATGCTAAGAAGGAGGTGCCAGCGGACAGAATTCGTTTAAAAAGGGGAATGTAAGCAAGACGCGCGAGAAAGCCCACTCAAAAGGCGGCCCGGATCTCGAAAGGGCGAACAGAAAGAAAAAGCGAACCCAGATAACCGCCTATCGAAGGGCTGGGGGCTTCTCTCCTCTGCCTTCGAGGGGGGTGTTGGAGAGCGTCGACGTCCCTCACTCTTCTTCCTAGGGACTTCTCTAGCCCGCGCATGAGACTGAGATGTCGCCACGACAGGGAGGACCTGCTCTTGGAAGACCGCGGGGGTACGGATCCTGGCCGACAGCTCTAAAAACAATTGTAGCTGGGATGGCATCGAGACGAGGGTTTGTACGCTAACTAAGTACTAACCGGATTAGCGACGTGCTGAAAGTCAGTCCTGGCAGGAAGGGACGGTTGTCTCTCATTAAACTGGAGGCTCGCAGTTCTGAAGGTTGGGACTGTCTGAGGGGAGGCTTCCGAAAGGGTCCTGCGGAAGGGGTGGATCTGGTGGTCTGGACACCGGGCGTCCTCCTGCTTTGCCGGAAAAACTCACACAACATCCGGGACAAGGGGGTTGGGGTAAGTTCCGAAAAAGTCCGCTTCGCCAGTCTCTCTCCTTAAGAACGAGGTTGGATAACGCCACTTGGCCAAATGGGGAGGGGACTTCTGCCCTCTTTCCACAGGCATTAAGACGCTGGGCGGCGTCTGAAGCCTAAAGCCGGTCGTGCCGCGTCGGGGCGAAAGGTGAGGCTAATACGTCTCATCTTGTTCCGGCGCGCACTGGTTCATTTCTGAGAAACTGGAAGTTGTCTGATGTGAATCCTCAAAGGAGCCTGGTGAGGAGATCGCCGGATTTCGTGGGGGGTGTGGAACGAAGTGATTACACGGGCACCTTATAGCTCCCTCCATCTAATCGGTCACCCGGTGCGGACCGGTCTTAAGTTCTCCTCGAAGTCCGGATATACTCCTCGAAAAAGCCGCGGGTGAAAAGTCCGCAGAGGTCTCTCTCGCCAGGGAGAATTGCCGGGCACGGCGGCTGAATCGCGGCAACTACAGATCTTGAGAGAGAGGAACGGGCGCTCGAAAACGCCGTGAGTCGAGAAGTGTCCAAGGACTCTCCGGAAGGGGGACGGTGGCCGGTTGATGACATCCTGAACGCATTCGCTGCGTCCGAGTCCTGCTGGAATCCGAAAGGGGGATGGGAGGGTGGACTGGGTCACTAGCGTCATTCTATTAATACGGCAGAAAACTGTAACGTCAGCTTCGCGGAAAGGGAAACTGCCGTAGGGAAGGGGAAAAATGACCCTCGTTGGGTGGCTGAGACTCACCACTCTGACCGAAATAGACACGGGCCCTGCGCAAAACTCAGTATCGGGGAGAGCTTTGAGAAAAGGCGTCGCTTGCAACTCGTAATCAGGTCATTGGGGGAAGTTTCGGCAGGAAACTCGAAAGGAAGGTCTGAAGGGGGGGGGGGCCATAAAAGGACGACTATCGCAGCCGAGATAAGTAAGGCCAGCACTGTGCGGATCATACTAGATCATTTCTTGAGTAAAGAAAGGAGGAGGGAACGAAAAAAGAGAAACGCTGACCGGCGGTCAAGGGGAGGAAGGTTGTTAGTGCGGGAAAAAAAGGAAATTAGATGGATTGCAAGTTAAGTGCAGGGCAGGCCACTGTCCGGGACGAGCAGTCTTATAATCGGAACTGCTCCTGGATCGATCAAAACGCTTCTCCTCCCAGGGCTTCGACAAACTCTCCAGGAGACCTAGGGGGAACGTTATCAAAACTGTCAACATTTTAGCGGCAAGGGACCGCGTTCCTACGTGGTGTTCCACCAAGACCAAAATAGGGCGGAGACACAAGAAACCCTCTTTAAGAGGTCTGAAGATGCCCAACGATTTACATTTAGGCCATAAGCGCCCCAACCGCACTCTCGCCCTACTACAATGGTCCATGGAAACGACATCCGTTGAACCCCGAGTCGCTCTTTTCCAAAAGTGACGACTATCCTCGGTGCAGGGCGTATCATCCTTTCGCTCTTCGCCCTGAGACTTGGAGACATCCCTCCCCATCCGGAGGGACTGACGCTCGTAGGTCATACTCCTTGCACCGCGGAGGGGTACCCGCTCCTTAGGTATCACTTTGAAAGCGTAGGATAATCAGGACCCCAGTCAGTAGCTTAAAGAAAGAGAGGATTCCTCAACTAGGGCGAGAGCGTGGTCGGGACTTCTATAAATGGGATCGGAGGGCTAAGCGAACTCAAGAAGGCGCCATCTACTACCGCACCACGCAAACAGCGAAAATATCCACAGTAAAGGGGCACTGACAGTGAATCAGTCATAAAAAGTTCGGGCAGAAGGGTGTCCAATTTTGGACCGACATACCCTGCGGGTTTCTCTCGTCCTGGTCCGACTCTCCTGGCCTCACCCCGATCAAAGACAAACCCTAGAAGAAAAAAGTCTTAAACATCGTTCCCGTATGACTGGTTACCAGCCCGGATCTTCAACCGGGCTGGAGAAAGGATGGAGTCTGAGCGACTTCCTCTACTACCTCAAGGGTGATGAAAAGTACCTGAGAGAGGACAAAGGGCTTCAAAGAAAGGGGGCGAGAAATGGAAGGCTCGAGTTCGGATCGTTGCACCCTTTCAGAAAACTAGGATTAGCGGCAAGTGAAGAGAACCGAGATGAACTTAACTGGAATTAGTTGCCAATCCGCAGAGCGTCGCTAATCAAAAAAAAGGGGGAAAGGAACTTCTGGGGCGAGCGCGGTGGCAAGAGAGAATTCGCTAGGGCTGAGGGGACTAAAGCTATAACGTTTCTTCATAACAGCGTGGAATCCAAACGGAGGGAAAGCGGGCGCCAACGGTACATCCCCATCAACGACGGTTCTCCAGGCCCGGTGGCGATAGCACCGGATCGCAGAAGAAGTAAACTAAGGAAGCGGGAGGGGGAGTTAGAAGCCTTGCTGAAGTCAAAGCTCTTGCGTATCCGAATACGGTCTGAGTCTAAGGAGGAGATAAAGCTCAAATAAGAAGAGGTGGGGTATCAACAAAAAAAGGGAAACATTACAACGATATCGTGAATCCTGCTTTGGATTCTTGTGAATTGCAGGGACTGCGCGGGTTGGCAAATCAGACAAAAACAACGATTATTGAAAAGGAGGGGTCTCCACCCCGCCGACCTGCACCTCTGAAAGCCCCAATTAACTGATGGGTGCGAAAGAGCGGCGGGGCCGTTGGGGGCGGCTGAGAAAGGCCCTGCAATATTTTATTGAGGGAAAAGAATCAGGCGTAGCGCGCCACCGGGGATCTCTAACAGAGAGGATGACTTCAAAATGGATCAGGAGTAGAACCGCAATACATTTAGGAAGGGACCTGGGTAGGGTAAAAAGGGAGATCGGGTACGGACGATCACCATAAATAGTCACCGTTGGAAAAGGGAAAAGGAGGATGCTGCGGGGGATTGGTATGCCGAATTTGCAAACATCCTTCATCTTAACGGGAGGGTCGTGGGCTTCATAGAGATCGTAATGACGCGCAGAACAACCTCCTCGAAAAGAACTCGGCTCGTTAAACGAAGAGGCCGCACTCGCCGGTGAGGATGTGTGTGCTGAATACCTCAGGAATTTGGTGGCGAATCCCCCTGGCTCAAGGGCGCGCGGACTGGGCGCAGAAAAGGCGGTCGGGAGATTCGTGAAACGCGTCCAAGGAGAACAGCCAGGGTAAAAAAAGAAGTAAGCACGAATGGGACGAGAGGGACAGCGTACGGACAAAAGAATGCAAAAATGGCTGGACCGGCTGTCGAAGAAGAAGAAAAGCTCGAGGGAATCCTCCGCCGGGGGCATCAGGAAAATTGATACATTACTTTGGTGAAAATCAACTGGTTAGGGGGGATCGTGGGGGGTTCACATCTGGCGGCGGAAGAAAGCTAGTTCCCTCGCCAAAACCGGGGAAATGGCGTGCGCACCCCTCCGAGTTCCAAAAACTCAGATATATGAGGACTTAGCCTTGGGGGTGAGCCGTTGGCGTCGCCTGGGGGGGATGTTAAAAATGAATGACTGGGATATTTTCGGACAGGGACAAGGACAGGGAATAAAAGTAAGTAGAAAAGTCAAGAATCCTGGGAGAGGAGCTTTGATCACCGGGTTTTACCCTCTTAAAGTTAAGCTGCTGTCAAAGGATGGCAAGTTGGGTTAAAAGACGAGATAGGTCCTCGTTTCGACCCACAGAGCCAGCAAGTTGCAGTTCTCCGCCGGGAAAAAGATTCTAGGGAAAAAAGGAGAAAGGCCGGTCCGTTCAAAACTACCCTCGCGTATACAGGTATTCAGGCGGTCCGCGTTGTAACAGCTAGTTTTCTGGGAGTCTGCGTGGGCTCTTAGTGGGTTGCTGAAAGCCCAAAATCGTCGCTACGAGAAAAAAGGAGTTCAACCGCGGTTCATTAGGCTGTCTTCTGCTCCAATGACAGACTGTCGGGAGCGTTTTAAGCCAAGTTTCTTTATAAGGGGAACCTCAGCTTCAGTTAATCGAAGGGGAGCGACCGGAAGTCACGAGTAATGTGCCGGCCTCTTCTGAATCGAAAGTCGAAAAAAGGAATGTTTCACAATAGATGCAGACCCCTACGTCAGTCCCAAGTGGGGGAAATTACGTGGTACGCCGGTGAGAAAGTACAAAGCTCTTTCCGGTAAACGAAAATGGTAAGGCATCAGGGAACTGCAGGGGGCGGGGGGAATTCGGAGTAGACTTATAGACCGAACTAATCGGAATGAGGCCCAACCTAGACGCCTGAAAGGGGAGAAGGCTACGGACACAAGTCTGGACATGGGGACTCAGTCCTGAAGGCGGCACCCAGCCATGAGTATTCTCGTGTCAAGGGCTCTACGGCTTTAACCGCTGAAAGATACTGAATAGGGGTTTAAAAACATCGTCGAGGAGCTTCGCAGATGGGTGAAGAAAACAATGGAATGACCGGTTCTACATGAATAAGGAGGGTCATCTAAAAAAAGAGAACACCGGTAGGGAAATGACAATCGTCATCGTCGGGCGGGTAGAAAACCACAGTCCACCTAAAGAGGGCTCCCGGAGGGAAAACGCCCCGCGGGTTCAAAGCGCCATTCTGAATATCTCTGCGGCGAAACGACCTAACTCTCCAGGGAAGGAAAGCCACCCCGCCTAACGGGCTTCATCTCCCTCGACAGAATCCCTATCAGGGCAGCGCCTGGGAGATTGGGGGAAAAAAAGGGTGTAGAACAAAGACATGACAACGTCGGGTAGGAGAGGGACGGGGAGGGGTTATTTGGAATCCATCGAGCGGGTTCTCTTAGCCTACCAGAATAGGCGAGGACAATCCTCAGGGGCCGCACCCCCGACACATCGACTCTTGAGGCGATCTGATCACGAAGGCATCACCGCCTCTTACCCTCAAAAAGCTCGTACGAAAACACGCAACGCAAGAGGCGAAACAGCAGAAACAATGTGTCCTTATTCCTCCATGAGCAAAACCCAGTAAAACAGGGCAACTCTGCTAGGGCCGAACGCGCGAACTACTCTGCAAAGACGGCAACTTAGAAAGAAAACGCACGCGGCTTCCGACGTCAAGAAAAAAGAGGGGGCCCCGAGGGTCTAAATCACCAAGGATACTGGGCGAAAAGGCAAAGGAAAGAAGAATGGGATACGCCTAAGCTCAGTTTTCAGAAGGGAAAAAACCCAGAGAAGGGGGGGGGGGGCGTGGGGAGGCGGCAGACGAGAAGCGACGCTAGCTCAATTGGACGACAAGGAACAACACCAACAGGCCGGCCCGAGAAACTCCTATCTCCAGAAAGGAAAAAAAAGTTCGTCAAGAAGAGGACTCACGACCTCATGTCAGGCTCGCATCAAAAAACCAACCACGGGGCAGAGGAAAAAAGACCTAAAACAAACACGAAATCGCGTCAAAATTCTGCTCCCACACGATGCGCAGATCTCGCAAGGAGTCAGGCATCTGATTTCTCCCATTACCGGTATAAAAGCATCGAAAAGGGAAGGTCATGAACGACGTGTCAGGTGCTGCCAGTATATAGCCTCAGGCGGGAGTCTATAGCATCTGCAGGAAGCAGCTGCATGGTGAACGAGGCTCGCCTCCGGTGCCCGTAAGGCTCTAACTAAACAGCCGGGGCCGCAGGAATCATAAAAAGGGGAAGGAACATGCCGAGGGGGGGTAGGATTTACTCTAGAGCATATTCGAAAACAGCCCTGCCACGGTTCAGAGGAACAGACCTCGATTAACCAGCGGTAAAATGGAAGGGCTATGCACTGAATCTCCGAGTCAACTAAATAAAAACACACCGCAACCAACCGGGAACGGGACTTAAAACACGAACCATAAACAAAAGGAATCCCAGCGGGAGGCTCAGGCAGACGTCCCGAGGGTAAAAAACGCTTCGGAGGAAGTCATAGTACGGGAGAGCCCGAGACAACAAACTCGGGGCTCCCAGAGTCCAGAAGTTGGCTGCTGGTGAGATGGAAGTGTATTAGAGGACTAAAAAAATTGCTTACCCCTTCAACTTGCAAATAA
>Ga0179593_1343448_pt1 | contig 20366 bp, 31 predicted proteins | sample CZODoug2_1_08_16_FD_185931 | JGI IMG/M metagenome (GOLD analysis project Ga0179593, IMG submission 185931) | Vadose zone soil fungal communities from Angelo Coast Range Reserve, California, USA - CZODoug2_1_08_16fungal (PacBio error correction) | ecosystem: Environmental > Terrestrial > Soil >...
GATAATCAGGAAAGTTCAAAAAAAAAACGAACAGTCCATTTCTGAACTCAAATCCCGACGGAGGGGGGGGAAAAAGAGCAGGCCAAAAGGGAAAAAAAAGACAAAAAATAGAAACATCGGCGAGACGTTTCTAGTAAAGGAACCCCACGCCGTGACCGGCCCACCATGAAACGGTGACCAAAGGGGAGGAAAAAAAAAGAACACGGGAATACGAAGGGAGGGGGAGGCTGTTTGGAAGGGCAATTCTTATGGGGCCTTGAACCAAACCACATTCCGCCAGAAATTTGCAGTCTCGGAAATACGGCGAACGCGCCCGGAAGAAGTTCTTGGGGGGCGATGTGGCGCACAAAACAAAAGAGAATAGGGGAAACTTGAACTGCGCAAACAATAATGGCAAAATAACCGAATCAAAGGGCCACGATGGGTAGGATCGAAGGCATTGTCAGAAAGGAAAGTAATCACTGCACTACAAAGAAAAAAGGGAATGGGGGGAAAAGGTTTCCCAAGAAGAAAACGGACTTGAAACCGTGAAGGGCGATGCCGAGAAAAAAAAAGATAATTGTAAGGTCCCGATAGGGACAGAAGTAGGATGGGATGGACGCAAGTCCCTCCCAAAGTAATGCACGGTGGTATGAGGAGGAAGGCAAGCCGGAAAAGTCCCGAGCCGGAACCCAAAAACAGGCGGCAATTCTCGTACATCGACACCAGAAAATGCAAAAAGGATTGCCAACCCAGAAAGGTCCCGGATGGTGGGACACCTCCCGAAAAACCAAGGTTTCGGTCAGAAAGGAAGCGCCAACGATTCCTAATGGGTCAAACAAAAATCCCAAGATGTTGGGAATACCGCCCAAAGAAAAAGAAATACGACCGGGGGTTCGTCGAAGTGGGGGCAGAATTGGGGGTCTTCACTTGGGGGGGGGGAAAAGGTGAAATTAACCACCGGCAGGGTTAAAAGGGTCAAACTGTGGGGGATGGGAAAAAAACTGCTTAAGCAGGACCGACGGGCAAGCGCCGCGGCCTTCATCTGACTCCGGGAAAAACGAGGCACGAAGCGTAAAAACAGGGGAACGATGGAAAATTGGGGGGAAAGGTCATGATTAAAGGGGGGAGAATCGCCAGTCGCGTCAACGACAATCAAAAAAGTGGAAATCGACCGGAAACTCTGCCGAGTGGCACCGCGCAGAAAGAGAAAAGGGATGGAGGCAAGCTGTTTCGAGGAAAATAGGGGCTTAATGGAAGAAAACGGGGGCGCCGCCCCCCCTTGCACAAACGCGAACGGCAAAAACAAACGAAATCTCGGGCTCCCTACTTTTGGGGGTAAAATTGGAGGGGACAAGAAGATCGAAGTTGTTTTGCTTCGAGGAAAGAAATTGCGGCAAGCAAAACAACGTTTTGGGAGGGAGGGGGGAAATGCCCGCCGGGTCATCTACAATCATTTGATATGATGGGTGGTGCCGGAAAGGTTCTCTGCACACCCGTAAGGTAAAGGGGAAAAGGAAAAACAACAAGGCAGGGAAAGACTTCGGGCGCGTGCCCATGGCCGGAAAGTTCACCGAGACGAATTCTGAAGAGATCGTTGACATAGCGCTCGAGATAAACCCCAGAACCCCGACAGGAAATGCCGCCTCAGGGTGGCCAAGCTGAGACAAAAAGAATAAAGAACTGCCCGCATGTCCGCGTGCAGTAAGAATCAACGCCGATGGAGTCGCCTTAGGACCCGGAAGGAGGGAAAGAGAAGGGACAAAAACACGAGCACGAGAGAGGAAGACAAGCGGTAGGAAGGGGGAGACCAAAAAAAACAGAATTAACAAGTAATGCATCGGGTCTCCTGGTCAACCGTTCGCTGTAGAGGCAAGCAGCTCGCTTAGTGTGGCAAACGAGGGTGTAGGAAAAAGACCCAGGAGGTTCAACGGCAGCACCCTCCACACTGGGCAGGAAAAAGCAGCCCGTCACGGGAACTGGCCTTAACCATGAAACTGACCCCGCAAAAGCCCGCCTTCACGAACGGACCCTAGGGGAAGGGGGGGGGGAGACCACAGAAGGGGCAGCCGGCGCCCAAAGAAAAAACGTTCAGCGAAATAAAGTGCCTTGGAGGAACGAGATACACCAACAACCAAAGAATGAGGAAAAGGTAAAGCAAGACAGGCTAGCGAGAGCTGACTTTTAAAAAAAGAGAAGCCTCCGTCGTGGGGGGAAAGAAATTTGGCGTAAAAAAACACCGAAGGTCCCGGCAAGGTCGTGTTGGTCATGGGGGAGGGGGACAAAAGGAGGCAGGGGCAAGGCCAGAAAGTGGAAAAAAGACAGGTCCCCGGCTGCAAAAACAAACAAGGTGGCGGGGAACTCGGCGGGAAAACAGTCGTTTGCCCATCCGCACAAGCAAGTGGAAAAAGTGTCTCGATAAAAACGAAACTGGAAAGCATGGCGACGGGAATGAATGCATCAGGGGTCAGTGGGTGCCGGGGAGAAGCAACAGGAACGAAAGGGAAAAGACCAAGTGAACGTTCCGCTAATCGGGGAGAGGGGCCGAGGGGGTTACGGGCTGAACGCATTGAACGCCGACCCGGTTCCCGAAAGGGCAAATCAAGGCGGGAGCTGAATTCAGCAGTCAAAACGGACCAAAAAAGGGGCCTCAGAAGCAGCGTGGGCAGAGCAAGGGCAATTGAGATTCTTTGAGACCGGGAAAAAAAAAACCTAGTTGGGAGGAGGGAACATCGGGGAAAATATCGAGCGAGGGGGGCTGAAAAAGCTATCACAATTTTCGAGTACCCTGAACGACCTTTGCCAAGAAAGGAAGGACAGGTAAAGGACACCGCCGGGTGTGAAAGCACTTGGAAAGCAAGTGTGGGGGCGAGCAAGCATGGAACGGGCAACCAAACGTATGGGGGGTGGAAAACCCAAGGGACCCAACTTACCCCTGACGAAAAAGACCGACAAAAAGTGTGCTGGGGAGTGCCACGCCAAAAGTCTCTGCCTCGAAAAAAAAAAAAAAAGGGAAAGAGGAAGAGCAAATGAGCCAAAATCACTTCTGGCAACACAGTCCGTTTCCGGTGCGCGGCGGGGACCGTGTTTGGAACGAAACTCGTTGGGGGGGGGTAAAAGTTCCGCCGATGGGCCCCGACCAGGAAACAAGAGACAAAAGAAAAAACGGAGCGTGATAACGCGAAGCCGAAGCTGTGACCGTGCGCGAAATTTAAGCGAAAAAGGGAAGGTGAGGGGTGAACGCGCCCCGCTAGCAGCGGGGGCACAAGTCAAAAAAAAGAATTCAAAGGACCCAGAAGTTCAAAAACATGACCGGTCGCAGGAAAAAAGGAGAACATAAAGGAAAAAAAGCGCGGTCAGAGTTCAGAGCCCGGAAGGGGTGAACGGAGTGTTGACCCAATCACCAATAAAGGACAAGCGGGAAAGTGAAGGGGGGTAATCTCAAAAAGGCGGCAACAGGGGAAAAAAAAACCATGAAAAATGGGGGGAACACGACCAGGACGGGTCGCGGGAAGGGCTTTTCTGTGGGCGGTTCGGGCACGAAGAATACAAGGTGCACGGAAATATAGAAGGGAAGAGAAACGAAAAGGTGTCTGCAGGCAGAAGTAACCGAGAAACCGGTGCAAAACCAAGCGGCACGCGGGGGGGGGAGAGAAAGGGAATTGGGGGAACCGCGCTACTAAATCACCTCATCGGGACGAGCATCTACGAATACAAACGCCATTGAGGTTCGACCTGAAAAAATGGGGAATGCAGGAATGGACCGACGTGCCGCGTTGCAAGAGAAAATGGAACAGGGGACCAAATTAATGGGCAGCGCCGCAATTGGGTGGGGAAAAGTCATCTGAAAAAAAAATTGACAAAGAAAAGAAAGTGAAACCAAAAAATGGGGATTTTCGTTGACGGATGGAGAATCGTGGATCAAAATTCGTGCAATGACCGCCTCGGCGGAACCTTGAAAAAAAAAGTGAGGAGGGTGAGCGATTTTGAAAAATTGCCGATGGTGAATGACGAGAGGGCGGAACAGACAAAAAAAAAAGATTCAGGGAAAAAAACGTATGTAAACTCAGGGCCATGTCGGGATGCTGGGTCAAGGATAAAAGCAGTCAAACAACAAACGACGAAAAAAAGCCTGGCGGGCCGGGGAGGGGTTTTGACGAGTAGAAAGAAAAAGGTCTTCAGCTTGGGTTCCAGGAGCATCGGAAACAACGAAAGATAGGGGGGCCGAGGTGTCGAGAGCTGGCAGGTGGGAAAAGTGGACGCAACACTGCGGGTTCCAAAAACCACTAAGAGGCCCCTGACTTCGCCATGTATCTGGGTTCTAAAAGGAGGAGGCCGGGGGAAATAAAAAAAAAAGAAAAAAAAAAAACCACGGAAGGAGGAAGGAAAGGAGATTTAAAGCAACCTCTGGGGGGGAGGGAAACAAATCCCAGAGGGCGAACAAAGCACGAAGGGGCCCTCGGGAAGGGGGGGAAATGAGAGGGAGCAAGTAACTTCAAAGAAGCTCTAGAAAGGGAAAACAGGATTTGACTGAAAGAGAGTTCATTCAGGAAAAAAAACGGTTGCAGCCCGCGTCGCCGAAAGCAGGGGAGGAAAAACAGCGCAAAAAGGCTGTACGGCGGTGGCGGGGGTGGAACGGGGTCTTGAAGTGGACCAAAAGAATACGAAATCCCTTCGCGGAAAAGAGAAAGGGGAGGCGGAGATTGAGGCAGTCTTGGGCAAAAAAACATAGAAACATATCAACCGTTCAAAAGAGTAGAACAGCACGGTTCAGGGATCGCCCAAGAACGGCCAGTTAAGGATGATCAATCGGAAGCGGGAAAAAAGAATAATAGAAACGCCAAAGGCCAGGGAATTGGGAAAGGACGCAACAGACAAAAGACGGGAAACACACGGATGGCGCGAACACACCCAAATGGAAACAAGAAAAAAAGGTCCTTCAGGGGGAACGGCCAACGAGGTCGGCGGTTTTGGGGCAAGTCCCGCTATGAGGCGGGGGGGGGTAGGCGGGAGGCCGGAACAGACAGATACGCAAAAGGCCGAGGGCGCGGACCCGGGCAAAAGCGGCAATCATAGCATAGCCAAAATGGGGAGGAACCCCCCGCCCAAAAAAATTGCGCGCCAAGGTACGAGGGTGTAGGAGGTCAGCAACCTCAGATCACAAGGTGTGAAGCGGACGCCACCCCAACAAACGCCCTAAGTTCCTGCACAGGTTGGTGAGCAAAGGAGGATGCCAGCCCCCCGCCATCACCGCAGGGACGCGAAACCCACCTGTTTCGTCGGTGCCTTGTTCACAAAATTGGTCAGTGGAAGGGGGGGGGGAAGCCGGGTGACAGAACACCGCCAGTTGCACAACAAGACAAATGTGTCCGTGGAGTTTGGGGGATGGGGAATCGGGGAAAAGAGAACAACCGTGGGAAGTGAGAAGCAAATTCTACGCGTTCAGAAAGGAAGAGAAGAAAGAAGGAAGGAGCTGCAAGAGGACAACGCCTGTCAGGGTGAAACGATGGAAATTGAGTTGCAAAAAGGGGAACTTGGAAGACTCCAAAAAATTCGAGAAAAGGGAAGAATGGAACGATGGTCAGCAGAAAAGAAAACTTCAAAGGGACGTGAAAGGAAGACCAGACAAGGTTGGATGCCTTCGCTTGGGCCCCGGCGAGAACGACGGAGGTTGATCCACTTTAGAAAACCAGGCCTCAACAGGGGCACCAAACCGAAAACGGTCCCAGAAATCTCGTCGGGACCCAAGGTTGGGGGTGCACTCCAGTGCAAATCAAGGAGTTTTTGCTTAAAAGCATTGAAAGAATAGTGGACGTCCAAGGGGAATTACCAAAAAGGGTACGTGACTCCGTGACAGTCGGAATGGGGGGGCCGGAATGCGGCAGCAAAAACGGGCTCGCAAGAAAACCACGGCCGCGCGAACTTCCTTGTGGAGAGGAGTGCAAAGCTCACCACGTACGGGTTTTTCATCAGCAACAACCAGGGTCTTGTAAAGAGGGGCATACAAGCGATCACACAAGTCTGAAGATGACCTCAAATAGGGTGGACACGCATACACCGAAGTGAAAGGATAACCCTTTGGAGAGAGCTGCACTGAGAACTGTGGGGGAGAAGAAGCAGCGCGCATGAAATTACGTAGGGGAAAGGAAAGGCATCCGCCGCAAGCCCCAGAAAAAAAAAGAGGGACGAAGCAAGATAGCAGGGTGTTTTCGAACACACCAAGTAGGGAGTGCGAAGCACAAAAAGATGTATGGGGGTCGGGAGGATTTCTCCACGGTAAAAGGGGCTGTATCGCCGCAACCAAAAGAGCATAGGGGGGTGCAAAGAGGGGGGCGGGGAAGCAAGGCAAAAAAACAAATTGAAAACGCAACCACCACCTTACGGAAAGACGCAGAGGAGACACGAATGAAAGGGGGAAATAACGTGGGTACCCCCTGAAAAAACAAACAAGGTCAAAGGTTGGTGAAGAAAAGGGAGGGAGGGTTCTCAATGGCGACTTCGGTCGAGAACGAGAATTCAGTCGCGAACCAAGTGCAGGGAAAGTTGACATCTCAAGAACACCAACCAACAAAGGGAAAAGAAAGAGGAAAGTAAACAAGGCATTGGAAAAAGAAGATCTGAAGGGGGAGGCGAAGGAAGGAAGATCAACCATAAATGTTGCGCGTCCAAGTAAAGGAAACGGGCAAGGGTCAGTGAAGGCAGTTGGGAGTTTGGGCAAAACAAGCAGGGGGGACATTCCCTCAATGTCCGAACAACGGTGGGGAAAAAAGAAAGGGGGGGGGAGGGGAAGGGAACTTCAGGAAAAGGAAGACACACAAGGTTGAACTTAAGCGAGCTGGGGTCGGCGAGAAAAAAGAACGTGGGGTACTACCAGCAGAAATTTAATGCAGGGGGCAGGAGAACTGTCAAAACAAAAAATCCATGCCCCAAGTCTGGTCGTGATCTGGGTAAGTGGAGACAGGGAGAGCCAAAATTACCTACGGCCGCCTTCAAAAAAGCCCCGCTGATTGAAGGAAGAAAAAGCTCAAACCCGCCAATCGGCAGGCATGTTTAGGGAAAGGCTGTGTCGCCGGGGGCAAACTATTTGGAGAGGCAGTAAGGGACAGGAAAAGAAGGCCGGAAAAGTCCAACGATCTAGACAAAACGGCGATGTGCGAAGGAACCACGGGCAGGGGAAACCTAAAAAGAAAATCGAAGGGGGACAGGGGAGTGAAAAAATTCGAAGCCAGGGGCGGGAGCCGCATTGTTGTGGTTGTCCGCAAAAAAAGAAGGAAGGATGGGAAAAACAAGGGAAAAAAAAACTAGCTGAAAAAGAGAATTCAAAAGACGAAAAAAAAAAGTGGCTGGGGCTTGCCCGCAATGGCTCTGTTCCTCGGCAAAAAAAAAAAAAAGGAGGGAGAGGCAAAATGAAAAAAATCTGAACGACCGGATTGGAGTTTCACCGTCAGTTCATGGGGGAAAAACGCGGCGGCGAAACCGAACAGAGGGGGTAATTCAAAAGAGAACAGCTGAAATACAAGATTGAAACGGAAACAAATCAAACTTGCAGCGGAAAGAAAAAAGTGCACAAATCAGAATGAGAGGGTTCGGCAGGAAATTGAGCACGCGGTACGACGACTCAGCTTGCGAAGAAGGTCAACTAAGGAAATTAGATGAAAGAAGGCCAAAAAACTTAAAAAAAAAAGGGGAGGAAAGCGGCAGAAAAGTGGCCGAGGAAAAAGCCTAACGGCAAGAAAAAAAAACGGACAGTACGGAATTGAGGTCAAAGGGACAAAGTCGAAAAAAAAAAACCAAGAAAAGGACCAAGAAAATGGAAACTGGCCGGGTTATTTGAAAAGAAGCAACCAAGGAAAGCACCAAATGGACTGCCAAACCAGCCAAAAGACAGCTAACAAATGGGTCAAACGCTGAGATTCGTTGCGGCAAATACATCCTTGGAAGACGAAAAAGGGACGGAACCTCAAAGCTGTAAGACACACCACTTGGGGTTCTGGTCTGGGGAGTGCCTAAGAAAAGGAACGAAAAAGGGGAGCACGCAAAACGGCGAAACACAGCTGAAAGGTCAGAAAACCCGCGAATGAGGCCCGAAGAGGGGACACGAAGATAGAAGAGGACCATGAACGCACAAAGGACAGAAAAACAGTACCACAGAAAGTTTCGGACTTGTGTGAAACAGGAAAAAAAGAACCTCCTTTTCAAGAACTGGAAATCTAAGAACAAGTTCCAAGGGACATTGTTCCCGAGCCGCAAATAAGTGTTGGGGGAACAAACGAGAAACCAGGTGAGGAGGGCGCGAAATGTAAATGACCAGGGGGACGTTGGACATGACCGGGGCAACGACGTCGAGAAATCAAAGCCGATGGCAAAGACAAGAGAGGGGCCGATCCAAGGGAAACTAGGTGTGTGAGTGTTGAGAGGATTTGAAGTTGGCCTAATTTCGGACGATGGCGACCGAACACGCACTAAAAAGAAATCGCGCGCAAGTGCAGAGTCGTCCGCGATGCATGGAACGGAGGGCGAAAAAAAAGGTTAATAAAGCCGGCCACACAACGCCTCAAAAAGGCCTGGCGGCCGTTGTGAAGAGAAAACTAAGAACGGAGGGGGCGCAGCGGTGGGGGGGGGACGTAAGCGTGGGAAAACGAAAGATGAACCAACATGTAGGAGAGAGAGGGGAAACTGGGCCCCGGTTTGCAAACCTGTTGGGAGATTAAAAAAAAAGACCGGGCCCTGGTTCGGGCGGAAAAGAATGGAATCTGGTTTCAAATTCCGGGGATGCGATTGCAGACAAAAAAGATCGGGAAATCACAACAACCGGAGGAGGGGGAAAAGAGGGGGGGAGAGAGGAGCAACAAAAAGAAGAGAAAGTGTGACAAAAAAAAGTACTAAAAAACCCTCAGGGGCAAAAGAGGGCGTGGGGACATCAAACAAACGCAAAGGCACAGCGAAGCCACTAGAGAAAAAGAGCGAGAGGGGTCCTTGTTTTGAAAATGGCGACAGGAAGGGAAAAAAACACGCGGGGGAAGAAACGCGACCGAGCGAAATTAAAAAAAAGCAGGCCAGCGTGAATGCGGGCAGGGGGGGGGAGAGACGGCGGACCGAAAAAGGCCAAAAAACACAAAATAAAAGTGAAGCTGAGATGCAACAGGGAAAACGACGATTTTCTTTTTGGGCCGAAGGGTGGGAGGGGAAGGGACTCGGACATCGAGAAAGGCAAAACTGTGAAAATCGATCACAAAAAGCTTCAATGTGAGACCCGCACAAAAAAAAACCATTGCAAACGAAATGGAAGTGGAGAAGGCAGTAGGGAAAACACGGGAGAGAAACGCAAAAGAAACAAGACATCACAAGCAGGGGAAGGGCAACAATCATACTTGAACAGAAAAAGGAGTGAACGCGAACAAACTCCCCAATGGCAAGTGTGGGCCGGGACAAGGGAAACGGGACCAGTCACGACAGTTGAGCCGCAAGCCGCAAAGGCGCGTAGGGCGTTCCGTAAGGCAGAGGTGCGAATAAAAAATTAACAGGACGACCAGAAGGGGAGGTGATGGAATCAAACGCGATAAAAGCCACAACTAAAAACCGGAGGGCAGAAAAAAACCAAAGACCCAAGGTCGTAGAGTTTGTCCCCGAAAAAAATGGGAGGGGAAAAGAGCACGAACCTCAAGCAAGTTTGGAAAAACAAACAACAATGGGATGAGAAGCCCGAGGAAAAAAAAAACACCAGCCTAGAGAAAAACGGGAACGTCCGGCCAGTTGAACGTAAAGGTGAGAACACCTGGGGGGAAGGGCAGGGGATAAACCGCAAGGGAAAAGGTCCTTTATGGGGGAAAGTTGAAAACAAGAAAAGTACAGACGAAAAAACTCTTACAAAGGAGACGAGAGCCTTCCAGCGACCGCCTGACAAGAGAGGACAACAGCCACAAGAAAAAGTTTGACGGAGCATTGGGTCTTGAGACCTTGCGATAACAGACATGATTGGAAAAGAAAAGCAGGGGAGGCACGAAAGGTACACATTCTACCGAACAGCTTGGAAAGCGAGGGGGAAAGGCAGAAACAGATATGTCGAAATGGGTTGCAGCGGCGGACTGCAGGCGGATTGAAGCAAACAGGGGAGGGCAAAAAAGCAGACCGACCGCTGCACCAAACGACGCGAACGGGAAACAAACAATCTCAGGGCGGTCAATTTGGGAGACAGTGGGCAACGAATCAAGAACACTTTTTTTGGCTCAAGATGGGGAAAAAGGCGCCAATTGCGGCAAAGACACAGTGTGGAGTGGCAAGTGTTTGGGAAAAAGACCAACTGTGGGACACGAAACGGGAAGGGGGGTAAAACCATCGGATAATGAAGTGTTTTGGCCGAAAAAGAAGGCCTCGCCACCTGGAAAAACAAAAAAGAAAACCACTCCGCAGGAAAGGAAGGCGGATTGCAAAAGCAAACCAAGTCCCGGCGACACTAAAGCATTTGTAGAGAGACGCATGCCGCATCGAGTATGACAATAAGGGACATCAAAAAGGTGGGGGGACAACGGCCACAAAAAAAAAGTGACGAAACGGAGAACAGTGGCCGAAAAAAAAGCTGCAAAAAAAAGGAGCCCGACTGAGGAGGAAGAAAGACCGCCTTGGGAAGCGCCGTAGGAAACAAAAGAACGAATCGACCGAGAAGCCCGACACGAAAAGAATCACTATCGAGAGAAAAAATGTTCCTCCAGTAGGTAAGGTGAGGCCGCAAAAAATGAACGCACAGACATGACGAAAATGGTGAATCAAAAAAGCGTTTTTTCGTGGCCGACAGAAAACTGACGGGCAAAGAGTTACAAGATACGCCAATTGTCAACAGGCCGCACCCAATCAACAAAAACATTGGCTTCAAAAGGAGGCATAAGGCCTTGCAAAAAGGAAGTGACACAACTAAAAACGCCAACGAAGGAACTTGGCCGAAAGAAGGTAAAAAGAGGGAATCGTAGAATTGCCCTGCAAAATTAAAGGCTCGAGGGGAAAATGCAATGTGAACAGAAACAACGACTCTCAGCGAAAAGGAACAGGAAGCAAAGCGGGCACTAAGCGAGGTTAACTGGTTTGAAAGCAAAACGACTCCCAGCCAAATGGTGCGAACGAAAACGAAAGCATTGCGGGAGTTTGGGCGGAGGGGGTCAAGTCATGGAGGACTAGGGAAAAAAAAAAACGCTGTGGCATGGGTGGGAGGGTTCACGCCGTGAAAAAAACTCAAGGAACGAACCCATATTGAAAAGTCAAGCTAGGCAGGGCAAGTCGGCCGAATAAAAAAAAAAGTGTGAAGAGTTCGGGGGAAAGACATATGACATACAAAATGGGTTTGACTGAAGTGGGGGCCCGAAACAAGGGGAGAAATCAAAGGTCACGCTTCGATCGTTGATCGTGTAGGAGGGTTGAGGGTCTAGTCAATGAGCATAAGGTGGGTCCGACCAGCCTACCAAGCGGCGGCTGAAAGCAAAAAATAAAAAGAAAAGCATCACAAGGGACAGTCTAGTGAGTGGGGGAGGGGTTGGTCGAAAAGGGTGAGGAACGGCATCCTGAAGAATATCGAGACCGAAAAGGGAAATTCCAAAAGACAATGACGAGAGGGCAAGGACAAAGACCGGGCGAGGCAGAGAGTCCAAAGACGAAGTGGTAAGTGGTTTTTCCTTGCGGGACCAGGGAGAAAGACACAATTTCCTTAAAAAAAACAAGCATTATTCGAGGTGAAAAAAGAAATGGAAAAAAGGCCCCCCCACGTATAAGAGTGAACCCAGGAAGTGCCAAAACAACAGTTGGCCAGGGGCAGGGGCACAAGCAAGGGAAGTTTTAATGGGCGCAGGTCACCCGACTCCGAGAAAAAAAGGGATGCCAAAAAATGGGAGAAACAAAATCGGGGGACAAGCGAAAGATTGAAACACCGCCGCGTTCAGTTTTGGGGGGAAGAACGCGGACTGACGAACTTGTCCGGGGAGACAGGCACTTCAGACTCAAAGGAGGGGCCCTCTCGGCAAACCAGCACGTAAAAAAAGAAAAGGGGGGCGTTGGAAGGGGAAAAAGCAGGTTCGTTTGATCATTGGAGATCAAAACAAGGGGGAGGTCGTTTAAAAAGCTAACAATGAGAAGGAAAAAAACCAAAGGGTCAATGTGCAACCGAAAGGAAAGAGTTGCAAATGACATAAGAAGGGAATGAGGAATGAAACAAACGAACGGAAAATTGGGACAACCGGAGGATAAATAAAAGTGGGGGTCCACCGTCAAACAGAACCAGAAAGACACGCCCTTGAAAAGCTGTTATCTGAAAAAGGCAAAAAAAAAGGGCCAAGACCAAATTTTCACTGCACCGGCCGAAATCCCAAACCGCCGGGGGGGAGCGAGCTTGCAAAAAGCGGCGGCAAGGGAAAAGACAAAGAAGGGAATGCCTGCGGGCTCGGTGGGGCCCTACGGCACAGAAAAAAAAAAGAAGGGTGTCAATGCCCACAGCACGTGGAAAAAGAAGGAAACCTGGCGACAAGGGGCGGAGAGAGACGGGCTGGAAAAAAAAACTTTTGCGAGGGGAAGAGGATATTTCCAGGGAGGGACCGACAGCCCCCTCCGGCAAGAGGAATGACCGGCCAATAAGAAATAACGCCGATTATTTTGAACAAGGGGCAGGGGACAAGAAAGAACGACAATAGGGAAGGTTGACCCCCAGTCGGAAATTTAGAAGGGCACATAAGGGCCGAACAAAGCCGGTTCAAGGAAAGGGGCCGAAAAACAAGCAATCCAAAACCCTGACCTGGGGCGTTGGAAGGGTCTCAAGGGGGGTGCCAAAGACTGAAAAGAAGACAAAGCGGGGGCAATGCCTGCGAAGCTCACCCTGAAAGTGCGGGGGCGAGAGGTTTAAGGCCTATATTATGCTCAATAGGGAAAAAAGAAATCGTCGGGGCAGCCTTTAAAAGGGTACCAAGAAGGCATGAAGGGGAATCGGGGTCCAAGGAAATAACCCTCCAACCATAAACAAACAAATAAGAATTGGGCGGGGGTATTGGGGAGGGATAAATCCCGCGGCGCAAGGGGGACGGGCAAGTAAGTGTTTTAGGGAAAGAAGCCTGAAACCAAAAATATAAGCAGGTTTCGATATCACGGGAACACCCGGTGAACGGGTTGAAGTGAAGAGGTCCACACAGACAGACCAACCTGGGTCCCACGGAGTGTTGAGGGGAACATTTGGTTTTTCGAAATTCAAGTTTGGGGGGCGCGTCAATAAAAACTCTCTCAAAAATCAACAAAAAAAAGGGGGGAGAAAAAAAAAGAGGGAAATTATGAAAATCGCATTTTAAAAAAAGCTTAAAGGTCTGGCGAAAGGCAAAATCAGGGGCCTCGGTATTGAAAAAGGCGAAACAAACGGCAAAGAGCAAGATATCGACAGAGGCAATTTGAGGGGTGGTGAGAGATCTTCAAGGAAAAAAACAACGTGGGACAGCCAAAAACCCCGTCGAAGCCAGGCGAAGAAGGAGAAAGAAACAGACGCCAGGATTTGCAGGAGGACGGGTCCGCTTTAACCTTCGAATTTACAAAAAAAGCAACAAAAAACTAAATGCCTTGGCGGCGGGAAGGAAAGTAACGGGAGGGAGAAAAGGATTATTGGGTGCCTGGTTGGGACGGGCAGACCTCAGAATAGCAACTGGAAAAAAAACTAGGGCAACAGCATAAGTGAAAAACAACGGGAAGAGGGGGAAGTTGGAAAAAGTTAATGCAAAACCTCGGCCCAAAATATAGCGGAAAAAAAACAAAGAAAAGGGACGGTGACCTTCCGCATAGTAAATAAAGGGAAAAAACAACTTGATGGACCTGCTAAGCCCAAATGCCAAGGAATTGTCCGGAAGGACCGGGAAACGCGTAAGTGAACTGGAAGGTCAAAAAAAACGCAATCACGAAACAATGGAAGGAGGTGTACTTTAAGGCAGGTAGAAGCCGGCCACAGCAGGGGAATCTGTAACCTAATAGAGGACCGAAAGTTCCAAGCGAGGGTAAATGAGAACAAGCCGGGCAAAGTGGGGGGACCAATCCACCGCGTGCAAGGGCCACGCAGGTAAGGTAGTGTTATATGCAAACGAAACGACAAAAAACAGTGTTCTGTCGCGTTAAAAAAATCAAAACCGCCGAAGGTCAGCACATTTGGGGGTCTTCCCAGGATGGGCAACCGCAAACAGGCGACACGCACCGCCGCGAACCGTCTGTGAAGAGGAAGGGGAACGAAAGAACAAAAAAGGTGCCAGCCGGGGGAGAAAAACAACAGGAGGGTTTCAAACGTGTCTTTTGAAGAAAGGGGGGAAAAAAAAAAAAAAGGGGAAAGCACGTAAAAAAAGAAAAAGGTGATGGAGCAGCGAAAGAGGCCAGATAGTCAAGGGAAAACGCCTTAAGTTCCCAACCAGCAAGGGGGCCCCGGTTCGTTGACGGGGGGAATGTAATTTCGAGAGGGTGAACATTGAATCAGAGAGCGAAAACGCAGCAAAACCTCCTGGCTGGTAAAAAAGTCATTAAAAAAATAAAAGATTCAAGGGGGCGAGTCAAAAAGGGGGGGGACCAGTACAAAAAGGGAAAAAGTTTCGGAGCAGGGGGGGGGGCCAGCGGCAGGGGGACTGTGAAAGGGGTAACAAAAAGACTTGAAAGAAAACCGCCGGTCTCCTAGGGCAACACAAGAGAAAGGGTGCACAGAAAATATCTTCCGTTCCTAGGGGGGCCAACTTGGGTGGACTAAAAGAGATCAAACATTTGGTGCTTCGAGGGCGCCATTTGGGGACGGACGAAAAAAACAAAGGGGTGGGGGGGAGGGGTACGAAACCGGGGGGCGGACTGCCTTGGGGGGGGGGGAACAACCAATGTTGCCGAAAGGAAAAGCTTCGAAAACTCAGACCACGAAGGAGGAGGACGAGGTGCGGCGTGAACAGCGGCAACCGTCGTGTGGGCACGACAGGGAACAAGTTGGGGGGAGAAGCTGGGCCAGCCGAGCAGAAAAGAGTATCTTCAAGAATGCAAATCCAAGTCAAAAGGGGGGTTTCCTACCGCTAACAAAAAAATGGCTTGAGTAGAATGCTATGAATAGGATGACTGAAAGCCTTTGGGAGAGGAATAAGAAACCGAACTTGAGGTCGCCAGGGGTTAGAACCGGACCGAGAAAATCGAAAAGACAAAAAAAAAAAGAAAAGGAAAAGTCGATCAAACGAGAAGAAAGCGGACTTGGAATTCAGGTGAAGTGAATGCAAAAAAAAACAGAACAGGAGGAAGTAATGGGAGGAGAAAAGTTATTTTACCCCCAGGGGTCACATTTAGGGGAATCGCAAAAAGAAAAAAGCGCTGGACGGGTTGTCAAACTGGGGGTCCAGGAGAACCAATTCAACCTACGGGAAAAAGAACCAGGGCAAGTACATTCAACGAGGAAGTTATATAAAAACAGGAGGGGGAATGCAACAGGAAATGGAAACCCACAGGACCCCAAAAACCCCACCACACACACACAAAAAAAAAAAAAAAGAGGAAGCCCTCCCGACTTTGCAAGAAAATCAGGGAAAATGGGGAGTTGGGACAAGCAAAACATATGGCAAAGACGGGGTTCTCCTTCCCAAGCGCAAAAAGTCAAAACTAGCACCAATGCCTGAAGCCATAGAAGACACAAACAACTGAAGGAAAAAGAGAGTAAAAAAGGAATTGGGAAAAAACGAACGGATGAACTTTTTTTGACACGAAGGACGAAAAAGTAAGGACCAGGTCAGCTGAATCTAAGAGGGTAGGACCGAAAGGCTGTGGGAGGGGATGGGGTCAATTCCAATTTGGGGAAAATACTCATGTCAAAGGCATAAGAAAGTCCTAGGGAAAAAAAAAAAAAGACAAGAAATGGGAAAATTGGAGGGTCAGTTAACATGTAATACAAACATAAGCACCAACGTGGCAACGTCCAGCCCGCTGGCTGAGGACTAGAAAGAACGAAAAAAAAAGAGAACTTACAGTAACCGGCATAGGGCATACCGTTAATTCAAAGGGGGGGAGAAATACGAAAAACGACGAAAGACCGGAAGCAAGAAGGAAGATGAAAAAGATGGTCGGGGGAAAATTTTGTACGTTTCAAGTGAGGGGGGGGTGGGGCGGGAGGCAGGTTTTGGCCGGCGGACCCTTCAGGCCGGGCACGCTGAGTCATAAAGGGGCGACAGGAAAGAAAGCGAAATGTAGGGGGAATTCGCGGGCAAGTGAGGTTGAGAAGGGGGGGAAGAAAGAGTGTTTGGGGGGGAAAAAAAAAAGCAAGAGGGCATATCTCGGAGGATGCAAAAGAGAAAACTAAGACTGGACGGGGGGCCTCTGAGAAACCTAACCGGCAAGTCAGTCAAGACTCAAAAATCATAGTGTGTACCTCCGCGGAAAGTTGTGGTTCCATGGGGGCAAAGAGCCATGTCGGAACAAAAAAGGTTAAAGGGGGACCAAATCTATCGATTTCACTCAACAATTCCAGAAAAAAACCCTTTCAAAAGAAAAGGAAAAAACGACCAAAAAGTTCTTAAACTTTGCCAAGAAAGGGAAAGAACCCCCACAGAATCAAAAAGAAGAGATCAAAAAAAAAACGGATTCGTTAGCAAAAAAAGAGGACGAAGAGAGTGGGGGATGGCACCGTACCTCCAGTTACGTGGGGGGGGGGGGGGTTTTTTGCAACAAAAAAAAAGTGAGTCTGGACGAAAATGAAGGTTTCAAAAGAAAGAAGAGGTCCGCCCGCAGGCAAAAAAGAAAGAAAAGAAAAAGGGGAAAAAAGTGAACAAAAAGCAAACGAAGCGGGGTTCGGCGGAAAGTAAAAAAGTTGATTCCAAAAAAGCGGGACTTGGGGGACGCCACTTGAGCGGAAAGAGAAAAGGGGGGGAAAATAAACGAACAAGTGTAAAAAGATTCACAACAATTAAAAAAGGGGGGAGAGGCACAAAAAGCGGGAAGAGGAGGGGGGGGGGACAGGGAAAGAGAACCGGCCGTTGGCCCACACGGAGAAAATGGGGGGATCGGTAAGCCAAAACGTAGGTGGAAACCAGAAACCAGAGAGGGATAAAGGACCCCAAAATGTGTGGAAGGCACGTCTGTTAAAAAATTGGAAAAGGTCAGGGGGTGACCCAGTGAAACCGACTTCAAGGAAAAGCACCTCTGTTCACGTCATAAACAACTTAGTGGGGACGTCTGTCGGCAGAGCAGCAGGTGTAAGGCCGTGACACCGTGCTTAAAACTCAATGGGATATCTTAAACCGGAAGCAAAAAGAAAAGTTCGTGTGGTGTCAGAGATAATACCGTACTGAAGGGCGAAAAAAAACCAAAAAAAACCTTGGGGGAGGCAAATCCAAAAAAGGGGATCATAAGCCCTCTAATATGGAACCTGGGCACGGGTACGCCCGCCGGACGAGTGTCAACCGATTGAAAGGCAGGCAAGGACTCAAAGGAAAAGGGGCCCAGCGCATTCGTCTGACGCTGGGTGTTGACGTTTGGAAGGAACCTGTTGAGGGCCAAGGCCAGGAAAAGGGGAAGGTCGGCGGGTCCTCTTGACACTACAGGACTGAAAGGGAAAAGGTTCAGTGTGGGAGTGATAACAGGAAAAGAAATGGTGGGGAAAAAAGTCCAGTTAAAAGTTACTCGAATTCCCAGGGGACAGGAAGGTGGAGTTGGGGGGAAGAAATCTGCAGAAGGGGAAACCGACAGGGACTTCACCGAAAATCATACATTCGTTCAATTCCTTATCTTCAGGGGGGAAGCAAGGGGGGGAAGGTGAGGTTGGCCCGCATTGGAATGCCCTAAAGAGGACGGGGAGAAAACGCCACGAAAAAATCTGATCGAAACGCCTGGCAAACGAGTACGAGGAAAAGGGATTCGGCGGAGGCAGGGTGTAGGGGGAAAGAACGGCCAACGCCATCCGAAAAAAGAATCGGTTCTTGTATTTTCATAGAGAAAGCGCGAAGGGGCGGGAAGGGCACGCGGGGGTGTCCGAAGCGGAAAAAAAGAAAGAACGAAAGAGGTTCAGAGAAAAAACTGGGTTGGTCAAGAAGTTGCGCCATACCGATGGACAAACACCGAGAGAGAGTGGAAACGCCAAACAAGATCTCGAAAGGTCAAGGACTTTCGCTTTGTCAAGCCAGATCGTCCAAGGAAAAAAAAAAACGAGGAAGGAAAAAGGCGGGGGAAAAGAGAGCAGCATCGAAGGTAATAGAACGATCAAAAAGAGGAGAACACACTCAGCAGTTGGTGTAAACATCGCACACAATTCCAAAGCAAAAAAGAGAGAGAGGCGAACAAAAAAAAAAATTGGTGGGAAAAATGCTAGCAGGAACAAAACTGCAGGGGCCACCGCCGTCGACGAGAGGAAGAGGACGAAAAACAGCCCCAGTCTGGGCACGGAATCGGGTGGAAAGGTACTTGGAGAAAAGTGAAAACCCCAGAGAAAAAAAAGCAAAGAGGAATCGAAGGGAGGCGAAGAATTTCGTTGGTCGAGTGGGCTACGTGAAAGAGAAAAAGAGCAACTGGGGGGGTCAAGACCACATCACAGTGAAAAGGGGTCGAAGCGAAGAAAGATTTTGATAGGAGGGGAGGGGGTCCTGAGAAGAAAAACAGGCACAAAGCCAGGGTCCTGGCCTTCAGAAGCAAAAAAAAAATGACGGACACACGGAGGCGCACTCGCTCAATGTAATTGGGATGAAAGGCTAGGAACCGAGGGCGGGCGTGATGGGGAAGCAGTCCCGCAATATGCCGGGGGGGGAAGGGCTGAAAACTCCGCAAGCGGGGCCGAAAGAAGCAGCCCGGACCCGAAAAGGCAGGCAGAACCAAACATCGAAAAACCTCGGGGGGCCCGAACCGGCGCGCGACGTAGGGTGAAGTATTAGAATAAACCACGGGGAGCCGCTGGACGCTCAAAAAAAAGGGTCGGCAACAATTTGTCAGGCCCAAAAGGGTGATGGCCAAGCGGAGACGAAAATCCGCTCAAAATCCCTAAAAAGGCGAGGTACCAACGGGGAGGGAAAAGGCTTGAAAAAAGGGGGCTCTGCCCTGGGTGCACGCCCTTGGGGCAGGAAAAGGAAACGCTAACACAGCGGTCATTTATGGTGGAGGGGGTGGGAAAGAAAAACGTGAAAAGGAAACTTGTGAAATTGAGGAGGTGAAGACTTCAAGAACCACCGGTCAACAAGGGTCAGAGCCTCGTCCTCGGCCGGGCCGTACCGAGGCAGTGGGGTGAAAGAGGCAAAGTGGGTCGGTTGCGGATTGTTGGGGTCAATCTCAGCGTAACGACCTAAGAGGGAAGGAGCCATTTTCACCCTTTACGTACCGAACGCTATGCAGGAAAGGTTCAAAGGGAAACACCAGCCGAAAATGAAAGGTCCCTTAGTGGTGGGACAACCTAGGATGCCCTCAGGAGGAATTTGGGGAAATAAACAGACGTGTCTTACAACGAAGCCGTTACACGCGAAACTCAGGGAAAAGTTGCCCGAAATCTACGGCTCCCATGTTGGTGGCAGAAAGGGGCGAAAAGCCGATCTCAAATTTGGGTGCCTGATTAAAGCACCATTTTAAAAAAAAGACTTTTCAATGCCATCAAAAAAACTGGGGGAGTGACGTTCCGGAAGTTTGTGCCCAGCCCGGACATTACAAGTGTTGATACAAAATCGAAAAGATGAAGGTTGGGGAAGGAAGTGACAGAAACAAATGTCCGAAAGAGACCGACAAAAAACGTGTGACGAGGAGGGGAGTACGGCCCCAGCGGCAAACTGTAGTTCAGCCGGCTTGGGAAAATAAGAGTGAGAACGCCGAAAAGAATTATTCCGGGGACAGGCAAGAAAAAGAAAAAAAAGGTGCCCGTCACACAGAGATTGGGGAATAGGCCTTTGCCGAAAAGGCCGGGGAGGCAGAACCCCACTTTGTATTAATCAAGACCGCCCTTTTGAGGGGAGGGCCACGGAGGAAACCACAAGTAGGGAAACCTAACCCTAAAAATAGAAGAACTATCCTATCGAAGCGGACTGTGGGAAATGCTCCACGGAAAGTAGGCAAATCAACAAAGAGTATGAAAAAATCGTCCAGGTAACGAAAGGGATTAACAACGGGGAGGTTGTAAAAGCGCCGAAAGCACGCGGGGATGGACGTTTGAAACATGGGTTGGAACCCGCCCGGTTGGGACCACCGGGGGACGCCAACCTGACAAAAAGGGGGGGCAGGCACAACAGGAAAGGGCGACCCCCCCTCACGATTGCAGTGGGGAAAATGACTTGCAAATGAAAGACAAACGCAAGATCACCAGTTGGAAGACCGGTCTGCATGAGACATATGCGGGAAAAGTCACTCGAAGGGGCTCAAAAAAAGAAAAACAGTCACTGTAGGGAAGGGGCCCAAGGAAAGGGTTGGGAGGG